>Ga0209253_10003216_pt1 | contig 14369 bp, 10 predicted proteins | sample FrelakmetBRP12BR_FD_187145 | JGI IMG/M metagenome (GOLD analysis project Ga0209253, IMG submission 187145) | Freshwater lake sediment microbial communities from the University of Notre Dame, USA, for methane emissions studies - BRP12 BR (SPAdes)... | ecosystem: Environmental > Aquatic >...
CACGAAATCATGAGGAATGAGGCGTACTTATACAGTACGCTGCAATGACGAAGGATGAGTGCAACACAGCAGATGGACGTTTTCCGACAGCCTCCTAGCATTTTGTAAAACATATAATTAGTAATGTTATACTGTGCTATCATCTTAAACCTCTATTACCGAAGCTGTAAAATTAAGTCTAGCTTTACACCAATTTACAGGGTACTTCTTAACAGTTCCATTATTAAATCCTTTTCTTACAAACCCCTCAGAAGTCAGCAAAAGGTTTTTCTTTAATTCTACGTACTAGAGTGGTAAGGTTATACACGGTTTATTGAGTGACTTCTTACCTGTCAAACCTTTCACCAATGAGCAAAGGGATTTCTTCTTCAAGCCGCGAAAAGGTAACCATGCGTCTCACCTACTGCGGCATCTTTCTTATCTCTCTGGCTACGCTCACCTATGAAGTATCTCTCACCAGAATATTCTCCATCGCTCAAGGATACCACTTTGCCTTTATGGTGATCAGCATTGCCCTTCTGGGGATAGCTGCGAGCGGGAGTTTCCTTTCGATCCTCCCCTCCCTCACGAAAAAGGATCTTCAAAAAACCCTTTGCATCACCACGCTCAGTTTCTCTCTCGTCGCCCCTATCTCTTACCTCTTACTCAATCAAATCCCTTTTGACCCTCTGAGAATCTCCTGGGATAAAACCCAGCTTTTATATATTGCCTGCTACTACCTCCTGCTCTCGCTTCCTTTCTTTTTTACCGGCCTCACCATTGCAATCGCCATAAGTAAGCTCCATTCTCACGTAAACCAACTCTATTTCGCTGACCTTGCGGGGGGATCGCTGGGATGCCTCCTAGCACTAGTAGTATTTTATCTGGGAGATACCCGAGGAGCTATAGGAACTGTCTTTTTAGTAGGGCTTGCGTCTTCATTCTGCTTTAGTTTCCCATTCTCTAAAAAACTCTCTTGCCTGCTTTTTCCCCTCCTCACCATCCTTTTTTTCAGTCTCACCACTGTGGATACTACCCTGTTTCAGATTAAAATCTCACCTTATAAGGGACTTATGGTAGCGCTGAGATACCCACACGCAGAGCTTCTCTCCACTAAATGGAACTCTTTCACCCGAGTGGATGTAGTCAAAAGTCCCGCCGCCAGGTTCGCACCCGGTCTAAGCCTCAACTATCAAGGCACACTGCCTGCCCAGCTGGGAATCACCGTAGACGGAGACACTTTAAATGCCCTCACCCACTATAGTGGGAATAAAGAGGATCTCGCCTTTCTCTCTCAACTGCCCTCAGCACTCCCCTACTATCTTAAAAGTATAGATGACGTTCTCGTTCTTGAACCGAAGGGGGGACTTGATGTCCTCATGGGGCTTTATTTAGGAGCAAAAAACATAGAGGGTATTGAACTCAACCCTTTAGTAGTAGGAGCGGTTAAAGACGAATTTAAAGATTTTGCAGGCTCACTCTATGAACAAAAAAACGTCCACATCACTATCGGTGAAACACGGAGCTATCTTAGGAAGATAAAAAAGCGTTACGATCTTATCCAGATCTCCATCTCTAATACCCTGGGAGCATCCTCGAGCGGGGTGTACGGTTTGGTTGAAGAGTACCTTTTTACCGTAGAGGCATTCACTCAATATGTAGACCACCTTAAAGAAGATGGGTTCATCTCCGTCACCTCCTACCTCATCCCACCTCCGCGACAAGAACTGAGGGTTATCTCTCTTATCCTCTCTGCAATGGAGAAAAGACCTATCCCCTCTCCGGGAAAATGTCTCGCGGTGATCCGCACCTGGGGTACCATAACCACCCTAGGTAAACAGGGATATCTCACCCCACCTGAAATAGAAAAATTGAAAAACTTTTGTGAGGAGCGCAGTTTTGATCTCGTCTACTACCCTGGTATTACTCCTGAAGAAGTAAACCGCTATAATCAACTCACAGAACCACTCTACTACCAGCTCACCACTAAACTGATAGATAAATCCTCACGGGAGAAGCTCTATCGAAACTATCCTTTTGACCTCTCACCGGTCACCGATGACCAGCCCTTCTTCTACCACTTCTTTAAGTGGAACAAGGTGAGGGAGGTATACCGGAGTGTAGAGGGGAAGTGGCAATTCCTGGTAGAAGGTGCGTACCTTGTACCACTCATTTTCATCCAGGCACTCTTCCTCAGCATACTTTTAATCTTTATCCCCACCTTACTCTCCACACCCACAGGTGTCATCAGAAGCATACCTCGAGTACACGCACTAAAGGTAGGGTCATATTTTTTCTGGGTGGGCATGGGATTTATGTGCGTGGAGGTATCCCTTGTCCAAAAATGTATCCTCTTCCTTGATCACCCTTACTATGCAATAGCCCTGGTCATATCGGCATTGCTCGCATCCACCGGAGTAGGAAGCTACCTCTCCCGGCGATACCCCTTCACTAAAAAAGGCAGGATGGCATACCTGTTACTCCTAGTGCTTGGTGGCGCCATCGTCGTTTACAGTCTGCTACTGCCCACCCTGTTCAACCTCTTGCTCCCCTATCACCTCTTGATGAGGCAGTGTTTCACGGTGCTTCTCCTTTTCCCCTTGGGTCTGCTCATGGGTATCCCCTTCCCCCTTGGTATACGCTGGCTCTCCACTACCTCTTCTCACCTGGTCCCCTGGGCCTGGTGCATCAATGGGTGCTCCTCGGTGTTAAGTTCCATTCTGGCAGTATTAATCGCACTTGGCGGTGGTTTTACGCTGGTATTACTTTTTGCCGCAGGCTGCTATGCACTCGCTACCCTTTCCCTCCCATCCCTCTCCGTAAAAACTTCTCTTGCTCTCACCACTCAAAATCGCTATAATCATTTCTAACAAATCCCTCATAAAAAGAGTGAGGCGAGCTTGCTCTAGATATTACCTGCTTGGCTAAGCTCAACAATAGTTAATCTCTAAACTTATAGAGGAGGAACCATGGAAAGAAAAAGTACACTCTTTAAAACACTCACCTGCTTTACTATTGCAGTGCTGACATCTGCAACCGTTCCCCACTCACTATGCGATGCGGGGAGCTTACCACCGCGTGAGGTAAAAATGATGGATGACCTCTCCTACACTCTTACTACTAAACTCGACACCATGATAGGCGCCACCTGCAGGGAAAATGGCTTAGAGATGGTGCCAGAGGGCGCAAGCAATGTACTGGTCTCCGGGGCTACCGTTACCCTCGTACCCCTCACCTCTACCAACTCTCACCTAGCTACACCTAAAGCAATTCCACAGAGCATACAATCCCTTGTCTACATTAATCATGAGCAGTGGGGACATTTCCTGGTTTTTTTAGAAATTACTCAGAATCAAAAGGATGAAGCGCCATCCAGTATAAAAATGATTTTCCCCAGTGGAAGAGGGATAGTAATAGAGATGAACCCCTTCTCTCTCTACCAGGTTGATGCGTCAACAACGGGATTTTCCCTGCAAGAATACGATGACCTTGAAAACACCATTATCATTTCAGGTGCTTGTGAGACCATGAGGATAATCGAGGTAGTGCTTACTGCTGCATGTGCAATCTTTGTAAATCCTACACTCTGCATTGTTGCGGCGGTAATGGAAGGGATCTATCAACTTTTATGCGATTAAATAACTGATTGTCTGCCTTCATTACCTGCTGATAGTAACTCTAATAAATAATATACCCGTGCTTTATAAAACATCCTTTCTGCACACCCTGCTACTGGGTACAGGGTGTGCGTCAGCACCCCCCACTGAGGTGAGAGAAACTGAAGAGCTTTTAGAGAAAAAATTCCCACCAAAGATGAGAGGAGCAGCAGATTAAAGCTGGGAGCACACTACTCACAACCTTAACAACCTTCTTGTACTCTGCACACCATGAAACCTGGTTCTATCATCACCTATTTCGATAGCGATAAGATTACCTGTGGCATTTGCCTAGAGGTAAAAGAGAACAGATGTCACCTTCTCTCAGAGTCCAATCGAGAAGTAAATCTCACCCTCAGCCGGATCGCCCTCTGCTCACCAAGACCACTCAACCTGAAATTATCAAGAGAAGAACTCTTGCACACACTGAAGAACACTATTCGCCAGGAGGAAGAATTAAAGACCCGGGTTAATACAGAAGAGCTGTGGAATCTCCTCCAGGGAGAAGAGGGCTATGTGGATCTTTCCCCCCTCGCGGAAATAGTCTTTGGTGCGGGAGCTTCCTCAGCGCACATTGCTGCCCTTTTCAGAGCACTGTTTGAAGACAAGGTCCATTTTAAATTCAAAGAGGGTAAATTCAAACTACATTCCTCCCAGCAGGTGCAGCAGATCTTAATGAGGTTAGAGCGAGAGGCAGAGAGAGAAAGAGAACTGGAAGAAGGGAGTGCATGGCTCAAGCAGGTGTGGGGTGAATTACCGGTGAAGGATACCTCCCGCAATGAGTACTACCGAATGCTCTTGCGTGAACTTGCTATCTTTGGTGCTGAATCACCCCACCACCAGCAAGGCAGAGAACTGCTCAAGAGGGCCAATCTCACTGACCCTGATGCCCTTTTCGCCCTGCTCGTCAAACTAGGTGAGTTCCAGGAAGACGAGAACATCCTCCTCCCTCGCTATGGTATTCCCACCCAGTGGACTGAAGCGGCATTAAAAGAAACCGAAGCTATCTCACGCGCATTCAATGCTCAGCATGCCGAATTGAAAAAAAAGCGACGGGACCTTACCTCTCTGGAAATCTTTTCCATTGATAGTGAAACCACACGCGATATCGACGATGCCCTGAGTATTGAGGTGAAAGGAACACGCTATGATGTCGGAGTCCACATCACTGACGTTGCCCACTACATTACCCCGGACAGTCATCTCAACCGTGAAGCCCAGGAAAGAATTGCCTCACTCTACCTTCCTGAGGGAAAGATTCCGATGTTCCCCCCCCTGCTTTCTGAGGATACCTTAAGTCTGGTAGAGGGAAAAGATCGGCTCGCCCTGAGCCTCTCCATTCATTTCGATAGCTCCTTTGAAATTAAGGAATTTAACCTTCTTCCCAGTGTGATCAAGGTTCACCACCGCTATAGCTACACAGAGTCAGACACTAAGATAGCGAGTGATAAAAACCTTACTCTCCTCTTCCACCTCGCCCAGCACTTGAAAAAAACGAGAATTAAGGCGGGGGCTCTCTTTCTTCCTATTCCCGAACTCATTATCAAGGTAAGCCCACAGAGGGCAATCCAGGTCAGTAAGCGGGAGCGGGAAACTCCCAGTGAACTCATCGTTTCTGAGCTGATGATACTCACCAATTGGCTTTGTGCCTGCTTTCTCCGAGATCGGGGCATACCTCTCATCTACCGGAACCAACTAGAACCCAGAGCAATGGTTGAAGGTGCCGGCAAGGATAACCTCTATCTCAACTACCGTCAAAGGCGTCTCCTCAACCGGGCAACCTTATCCACCACTCCCGACACTCACAGCAACCTGGGATTGAAACCCTATAGTACCTTTACCTCTCCTCTCAGAAGATATCTTGACCTGATAGCACAGCGTCAACTCAAGTCAGCGCTCATGGAAGATAAGAGACCCTACTCAGAAGAAGAGCTACAACAAAGGATCGTAGATGCCGAACTCACCCACACCACAATCAATCAGGTGCAGGAGCAGCGCCATCGGTACTGGTTACTTAAATATCTGCAAGGCAAAGTTGGTGAAGTAGTACCTGCACTAGTACTTACCCACTCATTAACCCACTGTGAACTGCTCCTCACCGATTACCTCCTTGAGGTAAGTATCCCCTCCTCCCCCGCAGATTCTCTCTCACCCGGGAGCACCATACTGGTAAAACTGGAAAGTGCCAACGCTAAGAGGGGAATAATCAGAGTAGTTCCTGCGTTACGATAAGGTCCATCGGAAGTCCCTCACCAGCAATCTCTCATAGGTAATAAAAAACGTTTGACAGTCTCACTCCAATACACTACACTCATAGCGTAATTTGAACACTGCCACCTCACTTTCTCATGACCTTCAAAAATCGCTATGAACGCTCTCGCAACTAAAATTGAAGCTAAAACTGCTCTGATTGGAATAGTAGGTTTAGGTTATGTGGGGCTACCGCTGGCGGTCGAATTCGCCAAAGGGGGGTACCAGGTCCTAGGAGTCGACATCTCTCAGGAAAAACTACATATGCTTCTCCAGGGAAAATCCTACGTCCTGGACGTACCATCAAAAACTGTTGCTCCCCTCATTCGTTCAGGTTCCCTCAAAGTATCACGCTCCTACGAGATCCTTCAAAATGCAGACACCATCAGCATCTGCGTTCCCACTCCGCTACGCAAAACCAAAGACCCCGACACCTCTTATATTCAGTCAGCCATTGCGGGAATTAAAAAATATTTTCATACCCCCTTGCTCATCGTGCTTGAGAGCACCACCTATCCGGGAACTACTAAAGAGCTCATCATGAATGAGCTGGAAACATCTCACCATAAGGTAGGGAGAGATTTCTTTGTGGCCTTTTCTCCAGAAAGGGTTGACCCTAGCAATCCCACCTTTACCACTAAAAATACACCAAAAGTAATCGGGGGAGTAACCCCCCGCTGCACAGAGATTGCGAGAAAGCTTTATGACAAGGTTATTGATACGGTAGTGGTGGTAAACTCTACTGAGGAAGCTGAGATGATAAAGCTACTGGAAAATACCTTCCGCAGTGTCAATATTGCGTTAGTGAACGAAATGGCTCAGATGTGTGACCGCATGGGCATCGACATCTGGAATGTGATTGAAGGCGCACACACTAAACCCTTTGGCTTTATGCCCTTCTATCCGGGCCCCGGCATCGGTGGACACTGCATCCCTTTGGACCCCATGTACTTATCCTGGAAGGCCAAGACCTATGACTTCTATAACCGTTTCATCGAATTGGCGACCGACATCAATGGTAACATGCCCTACTTTGTGGTGAGAAAGCTGAGCCGCATACTCAACGAACGGAGGAAACCACTCAACGGCTCAAGGATCCTCATCTTAGGGATAGCCTATAAAAAAGATACCGACGACATCAGGGAATCACCGGGGCTGGAAATCTACCGGCTGCTCAAGAAGGAAAAGTGCAAGGTTGACTACCATGATTCCCACGTGAAAAGCTTCGAAGAGGAAGGAAAGCGCATTCGCTCTCAAAAGCTCTCTCCCCAGATGCTCAAAGCCTACGATTGTATCATCATCTCAACTAATCACACAGACTATGATTATCCCTCGATTGCCACTCATGCCCGATTAGTGTTCGATACCCGAAATGCCTGTAAGGGGATCTGTTCTAAGAAGATTGTAAAATTATGAACGTACCTCCCCTCATCCCATCTCATGCACGCTCCATGGTCTTGCCCTATGGTGCTTGTGGCGAAGAAAAACTATGTCGCTCTCTCTCATTACTGGTGGTGCTGGATTTATTGGTTCAAACCTAGTAGAGGTCCTGCTTACCCAAGGTGAAGCAGTACGGGTACTTGATAACTTTTCCACCGGAAAAGAGGAAAATCTCTCTTTTATCAAAGGACTCTCACTCCCTCCCCATCGGTACACCCTGGTAAGGGAAGATATTCGCACCCTCTCTTCCTGCCAGAAAGCCTGCGAGGGTGTTGATTTTGTTCTCCACCAAGCGGCACTCGGTTCCGTTCCCCGCTCGATTGACGACCCGCTCACCACCAATGAAGTCAATATTCAGGGAACATTGAACCTGTTGATTGCGGCACGTGACGCAAAAGTCAAGCGATTCATCTATGCCTCATCATCATCCGTGTACGGAGATCCACCGCAAGGAGAAGAGGGGACTCCCAAAAGAGAATCACAGATTCCCAATCCCCAATCACCCTATGCCATCTCTAAGCTCACCGGCGAGTACTACTGCCGTGTCTTTTATAAACTCTATCACCTTGAAACCATCTCACTGCGGTATTTTAACGTGTTCGGTCAAAGGCAGGATGCACAATCTGCCTACGCTGCGGTGATCCCAAAATTTATCACCTCGCTGCGCAACCGACAAACGCCTACTATCTACGGTGATGGGGAACAATCCAGAGACTTTACCCACATTGAGAACGTGGTCCAGGCAAACCTTAACGCCTGTCATAGCTCAGGGGAAGCCCTCGGTGAGGTGATCAATATCGCCTGCGGTTCACGAACTACCATCAATCAGCTCTATGCGCTTCTGTGCGAATGCATGGGTACACAACTGCCCCCACGCTACGCTCCTCACCGTCCAGGCGACGTGAAACACAGTCTTGCTGATATTGCCAAAGCTACGAATCTTCTCAACTACAATCCACAGCGCGATGTTGCTACAGGACTTATACAATCCATAGCCTGGTTTACCCGGCATCTGCACAACGCGTAGCGATGCTATGACAGGAAGCTCAAATGAAAACTAAGATAAACATACTTTTAGGTATACTAATGGGGGTGCTCTTTATCTGGCTTGCCATCAAGGGCACTGATCTTAAAGGAATCCAATCTTCTTTTAAATCCGCTCACTACTTCTACGCCATACCCGTAGCCCTCTTGTCAGTCGTAATACTGGCACTGAGATCATACCGTTGGGGGGTGCTCTTAGAGCCACTGAAAAAGATCGACCAATGGTCACTTTTTACTATCACCACGGTAGGATTCATGGCCGTCAACCTCCTTCCGGTTCGGTTGGGAGAATTCGTGCGTCCCTATCTCATCTCTAAGAAGTGTTCTATAAAAATAGGCTCATCGCTCGCAACCATAGTGGTTGAGCGAGTCTTTGATATGCTCACCCTGATGATTGTGCTACTGGTAGTGTTGATGAAGGTTAAACTCCCCAACTGGATATTCACCTCGGCCTGCGCTATTCTGCTCATCGTTATCCCTCTTTTTTGTATACTCATCTTTATTGCGGTTAAACGGGAGCTCTCAGCTAAGGGTGTTGACCGCATACTACGCAAATTGCCCCACTCCCTTTCTTCTCGATTAATGAGGATATTCCATTCTTTTCTTGATGGTTTGCAGATTCTTCCTGATCTTAAAAAAGTATTTTATCTCGCATTCCTCTCTGTAACTATCTGGTGCCTGGTTGGCGTAGCCACCTATATCCTCTTTCCTTCACTTACCTCCACCTTGGGATTGCCCCTAGTGGCAGCCTTTGTGGTGTTGACCATTACTGTGTTAGGCATTACCCTCCCCACGGCACCTGGTTTTGTAGGAAACTACCATTTTTCCTGCGTACTGGCACTGACCCTCTTTGGCGTACCGAAGACCGATGCCTTAACCTTCGCCATTCTTCTCCATTTTATTCAGATCATGGTCACCATTGTACTGGGTTTACTCTTTCTTCCTTTTATGAAAGTGTCACTCCCCGCACTCTTCAAGGGGAGCAGTAAAATTACTGCGCAGGGGAATACCTAACCTTGAGGGTTTTGTAAAAAGTCAAACATCAGACGACAACGTAAAAAGCTTCAGATGCAAGGCGCGCAAATACTAAGGAATGAGGCGGACGTACGTGTACGCCGCAATGACTGAGGATGCAGCGCAACGCAGCAGATGAACTTTTTACGAAGTCGTCTACCGTGCGCTAAAAAACGCCAGGATTAGTGTGCATGATTTCAATAGTTATACCAGTGTACAACGAAGCACACACTATTGAAGAACTCATTAGGAGGGTGCAGTCAGTTGACCTCGCCAAGGAGATTATTGTGGTGGATGACTGCTCCACTGACGGTACCAGCGAGGTGTTACAGAAATTTAAAGCTGAGGAAGGGATAACGGTGCTCTTGCACCAGCACAACCAGGGTAAAGGTGCGGCACTGCGAACCGGCTTCACCCAAGTAAAGGGTGAGATTGTCATCATTCAGGACGCTGATCTAGAATACAATCCTCAAGAATACACTAAATTGGTTCGTCCTCTCCTGGAGGGAAAAGCGGATGTGGTCTACGGTTCCCGGTTCCTGGGAGGGCCCCATCGAGTACTCTTCTTCTGGCACTATCTGGGAAACAAACTGCTTACCCTCTTGTCTAACATGTTCACCAACCTTAACTTAACTGATATGGAAACCTGCTATAAGGTCTTTAGGACCTCCCTGCTTAAAAAGTTCACCATTGAGTCAAATAGATTTGGGATTGAACCTGAACTCACCGCCAAACTGGCACAATTAAAATGCCGCATCTATGAAGTAGACGTTTCCTACAGCGGGAGAGATTACGCGGAGGGGAAAAAAATCAACTGGAAAGACGGCATTGCTGCGGTCTACTGGATTCTTAAGTATAATCTGTGGTCGAGGCTGAAAGAATAACGCTCTTCCTCTTTAGCCGCATTCTATTGCTATTGACAAAATGGGTATTATAGCTTATGAATGAAAAGGTAGTCATGCGAAGCTCAAGGGATACATTACTAAGGTAACCAACAAAGAAAGGAGAGAAGAGTGCCTGCATTTTTAAAGAAGTTTGCTGAAGCGAGATGGGAAAAGGTTGGAAATTTCTTCGATATTGATGAAAACGCGCTCCCAGGTATCAAAGCACTAAAAGAGGCTCAAGTATCCATGCTCTTTGATTCATCCCAATGTAAGCAATTCGGCGCGGTGCTTGAAAAGTGGCCCCCGGTAACCTTTGACTGGCACTACGAGTGCGATGAAATCTTTTACATTGTTTCCGGTGGTCCCATGAAGGTTACCTGTGAAGGAAATATACTGGAAGGTGCTGCCGGTGACGCATTCTTCTTTACCCGAGGCACCAACTTAACCTTTGAAATCAAAAATGAGCTGGTAGGGGTAACTGTGTACTATCCAACGTTTGAGGAGATTCTCAACCGATACAAGGAGTATGCTGCACAGCCTCAAAAGTAGAACCTCATGGAAGGTAACAACGGGGAAAGGGTTGAAGCGCATGATCTCCTTTCCTCTTTTTATTCCCTGAACATAAATAGGAGAGGAGCTCACCATGGTACTGGAACAGTATGGTTTTAAAGTTAAAGAAATTGGCGAGTACACCTACCACTACCGATACTACGAGACGACGGTTACTCACCACCTCAAGGAATACTATGGAGAAGAGGAAGACACCAGGGTGGTCATCCTGGAAAAAGAAACCCGCAAGGGAAATAATTTCATGAGACTCCCTCAAAGCCTCTGGATCACCAGAGCGGGCTACCCACCACTTTCTACCGACGGCGCACTTCAAAAATTAGGAGACCACCTCTTAACCCTCTACTACGCGGGAATACCTACCGTGCAGAGTGAGGATCATATCAGAATTTTCGATGACGCGCTGAGAGAAGAGCTTAAAGCGCTCGACCTTGACTATGACCAGCTCTCATCGAGGGTTAAATCAGGACAACTGTTTAAAAACTGTACCATTACCGGAGTGATGCATTCGGTAAAGGGAAGGCATGACAGCCAGATGCTTGAGGCTCTTCAGGATAAGGTGCTTAAGAGCTATACCAAAGTCCTTTCCTCAAAACCCACCCCCTGCCCTCTTGAGCTCTGGACAGAAATGATTATGGGACCGCAGGCTGAATTCGAGTATCACCTCTTTAAACAGTGGGGATTTGATGTTCCCCTGTCAGCCCAGCGGGCATTCTTTACTATCATGATGGGTCCCAGAACAAGCTATCTAAAGAATAATGAAGAGAGGGAGCGGCTCAATTCCATTATAAGTCTCACCAGGAATTGAGGCTCAAGAAGCATAGTTAAATCTAGCCAAAGATATTTGAAATTTTAATATATTTTACAACTATCCTGACCATATACTTCCTCTCCCCTTCGGGGGAGAGGATTGAGGTAAGGGGTAGTTGAATCTTTATCACCCCTCATTCTTACCTTCTCCCCTCGAAGGGAGAAGGAAACTTTATGAGATAATTCTCAGAGTTTTATAGGTAAGCATCTAACTATAAGCGAACGCCCAAGGAGTTACCATCCTGATGGAACGTGTACTCTTTATCGCAAAAGCAAAAAACTTAAAATATTTTAATGCCCAATTTAACAGGATCTACTTTGGGAACGAGTTCTGTGAGAGACTAGTTCCATCCACTCAAGAAATTGAGCAGGCACTAGGGTTCGCTCAAGAACACACTATCCCCTTCTCTCTGGTGACCCCCTATCTTACCAATGAAGGGCTCAAAAAGTGGAAAAAGCTGGTTGAGAAAGTAGCAGCAATGTATCCCACGGGTGAGATTATCTTTAATGATTGGGGTATGTTCAGAACGGTTAAAAGCATTTCGGAGGCATTAGAGCCGGTACTGGGGAGGCTTATGACCAAGATAAAGCGGGGCCCCCGGTTGATGAATGTTATCGATAAGCTTCCCCCAGATGCCTTAAAGTATTTTCAGAGCACCAACCTTTCAGTAAAGACTTATCGTAAATTTTTACTTACCCGGGGAATTAAAAGGGCAGAACTGGATTACCCGCTTCAGGACCTTTCACTCAACGATATCGGATCGGAACTTCACCTCTCCCTCTACATACCTTTTGTCTATGTCACCACTACCCGCTTCTGTCTGGTCGCCTCCTGTGATATCCCGGAGAGGAAAGGGATGATTGGCATCTTTCCCTGCAAAAAAGAATGTCAGGAATATACCTTCACCCTGGATAACCCGGTGATGCCTACTACCCTTATCCGCAAAGGTAACACCATCTTTTTCAAAAATGAAAAAATCCCTACGGGAGAAGAATTAAAAGAAAAAAAAATAGACCGTCTAGTCATCCAGCCCGAGATTCCTATTTAGTTTATCATCTCTCTAATGCCTCTCACCAATTAAAATCAACTGACAATATTGTAATATCAGGTGTATTTTTTCAAACATATGTCACACAGATTAAGAAAGAAAAAATTAAAGTTGGGATTTTGCTGTGATTCTAAGCGAAGCTGACACCAGAGCGAAGCTCGTTGACCCTGCTTTACACCAGCGGGGCTGGACAGAAGACCTTATTCGCCGTGAGGAAACTGAAAGAGGTATTGATATCGTTGATGGAAAACCCCGCCGTAGACGACGAGGGCGAACAGATTACCTTTTACGTATCAGGATTAATATTAGCTCACAACCTATTGCCATTGCATTAATAGAGGCAAAACGATCAGACGAACCACCAGACAAAGGTTTAGAACAAGCAAAGAAATATGCTCGTTTAAATAATGTGCCTTTCGTATACTCCTCAAATAGGCACCTTTTTGTAGAATATGACCGCTTCACAGGTAAAACTTCTGATCCTCTTCCCCTGGTTCAACTTCCCACCCCCTTAGACCTCCGCAGCCGCTACGAAAAGGGAGAGAACATTTCACTAGAGAGTGAAAAGGCAAAACCACTGCTCGTACCCTATCCAGGTGGTGAGGCAAGCCGACGTTACTATCAAGATGCTGCTATTCGTGCAGCACTTGAGAAAATAGCGAGAGGTGAGAAACGAGTGCTTCTCTTCCTTGCTACTGGTTCAGGTAAGACTTTCATTGCTGTCCATCTTCTTAAAAAAATCGTAGATGCTGCTCAGCTTCGCCGTGCACTGTTTGTATGTGACAGGGACGAACTGCGCATTCAGGGATTAAATGCGTTTCAAAACGTTTTTGGCAACGATGCTGCTCCCGTCTCAAGCTCTAATCCGCAAAAGAATGCACGGATTCTTATTGCAACCTACCAAACACTCAATGTGGCTGGTGAAACAGAGGATGCCAAATTCCTCGTGGAAAATTACCCTGAGAACTACTTTAGCCACATTATCATTGACGAGTGCCATAGAAGTGCCTGGAACAAGTGGAGTACAGTGCTAAAAAGAAATCCTGAAGCAATTCAGATTGGTCTCACCGCTACCCCTCGTTTTTGGGAAGGTGGAACTGAAGAAGAAAGAAAGGAAGATCACGAGATAACAGCCAATAACCTTACGTATTTTGGTAATCCGGTCTATGAGTATGATATGTCACAGGGTACTGAGGATGGATATCTCCCTGCATGTGAGGTCATCAAGCGGGCAACAGACTTAGATGAGAGAGGTGTGACTCGCAAGGATATAGAACGTTTAGGGGCGAAGGATGCAATAACCGGTCAACTTCTTATGGCTGCAGAAGCCAGAACACACTATGAGGCACCGTCATTTGAAGCTGCGATTCAACTCCCTGACCGGGTAAACGCATGGTGCAAAGATCTTTTTGAAATGTTACTCCATACAGGAGGCCCTCATCAAAAAACTGTTATATTCTGTGTACGTGATACCCATGCTGATGCAGTAGCAGCAGAGATGAATAATCTCTATGCCGGATTCGTTCAAGGGTTAAAAAGTTCAAGAGTTTCAGAGTCCCTTGAACCCTTGAACTCTTCAACCCTTAAACCTACTGATGTTTATGCCTTTAAGTGCACCGCTTCTGTAGGAGGAAGTGAATACATAGCGGATTTAAGAGGCTCAGAACGAAGTCACT
>Ga0209253_10003217_pt1 | contig 14369 bp, 8 predicted proteins | sample FrelakmetBRP12BR_FD_187145 | JGI IMG/M metagenome (GOLD analysis project Ga0209253, IMG submission 187145) | Freshwater lake sediment microbial communities from the University of Notre Dame, USA, for methane emissions studies - BRP12 BR (SPAdes)... | ecosystem: Environmental > Aquatic >...
ATCCTTCCTCTTCTTCAGTCAGCCCAGGCGACTCTTTCAATGTGAATGTCTCGATAGCTGATGTTGTTAGTTTAGCTGGTTGGGAGTTCAAGCTCTATTACAGGCGTTCTATTCTAAACTGCTCAACTGTCACTGAAGGCTTATTCCTGAGACAGGCTGGCCAAACTTTTGCCATCTTCCAAATCAACAATACCTACAACGCTACATGTGGACGTGTCCTTGTCGCCTGTAGTCTTCTGGGTTTCAACGTTTCTGCCAATGGTAGTGGAGTATTAGCAACGGTTACATTCAGAGCAATTGAGTCAGGCAATTCCGTTCTTGATCTTACTGACACCAAGCTCGCCGGCCCCGGAGATCCACCGCCTTCAATCCCGCATTCTTCCACTGACGGCACGGTTTACGTGTCTCCTATGATCAAGGTTAATCCTTCCTCCTGCTCTGTTGATGCGGGCGAAAGTTTTCAGGTTAATGTCACTGTTGCTGGCGTATCCAATCTGGCTGGTTGGGAGTTCAAGCTTTACTTCGAACGTTCGATTCTAAACTGTTCAGAAATTGATGAAGGGCCGTTCCTCAAGACTCAAGGCCAAACTTTCCACGTGTTTACAATTGAAAACGACTACAATGCCACTCACGGGAGAGCTTTTCCAGCGTGTACTCTTTTGGGCTTTGATGTTTCTGCCAGTGGCAGCGGCGTTCTAGCCTCGATCGTATTTCGAGCAGTGGGCCCAGGTACCACGGTTCTTGATCTTGTTGACACGAAGCTTGCTGCGCGGGGTGATCCTCCACCAGCTATTCCGCATACGTCCGTCGACGGATCAGTACACGTTTTAGCCCCGGCCCATGATTTGGCAATAATAAGTGTAAGCCCACTCAAGAGCATTGTTGGAAAAGGATACTCCTGCAAAATCGAAGTGACTGCACGGAACAAAGGAGCATACCTCGAAACCTTTGATTTAGCAATCTTTGCTAACACAACCCAAATTGCAAGCTACACTATCATGGAATTAGATCCCAAGAATCAGATCACAGTCACCTTCACATGGTTCACGGCGAATTATGCTAAGGGAAAGTACTTAATGTCTGCCTATATTCAGCCCGTTCCGGGCGAGTTTAATACTTCAGATAACACTTGCTTTGACGGTTTGGTCCTAGTGTCAATACCTGGCGATGTTACCGGCGACAGAACAGTAAACGTCCTAGACCTCATTCTAATAGCCAACCATCTTGGCCACACAAGTGGGAACGGGCACACTCGATTCAGTAAGATGTGGTACGATTGTACGAATACTGACGTCAACGGAGACAACACGCACAACGTGCTTGACCTGATAGTTGCAGCCAACAATATAGGTCAAAGGTGGAACTAGCGATCTCATGATTACACCAAAGATTTGTTCACGGCGTAAAACTTTGGTTTGCAGCCACGGAAACAACATTTAAAAACTATGAAGGAGTAGTATAAGTTGGGAGAAAAGCGCGCGATGAAGGAGAGGGGAGATTGAATCTCAGAGTGATTTCTATATCGGCCAGACCACCCAGATGGTTCTGCAAAAGACCAGTGAAGATCTACCGAAAAGCAGTTCTTGCGACCTTTGTTCTGTCTATTCTGTTTTTTGCCTCGTTGGGTTGGCACGTTTCTGCTGCGCCTACCGTGATGGAAGTTAATCCTTCGTCTTTCTCGATCAGCGTGGGTGACAGTTTTCGTTCTAATGTCAGTGTTGTTGACGTGTCCAATCTGGCTGGTTGGGAGTTCAAACTTTACTTCAAACGTTCGATCCTGCAATGTTCAGCTATTGAAGAAGGGCCATTCCTCCGAAACGTTGGCTCAACCTTCACAATATTTCAAATTAACAACACCTATAATGCTACTCACGGCAGGGTTTTTCCAGCGTGCACTCTTTTGGGCTTTGATGTTTCTGCCAGTGGCAGCGGCGTTCTAGCCTCGATCATATTTCAAGCGGTTGGCCCAGGTAGCACGATCCTAGATCTTGTTGACACGAAGCTTGCTGCGCGGGGTGATCCTCCGCCAGCTATTCCGCACACTTCCACTGACGGGATAGCGTATGTGTCTTCAGTCGTCGAAGTCGCTGTGAGCCCTTCTTACACCTCATTTCCACTAAACACTGTGTTTAAAATTAATGTCACTGTTTCCTCGGTTTATGATCTTGTCTACTGGCAATGCGGCATGGCCTTCAATCCATCTGTTCTTGCATGTCTTAACGTGACCGAAGGTCCGTTTCTGAAATCTGGAGGAGACACAACTTGGCAACCCGGAACTGTTGACAATATTCAAGGCATTATCGCGCCATACGGCTCAACCCTAAATGCTGCGACAGGAGTTTTGGGTAGCGGTGTCTTGGAATACATAACTTTCAGAGTCAAGAGCGCAGGAACGTCGCCTTTGACTCTGCAGGACGTAATCCTCTTGAACTCGACCTACCAAAAAATAAAGCCAATCATCCTGCTTCACGGATCTTTTGAGCTGCAACCACAGCAACCAGAACCACCAGTTGCTTACTACACCTACGAACCTACTACTCCATATGCGGGTTACCTCGTCACTTTCAATGCTTCCCAGTCAGACCCCGTAGGAGGAACAATAGTAAGCTACGCATGGGACTTTAATGATGGTTCCCATGGATCAGGCATGATATGTACGCATGTCTTTGGCGTAGGCAACTTTAATGTGTCTCTAAACGTCACCGACAGTGAAGGATTGTGGAATGTCTTCTCCAGAATCGTTGCTGTTTCTCCAGCACCTTCAGAGTACTACCTAGATGCCTACACGCAGAGAGATGGAAAAGGATTGAATGAACCCAGCGACGCTTTTGCTCCCAGCGAATTGGTGCTGGTAAGCGCCTTCCTTGCCTACAATGGGTCTGCCGTGATGGGCAAAGCAGTGACATTCCACTTGTACTATCCTAACGGCTCTCTGATGATGAGTAGAGTGACGCAGACTGACGACAAGGGAATAGCTTTCATAGTGTACACTATACCTTCCAGTCCGCCCTTTGGAATCTACACTGTAAATGCAAGTCACTCAATATTGTCCAGACTCGTATCGGACAAACTGGAATTTAGGGTGGGTTGGCTTATTGAAACCCTCCAAGCCCCAGCCTGCAACAGGTTTGGTGTAACCAAAGACGGTTTCGGCATAGGAGAACCCCTGTATTTCTTAGTGAAAATGCAAAACATTCGTTTTCGCAGCACGCCAGTCTCTTTCACGGTCTGTGGTTTTGACGAACAATACCACCCCATAGCAAGCAACAAGATAACAATGGTTGCTCCTCCAAACGAAACCACATTCATCTTCTACGCAGGAGTAATCCCAAGCAATGCGCTGGTGGGCGATGCAATTGCATACATAAACGCCTTTGTATATATAGGGGGCTCAGCTTTCTGCCCAGAAAAAGATTCACAGTTCAGAATCAAGCTTCCAATCCCAGACGTAGCCGTAGTGAGTGTACAGGCTTCTCCGTCAACGGTGCGTGTTGGAAAATCCGTAGAAATAACCGTCACAGTCCTCAACGACTATTACAGACCACAAAGCTTCAACCTAACCATTTTTGCCAACACCACAAACATAAGGAAATTCAGCATAGTCGATCTTACGCCATACGCCTTCACAAACTGCACTTATGTTTGGGACACTTATACATTTTCCCAAGGAAACTACAGAATATCAGCACAGGCTAGCGTAGTTCCAGGCGAAATCGACACTGCTGACAACACACTTGCAAACGGTTTTGTGCGAATCGTTCCAAAAACAGGTCCAGTTCATGACATTAGCATAACGGGAGTCAAAATATCAAAGACAATCGCGTCATCGCTCAACGTTGTCCAAATAAACGTCACTGTCCAAAACCAAGGTGACTACACTGAGATTTTTGACGTTAGCATATTCGCCAACTCGAGCTTTGTCCAGAAATCAACAACCATAGTCTTGTCGCCTGGAAGCTCGATTGAAGTAACTTTCACATGGAGCATTGCAGGCTGGAGCCTTGGAAAATACAACGTGATAGCCTACGCGTCCGAGGTTCCAGGCGAAGACGATGTCTTGGACAACTCGGCATACCTCAGCCTCAGAGTGGCAAAGCCTGGAGACGTTAATGGCGATGGAAAAATCAACGTTCTTGACCTAATAGTTGTGGCGAGAGCGATTGGCACCCGCCCGGGCGATGCCAAGTGGGACCCAAATGCAGACGTGAAAGAGGACAAGCGCATTAACGTATTAGATTTGATATTGGTTGCCCATTACCTTGGAACCTAAAGCATCTCAAAGTTGCTGTTTTAAAGACGAATAGTGTGGAATGAGTCCATGCGGTGAGCAGTCGCGCAAAGAATCTTGCGTAGCATGCGAATGCAACGGCTCCCATTGAATCCAGTCTACTAGAAGAGGGTACCAAAAGTTATTTTAGCCTAACCCACACTATATTATACGTGCGCTAGAGGGAGAGGGGAGTGTGAACGTGAAACTAGCATGGGTTATGCTCATTATGCTAGTGATGCTTATTCCTCTTACGCAATCAATCATGGTAAGTGCTGTTAATGTCGATGTCTATGTCCTTTTTGCTCCTCCAACTTGTTGTGCAAAGGATGCAGACGAGCTTGTGTTGGCCACCGTGGCAATCACAACTGTAGAAGATCTGCGCTCAGCCTCCTTCACAGTCAAGTACAATTCCTCGTTGCTAAGTTTCGTTGATATTCAACAGGGATATTTCTTTCCACCGCCACCCCTGTCCACGTATAGCCTTAGTGCTAACGGTTCATCTGGCACAATCAACGTGCAGATAATGCTGAGTCCTTCACAAGGTTCTCTGAGTGGAAACGGGTCTTTAGCAACGATTAGGTTTAGATCGAATAGCTGGCCGGAATCTGCGTATAGCTTGCTTGACTTTACCCAAACCGGGCTTCTCGATTCCAATGCACTTCAGATTGCTCATGAGTCCCTGGGAGGGGTTTACTTTTGGAAGTCGGCACTTCCAGATCCAATGGTTGTGGGAACTTTCTTCGACATGTACACTCCAAGAGGGGGCTTAGGAAATGGCTTCATATTTGGCGGCAGATACTATGCAGGGGAAACCATAGACGTTCAGGCGAAAATAAGATACAATGATTATCCTGTTCAGCACAAACTGGTGTCTTTCGAGGTTCACAATCCGACGAATCAAACGGTGCTTTACCGTTCTTCGATGACTGCAGCTGACGGCGTTGCAAGATTGGCTCTTCGACCTCCTACAAGACGCGACAGCAACGGTATGTGGGTGTGTTTCGCTATTGCCGAGGTGGATCAGAAAATCTTTTGGGATCAGGTTTTGATCATTGTTATTGTTCCTCAGCCAGTTGGCGGATATTCCTTTTCAAGCAACCAAAAAGAGGCATATTCTCCCATTTCACCTCTAGGCTTATGCTTCGTCATTGTCCTTGGTGTTTTAGCCAAGAAAGCGAACCAAAAGATAATGCAAGGACTGAGGCGCACGCGTTATTTTAGACGCTCATAGTTCGCGCGCTCATAATGACATTAAGCGCATGGCTTGTGAACAAGATTTAAGGCAACAACGGGAAGTTTGGCACTTGGGTTGGTTGATGTTTAGATTGCGATCAAACTCTTAGGGGGTTTGCAGTTGAGCAAACCTCACTTAAGACACTTTCTGAAGGACAAAGAGGCCAGAGCTTTGTTAAATGAGGTCTCACCAGGTCTTAGATCGGCATTGGCTAATGTTTTTTCTAGTGAGACCATGTTTGAAGTGGTTGAAGCAATGTTTGGCCAAGTTTTCCTTGCGAACAGTCGACCCTTGCTATTCAAAAAAGGAAATCGTGTTTATCCGACGCTGTTGTTTAGAGAGTATTTTGACGTGGCGCCTAAAGTTGTAGTGGATATGGGAGCCGTGCCATTCGTTTGCAAGGGGGCAGATGTTATGAGGCCTGGGATCGTTCGGTTTGATGGCGACTTCAAGTCTGGTGATTGTGTCTACGTCGTGGATGTCAATTATGGCAAAGCTTTGGTCCTTGGGGAAGCTGTTCTTGACAAAGCTGTGGCTGAGAGTGCTAAGCAGGGTGTTGTTTTAAGGAATATTCATTTTGTAGGAGATAAGATCTGGGACTTCGCCAAACAATTATTGTAGGCTGATCTGATTCGGATTCTTTGTGACTTCTTAGTACTTGACAAGTGCTTGGGAGCAGAATTTTGGTTTTTCCAACTTTGGATTGACATTTTTGTTTAAAGTATGTAGGAGAAGAAACTGAAAAGTGTATCTTTTCTAGTAATATTCATGAATGCGGAATATTTGTTAAAGTAGTTGGGTACTATCTTTTTGTTTGAAAGTTATGGACTCTAAGTTGAAGAAGCTAGCCGTAGGGCTAGTACTGGCTGCACTCGTGGCAAGTTTCTTAAATGTGGGTCTGAATGCTGCATTTTCAGCTGATTTTGACGGTCGCATCGATTTGTTCACGCAGAAAGAACCTTTCAGCGGAAGGGGAGTGAATGCGACAAGTGATGCTTTTGGTCCTGGAGAAGACGTACAGATATACGCGTACGTCAGCTACAATCATTATCAGGTGCCCGGGGTTCTTGTAGCCTTCGAGATACAAGGCCCTCCGAATGAAGTCGAAAACATAACACTTTACAGGACTGCGTTCACTAATGAGACGGGAATAGCAACAGTTTGTTATAGAATACCGCACGATGTCGCCACTGCCTTTGGCAATTGGACGGTTGTTGGCAACGTAGTGCTTAATGACATTGTTTTTACAGATGTTCTCTTTTTCAGAGCAGGATGGATTGTGGAGATTATCTCTGTACGAACTGTTGACGAACATTACGCGCTTCAGGACAAGTTCACAAAAGAGCGGCAGGTCGGTGTAGAGGTGGGTGTCAAAAGCATCTCAATGATCGAGAAGATTGCCACTCTTACCGTTGCGCTTAAGGACGAACTAGATTATCCTCTCAATTCCTCAGAACTGAGAGCTTTCTTGGTGCCGCCAAATGAGACCCTGATCTATACGTACTTCTTTCTATACCTTCCTAAAAACGCAACTATAGGGGCAGCCACGGCCTATGCATGCGCGTACACGCTTCCTGTGAGCAATGGAGGAGTTCCTTATTGCCCTGAAGTCTCAAAGCAGTTTTGGATAATCTACCGCGATGTTGCCGTCATTTCAGTCAAGCCCTCATCCGAATCTGCATATCAAGGCGAGACCGTATTTGTAGATGTTGGTGTAAGAAATCGCGGTGCTGAATCTGAGTCATTTAACGTCTCCGCTTACCACAATGGCACCTTGATTAGCATGTTATGGGTTGCTGACTTGCAGCCCGACATGAACACTGAGCTGAGATTTGCTTGGGACACCAGTTCTGATCCTACCGGACTCTATTTGGTGAGTGCTGTTGCCGCTTCTGTTCCAGACGAAATAGATGTTTCTGACAATATTCTTCATAATGGGTATGTTGAGATTAAAAACAGACCTCCGCCAATTGTTCATGACGTAACAGTGATCAACATTGTTCCATCGACAACAATGGTCTACGTTGGCGATATGACAAGCATAAACGTGGTCGTTAAAAATGTTGGCGACTTTGTGGAAACGTTCAACGTCACTCTGCACTACGACACATTTAGCGTGGGCACAATATATGTCAACGACTTGGCTTCGCAGGCAGAGAAGACTCTCACATTTCACTGGAACACACAAGGATTGCCTGAGCAAACCTTTGTCTTGTCCGCGGTTGCCAGCGCCGTCCCAAACGAAGAGAACCTCGCAAACAACCGATACATCGATGGGACTGTAACGCTTAGAAACAAGCCAGCACCAGTGCATGACATCGCTGTTCAGAACATCGTTCCTTCCTCTAGGCTTGTGCGCATCGGCGAAACCCTTGACGTTAGTATCACTGTAAGGAATAAGGGAACCGTTGCCGAGTCATTCAATGTTGTTCTTTACTATGAGCAAAATGTAGCAGGTACTCAACGCGTCAATAATCTGGCTGAAGGTGTTGAACTGACTTTAGTTTTCCATTGGAACACGGAAAGAGTTGCCAAAGGCGTCTACACGCTGATTGCTTTTGCTGAGCCCGTTCCAGGCGAAAGGGTCATTGCAGACAACTATTTTGAAGATGGAGACGTAACCTTCATTTCAGGCCAAGGAGGTCTTTTTGGTCTTGATTGGTACTTCTGGTTCTTCCTGTTGCTACTGCTTCTGGTGATCCTCATTCTATTCCTTCTTTGGCTCTACTACAGGAGACGAAAGAAGAAATCCGAGCAGACATTCAATTCCGGCTGGACAGCATGGTACTACGCTTATGATCCAAGAGCAAGACCGCGCAAGGCATCGAAAACATCAAAAACCGTCTAGTTTCCAAGTTTAGCTAGTCCGCCAAGTTTGCTTGTTTTGCCACAGTTGACAAAGTCGAGAGAGGCTAGCGATTAATGCTTTGACTGGTGACGGCACTAAGTTGGCGGACTTACCCATCCTAGGAAGTTGGCTACAACTATCAGGTCCAGTATGTTCACTTTTCCATCTCTGTTGACATCTTCGATTATTGCCCCAGGCGAGCCGGTCCAACCAAGTTTGGTTGCCACTTTTATTAAATCCAGAACATTCACCCTTCCATCTTTGTTTACGTCCGGCACTCTAACCTCAATCTTCTTTTGCGCGCTCGCCATCGTTCGATTATAATTTCTGGTTGTTACGTATATTGAATAGTTTCCGACATACTGGTATCGTGGTATCGTGAAGTTCGTGTAGAATTGACCATTTGCAAGCACCCCAACTGGTGGCGCAAAGGTTGTTTCCGGCATTGATAGAGTGCTTGTAACTGTAAAAGTTGCATTCTTTTCCCAAGCAATTGAATAGCCTCCTGACTTAGGCATTTTAGAAAAAACGTTGGCATAAACTGTTGTTATTCCGGTTCTGGCTGCCTCTGGAATCAGCATTGGCACTATGTAGCTGGCTCTTCCGAATGCTATTACGCTGTCACTCCAGTTTATCGAATCCACGATTCCCTTAGCAGAATCAAGGAAGCTTAGCGTTACCGTGAAGAATGTTGTCGTGTAATTGTTGTTCGCAAGAGTTACGTTGAAATATGCCATTGTCCCTCTCGTGAAAGAGCTTTTAGGCGTTCCCGATTGAGTGCACGGGAATAGTGAAAGGATGTCTAGTGTCAGTTGCTTATGAGTGAACGTGCCTGTGAGCATTGTTCTGAATAGTATTGGATAGTTTTGGAATGGGCTATCAACTTCCAAGTTTACTGTTCCATTGCTTACAAGCGTGCTGTTATAGAATAGGTAGCCATACACTTTGACTTCGTCACCAAGCATATACGACGGCTTATTTGTATACAAAATCAGCTCTAAACCTGCTGCTTCCACTGCAATCGTGAAATGTGCAAGGCAGAGAAGCATAACGGTCATTATAGCAATCACTTTATCTAGATTCCTGTTTCTCGTTCGCCTTTCCCCCTTTCGTTGGAGTGTCTTGGGAGGCTTACTTCAGCCTCCCCGATAAACTCTTGGTAGAAACAATGTCTTTTGCTTTATTTTAGGGTTCTGGAACATTTCTCTACCAAATCCTAGAACATTCCGCAAGGAGAAATCGGTGCTTATTGTTGAGATTATCGTGTGATGAGTTGCGCGCGCATTACTGGACGCTTACTTTAGCCTAAGTGTGAACAGATTCCTAACTAGAATACGCTCTCCTGCGTTATTCTAGGGTTCTGGAATGTTTGAAATGAAGACCGAAATTCTTAATATTTGTTGATGCTTTAGTTTTGTTATGAAAAGATCGGTAAGCATATTCACCGATGGAACAGTCGCCAATCCTAAAGGGATAGTCCTTGTGGCTAGGGGTAAGAAAAAGCCTCTTACAGTGTTTTTGTCGATTTTCATTGTGTGTTACATTTTGCTTGTCACGAACACCATACCTGTTGTTGCTCAGCTTGAACGTGATGCAGTCTTTACAAGCATTAAGGTGACGCATGGCATAAGCGTCAAGGATCTGGTTAATGGTGGAAATGCCAAGATTTACTATAACCAGAACCCGGTTTATGTTAATATTACATTGCTTAACTTCAATTGCTCGATGACTTCTGAATACTTGTTTCGGTTAAAGGCTATTTCTGTGCCAACTGGTCATTCTTGGGAATCTGCAGACATTCGCGTGGCGGAAGGAAATAGTAGCCAGATTGTTTTTGATTTGTGTAGGCTGTATTGCGGGAGTTGTGTGCAGTCTGGTGGCGAATTAATGATTGACTCGATATGGAGTTCTGGAGAGAACTTGTCTCAGCCGCTTGTTTTTACGTTCAGGCTTTACTACTATGGTATTGCAGGACGAGTGTTGGAAGAAGAAAAGAGCATAACAATTGCAGTGGTTACGGAATTTGTTGCTTTTTCTCAAGAGCAATGCAAGATTGAGAAGGGAAAGACCGGGAGTCTTGGAATCAGTGTTTTAAACCTTGATGATGGAAAAATCCGTGACCTCAACCTCACGATTAGTGATTCGAGTGCATTTGAGTTCTCGCCTAGCATGAAAGAATTAGGTGACGTTGCAAGCTCTGAAAAGAAGACAACAAGCTTTGATGTGAAGGCTCCTGAGGCGGCAGAAATAGGCACTTACAATGCCACAATCCAAATTGCTTTCAGAGATTTTTCTGGGCTCACTCACATTGAATCGAAAACTGTTTCGATAGCAGTTGAGCCACAATCACCTCCCTACCTGATTATATTCTCGATTGTTGCGACTGCTATAGCTGGGACTGGCGGATTCTTGTTTTTCAGAATGAGGAAGACTGCAAGAAACGGAAAACAGGCAACGAAGAAGACGTAGAATCGCGGTCATACCGTTGCAGAAGTATGCTTTCAGTTTGCATCTTTCTATAGGAGATAGAAAAGGATTATGTATACAGCGTAGGCTATGAGAATAACACCGCTAGCGGCACGTATTCTTGATCTGTTCCTGTAGGTTGCTCTGGCAAGTCTCGATATTGAGCCAGCGAGAAGTCCCATGAAGAAGAACGGAACCATGAGCCCGATGCAGAAGAATGCGATGATGATTGAGAGGTTTTGTGGCGACAGAATTGGCAGCATTGCTATAAAAACAGGTGCGATGCATGGGTCCAGAAAGTAGAAGATAAAGCCGAGCAGCGCAAGTCCAGCGTAGGTGAATGCGAGTCTTTCGGTGAGTCTTTTGACAATGGGCTTGGTCGTAATTGACGTTTTCTGGAAGCCAAGCAGGTTTAGGCCGAAGAATATGGCGAATGCGCACACAATCCACATTAGAGCTAACTGAAAAGTCTGCAGCGACAGGAACACGAATCCCACGGTCACCCCGAGAAAGATTGCTGCAACCATAAACCCCACTCCAAAAGTCAAGATCCGCAGAAGACTTTCTTTGAATTGACTTGCTTCTCCCAGAGTGAAGCTTAACACGAAAGACAGTAGTGCTATCAGGCAAGGCGAGAATGTCTCGAAGAATCCAAACATGAAGGCCGATGCAAGAAGAGGAATCAATGGCTGAGAGGATTGAGACGGTGCCAGAGTGTCATTGAGAGCAGCGTCAATCGCTTCTCTGATGCTAGTTTCGTTGAAGCTTCCTTCGATCTTGAATTTTCTGTTTATAATTAGCGAATTTGGGGAAGTGATGTTCATTGACTGCTTTGTGTCAATTCCTTCTGGCGACGTAAAGTCAACCCAATTGAAACCAACCTGCCCATAATCTCCACGTATTCTCGTTATCGTCTGGTTCTTGCTCAGGAAATCACGGTACAGCTCTATCCAAGAAGCACAAGTATAGCAGTATCTCGGGTCAGTAGTCGGATCCCAGTAAAGAAATTCCACAACAACTGGTCCAGCTGAATAGCTGATTTGGGCGAACAGCGTGAGTGAGATGAAGAACAAGATTAGAGACTGGATGGTGAAATGCTGAAACTTGAAGGGTCTCACTTCTCAATCTACTCTTTGTGAAAGCTTTGCTATAGTGCGATGTTCTGATCGATTTAGCCTTTTCGTCGAAAACCGCTTCTTATCTGTCTTTCATGGAATAACCAGAATTTGCTTAGGATAGCCGAATCAAAACTTGAGTTTAGAAGAGATTTAAAAAAAAGGGAGGGAATGGTTTCTGGACGCGTTTATGCGGCTAATATTATGAAGGTCTTAGCAACCTCTGGACAGTATGCAACTCCGCCCAATGAGGGTGCTGCCGTATATGCGTCTGCGTAAACCGTGCCTATTCCTGCACGAGCCCATTTCGGTATCGCGAAGCATGTCATTGTCACTGTGCCAGGACCGTAGCTGACCATCTTTGTGAAGGTCAGTGAGCCGAGGCCGTAGCCAGCGTCGTCGTAGAATGTCTCTGTGAAGAATGCCATGCGGTTCTGGTGAGAGATGCTAATGTAGTCTAATGTGACGGTCGTGTGCCAGCCGTGTCTGTATGCGTCTTCGTTGAGGGTTATCTTTGTGATCGTTATGAACCATCCGACTTCAAAGTGAAGTATGTCTGTCACTACGATCTCGTCTAAGTCGACTGAACCAATCACGGTCCATGTGCCGAATGCGATTTCTTCTGGGAACTCGCAAGGCCAGTCAATTCTGAAGCATATTCTGGCGATGCCGTTCGCGTCGGTGAAGGCAACTCTGTAGAGGGTTATGTTGTAGATTGGGTTTGCTGGTCCGTGGATTTCAAAGTTCACTGGCTTGTTTTGTACTGGCCATCTGTTGTATGTGACAAGGGCGTTAACGCACACTTCCTGTTGTGGCTGGTATGCATCTGCGTCCTGGTTTCTCCTTTGTCCACCGAACGGATCTGGGTAGTCTGTGTATATGTCGATGTAGCGTTTGTCTAGCGTCAAGTAGTATTGCGCGTCATGTATCAAACCAACAGGTATCTCAATGCCTTCGACGTTGCCGAACACTGGATCAGACAAGACTAGTGGGCAGCCGACTGTGTCGCCGGGGATGCCTAATAGTGTCTTGAATGTCACGTGTGCGATGACGCCGCCTGCTGGCTCAACCGTGAACGGATAGACGTATCCTGGTGGTTCAGAGCCACCGCCTATCAATCCGGTTGCAACTGTAAAGGTGCCTATGCCTGGGTAGACGAAGAAGTATGTCGATGGTATTGTCCATGGGAACGATGGTAGGAATGGTCCTTCGCTTACTGCCAACACATCAAGCAGTGTTGGATCGTAGCTAAAGGTGAACTGGACACCGAACAGCTTGTCGACTGAGGTTATGTTGTGGACTACTACGTCAACGGTGAAGATTTCACCTTCGTCAGTTGCTGTGTAGACTGCTGGGCTTATGCTTATGGCTTTGAGTGCGAGCGATGGAATCGCTATTGTGTAGAGTCCGTTGTTCACTGCGCTAAAGGCCGATCCGCCGTTAAAGTTGGCGGCTGTCAAGACCAATGGGCATGAAGCCGAATTGCCAGGGCCTGGGTCGTAGTATCCGTTGAACTGTATGTTGACAATCACGCCTGAGCTGCCTACTGGCACAACGCCACTTACGTCGACAGTTATCTGGCCTGCTACGATCGCAGTTGTAACGAGGCCACCCCATGTTCCAGCGGTGGCACCGGTTGCGTGTAGCAATGCATCATTGTATGTCATTACGAAGTGAACGCTTGTTAAAGCGTAGACTGAAGCGTATGCGGCGATTGTGACTGGTAGGTCAAATGTGCCGGGAGCGGCGAGTGTCTTGCTGCCGGCTGTGATTGTTGGTGGTGCTGGTGCAATGTAGTTGTATCTGAAGTAGCCGTCGTTTGTCGTGTGCGGAATCTGGCCTGCGCCTGAGTCGCCAAAGATGTCCTCTGTCATGTCTATGTTGGTGTCAATGAACCCACCAATGACTGCTGGTGGTGCGGCAACCGTCTGGAAGGTCATGCTGAGCAGTTTGAAGCTGCCAGTGACCGATCCTGCCATTGAGGCGATGACCCAGTAGATTCTGCCATGAGTAGCGTTGAAGTTTGGCGAAACCTCCCATGTAGCCTCAAACGGCGAACCTGGGAACGGGTGTGTCTTCACTTGTGCTGTTGTGGTTAGTACTGTGTTCTTCCAGTATATCTTGAATTCGTAGCCTGCTAAGTCAGCAACTTCATTTATCCAGAAGTCTACGACAAAAGTGCTAGCAGGGGGATACGGATGTGCGTCAGTTCCCCATATTACGGATGCTGGTGTGGCTGTGAAGTTGGTTGCTGCGTATGCTGGTTTGAATGCTGCGCCTATGCTTAGTAGAAACATCGATACTAGGGCTATTACTAATAGTTTTTGCAGTTTCATAATCTCCTTTCTCCATTCTCCTTTCTTTTTCAGCGTTAGAAACTAATGTTAGAAACCGAATTTAAAGATTCCGGAATTGTCTTCTATATCCAGCTAGGAC
>Ga0209253_10003219_pt1 | contig 14365 bp, 13 predicted proteins | sample FrelakmetBRP12BR_FD_187145 | JGI IMG/M metagenome (GOLD analysis project Ga0209253, IMG submission 187145) | Freshwater lake sediment microbial communities from the University of Notre Dame, USA, for methane emissions studies - BRP12 BR (SPAdes)... | ecosystem: Environmental > Aquatic >...
TGATTGCTATTAAAGTTAGGTGCCTTAATATATTGCTTCTCTTGATTGTGAATAAAACGATCCATGATACTGAACTCTCTATCAGAAAGTTTTAGCGCAACATCTACCCATAGCCTAGTAATATCCATCAGCTCGTCATTTGTAATTGGGTTAATATGGTTTTTGGCTTTTTGTGCTGCTAAATAGCCATTAGAAAAACGTTTATTTTTTTCTATCCAGTTATATACCGCTTTTTCACCTTCACCATCATCAACTAGTACGTCTACCAAGCCCATTTCAAAAGCTTGTTCAGCGGAATATTGTTTACCTTTAAGAATCATTTCATCTGCAATTTTAACGCCAGCTTTTCTAGCTACTAAACTGTATCCGCCCATGCCTGGAAACATATTAAATAAAATCTCAGGGAAGCCAAACATACTTTTACGCTCGGCAATCAGAATATCGCTGGCTAGCGCAGCTTCAAGGCCTCCTCCCAGCGCAAGTCCCTGTACCAAACTAATATTAATGATGGGAGAATTATTAAATCGCGAAAGTTTATTGGTTAGAACATCAATGCCTTTGGTTGCATAATTTAGTAGCGCTTCTCTGTGTCTGTTAATGGAAAGCTCGCGAATGAATGCCAAATGCCCGCCCAGATTAAAAACATTAGGTGTAACAGAAGCCGCAACTGAATATTTAATATGATGTACTTTATCGCCATCATATAAAACTCCACATGTGTTTTGAATTTCATTTTGGTGTTGCGTAAGTTCGCTTATAAGCTCATGGTTAAAGCAAGGGATAATGTTTTTTTGATTAAAGCAAGTCCACAATACCTCATGACTTTCATCGTATCGAATAGACAATTGTTCAAAATTGTTGCTAAGGCCGCTATTTTCAATGTTCATAAAAACCTTCTTCTACCAGTCTAATGTCCATCTATCTCTATAGATTGGATATAATATAAGCTTAGGATTGAATATAATATAACTTATTTGGACAGTCAAAGGATATAAATTTATGGTTGAGCAAACGATCTCACTAGAAAATGAGATTAAAAAATTCTTAGTGGATCTATTAATACAAGAAAATAATATTGACGTAGCTCAATTAAAACTTGATAGTCACCTGAAAGATTTAGATATAGATTCGTTTGGCTTTTTAGAAATAATTTTTAGTATTGAGCATCAATACAATATCTCTTTCCCGAAAAATTTTGACCACATTAAAACCTTGCAAGATGTAATAAATGTAACGCATGATTTAGTGCTTACAAAAAATATATCTGTTTAAAATTGCTGATTTAGCCTTACATGTCAAACTACCGTCGCGTTGTTATTACCGGCTTTGGTGTCGTATCTCCGTTAGGAAATACCATAGAAGATTTAACACATAACGTGTTTGCGGGCAAATCGGGCATTAAGCAACTGGAAGCAGTATTTATAGAGAAATTAACATGTAAAGTTGCGGCGCAAGCTAAGTTCAACCCTGCCGATTATTTTAGTAAAAAAAGCGATTACGCTATTCTTGATCGCAATGGTCAGATGGCGCTACATTCAAGTATTGATGCGGTTAAACATGCCCAACTGCAGCTAAATGACGAACTCAAACTGCGCACAGGTGTGTATGTAGGCACCGGAATGGGTGGTGCATTGTCAGTTGAAGATGGCTACCAAACGCTATATACCAAAGGTGAAAATCGTCTAAAACCTTACACGGTTTTAATGTGCATGTATAACAGCGCGGCTGCCGCCATCGCAACACATTTTGCAATTTCCGGCCCAAATCATACGTATTCAACCGCATGCTCATCGTCTGCCGTGGCTATTGGCCAAGCGATGAGAGATATTAGGCACAGCTACACCGATATTGCATTAGCAGGTGGCACAGATGCCATTTTATCTTATGCCAGCATCAAATCTTGGGAGGCCATTAGAACACTGGCCGATGAAGATAAAGACGATTTTAGTGCATCATGCAAACCGTTCTCAGCCAATCGCTCTGGCTTGGTTATTGGCGAAGGCGCAGCCATGCTCGTGTTAGAAGAATACGGGCATGCAAAAGCACGTGGTGCAAAAATTTATGCTGAAATTGTAGGTTATGGTACTGCAAACGATTATCAACATATTGCTGTCCCCTCTGTTGAAGGACAGGCTGTCACCATGGCAGCCGCACTTAAAGATTCCGGCTTAAACCCTATTGATATTCAGTATATCAATGCACACGGTACAGGCACTGTTTTTAACGACGTTACCGAAACCAATGCCATTAAAAAAGTATTCGGCTCTCATGCTTACAATCTAAGCGTCAGTTCAACCAAATCTATGCACGGGCATTTAATGGGCGCAGCAGGCGCGCTAGAAGCAGTGATAACCACGCTGGCTGTTTACTCAAACAAATTACCACCAACCATTAATTTAAAACTACCAGATCCAACATGTGATTTAGATTATGTGCCCAACATCACAAAACCTGTCCCACGACTAAATTATGCAATGTCGAACTCATTTGCTTTTGGCGGCACAGGAGCCAGTTTAATTTTAAAAAAATTCAATTAAAAAAATATTTATCATGTTTCTTTAAATTGTTGCAATAAAACAACATTATCCAACAAATGTTATGGCCAATTCTGCAGCTAAAATACTTTAAATTAATTCTATAACTTATCGATATGATATTATTTAGTCGATTTTACTTACATATCTGCGGAAGCTTGTGTCATGAAAAAAATATTGTTAAGCTGTGTGATTTTTACAACACCTATCGCCACGCAAGCGGCTGGTTTCGCGCTAATTGAGCAAAGTGCAAGTGGTATGGGTAACGCTTTTGCAGGTGGTTCTGCCATCGCGGAAGATGCCAGCACCATCTTTTTTAACCCTGCTGGCATGACTTATATTGAAGGCACTCAGGCAGTCGGCGCATTGCATCTTATCAAGCCAAGCGCAGAGTTTAATAATCAGGGTTCAGTAAAAGCAACTGGACTCCCGCCTCTAGGTAGTGAAGGGGGAGATGCAGGCGATTTAGCCTTTGTGCCAAATTTATATTTTAAAATGGATATAAACGACAGTGTGAAATTTGGTGTGGGCGTCAATGCTCCGTTTGGTTTAAAAACCGAATATGATAATGATTGGCTTGGGCGTTTCCAAGGTGTTAAATCAGAGCTTAAAACCGTTAACATTAACCCTGCATTGGCTTTTAAAGTAAATGACCAGCTCTCTCTTGGCTTTGGCTTATCTGCAATGTGGATAGAGGCGGAATTAACTAGTGCCGTAAACTTAGGTGCTTCAGAGAGAACTTCAAAAGTTAAAGGTGACGATTGGGGATTTGGGTTTAATTTAGGCGCAATTTTCCAAGCCACTGAAGATACAAGAATTGGCGTTGCCTATCGTTCTAAAGTAGAACAACACTTGGACGGTGACGTGAAGTTTTCAATTTCGAATGGTCCAACACCTAACGGTGGTGTTAAAGCTGATGTCACTTTACCAGAAACTTTCTCTGTCAGCGCCTTTAGCCGCTTAAACGATACCTGGGATTTGATGGGAGATGTTACCTGGACACGCTGGAGCCAATTCCAAGAATTGGCCATTTATCGTGACAGCGGTGCATTGCTAAGTAAAACAGTAGAAAACTGGGATAACACCATGCGTTATTCTGTTGGTGTAAATTATCACTACAGTGATGCAATTAAACTACGTGCTGGCTTTGCGTATGATGAAGAGGCAATTAGTGATCAATTTCGTACTGTACGCATTCCAGGCAACGATAGGAAATGGCTATCACTAGGCGCTGGTTGGCAAGTATCACCTAACTCTAAGCTGGATGTTGGTTATGCACATTTGTTTATTAGCGACACTAAAATTGACGACAATCAAACCACTGCAGTACCATTAGGTAAAGGCCGGGTACGCGGTGAATATGATGCCAGTGTGGATATTCTAAGCTTCCAATATACGCATAATTTCTGATCGAAATAGATGCCCTGCAAGTCGCATGGATATTGGCTTACAGTGCATCTAAAACAAATAAAAAGGCTTGCAGAAATGCAAGCCTTTTTATTTGTTGGCACTATTATTTTTTACTATTTAACGCTTTTGCTTCTGCGATATTGTTTGCAACATCTTGCATTAGCGTGCTGTCATCTTTGCTAATTAGCGGTTGTAAGTGCTCCCACACGCTGATTGCTTTTGCATAATCTGCCTGCTTAAACGCGATAGTGCCTGCTAACAATAATGCCTTGGGATGATTTGGGTCCAGCTTAAGTGCTTTTTCTACCAGTTCATTCGTTTTAGCATCGAAATTACCGTTATTGGTGACAGCCAATGCATCAGCATAATCAGCAAGCAATTGCGGATCATTCGGGATTAAATGCACGGCTTTTTCAAACGCACCCAACGCGTCTTTATGCTGTTTTATCTCAACATAAGTATGTGCTAGCAGCGCCCATCCATCACCATTTTCAGGATTTTTTTCTAGTTTGGCCGCAAGTTTTTGCGCCATCGCACCAAGGTCACTCATCTCGTGTCCATCACCGCCCATCGGCTGCACTGCATCCTTATTCATAGAGGGCATGGTGGCACTTGGAACACTCACACTTGCTGCCTCTGGGTTGCCCGCTTTCCAATAAATCAGGCCTGCCAAAATTGGTACTAAAACAAATATACCCAGCATCGGATTAATTTTGAAATTTTTCTCACCATTCATTTTCTCATTCGAGACATTCTCGCCAGTTTTCTTAAGTGTTGATGTAAAAATAAAGGTCGAAACCGCACCCAAAATAAAACCAACAATTAACGAAGTCATGTTCATGCATCTTCTCCTTGAATATCGTCACTGCCTGCATGTTTTTTAAGCACGCGATATAGCACAAAACCACCGATAATCAGCAGAAAAAATGGTCCGAACCACAGCAATGCCGTTTCTTTATTAACCGGCGGACGATAAAGTACAAAATCCCCATAGCGTGCAACTAGATAATCAATCACTTCTTGATCAGTCTTTCCATCACGCATTTGCGTGCGGATCTCTCTGCGTAAATCCTCTGCTAAAGGGGCACTTGAGTCTGCAAGCGTCTGGTTTTGACACACCAAACAGCGTAGCTCTTGCGACATCGCTTTTAGGCGCGCCTCCAACACCGGGTCTTCTGCCAACGGCTTGGCTTCGCCCGCGAATGCTGTGCTAGCAACCAAGAGCAACAATATCAATAGTTTTTTCATCACTGTAACTCTTTTAACAATGGTACGATTTTAGTCAGTAAAACCTCATCTGTAATCGGCCCAATTTGTTTGTAACGAATCACGCCAGTCTTATCAATTACATAGGTTTCCGGCACGCCGTAAACACCATAATCGATACCAATTTTACCGTCTGCATCCGTTGCAACAACTTTGTATGGGTTGCCATTCGCGTCCAGCACGGCCTGTGCTTCTGCATCGGTATCTTTGTAATCCAGCCCATAAGTGGCGATTTGGCCAGTCTTTTCCATCGCCATCAAAACCGGGTGTTCGTCACGGCAAGCACCGCACCATGACGCCCATACGTTAAGCAACCAGACTTGGCCTTTCATATCCGCACTATTAAAAGTTTTGCCTGCCCCACCCAAAATAGGTGCTTGAAAAGTGGGCGCTAGCTTGCCGACCAATGGCGAAGGCACTTCGTGCGGATCTAAATACAAACCCTTAAATAAAAAGCCGACCGCAATAAGAAACAAGGCAAGCGGTATTAAAAATTTGACCATTCTACTCATGCTTCAAAAACCTCTTGTGCGTCTTGCGTATCTTTCGCCAGCTTCTTATTCACAATACGGTAACGGCGGTCTGAAAGGGCTAAAATGCCACCCAGAGCCATTATAATTGCGCCTGCCCATATCCATTGCACAAAAGGCTTGATGTAAATCCGTACGCTCCAGGCACCATTTTCGAGTGGCTCGCCCAAAGAAACATATTCATCTCTAAATACCCCTGGTTCAATATCTGCTTCGGTCATGACAGAGCCTTGTACAGGATAAAAACGCTTTTCAGGCTTTAGCACGGTAATTTCTTTACCATTACTGCTCACACTGAACGTGCCTTGTGAAGACATATAATTTGGTCCTGCGATTTCCTGAACACCTTTGAATAAAAATGATAAATTTCCTACTTTAGCGACATCGTTTACTTCCATACGCAGGTCTTGTTCCGACTCAAAACCTTTAACCAAAGTCACGCCTAAAATAAACACGCCAATACCAAGATGTGCCAGCAACATGCCATAAAAAGCCAGCGGAATACCTTTAATATTTTCAAGAAAATTAGGTGTAGCCGCTTGCCTTGTTTTGATTCTGTTTATTAACAAAATCAATGAAGTACTCGCCACCCATATGCCCAAAAACACGCCAACAGCCGTCATTACGGTGAGTTTCCCCATAATTAAAGGTACTAACAATGCGGATACCAAGCTTATCACCGCAGCTACACGCAAGCGTAAACCAATTTCTGGCAAACTGGCTTTTTTCCACTTGGCTAATGGTCCTAAACCCATTAAAAACAAGCCTGGCGCCATAATTGCTACAAAAACGCTATCAAAATACGGTGGGCCGACTGAAATTTTTCCTGCACCAAGTGCATCCATTAATAAGGGATACATAGTGCCTAAAAGCACTGACCCTGCTGCCGCAACCAACACCACGTTGTTAGTCAGTAACATCGATTCGCGTGAGACCACATCAAACTTTTCACCCAAACCGACTTTAGGTGCGCGCCAAGCGAACAACAATAACGCGCCGCCAATCACTATTACTAAGTACAACAGAATAAATACGCCGCGTCGCGGGTCGGTAGCAAACGCATGCACCGAGGTAAGCACACCGGAACGCACTAAGAATGTTCCCAACAGGCTTAATGAAAAAGCGCAGATAGAAAGTAATACCGTCCAGACTTTAAACGCATCGCGTTTTTCGGTCACGGCGAGTGAGTGAATCAGCGCCGTACCAACTAACCAGGGCATAAACGATGCATTTTCAACCGCATCCCAAAACCACCACCCACCCCAGCCTAGTTCGTAATAAGCCCACTTGCTGCCAAACGCAATGCCGAGTGTTAAGAACACCCATGCGACGGTGGTCCAAGGCCGAGTCCAGCGCGCCCAAGTAATGTCTAAGCGGCCATCCAGCAACGCAGCAATCGCAAATGCAAACGCCACAGAGAAGCCAACATAACCCATATAGAGTACCGGCGGATGAAACACCATGCCAGGATCTTGCAGCAATGGGTTCAAATCGCGACCGTCTAACGCAGCTGGAATAAGGCGCTCAAAAGGATTAGAGGTAAAGATAATAAACGCCAAAAAGCCAATGCTGACCATGCCCATTACTGAAATGAGCCTAATCCTAAAGGTTTCTGGCAGACTCTTGGCGAACAAAGTCACCGCCATCGTCCAAACCGCTAAAATAGAAACCCACAGCATCATCGAGCCCTCATGACCGCCCCACAACGCTGCTAAACGATAAGCCAATGGCAAGTGCGAATTAGAATTGGAAGCGACATATAACACCGAAAAATCATTAGCGTAAAAAGAATAGTCCAAGCAAATAAATGCCAGCACGATAAACACAAACTGTGCTCGCGCCGCAGGCACAGCTAAATTGGATAATGTAGCGATATTTCTCCATACTCCAACTAGTGGTACTGTGCCTTGAACGATTGCAAAGCAAAATGCAAGAATGAGTGAAAACTGACCTATTTCTGGAATCACTTTGTACCCTCTTTCACTTTTGCATCATTGGCTGCCTTGAGCGCAGCTGCGGCTTCTGGCGGCATATAGTTTTCATCATGTTTTGCCAGCACCTGATCAGCCTCAAACAGCCCATTTGCGTTTAGCTTGCCTTCAGCCACCACACCTTTACCTTCTTTAAACAAGTCTGGCAATATGCCTTTATACTCCACCAGCATCGTTTTTGCGGTATCGGTTACTTTAAATTGCACACGCAAACCATCTGGCAAGCGCTTTAAACTTCCGTTTTCTACCAAGCCACCAATTCTGAAACTGCCTGACTTTGGTGCTTCTCCCTTTTCAACTTGTGTAGGTGTAAAGAAAAACACCAAATTGCTGCGGAAAGATTTGGTAATTAACACTGCGGCAATGGCCAATAAAATCAGCCCCACTGCAATCAAACCAAATCTTTTATGACGTGCTTTCATACTAAATTACCTCTAATTAAAATGCTTCTTGCTTTACTGCTTTAGCAACTCTTTGGCGACGTTTATTCAGTAGCCATAGCTCAAATGCCATCACCAAAAAAGTAACGCTAAAAGAGCCCCAAACGTAAAGACCATAACCGCCCATTGCTAAAAACTCACTAAAATTATGCCATTGCATGATGTGTCCTTTTTACAACTCTACTTAATCACAAGCCTTGCTTAAACATGGCTGCTTTACTATCGCGCTCTAAAATTTCGCATCGTACGCGAACTAAAATTACTGCAATGCTATATAACCAGAAACCAATCGCCATAATTAACATACCTTTAAGCATAATCGCTGCCATGGCTGGCGCTTTGGTCAAGCTCACAGAAGCGCCTTGATGCAACGTGTTCCACCATTTCACTGAGAAGTAAATAATTGGAACGTTAATCGCACCAACCAGTGCGAGAACTGCGCTGGCTTTGTCAGCTCGGTTCTTATCATCTATTGCCGCCTGCAGTGAGAAATAACCAATATATAAAAATAGCAAAATCAATTCGGAGGTAAGCCGTGCATCCCACACCCACCATGCCCCCCACATCGGCTTGCCCCAGAGCGATCCAGTTACGAGCGCAATTAAAGTAAACATCGCGCCTGTTGGTGCAATGGCAGTGGCCATCATGTACGATAACCGAGCATTTAGCACTAAACCCAAACCGGCGTACATGGCCATTAACAAGTATAAAAACATAGAAAACCAAGCCGCTGGAACGTGCACGAAAATAATACGGTAACCCTCACCCTGCTGAAAATCAGTAGGTGCAACTAACAGACCAAGATATAAGCCATAGGCAATCAGTACAGCTGCACTGACCGCACACCATGGAATTAGTTTTCCAGCCAGCGGGTAAAAGGTTTTGGGCGAGGCGTATTTGAGCCAATTAATGCCGATTTTATTTTCCATATTTACTATACCTTATCACTCGCTTATTCTAACGCAATCTTCAGTGCTGCGGCTGAAGCTAGCGGCGCAAATACTAGCGCCATTGCCAACACCGCACCTAGCAGAGAAAGCGCACCATTTGGACTCATACCTATTGAAACAGCATTCACTGCACCTGCTCCAAACACCAATACGGGAATATATAATGGCAACACAAGTATGGCAATGAGCACACCCGTGCCACGTATGCCTAGCGTGAGAGCCGCACCAATACTGCCTATCAGGCTTAGTGCTAACGTGCCCATTAGCAGTGAGATTGCAAGCACCTGCAGCTGATCGCCACTTAAATTAAACTGCAAACCTATCAACGGCGCCACAAAGACTAAGGGCAAACCTGATAATATCCAGTGTGCCAGAATTTTCATCAACACAATCAACACGGTAGGCTGATTTGAAAGCATCAATTGCTCCAAAGTCCCATCGGCATAATCGCTCGAATACATTCTCGAGAGCGACAACATACAAGACAACAAAGCGGTCACCCACAACACGCTCGGCGCCATCGCACTTAGTAGTTTTGGGTCCGCGCCTGAACCCAAAGGAAACAAACTCGCTGCAATAATAAAAAAGAAAAACACTGCCGCAACGTCCGACTGACGCCGCAACGCCACTTTTATATCTCTAGCTAAAATCCGATAAAGAACAGAAAATGTGCCGAGCTTGCGGGTTATTATATTTTCTAACATTAGCGCTATTCTTTTCGCTTCTAAACGAAATTGCTCGAACCAAGATTTAATTGCTGAAATCCAGCCACGCTCAATGTCACTTCTTGATGCGTAGTCATCACGACAATGCCGCCTTCATTCGCAAACGCCTCAATTTTTTGCTTCAGCATATTCGTTGCATTGGCATCTAAAGCGGTAAATGGCTCATCTAATATCCAGATTGGTAAATCTTGCAGCCATAATCGCGCTAACGCCACGCGTCGCTTCTGACCTTGTGACAACATACGCGTAGGTAAATTCAAACCATTTGCTAGACCTAACTCTTTTAGCACTTCGGCGGCTTTATCTTCAGAAACCTCAACCCCTGATAAGGCAAGCGAGAACCGCAAGTTCTCTAACGCTGTGAGATCTTCCTTTATTCCTGGCAGGTGGCCTATATACAGCACATGCTTATGATAATCTTCAGCTAGAGAATTAATGTTTTCACCACACCAATTCACAGCACCTTCATATGGCTTAGAAAGTCCACAGATAATACGTAAAAGCGTAGTTTTGCCAGACCCATTGGCACCTTGTAGATAGAGCACGCTGCCGTTGGACAGCTTGAAATTTAGCTTCTCAAACAGCAATCTCTCACCACGAACCCCGACTAAATTATCTGCGGTGAGCTCATGATTACTCGTTAAAAATCCCATCTATATCCAACAAACATAGATTCACGAGTCGATTTTATTTTTGTGTTGGTATTATCGTCAGAATATGACCTCTCAAAACCGAGTTCAGCTTCTAACAAACCAGCATCTGTTACTTGATAAGAAACCCGTAATGTTGGCGCGACTTTAAAGAGCTTTAGATCAGCCAAACTAGAATCACTTTTTTGATCATAGAAATTGAGAGAGCTGGTTACGTGCCATTTGGTGCGGAATGTTGCCACATTAGTCAAGCCAAGCACATAGGCATAGTAAGCTGGGTCATCTACGTAGCTACCATTAATCACCGAAGTGTCATCAGCAAATACTGTATTTGTACCAATTGCCTGCATAGAGTAAGTATACGCAACGCCTGAACTTAACGATGAAGGGATTGGTGGAGTTATTCCAGCCGAAGTAAAATCTACACCTCTAGTGCCTGATGTGCGGTTCATGCGGATGTCACCGCCCAATTGCCATTTAGGCGTCACTTGCTTAGTAAGGCCAAACAGTGCTGTATCTGTATCAGCTGTGAGATCGTTGACAGCCTTGATAATCTGTTTTTTAGTCAGTATTTTTTGCAGACTCCCTACAGACACAGCCCCAGGTGCCGCAGGAATAGCAGTTTCAGCATATAAAATCGGTGATTTGCGATGATCCAGCAAAACGTTATAAGTAATGTCGTAAGCCCCGGTCCAATTACCTTGCAATAATGCAATGTTAACTCTATCGTAAATGGTGTCGTAATCGAGCAAGCCAAACCAAGAAGTGGAATTGTTGAAATAACGAAGCTCGGAACCTAAAGCACGTCTTTCAGCAAAGCCATCTGCATTTTGCTGAATCGCATAGACATTGCCACTAACGTTACTGGCAGGTGTACCGAACTCTAGCGCCGTACCATAAAACTGACGATTTGTTCTGATCGTAGGATGCGAGCCGTCGTCAGGCACGCCGGCAACGCCTGTGATTCTAAAATTATCATTGAGCGAGTATTTTGCAAAACCTCCATCGAACCGGCCCAGCACACCCTGTGAGTTACCTGGCTGACGTCCCAAACGGAACATATAGCCCAGCGATTTATCTTCGTGATCCCAATACGCTGCGTTTAAGCGATTGATATCTCTAAAGTTATCTCCCGGCGGGAAGTTGTGCGTTTGCGCATCGCGTAACACGATTTTGTCATCATATTGATTATGCCGCCAGCGCCCTGTAATATCAAAGCTGGTCACCAAGGCTGATTGGTCAGTTATCCTGTCGTTGGTTTTAGTTCCTGGGGTTTTTGTTTCAGTTAACGTTCTGCCGCCGTAGTAATATTGCGACAAACTGCCAAATACACTAGTTTGGTTTACCTGATTGATTTGTTTTTTAGTTGGCGCTTTGTTTTCAGCCACTCTCGCCTTGCCAGCCTCAATATCAGCCAGCCTTAACTTAACCCTTAATGCGCCTTCAGTTTCAGGATAAAGTTTCAGGTATAGATTGTATTCAATTTTAGCTTTTGCAAAATCACCATTATTTTCACGCGCATTACCAACCAACTCTTGCGCCTCTTGCGAATATTCATTTGGCGGTAAATTAAGCAAACGATTGAGCATTTGCACGGCGCTTTCGTATTCGCCAGCTTTCATCGCCAATTTGGCAGAAGTCATCAACTCTTTAGCCGATGCACCTTCAGGCGGAATTTCTACTGTAAGTTTAGGTGCGACAAAAGTCGCAATCGGTTTTTCAAGCAAAGGTACACGTATGATAATGCTGTGGTTATCGTCACCTAACCTAACTTTGTAAGTATTTACATTAGCAAATCGAATGAGCAATGTTTTATTGGTCTCCACCCGATTTTTTGTAACGCCACAAGTAGCATTTCCTTTGTTAGAAATTGCAATCACTTCTGGAAAAGTCAGCGTAAATGGCGTAATTAAGTTGGTTTTTGGTGAACTTTTAGACTCTTGAATACGCAGTTGTTCCGCTAAGCAAGCATCAGGAATATCGAATGCAATACGTAAAGTATCGCTTGGGCCATCCGGGAAATGCCGTAAATAAGTGACTGGAACAGTAAAATTAATACGAATTTCAGCATCATCGCCTACAGCCGCAACATCCGGCTCATCCAATATCTGCGCCACTTCCGACGATGCTGCGTACGCTGCGGATGCAGCAGCAACTCCACATAACAGGATAAAAACTCGCAAAGCGCGCATTACAACTCCTCAAAATCTTATAATTATCATACGCTTAGTATAGCAATTTAAAGCAAATTAGCAACGTTGTAAAAGCTAAAACTACTTCACTTACAACCTAAACAACATTTTTACAACACGCCAATTTTACAATACATTAACTTCTAATCAAATTTAGTCGTATTGTGACATTGGCTGCATTCCTTAGGTGAATTGTGTGATTTAGATTCTACTCCAAGGTATTTAGCACCATGACATGACCTACAAGATGTAAGTCCAGCATGGTTTGGCTTCTTGGTCGATCCAAAGGATGACGTGCTAGTGTGACATACGTCGCAGGAAATTCCTGTTACTGGTACATGGTTTGCCACTACGCCTTTGGCTGTCGAGCCATGGCAAGTCGCACATGTGCCTGCTACAACACCTGTATGGCTGAATGCCGCACCACTAAACGAAGTGGTTGATTTATGGCAAGTCTCACAACCTGCACTTGTTGCAACGTGACCAGCTGGTTTACCTTTAGCTGTTGTACCGTTATGGCAAGTTGCGCAACCTGTTGTGATGCCAGTATGGTTAAACGCTGCGCCAGCGAACGAAGTGGTCGATTTGTGGCATGTCTCACAACCCGCGCTTGTTGTAACGTGCCCAGCGGGCTTACCTTTAGCGGTTGTACCGTTATGGCAAGTTGCGCAACCCGTCACAATGCCGGTGTGGTTCATTGTCGCACCTGCAAACGTTGTAGTCGATTTATGGCAAGTTTCACAGCCCATGCTGGTCGTAACATGCGTAGGCGTTTTACCTTTAGCGCTTGTACCGTTATGACATGTTGCACAGCCCGTCACAATGCCTGTATGACTAAATGTTGCTGGAATCCATGCAGTAGTACGGTGGCATGTATCACATGACGCTGTCGTTGTGATATGAGTTGCTGGCTTACCTGTAGCAGTTTTACCATGACAGGTTGCACAAGAGCCTGGAGCTACACCGGTATGGTTAAACACCGTTCCTGCAAACGACGTCGTTGATTTATGGCAAGTTTCACATGCCGCACTCGTCGTGATATGCGTAGCTGGTTTACCCAAAGCTTTCGTGCCGTTATGGCAAGTTGCACAACCCGTCACAATGCCAGTATGGTTCATAGCCGTGCCAGCAAACGATGTAGTCGATTTATGGCAGGTCTCGCAGGCCGCACTGGTAGTGATGTGCGTAGCAGGCTTGCCCAAGGCTTTCGTGCCGTTATGGCAGGTTGCACAACCAGTCGTGATGCCTGTATGGTTCATTGCTGCACCACCTGCAAAGCTACTTGTAGACTTGTGGCAAGTTTCACAGGCTGCGGTCGTTGAAATGTGTGTCGCTGGTTTCGATTTTACATTGGCATAGGTACCGCCGTGGCAGGTCGCACAACCGGAGGTGATGCCGGTATGGTTCATCGTCGGAGCAGCAAACGATGTGAAGTTTTTATGGCAACTGTCGCAAGAAGCAGTTGTTGGAATGTGCCCAGCAGGCTTACCAGTTGATGTCTTGCCATGACAAGTTGAACAAGTGCCAGCCACTACACCGGTGTGGTTGAATGCAGCACCAGCAAATGATGTAGTTGATTTATGGCAGGTCTCGCAGGCCGCCGTGGTGGCGATGTGTGTCGCTGGCTTGGCTTTAATGGTCGGGAAGCCGCCGCCGTGACAGGTCGCACAGCCAGTG
>Ga0209253_10003220_pt1 | contig 14359 bp, 10 predicted proteins | sample FrelakmetBRP12BR_FD_187145 | JGI IMG/M metagenome (GOLD analysis project Ga0209253, IMG submission 187145) | Freshwater lake sediment microbial communities from the University of Notre Dame, USA, for methane emissions studies - BRP12 BR (SPAdes)... | ecosystem: Environmental > Aquatic >...
TGTGATATCACGATGTAGGCTACGGTAGCCACCAGGAATGTCTTGGCGATCGATTTAACCAGCTCGACAACGGAGTTCTTTGAAAACATATTGCTGATACCGTTAATCGGGTTGAGTTTGCTGAACTTTGGAACAATCGCCTTGCCACTGAACACCCAGCCGCCAATCAATGCAGGAGAAGCGACTGCGACAACCAGCAACACCAATGCTAATGGGGCAAACGCAATAAGCAGTTCGTAAATGTTGTCGGTGATTTTCATCAGCAATACGATCGGGTCGTAAGCCATTTCACGATTAAATTGCAGGCCTCTGCTCAAGGAAGTTTTCAATGCCTGGTTGAGTTGCCCGCCAATCATCAGCAGGGTCAGGCCTGCGGCTAACAATACAGTCACAGTGGCCAGCTCGCGTGAGCGTGGCACATCGCCTTCTTCGCGCGCTTTCTCCAAGCGCTTGGGCGAGGCATGTTCTGTTTTTTCTAAATCGCTTTCTTCAGCCATGACGATTCCATTTGTTCAAGAGTTCCGGCATGCTTTAAAACAGCAGTGCCGGGCTTTTACTGCATGGAAACAATTATTAGGCCAAATGACAAATTTGCATCTTGAGAATAAAAGGGTGAAACCAGCCCTTTCTTTGGATGAAACCACACATTTTTATATGAAAATCCGCTGAAAAAGTGTGTTTTGAAAATTATTTCAAAAATAATTAAAAATATTTACTCAATAAAAACAAATGGATATGAAAAATTTTAAAAAAATTTCAACTTTTTTTGCAAATCACCCTAAATTTTACTTAACCGCTGCCGTTAAAGAGCCATCAGGTGAAACCGTTAATGTTTTTTTATTGGGATTTGCTTTTTTATAAAAGCAATGTGCTAACGGCAATATCCGTCAAAACTTTAGGACTATTTTAAAAATGAGATGTGATTGAAAGGCTGGATTCAAACTATATTTGATTGAGTTGAAATTTGCTTGCCGTAATAAAACTCAACTTTAGGCCGCTGCATATATAAGTATATTTTTAGCCGCATGTAGGTGTTTGTCAGACAAACACCTACATGCGCGCGTCTGCGCTTCTTACCAAAAAAACCGACAACGCTCAATTGTTAACTTGCCTTAAAAAGCTCAAAGTATGCCTAACCAAGTCCGTTAAATAAAACAGACTGATTGGCAGTAAAAAAGAAGTTAGTTTTTAACAATTGTAGATAAAAGAATCGGGGACCGAAATGAATGAAGCAGATTTGATGTCAGAAATAAAAGACGCCAACCTCAATTATTTAATGTTGGCTCAACAATTAATCCGTTCAGATAAAGCAACTGCGATTTTCCGTTTGGGTATTAGCAAAGAAATCGCTGATTTGCTTGAGAGCTTAAGCAATATGCAACTGGTAAAGCTCAGTAATGCCAACATGATGCTGGCTCGCTTCCGTTTTGATGACAGCGCAATTCTGGGCATGTTGACCAACTACACCAAAGACCGCACGCAGGCGCATCTGCATACAGCGATCTTGATGTCAGGTCAGGCAACAGAGGCGATGGCTTAATAACAGCCAGCAAGTAGCGATAAATCCACGGCGAATAAAAAGAGGCAATATCATGGATACCAAACCAGTAACGGCAAATACCAAAAGTGTAGTGAATGAGTCTGAGCAAATCCAGCTTGCTATTCAAATGATCAAGCTTGGCGCAAGGTTGCAACTGCTTGAGTCGCAAACGACTTTGTCACGTGAACGTTTGATCAAGCTTTATAAAGAGCTTAAAGGTGTTTCACCACCCAAAGGTATGCTGCCTTTTTCAACCGACTGGTTCCTGACATGGCAGCCTAATATCCATGCCTCAATTTTCTACAACATTTACAAGTTCATGCTGGACTACACCGATGTGACAGGTATACAGGCCATCATCAAAGCTTACAGCTTGTACCTCCAGCAAGTGGATCAGCAGGACGAGGATGCCGAGCCGGTATTGTCCATGACACGTGCATGGACACTGGTACGTTTTGTTGAAAGCAAGATGCTGAAATTACAAAGTTGTAACTGCTGTGGCGGTAGTTTTATCGTCAATGCTTATGATTTGAATCATAAATATGTGTGTAACCTGTGCCACGTACCATCACGTGCCGGTAAAACCAAGAAAGCTAAAGAACTCACTTATAAAGTGGTCTCAATGTCAGCGTAAGGTCCCCCCTAACCGGATATGGCCGATTTTGGCTGTATCCGGTTTTTTTCTGACTTGGCGTGGTTGAATGATGACGTGGAAACTTGTGAGAATGGCTGATAAAAACGCTATGTATGACACCGGAATACACCAGAACCTGATGGCAAAAATGGCTTTAAAGCCTGCAACCATGGCGATCGTGGTTCAAGTGTTAGCGTTATTTTCTGTGCTTGTAACGACATGGGCCGCCCATTGGGGAGCGGCCGTTTTTTTTGGTGTGGATCTGGGTTTTTCGATGTTCACCCTGGTGTTCTTGCAGGCTGGATTCGCCTTGTATTTTTGTTATTTGGTTGGTATGGCCAAATGGTGGCGCTGGATACATTTCTGTTTTCCTGTTGCCGCATGGGTCATGTCCAGCTGGCAGATTCCCAATACGGTCTATCTGATTGGTTTTATTGTGACCTTAAGCCTGTACTGGACGACGTTTCGTACACAGGTGCCGTTCTTCCCCTCTCGCCCAGTTGTTTGGCAGCAAGTGGCAGCGATCATTCCGCAGGATAAACCAATACGCATGGTAGACATCGGCAGTGGTTTGGGGGACATGTCGATGCACATTGCCAAGGCCCGGCTGGATAGTGTGATTGAGGGGATCGAGATTGCCCCATTGCCATGGCTGATTAGCGTAGTGCGCGCGAAGTTCAGACGCTCCAGCGCGGCTTTTAGCATGGGTGACTACCGCGAATTGAATTTTGCTGATTATGACGTGATTTTTGCTTATTTATCTCCGGCAGCGATGCCAGCCCTATGGGATAAAGTGCAGGCAGAAATGAAACCTGGCTGCATGCTCATTAGCTACGAGTTTGAAATCAAGGGAGTTGCGCCAACGCAAACCATCGCGAGCGATACCCGGGAAGAGAAGCTTTATGTCTGGAAGCTAAGCTAGCCCTCAAGTTTTCCAATCTGTTGCCGTATCTGATAAAGATAGCTCACAAAAAATATCCAGGTATCACAAATCTTCAATCTGAATATTGGATTAATAAATCCCCTTTATTCTCGGAATTGATTTTGAATATTTTGGGTATTCTGACAGTAAGTTAAAAAGTTGTTATTTCTAATCTGGAGCGCATGAGTATGTTTATCATCATTGGATACATCGTTATCTGTGGGGCAGTGTTTGGTGGTTATGCGATGGCTGGCGGCCATTTGGGTGGATTATGGCAGCCACTGGAAGTGGTGATGATTTTCGGCGGTGCGTTAGGTGCGTTTGTCGTAGGTAACGACAGTAAGGCATTGAAGGCAACGGTAAAAACTCTGCCAACCTTGTTTAAGGGCTCCAAATTCAATAAAGCGCTTTATATGGATTTGTTGGCGCTTTTATTCGAGATTCTGACCAAAATTCGTAAAGACGGCATGATGTCCATTGAGAATGATGTGGAAAATCCTGAAGCCAGTCCTCTGTTCAGCAAATATCCTGCGCTATTGCATGATCATCACCTGATTGAATTCATTACCGATTATCTGCGACTGATGGTGTCCGGCAATATGGATGCGTTTCAGGTTGAAAATCTGATGGATAACGAAATCGAAACACACCATATGGAAGGGCATGTGCCGGCACACTGTATTTCCAAATTAGGCGATGGTTTGCCTGCGTTCGGTATCGTGGCTGCCGTGATGGGGGTGGTGCATACCATGGAGAGTTTGCATCTGCCACCAAATGAATTGGGCGTTTTGATTGGTCACGCACTGGTTGGTACGTTCCTGGGTATTTTGCTGGCCTATGGTTTTGTGGGACCGCTTGCGGGTTTGGTAGAACAAAAACTCGAAGAAAGTACAAAAATGTATCAGACCGTAAAAGTGACATTGCTTGCGAGCTTGAACGGTTACGCACCGGCTATTGCCGTTGAATTTGGGCGCAAAGTGCTTTACTCAACCGAACGTCCTGGTTTTGCCGAGCTTGAAGCGCACGTGAAACAGGCTAAAGGTAAATAGGCAATGACTGCTTACGGAGATTGTCATGGCTGAAGAATTACGCAAACCGATTATCGTCAAGAAAATCAAGAAAGGCGGCGGCGGTCACCACGGCGGCGCCTGGAAGATCGCCTATGCAGACTTTGTGACGGCGATGATGGCTTTCTTTCTGTTGATGTGGCTGCTGGGCTCTACCTCAAAGGCGCAAAGAGAAGGTATTTCCGAGTATTTCAAAACCCCTTTAAAAGTTGCCTTGATGGGTGGTACTTCAGTAGGTGCCAGCGACACGCTGATCAAAGGCGGTGGCGGTAAGGATATGACCAAGAAAGAAGGGCAGGTAAAACCTGTTGACGGCCCACCAGGCAAACAGAAAGCCATCGATGTGAAAGATGCGAAAGCCGCGCTTGAAAAAGCGGAAGCGATGAAGCTGGAAGAGCTTAAAACCAAGATCGAAAGCGCAATAGAGAACAACCCTGCGCTCAGTAAATTCAAGAATCAATTGCTGCTTGATATTACCAGCGAAGGGCTGCGCATTCAGGTTGTGGATGAACAAAACAGAGCCATGTTCGAATCTTCAAAAGCTGAAATGCAGCCTTATGCCAAACAGATTCTGAAAGAAATCGGCCTGATGCTGAACGGTGTTTCCAATAAGGTGAGTTTGTCAGGCCACACCGATGCTGCGCCTTATCCTGGAGGTGAAAAAGCCTACAGTAACTGGGAGCTTTCATCGGACCGTGCCAATGCATCACGTCGTGAGTTGGTGGCAGGCGGTATGGATGAAACCAAAGTACTGCGCGTAGTTGGCCTGTCTTCAGCCTCATTATTTAATAAGGAGGATCCGCTCAGTCCGGTCAATCGACGTATCAGCATTATCGTGATGAACAAAAAGGCTGAAGAAGATGCAATGAAAGACGGTGCAGCGGTAAATGTGCCATCAGATGCTACGGCTGAAGCCGTGTCTGAGACTGTCGTACCTGCTGTTACCAAACCGTAAAAAAAGTTGTTGAAGTTAATCACATGAATTCGGTACCAAGTTTGTTGCTAAGAAAGATTTTTGTATGGAAATGAAAATATTACCGATTGCTGAGTTAAGAGGACTGCTGGCAGCAGTCTCTAATCATGGCAAGCAGCATCTGGTTGAAGTGGAAGCCGATTTGCTGCAAACCACATTCTTGCTGAGTGAGGCCATTGAAAAGCTCAGTACTAGCTTTACCACCGTACACGAGGCGGTGAGCGATCAGCAGCAGGTGCTGGATACGTTGATGATGCGTTATCCCGAAGAAAAAGAAGTGCTGGTGCAGTTGGATGGTTTTAAGGACAGGATAGCTGATGGCGTGAATGCTGCTGTGACAAGCTTGCAATTTCAGGATCTCACTAGCCAGCTTCTAGCCAGGACGATTAAGCGCGTCAATGGTTTAAAGGATTTGCTGCATGAACTGGAGACGCATGGTAATGAGATGGACCCAAGTCATGAGCATGAAGAAATAGCTAAATTTTTAGAAGCGATGAGCCATAGTTTGAATGAAGGCAGTCATGCGCTTTCAGGTGGGTTGCGTCGTTCGGTTGGGCAGCAGGATATGGCGACAGGGGATATCGATCTTTTTTAGTGAAAACCGCTAAATAAAATCGATATCCTGCCGTTAAGTAGTGTGGGTTACGTGTTAAAGCGCCCTTATTTTGTTTGGGTGGTTCTTTGTTAACAATGAAAAAAAGTGAGTAAGGAAATGGCAAAAACGATTCTAGCAGTGGATGACTCAGGTTCACTTCGCCAAATGGTCGCTTTCAGTCTGAAGGCTGCCGGTTACGATGTAGTGCAGGCGGTAGATGGACAGGATGGCTTGAACAAGGCAAAGGAAAGAACCGTTGATCTTGTGTTGACCGATCAGAACATGCCAATCATGGATGGCTTAACGCTGATTAAAAATTTAAGAGAATTGGGTTCATATCAGAAAGTGCCAATTCTGATGCTAACGACCGAGTCCAGTGACGAGATGAAAGCAAAGGGAAAGGCAGCAGGTGCGAATGGCTGGCTGGTGAAGCCGTTTGACCCGAAACGTTTGATTGAAGTGGTGCAGAAAGTAATCGGTTCTTAAAACCCGTTGCGGGAGTACCAGTCTGCAAGACTAAAAAACGGTAAGCGCATTTTAAATGCACCATTGGTAGTAAGCACAAGTTGATAAGTGGAGTACGGCAATGACAATTGATATGAGTCAGTTTTATGAGGTCTTCTTTGACGAAGCAGAAGAACTGCTAGCTGAAGCTGAGCGATTGCTTTTAGGTATTGATATCGAAAATCCCGACACGGAAGAGCTGAATGCGATTTTTCGTGCAGCCCATTCTATTAAAGGTGGCGCAGCGACATTCGGCTTTATGGATATGACCGAGATCACGCACGTGCTGGAAAACCTGCTAGACAAGATTCGTAAACATGAAATGGCACTCACTGCAGAACATGTGGACGCGTTTCTTGCCGCAAAAGATGTGCTGAAAATGGAACTCGATGGGCATCGCCTGGCGACAGACGTGGATCAGGACCAAGTGGCGGATGTCAAGATGATGCTCAAGTCACTTTCTGAAGCGGGTGGTGTGGCAATCGCACCACATCCGGTTGCAGCTGCACCTGAGCCGGCACCTGTACATGCTCCCGTACCTACCACTGCACCGGTTGAGCTTTCATCCACTGCCGAAGTCGCTCAGCACGATATTCCGGAGGGTTCAACCTGTTTCAATATTGTCATGCCTGAACTCACTGAGAGAGATGTTGAAAACCTGCAGGAAGAGTTAGGTTTGCTGGGCATCGTTGCGGTCACCAAACAAGCCGATGGCCGCTGTGTATTTACCTTGACGACAGATTCATCACAAGCGGATATTGTTTCTATCTGTTCATTCATTCTTGATCCGGATGATCTGGTGATCACGCCGGTTTCTTCTGCCAAAGCCGCTGAGCCGGCAGCAACTCAAGTTGTAGCACAAGTTGCACCCCAGTCAATACCTGCGGCAGAAGCAGACTCAGGGTTTGGTTTCTTTACAGATGACGAAGTTGAAGTTAAAAAAGAAGCCGCAAAACCTGAAAGTGGCGCAAAAGTGATTGTGCAGGAAGAAGTCGGTTATGGCTTATTCGCTGAACCTGGCAAAGAGAAACAAGAAGAGGGTTATGGTTTCTTTGCGCCATTCAAGCCGCATCCTGATGCAGTAGCAGCCAATCTGATAGGTGATGATACCGTACCAACTGCCGCAAATAGCGGAGAGCAGGCTGTTGCAGCAGCACAGGCTGTAAAATCAGTAGAAGCCGCTGCTGAAGTAACCTCAGGCCCTCCTGGCGGCGTGGAAAGAAGAAGCCCCGGTCGCCGTGAATCAGACAAGGTTGCGGCGAGTGCCGAGACTTCTTCGATTCGCGTAGGGGTGGAAAAAGTTGATCAGTTGATTAACTTGGTCGGTGAACTTGTGATTACCCAGGCAATGATCGAGCAGCGCATCAGCAACCTTGACCCTGTGCACCATGAAGCCTTGATCAACAGCGTGAGCCAGCTCACACGTAACACACGTGACCTGCAAGAATCTGTCATGTCTATCCGTATGATGCCGATGGATTTCGTATTCTCGCGCTTCCCGCGCATGGTACGCGACCTGGCGGGCAAGCTTGGTAAGAAAGTTGATTTTGTCACCGTTGGCGCTGCAACGGAATTAGACAAGGGCCTGATCGAGCGCATTGTCGACCCGTTAACGCATCTGGTGCGTAACAGTGTGGATCATGGTATCGAGATACCGGCTAATCGTAAAAAAGCAGGCAAGAGTGAATCCGGTACTTTGACCCTTTCTGCAGCGCATAAAGGTGGCAGCATTGTGATTGAAGTGACTGATGATGGTGCCGGCCTGAACCGTGACAAGATTCTGGCGAAAGCACAGTCCAACGGACTGGCCGTCAGCGAGAATATGAGCGATAACGAAGTGTACTCATTGATCTTTGCGCCTGGCTTCTCTACTGCCGAAGTGGTGACTGATGTTTCAGGTCGCGGCGTAGGGATGGACGTTGTAAAACGTAACATCACTGCCATGGGTGGCGTAGTTGAGATTCGCTCTGCCTTGGGTTTTGGCACCACGATCTCTATTTCACTGCCATTGACCCTGGCGATTCTGGACGGTATGTCAGTTTCACTCGGCAAGAGCATCTATGTAGTGCCGCTCAACCTGATTGTAGAGACACTGCAACCACGTGCGGAAGATATTAAAACCGTTACCGGCGAAGGGCGCATGGTGCATGTACGTGGCGAATATCTGCCGATTATCGCCTTGCATAGCCTGTTTAATCACCCGACAGACATTACTGACCCGACAGAAGGTGTGCTCGTGTTACTGGAAGCCGATGGTAAGAAATCTGCACTGTTCGTCGATCGTCTGGTTGGCCAGCAGCAGGTAGTCATCAAGAGCCTTGAAACCAATTTCAAGAAAATACCCGGGGTATCAGGCGCCACCATCATGGGGGATGGCTCCGTGGCACTGATTCTCGATGTGACTGCAATCATTCAAATGGGGCAGACCACTAACTATCTGACAGGTGCGATGTCATTCTCAAATCAAGGCAATCAATTACAAAATCAAAGTAATGCATAAGGAGCTTACATAATGAGCACAGATACAGTAACGAGCACGGTTGCAAAATCAAAAAGCGCAGAAGGCGAATACCTCAGTTTTGTACTGGGTGATGAGGAATACGGCCTGGAGATTCTGAAAGTGCAGGAAATACGTGGTTATGATGCAGTCACACAGATCGCCAATACGCCTGAGTTTATCAAGGGCGTAGTGAATCTGCGCGGCAAGATTGTGCCGATTGTCGATTTGCGCATCAAGTTTCATCTGGGAAAAGTGGAATACAACGAATTTACGGTCGTGATCATTCTCAATTTGAATGGACGTGTCGTTGGTATCGTGGTGGATGGCGTATCGGATGTAGTAGCGCTGAAAGAAGACCAGATTCGGGATGTGCCTTCATTAGTGAGCAGCATCGATACCAAATATATCATGGGTCTGGCGACTGTGGATGAGCGTATGCTGATCCTCGTAGATATCGAGCAATTGATGAGCAGCCAGGAAATGGCTTTGATGGATGCAGTAGCTGCTTAATCATCGATTTTTAAAAGTGGATTGTATAAAAAGAGCGTAGCAGTTGCGTGATACGCCGACCAAAAAGCCAAGAGAGAAAAGCAAATGAAAATTAATATGCCGGTAACAAATAATGAAGTGGTATTCGCTGATGACCAATTCATGCTTACCAAGACAGACTTGAAGGGCGTGATTACTTACGCCAATAAAGACTTTATTGAGGTTAGTGGCTTTTCTGAAGCAGAACTGGTGGGCTCCAGCCACAATATCGTACGTCACCCTGATATGCCGGTAGAAGCATTTGAAGATATGTGGCGTAACTTGAGGATGGGCAGGCCTTGGTCAGGCATGGTGAAGAACCTCTGCAAAAATGGCGATTACTACTGGGTCATGGCCAATGCAGCGGCGATTGTTGAAAATGGTCAAATCACAGGTTATCTCTCAGCACGCAAAAAACCCACCCGCGAACAGGTTGACGAAGCTGCGGCAGCGTACCGCTTATTTAAGGATGGTAATGCAAAACACCTCGTGATTCATGAAGGTAAGGTCATGAAAAACGATTTGATCAGCAGAATCAGATATAAATTACTCAATTACACAGTCTCCCAGCGCCTGATGACAATGGTTGGCTTGGCGGCAGTCGTAGTAGCGGTGCAGGCGGCTATTGGTATTTATGAATTAAATACTGCGAATCAGCGCATCATCACGATTTATCAGAGTCGCATGCAGCCCGTTGAAGAGCTGAGTCGAATTTCCACCCTGATGCTTGAAAGCAATACCAATCTGCGTATCGCACTCAGTGAAACGACGATTAAAAACCTGAATAAGCAAGCTGTTTTAGAAATGGATCCGCAGGTGTCTGCTAAAACTGCTGAATCCATAGAGCATAACATCGGCATCATCACAGAACTGTGGGAAAAATATTCAGCTACAGACTTTACCCCGGAAGAAAGAATACTGGCGGATAAATTCGCAGAAACACGCGGTGCGTTTGTGAAGGAAGCCTTAAAGCCGGCAGTGGCTTCATTGCGTAGCAACCAGTATGAAGAGACGAAGGCATATTCACATAAAGCCAAAGCGTTATATGACATTGCAGGCCCAAACATGGCCGCGTTAATCAAGTATCAAAATGATCATGCAAAAGCGGAATACGATGCGTCAGTCGTGCATTATGAATTGATACGTAACCTGACGTTCGCCGGGCTGGTTTTTGCCATCGGTTTTATTGCCTGGTTTGCTTATCTGGTCATGCGCTCGATTTCCAATCCCTTGTCTGTCATTTTCAGAGTATTTGATGATATCAAATCGAACAAATTGGATACCAGTTTCGAGACGAGCGGCAATAATGAATTAAGCCGTGTGCTGCGCGCATTAAAAACCACACAAACCATGCTCAATGTGAACGTCAATGAAGTGCGTGAACTTGCTGAAAATGTCAAGGAGCAATCAGCCCAGTATGAAGGGCAACTAGCTGCCATCAGCAAGTCAACCGGCGTGATCGAATTCAGCATGGATGGCAAGGTGACTGCGGTCAATGATATCTTTTTGAACATTATGGGGTATAGCCTGGGTGAAGCTGTGGGCCAGCATCACAGTGTTTTTGTGGAAGAAACCTATAAAAACAGTGCTGAATACCATGAGTTATGGACAAAACTCAACCGTGGTGAATCCATTACGGGCCAATTTAAGCGTGTCGGAAAAAATGGTAAGGAAGTATGGTTGCAAGCTTCTTACAACCCGATATTGTGTGCGGCAGGTAAGCCATACAAGGTCGTGAAGTATGCCACCGACATTACCGAGCAAAAAATCAGAAATGCCGATTTTGAGGGGCAGATCGAGGCGATTGGCAAATCACAAGGTGTCATCGAGCTTGGCCTCGACGGAACGGTTCTGAAAGCAAATGAAACTTACCTGAATATGCTGGGTTATACTGAAAAAGAGCTGCTGGGCAAGCACGTAAGCATTGTGCTGGACCCTGATTTTGCCAAGAGCGAAGCGTATAAAACCCTTTGGAATAAACTGGTGCAGGGTGGCAGTGATGCAGGCCAATACAAGCGCATTGCCAAAAACGGTAAGGAAGTATGGATACAGGCTTCCTACAACCCGATTTACGATTTGAATGGCAAGCCTTACAAGATCGTGAATTATACGATTGATATCACAGCGCAAAAATTACAGGCTGCCAATAATGCAGGTCAGTTAGCCGCCATCAGTAAAATCCAGGGAGTGATTGAGTTTGACCTGACTGGCAAGATCCTTGCAGTGAATGACAATTTTGCCAGTGTCACTGGTTACAGTGAAAAGGAAATTGTCGGCAACCACCACAGCATGTTTGTTGAACCGGCGTATAAATCCAGCCATGAATACAAGGCCTTCTGGGAAAAGCTGGCACGTGGCGAAGCGGATGCAGGCCAATACAAACGCATAGGCAAAGGCGGTAAAGAAGTCTGGCTGCAAGCCAGTTACAACTCCATCATGGACATGAATGGCAAGCCATTCAAAGTAGTGAAATACGCCACGGATATTACCGAGCAGCACAATGCAGCGCAGGTATTGGCTGGAGCGGTAGAAGAAACCCAGGGCGTAATCGAGGGTGCCAAGACAGGTGACCTGAGCAGCCGCGTACCGCTGGAAGGTAAAACCGGTGCCATTGCCAGCCTGTGTGATGGCGTCAATGCGCTGATGGACAAGATGACCGAAGTCATTATTCAGGTGCGTGAAGCAGGGGAAACCATCAACACCGCTGCCGGCGAGATATCTTCTGGCAATAATGACCTGTCAAGCCGTACCGAGCAGCAGGCCTCCAGTCTCGAAGAAACCGCGGCCAGCATGGAACAGCTTGCCTCCACCGTGAAAAACAATGCCGAGAACGCAAAACAGGCAAATCAGCTTGCCTCTGCCGCTTCGCATGTAGCGATAAAAGGCGGTGAAGTGGTTGGGCAGGTGGTGAACACCATGAGCGACATCAACAGCAGTGCCAAAAAAATTGAAGACATCATCAGCGTCATCGATGGCATCGCGTTCCAAACCAACATACTTGCGCTCAATGCAGCGGTTGAAGCCGCACGTGCCGGTGAACAGGGCCGCGGCTTTGCCGTAGTGGCCGGCGAAGTGCGCAACCTGGCCCAACGCTCAGCCAGCGCAGCCAAAGAGATCAAGGAACTGATTGCCGACTCGGTAAATAAAACCGCAGAAGGCACCAAACAGGTGGAGAACGCGGGTCAAACCATGCAGGAGATTGTTGCCTCTGTGCAGCGTGTCACTGACATCATGGGTGAAATCACCGCCGCTTCGGTAGAACAAAGTGCAGGTATTGACCAGGTGAACACCGCCATTACCAGCATGGATGAAGTGACGCAGCAGAATGCAGCACTGGTAGAAGAAGCGGCTGCGGCTGCAGAGTCTCTGGTAGATCAGGCGATGAACCTGATGGACACCGTGAGCGTGTTTAAATTGAGTGGCGGAGCTGGAGTGCAACGTCAGCCAAAACTCAGAACGATAGCGCAGCCTTCTAGAATAGCTAGCCAGTCAGGCGCGCCTAAACTAGGGAGTGATTTTTCGTTTGAGGATGCAAAGCAAGCGCATATCAAATGGAAAACGCGCTTGGTTGACTATATTGCAGGGCGGTCAAAAGAGCATCTGGAGGTAGAGAAAGTGTGCCGCGATGATCAGTGTCCATTGGGTCACTGGATTTATGGCCCGGCACTCAAGCATGCCCATACGCCGCAATACAAGGAGCTAAAGGTTGCACATGCCGAGTTCCATAGCAGTGTAGGTGAGATTGTACGTTCTGTGCAGAACAGTAACGTAGAAGGTGCAAGACATTTGCTGGGAGGCGTTTTCTCAAAAACATCCAAACGCACGATCAAAGCGATTGATGATGTTGCAACTACTGTAACGGGTCGTAAGGCGAGTGTTCCAAAATTAGTGAGCAGTGGAACTGATGATGGGGATTGGGAAGAGTTTTAGCAAGCGCCGATGTTGATTCTGGTGGGTATTGAATAATTGATGAATGGTGCGGAATTGGCGCTTTTAGACCGCGCTGTTCAATAAATAGCGTTAACGTAACAGGTATTAAACTATCAGCAATAACGAACAAATCTTGAATAAGGGATGGGGCAGTGATGAAGAATTTAACGGTAGGTCAGCGTTTGGCAGGGATGATTGGATTGGCTGTTGTAGTAGCTATGGCACTGACATGGCTAGGGATTTCCGGCTTATCTGCGTCAAGAGACAGTTTAAAGACGGTCTATGATGACCGCATGGTACCGTTAGGGGCCCTAAATAAAATCAACAGCTACATGACGGAGAACCGTGCAGCTTTAAGGACGGCACTGAGTGAAGTAAGCATTGCAGGAGTAGATAAAGAAGCGGTGCTGGTGATGGACCCTGAGTCTGCTACCAAGTCTGCAGATATGATTGAGCGTAATATTGCTGCAATTGGTGAACTATGGAAAGGCTACATGGCCACCTACCTCACCCCGGAAGAGAAAATACTGGCAGATAAGTTTGCCGAGAGCCGTACCAGGTTTATTGAGGAGGCTTTAAAGCCGGCCATCATGACATTACGGAGTCATAATCACATAGCAACTAAAAAATATGCGGATCAGGCGCGCACGCTCTTTGCCGCCGCTAATGCAGACATGGAAGCGTTGGCCAAACTGCAGTTTGACATTGCAAAAGAAGAATATGCCGCCAGCACCAAACGTTATGAAAACACGCGCCTGACCTCACTTTTATCATTAGGTACTGCCATTGCCATTTTAATCTGGATTGGGCTTGCTATGACTCGCTCCATGAAGAAGGCTCTTGGTGGAGAGCCGAGCCAGATCAACGACGCGGCCACACGCATTGCTGCCGGCGACCTCAACTTTGCCATCCCGCAGGCAGCCAATGACCGCAGCAGCGCAATGGCCGCGATGGTCGCAGTGCAAAAAGCGGTTAAATCCCTGGTCAATGACGCCGCCATGCTCTCAAAAGCAGCGGTAGAAGGCCGTCTGGCCACACGTGCAGACGCAAGCCAGCACCAGGGAGAATTCCGTCAGGTGGTAGAAGGCGTCAACGCCACACTGGACTCAGTGATCGGCCCGCTCAACGTGGCCGCCAACTACGTAGACCGCATCTCCAAAGGCGAC
>Ga0209253_10003221_pt1 | contig 14358 bp, 14 predicted proteins | sample FrelakmetBRP12BR_FD_187145 | JGI IMG/M metagenome (GOLD analysis project Ga0209253, IMG submission 187145) | Freshwater lake sediment microbial communities from the University of Notre Dame, USA, for methane emissions studies - BRP12 BR (SPAdes)... | ecosystem: Environmental > Aquatic >...
CGTCGCCACGCCGCTCCCGGAGCCGCCGGCCCACCGCAAGGGCCTGGGCTGCGTCGAGGGCTGGCGCGGACCCGTGCTGGTGGCACTCGAATGCGGCCCCGGCGGGACGATCCGCCGCTGTCACCCGCACGATCCGTCGTGGTCGAACTGGCCGGTGCTCGAGCACGCGGTGATCGGCAACATCGTCCCGGACTTTCCGCTGATCAACAAGTCGTTCAATCTCTCGTACAGCGGGCAGGACCTCTAGTCCTTCGCCCGCCGCCAGGTGCCCGCATGCTGCACGTACTCCGCCAGATCGTGAAGACCGGAATCAGGACCGAAGCGGCGCCCGCGCCGGACCCCGACATGGTGGTCGTCGCGCGGCTGCAGGAGAAGATCCTGAAGACGCTGGGCCGCGCGCTGACGATCCGTCAGGTCGACGCCGGCTCGTGCAACGGGTGCGAGCTGGAGATCCACGCGCTCGGCAACCCGTACTACAACATCGAAGGGCTCGGCATCAAATTCGTCGCGAGCCCGCGCCACGCCGACATGCTGCTGGTGACGGGTCCGGTGTCCCGGCACATGGCGATCGCGCTGCAGCGGACCTACGACGCGACGCCGGAACCGAAGCTCGTGGTCGCGGCCGGCGAATGCGGCTGCACCGGTGGCATCTTCGGCGAGAGCTACGCGAGCCTGGGCCGCGTCGCCAACGTGATCCCGGTCGACGTGCAGGTTCCCGGGTGCCCGCCGACGCCGACCGCGCTGCTGCAGGGGATCCTCGCCGCGATCGGCGCGCACGCGACGGAGCCGGCGGGGGGCGGCAATGGCGCAGCGTGATGCCCGCACAGCCACATTCCCGCGATCGCCTGGATCCCGTTTCACGATGACGCCGCGGTTCCCGCGACGGAAAGGGCAAGGACCGAAATGACGAAGCAAACCAACCGCCAGGCCGGCGCCGCGCTGGGCACGCTGCTCGTTGTCGTTCTTGTCGCCGCGCTGCTCGCGGCCGCGTACTTCTGGATCGTCCTGACATGGAACTATTCGGACGGCGAGCGCGCCGGCTGGGTGCAGAAATTCTCCCGGAAGGGGTGGATCTGCAAGACCTGGGAGGGCGAGATGGCGATGGTCACGATGCCGGCCGCGGTGCAGGAGAAATTCCTGTTCACCGTCAGGAGCGACGAGGTCGCCGCCGCCATCAACAAGGTGATGGGCAAGCGGGTGGCGCTGCACTACGAGGAGAAGGTCGGGTTGCCCACGACCTGCTTCGGCGAGACCCGGCACTTCGTCGACCGGGTCATCGCCGTCGACGAGATTCCGCTCGCGCCCGGGGTCGTCGTCCCGGTTCCCGCACCGCCCCCGGCGATTGCGCCGACACCGCCCGCCGCGGCACCGGCCGCCGGTCAGGTCGCACCGATGAAGTAGCGCCGCGGGTCGTCGGGCATCGCGTTGGCGGCGCCAGCCCGCTCGGCGCTGCGCCCGCCGCCGCCGAGGCAGCGGACGGAACGCGCCGTCGCGGCCCGGTGGCGAAAACGGCGCCATGGTTAGGTGTATGCTGCCGGTTTCCGGCGCTGGCCGAAGGAGGCTCGTGCCCTCGGTCGCGCGTGGCTGTTGCTGCCCACGCCGATCGGACCCGCGTTCGTTCGGCATCATCGTTGCGCGCGTTGCACGATCCTGCACCGCGTGCAGAAGAAATCACTGGCAAGGGGGAGATCTCATGGCACGACTGATTCATTGGGCTGCGGCGCTGGCGACGGCGCTGCTGGTGGTGGCGCTCGCACAACCTGCGCTCGCGGCGAAGACGGTCCTCAACGTCGGGATGGCGGCGATCGATGCGGGCAGGCTCGATCCGCATCTGTCGGCGACGACCCCCGACAAGGCGCTGTTCAACTGGATGTTCAACGGTCTCGTGCGGATGAAGCAGGGCACGATGAACCCCGATCCGGCGCTGATGGAAGGCGACCTCGCCGAGAGCTGGAAGTCGTCGCCGGACGGCAAGCAATGGACGTTCAACCTGCGCAAGGGCGTGCAGTGCCATCACGGCTATGGCGAGTTCACCGCCGATGACGTCGTCTATTCGCTGGCCCGCTCCGCCGATCCCAAGCGTTCCGCCTTCTCGAGCGACTTCAAGGATTTCGACAAGGTCGAGGCGGTCGACAAGTACACGGTCCGGATCACGCTCAAGAACCAAGTGCCGAGTCTCCTCGGGCTGCTGATCAACTATCAGGGCGGCAACATGGTCTGCAAGAAGGCGGCCGAGGAGATGGGCGAGAAATTCACTCAGAAGCCGATCGGCACCGGCCCCTTCATGTTCGGCGAGTACAAGTCGAAGGAGTCGGTGACGCTTCTCGCCAACCCGCAGTATTTCCGCGGCAAGCCGAAGCTCGAGAAGATCGTCTACCGTTACATCCTCTCCGATGCGAGCCGCGACCTTGCCTTCACGTCCGGCGAGATCGATCTGACCTACGGCAAGCAGGATCAGACGTGGGTCGACCGGATGAAGAAGGAGAAGGACACGATCGTCGACGTCTTCGACCCGGGCGAGCTGTCGGTGCTCTATCTCAACGTCGAGAAGCCGCCGCTCAACGATATTCGCGTGCGCCAGGCGATCGCCCATGCGATCGACCGCAATCAGATCTGGCAGTTCAAGGGCAAGGACACCGCGCGCCCCGCCCAATCGATCGTGCCCATCGGCTATCTCGGACACAGCGCCGACGTGCCGCTGCTGCCGCACGATCCCGAGAAGGCGAAGGCGCTGCTGAAGGAAGCCGGCTATCCGAACGGGCTCACCATCAAGATCATCCACACGAACCTGCCCGGCATGCTGTCGATGATGGAAGTGACCCAGGCACAGCTGCGCAAGGTCGGCATCACCCTCGACATGGAGGTGGTCGAGCACGCGACCTACCACGCCAACATCCGCAAGGACATGAGCCCGATCGTTCACTACAGCGCCGCCCGCTTCCCGGTCGCCGACGTCTACCTGACGCAGTTCTATCATTCGCGCAGCATCGTCGGCACGCCGACCGCGGTGACCAACTTCTCGCACTGCAACGACGCCGATGCGGAAATCGACGCCGCGCGCGTGGAGCCGGATGTGGCCAAGCAGAAGGCGCTGTGGAAGACGGCGCAGCAGAAGCTGATGGCCAAGGTGTGCGGGATCCCGGTCTACGAGCAGCCGCAGATCTGGGCCCGGCGCGCGACGCTCGATTTCGGCTTCCCGCTGAAAGGATCGCTGAGCCTCGGTCCGGTCGTCGACGAGAACACGCGCTTCACGCAGTGATCGACGCGCATCCTCCCTCTCTCCCCGGGGAGAGGGAGGGGACGTGCGGGTAGCGCCCCATGCTCGGTTACGTTCTCAAGCGCCTGCTCCTCGCCATCCCGACGCTGTTCGCGGTGCTCAGCATCGTGTTCGTGCTGGCGCGTGTGCTGCCGGGCGATCCGGCGCAGACGATCCTCGGCGATCAGGCGAGCCAGGAGGCGCTCACCGCCATGCGCCACCGCCTGGGTGTCGACAAGCCGATCGGCGCGCAGTACGTCGACTTCCTCGTCAATGCCGTGCGCGGCGACTGGGGCAATTCGCTGGTGACCGGCAAGCCGGTCGTCGAGGAAGTGCGCAAGGTCCTGCCCTACACGATCGACCTCACGGTGACGGCCATCGTCCTGGGCGCGTTCATCGGCATACCGCTGGGCGTCTGGTCGGCGCTGCGCCGCAACACCTGGGTCGACTACGTCGCGCGGGTCGGGTCGCTCCTCGGGCTGTCGTTCCCGGCGTTCGTCTCGGCGATCCTGCTGCTCCTCGCCTTTGCCATCCAGCTGCGCTGGTTCCCGGTGATCAGCGCCGGGTCGCTCGACGATCCCGTCGAGCGGCTGCGCAGCCTCGCCCTTCCCGCCATCAATCTCGGCATCATCATGGCGGCCTATGTCACGCGGGTGACGCGCTCGTCGATGCTCGAAGTCCTGGGCGAGGACTACATCCGCACGGCGCGCGCCAAGGGCGTGCCGACGCGCGCCGTCATCTGGCGCCACGCCTTCCGCAACGGGCTCATTCCCGTGGTCACGGTCGTCGGCCTCTACCTCGGCATCCTGATCGGCAATTCGGTCCTGACCGAGATCGTCTTCAACCGGCCGGGGCTGGGCAAGCTGATGGTCAGCGCGCTCAACCAGCGCGACTACACGGTGCTGCAGGGCATGATGGTCGTCTACGCGTTCGCGATCGTCCTGGTGAACCTGCTGACCGACCTCACCTACGGCTTCATCGATCCGCGGGTGAAGCGGCAATGAACGAAGGAACGACGCTGACGCCGGCTGCCCCGCGCGCCTCCTCGTACGTGCTGCAGCAGGTCGTCCGCGCCTTCAGCGCGAACGCGACGTCGTGGGTCGGCCTCGTCACCTTCCTCTTCGTCGTCGCGCTCGCGCTGCTCGCCCCGCTCATCTCGCCCTACGACCCGCTCGAGCAGGACATCCTCGCGCGTCTGCAGGGTCCGTCGGCGGCGCACTGGTTCGGCACCGATTCGTTCGGACGCGACATCCTCTCCCGCCTGCTCTGGGGCGCCCGCCTGTCGCTGGTCATCAGCACGGTCTCGATCCTCGCCGCGATGCTGATCGGCGGCATCATCGGGATCGTGTCGGGCTATGTCGGCGGCCGCTTCGACATGGTGGTCATGCAGGCGATGGACGTGCTGCTCTCGTTCCCGTCGCTCATCATGGGGTTGATGGTCGTGGCGATGCTCGGGGCCAGCATGGGCAATCTCATGATCGCCATTGCGCTGACCGCGATCGCCCCCTTCGCGCGCATCGCGCGGGCGCCGACGATCCTGGTGAAGGAGCGCGACTACATCGAGGCCTGCCGCGCGCTCGGCTATTCCGACCTGCGCATCATGACCATCCACATCCTGCCCAACATCGTCGCCGAGATACTGGTCATGGGGTCGCTGTGGCTCGCCACCGCGATCCGCATCGAGGCATCGTTGAGCTTCATCGGGCTGGGCGTGCGGCCGCCGACGCCGACCTGGGGCGGCATGATCCGCGAAGGCTTCGAGAACATCCTCGACAGCGCCTCGCTGTCGATCTTTCCGAGCCTCGCCATCCTGCTCGTCGTCTTCTCCCTCAACATGCTCGGCGACGGGCTGCGCGACGCCATCGATCCGAAGCTGAGAGGCGGGGAGCGATGAGCGCCGCGGGGCCGTCCCAAGGCGCGAATCACGCCCCCTCGGGGGGTGTGGGGGCACATTCGAGCGCCACGGCAGGCGCTCCGATCCTGACCGTGGAGAACCTCGTCACGGAGTTTCGCACCGGTGGCGGCTGGCACCCGGCGGTGCGCAACGTCAGCTTCGCAGTCCAGCACAACGAGACGCTGGCGATCGTCGGCGAGTCCGGCTGCGGCAAGAGCGTCACGGCGTTGTCCATCATGGGGCTCCTGCCGCCGGCCAACGGTCGGATCGCGGGTGGACACATAGGCTTCGCCGAGCTCGACCTCGTCACGCTCGACGAGGAGGAGATGCGCAGGATCCGCGGCGACCGCATCTCGATGATCTTCCAGGAGCCGATGACGTCGCTCAATCCGGTCCTGACGGTGGGCTTCCAGGTCGCCGAAGCGCTGCGCTACCACCGCGACATGGGGCGTCGCGAGGCCGATGCCGCGGCGCTCGAGCTCCTCGATCAGGTCAAGATCCCGTCCGCGCGAGCGCGCTTTGCCGATTACCCGCACCAGTTCTCGGGCGGCATGCGGCAGCGCGTGATGATCGCGATGGCGCTCGCCTGCCGGCCGGAGCTGCTGCTCGCCGATGAGCCGACCACCGCGCTGGACGTGACCATCCAGGCCGAGGTGCTGGCGCTGCTTGCCGAGCTCAAGACGGCCTACGGCATGGCGATGATCTTCATCACCCACAACCTCGGCGTCGTCGCGTCGATCGCCGATCGCGTCGCCGCCATGTACGCCGGCGAGATCGTCGAGACCGCGCCGGTCGACGACCTCTTCGCCCACCCGACCCATCCCTACACCGAGCTGCTGCTGCGCTCGATTCCGCGCGTCGATCGCGACATGGGCGGCCTCACCACGATTGCCGGCCAGGTTCCGGCGATCAGCGCGATGCCCTGGGGCTGCCGCTTCGCGCCGCGCTGTCCGTTCCGCGAACCGGTGTGCACTTCGCGTGACCCGGTGCTCGTGCCGCTTCCCGATGCGCCCGATCATCAGGTGCGGTGCTGGCTGCGCGCGCCGCCGGCCGAGGGTGGACATGCCTGATTCCGTCCTCACTGTCACCGGGCTGCGCAAGTTCTTTACGGTGAAGCGCGGCTTTCCGCGGGTGCGCACCGTCACCGTCCGCGCGCTCGACGGCATCTCGTTTCACGTGCGCGACGGCGAGGCCTTCGGTCTCGTCGGCGAATCCGGCTGCGGCAAGTCGACGGCGGGCCGCGCCGGCCTGCGCCTGGTCGAGCCCGACGGGGGGGAGATCGTCTTCAAGGGCGAGAACGTGGTCACGGCGAGCAAGGCGCGCATGCGCGAGTTGCGCCGCAAGCTGCAGATCATCTTCCAGGATCCGTACGCCTCGCTCAATCCGCGCCGGCGGATCGGCAAGGCGCTGATCGAGCCGATGCGCGTGCACGGCGTTGCCGGCCAGGCGGAATGCGAAGAGCGCGCGCGAGCGCTGCTGGCCGAGGTCGGTCTTCCCGACAATGCGATGCTGCGCTTCCCGCACGAGTTCAGCGGCGGCCAGCGCCAGCGCATTGGCATCGCCCGCGCGCTCACCCTGGAGCCGGAACTGCTGGTGGCGGACGAGCCGGTCTCCGCGCTCGACGTTTCGATCCAGGCGCAGATCCTGCTGTTGCTGCAGCGGCTGCAGGAGCGCCGCAAGCTCGCGTTCATCTTCATCTCGCACGACCTCGGCGTCGTCCGCTATTTCTGCCAGCGCATGGCCGTCATGTATCTCGGCCGCATCGTCGAGACCGGGCCGATCCCGGCGATCTTCCAGGAGCCGCTGCATCCCTATACCAAGATGCTGCGCGACGCGTCGCCCGTCCCCGATCCGCGGTACAAGGTGGTGACGCTGCGCATCGAGGGCGAGGTGCCGTCTGCGGTCAATCCGCCCTCGGGCTGTCATTTCCACCCGCGCTGTCCGCACGTGATGCCCGTCTGCCGCGACGTCTATCCCGAATGGCGACAGGTCGACGGCGAGCGCGGCGTCGCCTGTCACCTGCACAACAGATGAACTGCCCCCACGCTCACGTCGTTCGCTGCCCCCCGAGGGGGCGCACAGTGCCCTTCGGGCGGCCGAGCGGGCAGTTGAACTGCCCCCACGCTCACGTCGTTCGCTGCCCCCCGGGGGGGCGCACAGTGCCCTTCGGGCGGCCGGACGGGCACTGAGGAGAATCCACCGATGCTGCCGCCGGAAGATCGCGTCGTCATGGTGTCGGGCGCCAATCGCGGGATCGGCCTCGCCGTGGCCCGATGTCTCCACGCCAAGGGTTACCGCCTGAGCCTCGCCGCCCGCGACGCCGGGAAGATCGAAGCCGCGCTCGGCGATCCCGACCCGTCGCGCGTCATCGCCGTCGCTTTCGACGCGCGGGACCGCGCGAGCTGCGAGGCCTGGGTCGAGCGCACCGCAAGCCATTTCGGCCGCATCGACGGTCTCGTCAACAACGCCGGGATCGCGCTCAACGTCGGCATCGAGGACGACGACGAGGCGGCCTACGACGCGATGTGGGACGTCAACGTCAAGGGGCCGCTGCGCCTCATCCGCCTCGCCATGCCCTGGCTGAGCAAATCGGGGAGCGGGCGCATCGTCAACCTCTCGTCACTGTCGGGCAAGCGCGTCAAGAACGCCCACGCCGGCTACGCGATGACCAAGTTCGCCGTCGTCGCCCTCACCCACGCGGTGCGCCGCCTCGGCTGGGACGACGGCGTGCGCGCGACGGCGATCTGTCCGAGCTTCGTCGCCACCGACATGACCGCGCGGGTCACCGCGGTGCCGCGTGGCGATATGATCCAGCCGGACGATCTCGCCGAACTGGTGGCGACCGCCCTCGCGCTGCCGAACAACGCCGTCGTCGCCGAGCTGCTCGTCAACTGCCGGCTCGAGGACATGTTCTAGGGGGCGGGCGCAGCCGATGGAATCGACACAGTTCCAGCGCGTCGCCGAGCGCGATAGGCCCCGCATCCGGCTCGTCATCGACGGCCGTTCCTGCGAGGCGCTGGCGGGAGACACGCTGCTGACCGCGCTCTTGACCAACGGGCGGCGGGTCCGGGCGTCCGAGTTCGGCGACGGGCCGCGCGCGGGGTTCTGCCTGATGGGCGCCTGCCAGGACTGCTGGGTCGCGCTCGAAGACGGCACGCGATTGCGCGCCTGCACGAGCTTCGTCGCGGACGGCATGCGGATCGTCACGCGGAATGACGTCGACGATGGAATCTAGACCGCCGATCGTGGTCGGCGCCGGCCCCGCCGGCGTCCGCGCCGCAGCGACCCTGGCTGCCGCAGGGCTCGCTCCGATCGTCGTCGACGAGGCGCCCGCGAGCGGCGGCCAGATCTATCGCCGCGCGCCGACCGGCTTCACCCGCCCGTACGGGGCGCTCTACGGTTTCGACGCGGCCAAGGCGCGCCGCCTGCACGAGGCGTTCGACGGCATCAAAGGCAGCATCGACTACCGGCCGGACACCCTCGTCTGGGATCTCAAGCACGGCGCGCTGCACTGCCTCTCCGGCGGGCGAAGCCGGGAGGTTCCGTACCGCGACGTCATCCTGGCGCCCGGTGCGCGCGACCGGATCATCCCGTTTCCGGGCTGGACGCTGCCCGGCATCTACACGCTGGGCGGCGCGCAGATCGCCTTGAAGTACCAGGGTTGCGCCATCGGCCGCCGGATCGTCTTCATGGGCACCGGACCGCTGCTTTATCTCGTCGCGTACCAGTACGCCAAGGCGGGCGGCGGGATCGCCGCCGTGCTCGACACCACCCCCTTCGCCGCAAAGCGTCGCGCGGTACCCGGCCTGCTGCGCGGCGGGAGCACCTTCGCCAAGGGTCTGTGGTACGTCGCCGCGCTGCACGCCCGCGGCATCACCATGGCAAGCGGCATCAGGCCGGTCGCGGCCGAGGGAAAGGACGCGGCCGTCTCGGCCCTCCTCTACCGGAACGCGGCGGGGAGCGAGCGGCGGCTTGCCTGCGATGCGATCGCCTTCGGATTCGGACTGAGCTCGGAGACGCAACTCGCCGATCTGGCCGAAATACCGTTCGCGTTCGACCCCGTCCAGCAGCAATTTCTGCCGGAGCGCGACCTCGCCGGCCGCACGCCGGTCCGCGGCGTCTACCTGGCGGGCGACGGGGGCGGCATTGCCGGCGCCGACGCCGCCGAGATCGGCGGCGAGCGAGCGGCCCTCGCCCTTCTCGAGGATCGCGGCCATGCGGTGAACGGGCCGCGCGTGGCAGCGCTCGAGCAGGCATTGCGGCAAATCGCCGGGTTCCGCGCCGCGCTCGAAGCGGCCTTCCCCTTCCCCGCCGACATTGCGGCCGGAATGCCCGACGAAACCATCCTGTGCCGCTGCGAGGGCGTGACCGCGGGCGAGTTTCGTCGGGCGGCGCTGGCGCTCGATGCCGACGAGATCAACCGTGCCAAGGCCTTCAGCCGCTGCGGCATGGGGCGTTGCCAGGGACGCGTTTGCGGGCCGGCCGCCGCCGTCGTGCTGGCGGCGGCGCTGGATATGCGGCCCGAGCAAATCGGCAGGCTGCGCGGCCAGCCGCCGGTCAAGCCTATTCCGATGGGCGTGGGTTCATGATTGCGCGGGTCCCTCGCACGACCAGGCTCGCAGTGTGTGGGTTCGCCGGCGAGCTTAGGATGATGCATGCGCCCGCCCGCGAGCCCACACACTGCGTTCGCGCCAATCGCTAGGGCCCTATCGTGACCGAGCGCATCACCGCGGATGTCGCGATCGTCGGCGGGGGCACCGCCGGATGTTCGACGGCGCTGCATCTGCGCCGGCGCGACGCCACGGTCGTCCTGCTCGAGCGCGGGATGTGCGGCGGCCAGGCAAGCGGCGTCAATTATGGCGGCGTGCGCCAGCAGGGACGCGACCTGGCCGAACTGCCGCTGGCGCGGCGCTCGCGCGAAATGTGGGGCAGGCTCGCCGAGATCGTCGGCAGCGATTGCGAGTTCGTCGCGAGCGGCCACGTCAAGCTGGCGCGCTCCGACGCCGACATGGCCGAGCTCGAAGCCTATCGCGAGGCCGTCCGCCCGTACGGGCTCGAGCTCGAATTGCTCGGTCGCGACGACCTGCGGACGCGCTACCCGTTTCTCGGCGACGCCGCGGTCGGCGGCTCGCTCTGCGCCGAGGATGGCGCGGCCAACCCGCGGCTCGTCGCACCCGCCTTCGCCCGTGCCGCGCGGGCTGCCGGCGCCGACATCCGCGAGCACGCGCCGGTGACGGCGATCGAGCACGACGGCACGCGATTTACGCTGCGCACGGCGAGCGGCATCGAGGTCAGCGCGGCAACGCTGGTGAACGTCGCCGGTGCCTGGGGGCACGCGATCGCAGCGCGCTTCGGCGAGAGCGTGCCGGAGGGCGCGAAAGCGCCGAACATGTGCGTCACCGAACCCGTGCCCTATTTCATGGTGCCGAATTTCGGCGTCTGCGGCGGCGGGGTCTACGTCAGGCAAATCCCGCGCGGCAACGTCATCTTCGGCGGCGGCCGTGGCATTGCCGACCGCGAGGGTCTGCGCGCCTACCCGGTCGCGGCAGCCACGCTCGATGGATTCCGCCAGACGATCGCCCTGGTGCCGCGCCTGCGCCACGCGCAGATCATCCGCACCTGGACCGGCATCGAGGGCTACATGCCGGACGACCTCCCGGTCGTCGGCCCGAGCCGCACGACGCCGGGCCTCTTCCACGCCTTCGGCTTCTCGGGCCACGGCTTCCAGCTCGGCCCGGCAATGGGTGCCGTGCTCTGCGAGCTCATCCTCGACGGGGCGACGCCGACGCCGATCGCCCCCTTCGATATCGGCCGGTTCGCGTCCTAAAGACGATCCACATAACGGGACCCCCGTCGAAGGACCGGCCGGCTCTGACTGGGTGGCTCGGCATTCCGCCTGCCCATCATCACCGAGCCCATCGGACCATCATGTGCCGAAACTCCGATGTGACCCAACCGACAGCGCCAGCGTTGATCTGCCTCAGCAGCGACTGAATGGGACCGATGCCTGTTGTCCTTCGGCCATGCTTGCGGCAGCGTGCGCAGCCCAAGCATCAAGAGCCGACCTTCACGAATCCTGCGGCAATGGTGGAAAGGCGGCCAGAAGCAGTCCTAAGTCCCGTCTGCCCTAAAGCGGACCTTGTGGCCATTTCACAAGAACAATTGGCTGAAAGTGCCGGGGGCAGGTCACAAGAGTCTACACGTACGGCCTTGCGCTAATATTCGTCAACGCAACAGGTCCATACGCCGTGCGCAATACCTGAATCGAAGCAATAGCCCGGCCCACTCGCTGCCAAGCGGTCCATTGGCCCGGCGAGGGGAGGCGTGCGTATGCGCGACTTGTGTCCCTTCGTGATCATTTTGCCAATGGTTGTTTCATTGCTTGGCGCCGCGCACGGGGCGGGGGATTGAACATGGAAGACAAAGCCGCTCGGGAGGTGCAACGGATGTACGAGGCCTATCCGTACCCGACGCCGATTGCCGGCGAAGGTCTGATTGGTGATGTCGCGAACATGGTCGCCTTTCTCCTGCCCGCCGGCTTTCTGTCGGGAAAGCGAATCCTTGATGCCGGCTGCGGCACCGGGCATCGGGTCCTCGGGCTGGCAAAGCGCTGGCCGCAGGCGCAGTTCTTGGGAATTGACTTCAGCAAGGCGTCGCTGAGGGTCGCCCGTACGCTGGCTGACCAGCACCGCATCGAGAACGTCCAGTTCCAGCAGGGCGACTTGATGGCATTGGAGCCATCCCAGGAATTTGATCTGATCGTTTCCACGGGAGTCATCCACCACTTGGAGGATCCGGGGAAAGGGCTTGCCAATCTGAGCCGGTGCCTCGCACCCGGTGGGCACATCATCCTGTGGCTTTACCATCCTTACGGGGAATTCAGCCGGCTTCTGGAGAGAGAGCTGGTCCTGACCCTTTGGGACCGTGAGAAGATGTCATTTGCTGATGGCATTGAGATGATGAGAGCGCTCAGAGTGTCGCTCTCGCGCGATCGCTACTCCGGTGCAATTGCGCAGAAGGACAACCAAGTTCTGAACGATGCCTCGATCAACGTCGATGGCTTTCTGCACCCGATTGTGAATGCATATCGATTCCATGAGGCATTCGCGATGCTCGCGCAGTGCGGCCTGCACTGGGTCGCGGTCCACAGCATCAACTTGGGCAACAACAGCAAGCTCATAGATCTGGGCCAAGTCAGCAAACCGTCGCTCCGGATGTTCTGCCTGAAGGAAAGCGACCTCTTCCAATCGACCTCGATCGGCGCGCGGTACCGTGACCTCGCCAACGCGCAGAAGCTAAAAGTCATCGAGCTGCTAATGAAGCCAAACGGCTTTAGCGTAATTGCTGGAAGAACTGACGCCTACAGCACTCTCGACGAAAGAATCCGTGGCAACCTTGTTCATCTCAACGCCGAATTCGCAGTTCGCTGAATCGGAGAACAGACACCGACGGGCATGGATTGGACGAATAGCGGACCCCGCCGTCAGACGCGGATGATCGTCTCGCTATCATGGGACATTATGGGATCGTGCACGATCAGCCCTAATGTCTCGGTGACCGCCAAGACGCGTAGCAATGAGCCGCTTCTGTTGAGGCTTGACACTCGCCCGCGCGTCCGCTTTCATTCAACCCAAACGTCTGCGTTGGGTCCTTCTGAAGGTACCCACGTTTGATGGACACCTCAATTGGAGCAATACTGACTTGAGGAGGTGTTCGATGGAATACACGCCGCGCAGGAAATTGACTCGGGAATTCAAGCTGGAAGCGGTTCGTCAGACGGCGTTGAGCGAGAAGCCCAAGGCCCAGCTGGCGCGGGAGCTGGGTGTACGCGTCGGCCAGCTGCGAACGTGGCGGCTCGAGTTCGAGAAGGAGGCGGTGACCGGCATCGCCAAGCCCGATCGATCTGCGGCTGAGGATCTTGAGCAGCTGCGGCGCGAGAACGCAAAGCTCAAGATGGAGATCGAGATTTTAAAAAAAGCGGCCATCTACTTCGCTCGGGAAGCGAAGTGAAGTACGCCTTCGTCGAGAAGCATCGGCGGCAGTACGGCGTACCGGCCCTGTGCGAGGCGCTGCAGGTCTCGCGCAGCGGGTACTACGCTGCGCGGCACCGCGGTCCCAGTGACCGCCAGAAACGTCAGGTTGACCTCACGGCTCGGATCAGGACGATTCACCAGGCCAGCCGCGAGTCGTACGGTGCGCCCAGGGTGCACGTCGAGCTGCTGGCCCAAGCGGTGCCGTGCTGCCGCAACACGGTGGCCAAGCTGATGCACAAGGCGGAGATCCTGCCCAAGGCGATCCGGCGCTTCCGCGTGACCACCGACTCCCGCAAGACCAAGGCATCGCCGAACCTCATTAACCGGGACTTCACGGCAGCACATCCCAACGACCTCTGGCTGAGCGACATCACCTACATCCCCACCCGGGAAGGCTGGCTCTACCTGGCGGCGGTACTGGACGCGTACTCGCGAGCCTTGGTGGGCTGGGCGATGAGCCGAACTCTGGACACCAAGCTGGCGATGGACGCGTTGACCATGGCGATCGCCCATCGGGGGCCACCGGTAACGCTGCACTCCGATCAGGGGTCCACGTACGCCACCGGAAGCTACCGGGCAATCGTCAACCGCTATGGCATCAGGCAGAGCATGAGTCGCAAGGGTGATTGTTGGGACAATGCGCCGATGGAGAGCTTCTTCCATACGCTCAAGACCGAACTGGTCATGCACTGCGACTACAAGACCCGCGACGATGCGCGGGTCAGCTTGTTCGATTACATGGAAGTGTTCTACAACCGGCAGCGACGGCACTCATCGATTAGCTACGAGGCCCCGCTACCGTTCGAGGCGATGAATTCGCCTGGTAAGGTGTCCACCGTTCGTGGGTAAGATCAGGAGCCGCGGTTCCCCATGGCTGCGGATAGCCGCCGTTGGAGAGCGGGACTCTTGCCGCGAACGGCAGCTTTAGGGCCGCGCGACCTGAAGGGCGACAGTCTCTGGACGGCCTATTCTGTTGAAAAACTCGCTACGCGGAACTTGGACGAAAAGTCGACCACTCAGAACGGCCCAGGATCGACGATCGTCACTCGGGTGATGGTCTGAAGACCCCGAAAAACCTCGCGTCACATGTCGTTGCGGAGTTTTTCAACACAATAGGCCAGTATCGGGCATTCAACCGCTCAAACTGGCGGCGATTAAGCGGTCATTGGTTTCAC
>Ga0209253_10003222_pt1 | contig 14357 bp, 15 predicted proteins | sample FrelakmetBRP12BR_FD_187145 | JGI IMG/M metagenome (GOLD analysis project Ga0209253, IMG submission 187145) | Freshwater lake sediment microbial communities from the University of Notre Dame, USA, for methane emissions studies - BRP12 BR (SPAdes)... | ecosystem: Environmental > Aquatic >...
GTCCAGGCCGTGAAGACCGTGGCCAGGATCGCCGCCATGCCGGCCGCCACGCCGAGGTGGCGCACGACCTGCCGCACCAGCGGACTGGACGAGCGGCGGGGAAGGCTGAGAGGGTTGCGCTCTGGCGTCAGGTGCACGGGTTCGGCCTCGGAGCCATTATAGCAAGCTGGAATCCTTCAAGGCTCCGCTTGACTGCCAGGCCAGCCCAGCAATCTTCGTGCCAGGCCCTCCCGCGGTCTCCGTCCCCGCGACCTGCTCCCGCCCAGATTCCCGGCCAGTGTCTTTGCTCTGGCATTGACAACTTGGGTCGCTATTGGCATAATATTTCTCAGAAAACTCGTAGAAATCAGACGACCATGATCCTCTGCATCTGTCCCTAGCGAGGGCGAAGGCTTCCACCGGTCCCGGTTCCCGGCCTCCGGGAGATTCTGCGGATTGGCTTGCGCCGCCGCGACTCGCCCTCGCTACCCGACCCGACGCTTTTTGGCGCGAGCATGGACTTTGCGGCCCGGTCCCTGCCGGCCCGCCCCAAGGGCACCGCAATGCATTCTCATCCGTCTGACGTTTCCCCTCCCTCACATGACCGGGCGCCCAGCGCGCTGCCGGAACCCGCCGGCGGACTGCTTGCCCTGGTCGGCAACACACCCCTGATCCAGCTCAGCCGCATCACGGCCCACCTCAACCCCGCGGTGAGGGTGCTCGCCAAGGCCGAGTGGTTCAACCCCGGGGGTTCGGTGAAGGACCGCCCGGCGTCGGCCATCCTTCAACAGGCCCTGGAGTCCGGCATGCTGGGCGGCGGCCGCGTCTTGCTTGATTCGACTTCGGGCAACATGGGCATCGCCTACGCCACGTTGGGATCGTCACTCGGCATTCCCGTCTGCCTGGCCATTCCGGCGAACGCCTCTCCCGAGCGCCTGGCCATCCTGCGGGCCCACGGCGTCGAGCTGTATCTGACCGACCCAACCGAAGGGACCGACGGCGCGCGCCTGGTTGCGGCCGAGTTCGCCGCCCGCGCCCCAGCGCACTACTACTTCGCCGACCAGTACAGCAACCCGGCCAACTGGCAGGCGCATTTCCGGACGACGGGGCCCGAGATCGTCCGGCAGACGCAGGCGCAGGTCACGCACTTCATCGCCGGGCTCGGGACGACCGGGACGATGACCGGTGCCGGCCGGTTTCTGCGCCAGTCCGTGCCATCCGTGCGCCTGATCGCCATCCAGCCCGACGGTCCCCTGCACGGCCTCGACGGACTCAAGCACCTCCCCAGCGCGCGCCTCCCAGAGATCTTCGATCCGTCAATTCCGGACGAGACCATCACCGTTGATACCGAGTCAGCCTACGCCATGGCCCGCCGGCTGGCGCGCACCGAGGGGCTGCTCGTCGGCGTCTCCGCCGCCGCAGCCGCGGACGCTGCGCTGCGGGTGGCCGAGCGCCTCGAGTCCGGCACCGTCGTCGTCATCTTCCCCGACTCCGGCCTCAAGTATCTCGGCAGTTCGTTCTGGAGCGCAGCGTGAGCCTGTCCATCCCTGCCGCACTGCTGGCACAGATCTGGGCCCATGGGCAGCTGGCGTACCCTGAGGAGGGCGCCGGATTGATGCTCGGCGCTCTGGACAACGATGACCGGCGTGTCACCCACCTCTTGCCGCTCGACAATCACTTCCAGCCGGCCTTGCGGAACCGGCGCTACCTGATCGCGCCAGGGGATCTGCTGCAGGCTGAGGACGAGGCCGAGCGGCTCGGCCTGGAGATCGTCGGCGTATTCCACTCGCATCCGGATCACCCGCCCCACGCGTCCGAGTTCGACACGCAATGGGCGCTTCCTGTGTACTCATATCTGATCACCCAGGTCCAGGCCGGCAGGGCCGTCGGGTCTCGGTCCTGGAGACTGAGCGAGGATCGCGGCGCCATGCTTGAAGAACCGGTCCATATCGCGAATCCGCCCGTCGCCGAGGAGGCGTCATGACCACCGTCCGGGTTCCCACGCCTCTCCGCCCCTATACGCGCGGCGCCAAGGAAGTTGAGGCCACCGGCGACACGGTCGGCGCGGCGCTGCACGACCTTGCGGAGCGCTACCCCGACGTGCGGCGCCACTTGTTCGACGAAACCGGCGCGCTACGGCCGTACGTCAACGTGTTCGTCAACGACGACGACATTCGCACGCTGCAGGGCGACGCCACTGTACTTCGGGCTTCCGACCGGATGATGATCCTCCCCAGCATCGCCGGAGGGAAGGCGGGCGAGGACTCCCAGGCATCTGCCGATCTCGGCCCGGCGCGCCGGCCGCCTGGAGACTTGACCAACCGGCCTTGGCTGCCCTGGGCCGCGGGGACTGGAAGAGAAGCCGGGTACCGTCACCGCGGACGGAGCCGGCGCATGGGCAGCCCGCCGGCACTCGCCAACAGACCCGTCCGGCCTGGGCTAGAATCACCGGCGGAAGCAAGGCTCGCCATCCGGCGAGAGGAGAAGCCCGTATGCCCCACACGCCGGTCGTCTCGAAGGAACTCGATCTGACTCACGATGAGATCCTTCGCTACTCCCGCCACCTGCTCATGCCGGAGGTTGGCCTGGCCGGCCAGCGCAAGCTGAAGGCGTCCTCAGTGTTGGTGATCGGGACGGGCGGTCTGGGTTCGCCGGTGGCGCTCTACCTGGCGGCCGCCGGGGTCGGGCATCTGGGGTTGGTTGATTACGACCGGGTCGACTACACCAACCTGCAGCGCCAGGTGATCCACGGGATGGCGACCGTTGGACAGCGCAAGGTGGATTCGGCGCGCGCCCGCCTGCAGGACCTGAACCCCGACATCAACGTCGAGACCCACGACGAGCCGTTCACCTCGGACAACGCCATGCGGCTGGCCGCGCCGTATGACCTGATCGTCGACGGCACCGACAACTTCCCGACGCGCTACCTGGTCAACGACGTGTGTGTGCTGACGCACAAACCGAACGTGTATGGATCGATCTTCCGCTTCGAGGGTCAGGTCAGCGTCTTCTGGGCCGACCGCGGCCCGTGCTACCGCTGCCTGTTCCCTGAGCCGCCACCACCCGGCCTGGTGCCTTCGTGCGCCGAAGGCGGCGTGTTCGGCGTGCTGCCGGGGACGATCGGCACGCTGCAGGCCACCGAGGCGCTGAAGTTGCTGCTCGGGATCGGCGAGCCACTCATCGGCAAACTCCTGCTGTTCGATGCCCTGGCGGCGTCGTTCGAAGAGCTCCGTCTCAAGAAGAATCCCCGCTGCCGGATCTGCTCCGAGACGCCGGAGATCCACGAGTTGATCGACTACGAGGCGTTCTGCGGCGTGCCCGGTCACGATCATGAGGAGGGTCATCTGGCGCGCGAGTGGGAGGTGGAACCCGCCGCCCTGGCGGCCGAGCTCGCTGCCGGCAAACGCGTGCGGCTGATCGATGTGCGCGAGCCTCACGAACTGGAGATCTCACGCCTGCCCGGCGCCGAGCTGATCCCCCTCGGATCGCTCGCCTCCCACCTGCACGAGCTGGACAGCGCCGAGGAGATGGTCGTCTTCTGTAAGTCGGGCACACGTTCTGCCCGCGCCCTGGAACTGCTCGCCGGCGCCGGGTTTCGAAAGGTGCGCAACCTGTACGGCGGAATCAACGGCTGGGCGCGCGACGTCGATCCGAGCCTGCCGAAATACTGATGAGCTCGGATCGGGGCTCGGAAGACCCGCCGAATCCGCCCTGGCCCCCTGCCGAACGCCAGGGCTGGGGCGTCTCCGCCCCCCACCCGCAAGCCAATCCGGTCACGCCCCTCGGGGGTGGCGTGATCCTGGATGAGAAACGCATGGGAGAATCCGCGCCTCGTCCCTGGGACATGGTAAGAATCCTGAGACCGCGTCTTGCCTGGGTGCCGCGAGAGGTGAGGGTGTGCGCGTAACGCGCCTGTTGCGTTTGGGACTGCGTCAGTTCGCCGCTGGGATGCTGTCCATCCTGGCACTGGGCATTCTCAACCGCGTGATGAAGGTCGAGCTGGGCATCGATCTCGGGCTGGTCAGCCTGGTGATTGGCCTGCACTACTTCGCCGCGCCGATCGCCATCTCGCTCGGCAACCGCTCGGACCACCGCCCGTTCCACGGCCGGCACCGGACCCCCTACATCCTGGCTGGGGCGGCGCTCTCGGCCCTCATGACCGTTGCCGCCCCCCACGTTGCGTTGTGGATGGGCGCGACGGGGGCCTCCGCCGTTTCCGTGGCGGCCGGCGCGGCCGTCTTCCTCCTGCTCGGCGTCGGCATCTACGCTGCCGGCACGGCCTACCTGGCACTCCTGGCGGATCTGACCACGGAAGCCGAGCGTGGGCGATCGATCTCGATCATCTGGTCGATGATGATGGTGGGCATCCTGGCCGGCGTCTTCCTGGGCGTTGGCCTGCTCGAAGCCTACTCGGCCGAGGCGCTGCGCCGGCTGTTCTACGTCATGGCAGCCCTGCTGGCCGGCTTGACGCTTCTGGGCGTCATCGGGCAGGAACCCGCACGCACCACGCCTCCGGCGCGGGAGGCGGTCTCGACCGCGCAGGCCTGGGCGCTACTGGCGCGCAGCCGCGAGACGCGCCGCTTCTTCACCTTCCTGTTCGCGGGCATCCTGTTCCTCTTCCTGCAACAGGTGGTCCTTGAGCCGTTCGGCGGCGATGTTCTGGGCATGAACGTTCGACAAACCACGCTCTTCAATGCTTACCAGATGGTCGGGGTGCTCGCAGGCATGGCCGTCGGCGGAGCGTGGCTGTCGCGCCGTCTGGGGGAGCGTGCGACGGCGGCCATCGGTCTGTCGCTAGCTTCAGCCTCCTTCGCGCTGCTGGCGTTCTCAAGCCTCACCGTCTCAGCCTGGGCGACCGCGCCGGCGATCGTGGTGATGGGGCTGGGGATGGGCTTGTTCAACGTGGGCGGATTGGCGATGATGATGGGCATGTCCACCCCGGCTCACATCGGGCTGTACATGGGAGCCTGGACCCTCTCGCAGGCCCTTGCCAATGGCGTGGCCTCGATCGGTGGCGGCTGGCTTCACGACGCTGCCCTGGCCGTCCGTGGTGCCGAGTCCTTCGCCTACGGATCGGTCTTCGTGATCGAGTCCGTTGGGCTGATCGCCACCGTTGCCGTGCTCGGCCGCGTGCGCCCATCCGCCTTTCGGCGCGAGGCGACGCGGGCCATCGGCGCCTGACACCCAGCAACGCAAAGGACCTTTCGCTGCGGCGCTGCTACCCCCCCCGTGACCATCCATGCTACACTTCACAAGATACCCCGCGCAGGAGGTCCTGAATGAAGGGCAACGAGAAGGTCCTGGGAGCCTTGAACGCGCTTCTGGCCGACGAGCTGACAGCTATCAGCCAGTACATGGTGCATTCCGAGATGCTGGCCAACTGGGGCTTCGAGAAGCTGCACGAGGCCAAGGAACACCAGGCGGTCGATGAGATGCACCACGCCGAGTGGCTGATCGCCCGAATCCTCTTCCTCGAGGGGACGCCGCTCGTCTCCAAGCTCAACCCGATGAAGATCGGGCCGGGCATCAAGGAGATGATCATCAACGACCAGGCGGCCGAGGTCGGCGCGATCAAGTCGTACAACGACGCCATCACGCTGGGCCACGAGGTGAAGGACCAGGGATCGGTCGATCTGCTGATGAAGATCCTGGCCGACGAAGAGCGGCACGAGGACTGGGCCGAGGCCCAGCTGGATCAGATCGGGCAGATGGGTTTCGAGAACTATCTGACCAATCAGACCAAGGGCGCGGCGTAAGCCGGGCGAGGGCCAAGACCGATGCGCGGGCCGGGTCCCCCCGGCCCGCGCTGCACTTCCCGGCAGGAGGGTGCAGCGCCACCCCCGCGCCGTTGGCCCAGGCGCGAATGCATTATCCTTGTCGCATGCCCCGGGTCCTGCCCCTCCTGCTCGCCTGCGCGCTGACGGCTGCGGGCTGCGCGCCAGGCGCCCTCCGTCCCACCCCTTCAGGACAGCCCGTGCAGGAGGCGCCGACGCCCGCGGAGCACGCGGCAACGCCGTCGATTCCCGCCCCGGCGATCGCATTCCCCGAGATTGTCCTGGTTCCAGGAGTAGGCTACACGCCGTCCGCCGTCCTTGGATTGGCGCGCAATGACTCCCGCGCCGCGGTCCAGGACGTCGACATCAGCATCGACCTGCTGGACGCATCCGGCGCTCCCATCGGCACCTCCGCGGCCCGTCTGCTGCTTTCCAACCTGCAGCCGGGGGCAACCAGCCCCTTTGTGGCAAGCATTCCCGCCGGCATCGACCCGGCCGGCGCCCGGGCGCGCCTGAGCGTCTTCGCGTTCTCCGCGCAGACGCAGCTTGACGTGGCGGTCGAGGTGGTGAGTGCCGCCTCGGCAGCCGACGAGGGGACCGAAGTGCTGGGGCTGGTTCGCAGTCGCGGTGAACAGGCTGCAGCGGTGGAGGACGTCATCCTGACCTGGCGGGCGGCTGATGGAACGTTGGCCGGCGCAGCCCGCGCCGATCTGCCGGCCAGCGTTCTTCAGGCGGGCGCAAGCCTGCCATGGATCGCCGGCCCCGTCGATGCCGCGCCGCAGATGGTCTTCGAAGCGTTCGTGTCCGCTGCACCCGCCAACCCGCCATTCGGCGCGGGGCTCGAGCTGGCGTCCGAGCCGTCCTGGTGGCTGACGGCCCAGAACCGCGGCTTCGCATCCGGGGCTATTCGCAACCCCGGCCCCGAGGCGGTCCTGCCCGAGGTGGCCGTGTTGCTGACCGCTCAGGGAGAGCTCGTGGGTCTCGAGATCCTGCGCTCAAGCGTGCCGCTAGCGGCTGGAGAGAGCCTGGTCTTCACGGCTGAGACCTTCGCCTCTCTCGAGGACAGGCTGCGTCGCCTCGGCGTTGGCATGCAGGACGTCGCCCCGCAGGTGGTCCTCGGCTGGACGGAGCCCGAACAGCCCTCGCCATCTCCGGTCAGCCTGCCCGTGACCGTGCGCCAATTCGAGGTCATAGGCAGCCGGCTGTTCTTGAGCGGAGCGATCACTCACCCGGGCAACGAACTGCTGGCAAGCCTGATGGTCTTCGTGACCTTGCGCTCCACGAGCGGCGAGCCGCAAACCGCGCGCTGGTTGTCCTTGGCGCCACCGGCGCCTGGCGAGCGGATCGACTTCGCCATCGATCTGCCTCTGCCCAAGGGCGCGGATCCCGCCATGAGCGAGTACGACCTCCGCGCCCTCGGACTCCCGATCGCTCCATAGGCTGTGCGCCTCGGCGACCAGGATATTCCCACCCGGTCGCTCGGTGGAAGAGCACGGCCCACGCGCCCTCGAAGCGTCTCCACCCGCGGCCAGCCAGTATTTCAGACCCATCTGATATAATTCGCCACGCCCCGACCTGATCGGGGCGTGGCCTTGCCTGCAGACGAATCTCTGCGGCAACCGCCTGCCCGGAGGATGGACAGGCGCGGTCCCCGAGGAGTCCGTATGGAGCCCAAAGAGCTACTCCGCCTGTACCACGAGATGGTACTCATCCGCCGTGTCGAGGAGCGGGCCGCCGAGCTGTACCAGCAAGGCAAGATCGGCGGCTTTCTGCATCTATACATCGGGCAGGAAGCGGTCGGCAGCGGGCTGGTGTCCGCGCGGATGCCCCAGGACCGGGTGATCACGGCCTACCGGGATCACGGGATCGCCATCGCCTGCGGGATGTCCGCCCGGAGTGTGATGGCCGAGCTTCTGGGCAAGGCGACCGGCTGCTCGAAGGGGATGGGCGGCTCGATGCACCTGGCCGATGTGAACCTGAACTTCTGGGGCGGCCATGCCATCGTCGGCGCCCACCTGCCGCTGGCATCCGGGCTGGCACTGGCCGACAAGTACCGCGGCTCCGACGCGGCCACGATCTGCCTGTTTGGCGATGGAGCCACCAACATCGGCTACTTCCATGAGGCGCTGAACCTGTCGAAGGTGTGGAGCCTGCCCGTGCTGTGGGTGTGCGAGAACAATCAGTATGGCATGGGCACGGCGGTCGAGCGCGCCTCGGCCGTCAGCCAGATCCGCCAGAAGGCGGAAGGGTACGGCATGCCGAACGCGCGCGTCGACGGCATGGATGTGCTCGCCGTGCGCAAGGCCGCCGAAGATGCGCTGGCGCATGTCCGCAAGAACGGACCCTTCCTACTCGAAGCGATGACCTACCGCTTCCGCGGACACTCGATGGGCGATCCGGAGCGCTACCGGGGCAGCGACGAAGTGCGGCGCTGGCAGGAGGACGATCCGATCGGGATCTTCCGCAAGGTCCTGCTCGAGCGCGGGGAACACGACGCCGCCGCCCTGGATGGCGAGGACCAGCGCGTCGAAGCCGAAGTGCAGGACGCCGTGACCTTCGCCGAGCAAAGTCCCAACCCCGCTCCCGAAACACTGTTCGGCTCCGAATTCGTCGATAGGGTAAGGTGAGGCATGGCGATCATCACGATGCGCGAGGCGATCAGCCAGGCCCTGTGGGAAGAGATGGAGCGCGACGAGCGCGTCTTCATCCTGGGTGAGGAGGTCGGCGTGTGGGGCGGCACCTACGCCGTGACCAAGGGCTTCTACGACCGGTTCGGCCCCGAGCGCGTGCGCGACACCCCCATCGCCGAGGGGGTCATTGTCGGCGCAGCCAACGGCGCCGCCATGGCCGGCCTCAAGCCGGTCGCCGAGCTGATGACGATCAACTTCGCCTTCATGGCCATGGATCAGATCGTCAACCACTCGGCCAAGCTGCGCAGCATGTTCGGCGGCCAGTTCACCGTCCCGATCGTCATCCGCGCCGTCAGCGGCGGCGGACGGCAGCTTGGGGCGACACACTCCCAGACACCGGATGTCATCTTCGCCCACTTTCCCGGCCTCAAGGTTATCGCCCCCGGCACGCCTCAAGACGCAAAAGGACTCCTCAAGTCCGCCATTCGGGGCGAGGACCCGGTGATGTTCATCGAGCACGCCACGCTCTACCAGGCGCGCGGCGAGGTGGCCGAGGGCGAGGTGTTGGAGCCGATCGGCGTGTCCAAAGTCCAGCGCCCCGGCCGCGACGTGACCATCGTGACCTACTCCAAGATGCTGCAGACGTCACTCCAGGCTGCCGAGCGCCTGGCGCAGGATGGGATCGAGGCTGAGGTGATCGACCTGCGGACGCTCCGGCCGCTGGACATGGATCCGGTGATCGAGTCATTCAAGAAGACGAATCGGGCCGTCATCGCCGAGGAAGGCTGGCGCTCCTACGGCATCGGCGCGGAAGTGGCCGCCCGCATCTACGAGGCCGCCCTCGACTACGTCGATGCCCCGGTGCAGCGCGTGGCCCAGAAGGAAGTGCCGCTGCCCTACAACCGCGAACTGGAGCAGATGGCGCTGCCCCAGGTGGATGACGTCGTGAAAGCCGTCCGGGAGGTCCTGTGATGGCTGAGACGATCGCCATGCCCAAGCTCGGGTTCGACATGGCCGAGGGCACGCTCATCCACTGGCTCAAGCACGAGGGCGAGACAGTCGAGAAGGGGGAGGTGCTGGCGGAGATCGAGACCGACAAGGCGACCGTCGAGGTCGAAGCCTCGGTCGCCGGGACGGTCCGCAAGCTGATCGTGGCCGAGCGCTCGACAGTCCCGGTGGGCGCGCCGATCGCTATCCTCGGTACGCCGGACGAACCCATCGAGTCCCTCGTCGTGGGAGGCGCCCCAAAGCCCGTCGCGGCCAAGGAGCCCGGTGCGAAGCCTGTCGTGCCCGCCCCGGTGTCAGGCTCGTCTGGCGAAGCGGCAACCCTCGCGACGGTCGCCGGCAGTCTCCCCGCCGGTGTGCGCGCCTCACCCTTGGCCCACCGCATGGCCGGTGAGCGCGGCATCGACCTGAAGGGGATTCGGGGCACCGGTCCCGAGGGCCGGATCGTCAAGAAGGACGTCCTGGCTGCATCCCCCCAGCCGACCGCCCCTCCTGCCGGCCCGGGCGTGACCGTGCCGCTCACCAAGCTGCGCGCGGCCATCGGCCGCCGCATGCTGGCCTCCAAGCAGCAGGTGCCGCACTTCTACCTGACGATCGACGTGGATGCGGAGCGCCTGGCCGACACGCGCACCCAGCTCAACACCGCCCAGCCCGATGACGCCAAAGTCTCGGTCAACGACTTCATCGTCAAGGCGGCCGCCCTGGCGCTGCGTGACGTCCCTGGCCTGAATGCCTCGCTACACGGGGAGTCGATCGAGCGCCATGCACAGGTCAACGTCGGGGTTGCCGTCGCGGTCGACGAGGGACTGCTGACCGTCGTCGTCCGGGATGCCGACACGAAACCGCTGCGCCAGATCGGGGACGAGATTCGGTCTATGGTCGGCCGCGCCCGCCAGGGCCGCGTGCGATCGGAGGATGTCGAGGGCTCAACCTTCACTGTGTCCAATCTGGGCATGTTCGACATCGACCACTTCGTGGCGATCATCAACCCGCCCGAGGCGGCGATCCTGGCCGTGGGCAGCCTGCGCGAGACCCCTGTGGTGCGTGACGGCCAGCTGGCGCCTGGACTGCGCCTTAGGCTCACGCTCTCGGCCGATCACCGCGTGACCGATGGCGCCGAAGCCGCCCGCTGGCTTCAGGCCCTGCGGGCAAGGCTCGAACACCCACTGGGTATGCTGCTCTAGTCGGCTCCGGAAGCCCGATCCAATGTGCGGTTGCCAGCCTGCGCCGCCCGGTCTACAATAGGGTTGGTGAGGTACACCGGATGACGGCCAGTCCCCCACGCATTCTGGTAGTCGACGACGAGCCCGACACGCTCGGGTTGGTCCTGTTGACGCTCGAGACCGCCGGATACGATGTCAAGGCGGCCGCATCCGGCGGCGAAGCCCTCCTTTTGGCGCAGCAGCACACGTTTGACGCTATCCTGCTCGATGTCATGATGCCGGACATCTCAGGCTTCGACGTCTACCGCCGCCTGCAGACGACGCTTACGCCGGTGCCGCCGATTGTGTTCCTGACCGCCAAGAGCCGCCCGGAAGATCGGGAGACGGGTGAGGGCCTGGGCGCCTCGGCCTACCTGTTGAAGCCGATCACGCGCGGTCAGCTGTTGGACGTCCTGCGCCACACGCTAAGCGAGACACGCTAGGCCGGTGCCCTCGTACGAATCGAATCAGGCGTTCGTCCAGGCCGCCATCGGGGAGTTGCAGGATTACCTGCTCTCCCCGGAGTTGTTCTGGACGCTCTCGGCCCAACCTCCTCCCGGTTCGCCGCCCTTCTTGCAGCTGACGCTGGGCAACGTATTGCTTGCGCTGGACAGGCTTCAAGCAGGCGGCGAGCATCCAGGCGCGACCTTGTGGTTCGAGACTCAGCCTCTGATGGCCGCCTGGGACGCCGCTCAGGCCCGTTGGCCCGCCCAGTTCGAGCGCAAGGCCCTGCGCGAGCTTGCCTCGCGCGTCCGGCAGTGGAAGTCTTATGTGGACGATGTGCTCGAGGCCCAGTCGGCCGGGGACTATGCCAGCGGCGTGCGCCCTCGGCTGGCTGCCGAACGATTGCTCGGCTGGCTTCCGGACCAGCCCGCAACCGCGGAAGTGCGCAGCCAACTCGCGCAGCTCGACTCTCGATTGGCGCCCTACCTGGAGCCCGGGCCGCTCGTCCTCGATGCGGGGATGGCTGTGCGGTACCCTGCCGAAACCTTTCCCTTTCTCTACCGGCAGCCGCGCCCGAAGCCCGGGGCGTAAATACCACGGCGGCCCCTCGCGGGGCCGCCGTTCCGTTTCCCATCCTGGCCGCGATCGCTTACTTGGCGTAGTCCACAGCCCGCGTCTCGCGGATCACCGTCACCTTGATCTGGCCGGGGTACTGCATCCCTTCCTCGATCTTCTTGGCCACCTGTCGCGCCAGCCGCGTCGCCTCCAGGTCATCGATATCTTCAGGCTGCACGATGACCCGGATCTCGCGCCCAGCCTGCAACGCGTAGCTCTGTAACACGCCCTTGAAGGAGTTGGCGATCTCCTCCAGGCCCTTGACGCGCTTGATGTACTGCTCGAGGCTCTCCCGCCGCGCCCCTGGACGGGCGCCGCTGATGGCGTCGGCCGCCTCGACGATCACCGCCTCGACCGAGCTCTGGTCGATCTCGTGGTGATGCGCGGCGATGGTGTTGACCACCGCCGGGTTCACGCCGTAGCGCCGGGCAAACTCCGCCCCGATGGAGGCGTGCGTCCCCTCCACCTCGTGGTCCATCGCCTTCCCCAGGTCGTGCAGCAGCCCGCCGGCCTTGGAGACCTCGGTGTTGGCCCCCAGCTCGGCGGCGATCACGCCCGCCAGCTGAGCGCACTCCACGGCGTGGGCCAGCTGGTTCTGCCCATAGGAGGTCCGGAACTTCAGCCGGCCCAGCTTCTTGAGGATCTCCGGGTGCAGGCCGGGAACGCCGGCGTCAAAGGCTGCCTTCTCGGCCTCCTCCAGGATCGTCCGATCGACCTCCAGCCGGGTCTGTTCGACCACCTTCTCGATGTGCGCCGGGTGGATGCGGCCGTCCAGCACCAGCTTCTCCATCGAGCGGCGGGCCACTTCGCGGCGGACCGAGTCGAAGGACGAGATCGTGACCGCCTCGGGCGTATCGTCGACGACCACATCGACCCCGGCCGCTTGCTCGAAGGCCCGGATATTGCGCCCGTTGCGGCCGATGATCCGCCCCTTGAGCTCGTCGGACGTCAGCGGCACCACCGAGACGGTGATCTCGGCCACATGCTCGGAAGCCACGCGCTGGATGGCATCGGCGATCAGCTCGCGTGCACGACGCTCGCCCTCCGACTGCGCTTCCTCCTCGATCTGCCGGATCACGCGCACCATGTCGGCCCTGGACTCGCGTTCGACCTCCGCCAGCAGTACGGCCTTGGCCTCCTCCAGGCTCATGCCCGACACGCGCTGCAGTTCCTTGACGTGCTCGGCGTGCAGTTCATCCAGCTCATTGGTGCGTTTGTCGAGCGCGCTCTGCCGCTTGCTCAGCGTCTGGTCGCGCTTCTCGATCTGCTCCACACGGCGGTCGAGCTCCGTCCGCCGGCGTGTCTGGCGTTCCTCCTCGCGGCTGATCTCCGCCCGGCGCCGGGATGCCTCCCCCTCGGCCTCGTCGCGCAGGCGCAAGGCCTCATCGCGGGACTTGAGCTCGATCTCCCTCGCCTTGGTCTGTGCCGACCCGACGATCCGGTCGGCGTCGGCCTGCCGCGCCTTGTTCTCCCGATCTACCTGCGCCTGTCGCACGAAATAGCCGATGAGCGCGCCGGCCGCCAGCGCGATCACCACGCCAAGGATGGCCCATGCTTGGTTCACGCGTCACCCTCGCTTTCCCTAAGGGTTTGAAGTCTGTTCTGCCCACACGCGGCGAACGGCCGCGCGGATGATCTCCCAGTCGAAACCCCGCCGGGCCAACTGCCCGCCCAGACGGGTGTAGAACTCCTGCTCCGGAAGGCCGGCCGACCGCTGCGCAAAGCGCTGCGCGGCGCGGTAGGCCGCCTCTGTCTCGTCGAGGCCGTCAACCGCCGCGGCGATCGCCGACTCATCGACCCCCTTGCGCCTGAGCTCGGACCGCAGGGCTCGCACCGACCGCGGCCGGAAGGCGCTCCGGTTCTCGACCCAGGTCTCTGCGAAGGCGGCGTCGTCCACCTGCCCGGTCCGCCGCAGGTGCTCGAGAGCAGCCGCTTGAGCCTCGGGTGCCACGCCGCGGCGGTCCCAGGCCTGGCGCAGCTCGTGCTCCGATCGCGGCCGGCGGCTGATCAACCTCAGCGCCTGCGCCGTCGCCGCCTGCTCCGCATCCTGCCGGGTCAGCCGCTCGATGGCATCGGGGCGGAGCTGCTGTCCGACGGTCAGTCCCGCAGCTGCGCTCCCCGACAGCGTCATGGCCCACGCGCCATCCAGGTGAACCTGGATGCGCCCCCGACGCTTCGGATCGACCTTGAGCGCTGTGACCTGGCGTTCCATCCCTCCGGCTCCTGGAACGAAACGAGCCGTGCTCCTGCAACGCAGGCCACGGCTCTACGCAACGACCCCCGGCCTTCCAGGACCGGGACGCTCGTGGATCGAGGATGGACGACCGGGTGCCCCCGCTTCGTGCACCCGCGGAGGCCGACGGCCGGGAGGCATCTACATCATCAAGGCGAGCCCAATCGGACGATCCCCTTGTGCTTCCTCATCTCGCCGTGCGACGGTTCCAACCCTCGATGTCGAGCTCAGTTGCGAAGCCGTGGCCATTGGGCACCGGTTTTGATCGTGCGCCGGGCCGGCAGGCCGTAGAGCAAGGCGGTCGAACCCGCCTCACTCCTCCATGTCCGCTGGCACTGCCTCAGGCTTGAAGCCAGCGCGAACTTTCGTTTCCAGATCCTGCATCAGCGCCGGGTTGTCCTTCAAGGTCTGCCGGGCGTTCTCCCGCCCCTGCCCGATGCGCTGCTCTCCCACCGTGTAGAACGACCCGCGCTTC
>Ga0209253_10003223_pt1 | contig 14357 bp, 11 predicted proteins | sample FrelakmetBRP12BR_FD_187145 | JGI IMG/M metagenome (GOLD analysis project Ga0209253, IMG submission 187145) | Freshwater lake sediment microbial communities from the University of Notre Dame, USA, for methane emissions studies - BRP12 BR (SPAdes)... | ecosystem: Environmental > Aquatic >...
CGACCCTTCATGTCAACACGGGTGGAATTTCTCATTCGCTTCCCGAATTGAGAATGAATTCATTCCCGATGAATATTTTTTTCTCCCTTGCGATGACGTACACTTCCTTGTCCTTTTTCAACTCGAGCGTGCGGCATCTTTCCTGGCTGATTTCGACGTCGACGGAATCGCCCCACTCCGCAACCAATTCCACGTTCACGTGCGGCCCCGCCGGATTGACGTACCGGACCCTCGCCCGAAAGTACCCGTTGCGGTCCGCCGGGTCGTTTTCGATGTGCAGCAAGTGCCGACGGACGCAAACGACCGCGGTGTTGACGCCCTGCTGGATGTGGTCGAGGATTTCCATCGGCATTTCGATCCGCTCTCCGGGCATGTTGCCCACGAAGATCTTCCCGTCTTCCAGCCGACCGCGAAACAGGTTCACGTTCCCGAGAAATTTGTAGACGAACGGATTGACGGGGTGGTGGTACACCGCCTCGGGGCTGCCTACCTGCGCGATTCTCCCCTCGTTCATCACGACGACGCGGTCGGCCACTTCCAGGGCCTCCTCCTGGTCGTGGGTGACGAATACGCTGGTGATGTGCAGCTCGTCGTGGAGCCGCCGGAGCCACCTCCGCAACTCCTTGCGGACCTTGGCGTCGAGCGCCCCGAACGGTTCGTCGAGGAGCAAAACCCTGGGCTCGACGGCGAGCGCCCGCGCCAGCGCGATCCGCTGGCGCTGCCCCCCCGAGAGCTGGGGAGGAAAACGGTCGGCGAGAAACTCGAGCTGGACCAGTTTCAGCAGCTCGCCCACCTTGTCCCGGATCGCGCTTTCCGAGGGGCGGACGTTCCGGGGGCGAACCCTCAACCCGAAGGCGACGTTCTCGAATACGGTCATGTGCCGGAACAGCGCGTAGTGTTGAAATACGTATCCCACCTTCCGATCGCCGACGCCCCAGCCTTTCGTGTCTTCCCCCAGGAAGAGGATCGATCCCTCGTCGGCCTCCTCGAGTCCCGCGATGATCCTGAGCAAGGTGGTCTTGCCGCATCCGGACGGCCCTAACAGGGCGATCAGCTCCCCCGTGCGCACTTCGAGGTTGATGTTCCGCAGGGCGGTAAACGGGCCGAACCTCTTGGTGACGTCCCGTATCTCGATGCTCATCCCGAATCACCGTCTCTTTCCGGCGGTGCGTCGTTCGCACCTTCTTTCGCCCGTCGAAGCGATCCCCGCTCCATGACCCCCTTTACGACCAGGGTCAACAAGGCGATCAGGGTCAGCAGGGAGGCGACGGCGAAGGAGGCGGCGAAGTTGTATTCGTTGTAGAGGATTTCGACGTGCAACGGAAGGGTGTTCGTCTCCCCGCGGATGTGGCCGGACACCACCGAGACGGCGCCGAATTCCCCGATCGCCCGCGCGTTGCACAGGATCACGCCGTACAACAGCCCCCACTTGATGTTCGGTACCGTGACCATCAGAAAGGTTTTTATTCCCCCGGCCCCGAGAACGAGAGCCGCCTCCTCTTCGTCGGTGCCCTGGGCCTGCATGAGGGGGATCAGCTCCCGCGCGACGAACGGCAGCGTCACGAACGTCGTCGCCAGGACGATGCCCGGTACGGCGAAGATGACCTTGATGCCGTGCGCGTCGAACCACGGCCCGAGGGCTCCCCGGGCGCCAAAGAGCAGGACCAGTGTCATGCCGGCGATGACGGGGGAAACCGCGAACGGAAGATCGATCAGGGTGATCAGCAGGTACTTCCCGGGAAATTCGAACTTTGCGATGGCCCAGGCCGCGGCAAGGCCGAAAACGAGGCTTGCGGGTACGGCGATCGCCGCCGTGAAGAGCGTCAGCCGAATCGCGTCCAGGGTTTCGGGCTCACGGATGGCGCTCAGATAGACCCCGATTCCTTTTTCGAGGGCGGAGGCGAACACCGTGACCAATGGCGCGACCAGGAATATTCCGAGAAACAGGACGACCAGGGAAACAAGCGCATACCGGACGGCGGCGGGTTCCGTCGTCATCCGCGTGCGCGCCTTCGACAAGCGGTCATCCCCCAAGGCCGATTCTCCCGATCCGTTCCGTGCGGCGGTTCATCGTGCGGCGCTGCGCCGATGGCTCCACCACTGGAGCATGTTGATGGCGAACAGCATGATGAAGGACCCCATCAACATTACCACCGCGATGGCCGTCGCCCCTTCGTAATCGAACTGTTCCAGCTTCGTCATGATGAGGAGCGGGGCGATCTCCGTTCGCATCGGCATGTTTCCCGAGATGAACACGACGGATCCGTACTCCCCGAGGCCCCTTGCGAATGCGAGGGCGAACCCGGTGAGCGCCGCCGGGAAAGCCACGGGCAGGATGATCTTCCGGAAAATCTGCATCCGGTTGGCGCCGAGACTGGCGGCGGCCTCTTCGATCTCGGGGTCTATCTCCTGCAGGACCGGCTGCACCGTCCTGACGACGAAGGGGAGCCCGATGAACGTCAGCGCCACGACCACCCCCAGCTGCGTATAGGCTACCTTGATGCCGAGAGGATCGAGGTAGCGACCGATCCAACCGTTCGCGGAAAACAGGGTGGTCAGGGCGATGCCCGAGACGGCCGTCGGAAGCGCGAACGGGAGGTCCACCAGGGTGTCCACGATTTTCTTGAACGGGACCGGGTAGCGGACCAGGACCCACGCCACCAGGAACCCGAATACCCCGTTGATGCCGGCGCCCAGCAAGGAAGCCCAGAAACTGAAGAAGAACGATGCCTTGGCCCGCGGCTCCGCAACGACACTCCAGAACCGTTCCCACGTCATGCCGCCGGCCTTGAATACGACCATGGAAAGAGGAAGAAGGACGATCAGGCAGAGATAGAGCAACATGACGCCCATCGATATGCCGAACCCGGGCAGGATCGATTTCCGTCGTCGAAGCATCATTTCGGAAAGGGCTACCGATTCGGGCGGAAGATCTGGTCGAAGACCCCGCCATCCGCAAAGTGGATTTTCTGGGCCTTCGTCCACCCGCCGAACATTTCATCGATCGTGAACATGGTCACCTTGCTGAAGCGTTCCCCGAACTTATTCGCGACGTCCTTCGACCGGGGCCGGTAGTGCCGCCGCGCCGCGATTTCCTGCCCCTCGCGGGAATAAAGAAATTCCAGGTAGGCCAGAGCCACGGCGCGGGTGCCGTGTTTGTCCACGATCCTGTCCACCAGCGTCACCGGGGGTTCGGCGAGGATGCTGATCGACGGGAAAACGATTTCCAACTTGTCTTTCCCCAATTCGTCAATGGCCAGGTACGCCTCGTTCTCCCATGAGATGAGGACATCCCCAAGGCCGCGCTGGACAAACGTCATGGTCGCTCCGCGGGCCCCCGAATCCAGGACGGGGACGTTCCTGAACATCCCCTGGACGAAGTCCCTCGCCTTGCCTTCGTTCCCTCCCCATTTCTTCAGCGCGTATCCCCAGGCCGCCAGGTAATTCCATCGCGCTCCGCCGGACGTCTTGGGGTTGGGTGTGATGACGCTGATTCCCGGCCTCGACAGGTCCTCCCAATCCCTGATCCCTTTCGGGTTCCCCTTCCGGACCAGGAAGACGATGGTGGAATAATAGGGAGCGCTGTTGTTCGGCAGGCGCGACTGCCAGTTCCTCGGGATCAGGCCGGTCTTCTCCGAGATTCCGTCGATATCGTAGGCAAGGGCCAGCGTGACGACGTCCGCTTCCAGGCCGTCGATCACGGCACGCGCCTGTTTCCCGGAGCCTCCGTGGGATTGCTTGATCCGAACGACCTGCCCCGTTCTCCCCTTCCAGTATTTTCCGAACGCTTCGTTGATCTCCTGATAGAACTCCCGGGTGGGATCGTACGAGACGTTCAGGAGAGCGACATCGGCCGACACCGGAATCGGAAATCCGATGGCAAGGATCGATGCCGGTATCAACGCCGCAAGGAGATTCAGCCGCATCAGACCACGATTCCGCCGGCGACCGGATGGCCCTCCGCTTCCAGCACGAAGCGGCCCATCTCGTGGATTTCGGAGAATTTATCCGCCACGACCGGCGCCTCGAACCGGATCCGCACCTCGGCGATCTCCGAGTTGTTGATCCGTTCGGCATCGGTTTCGACGATCTGCAAGGTTGCCGGATCGAATCGCCGGAAAATCTTATCGATGGTGCAGGCGACGCTCTGGGTCGCCAGCTTCCATGTCAACGGCGAGCCTGCGATGTACGGGTCGTTGAGCAGCCAGAATATCCGGGCGGTGATGGTATCGCCGACGATCGCATGCGTGTCGTTCATCAGGACCTGTCCTCTCCTCAATTCCGCGCCTTCCACGATCAGGCCGATGCACTCCCCGGAATGCGAGACCGTGACGTCGTCCTCGCCGTACTTCACGATCCGGGAAATTTTGCAGGGCGATGCTCCCGGGAACACCGTCACCTGTTGTCCGCGGGTGATCGTCCCCGTTTCGATCTTCCCCACGGCGATGTTCTCCCCGTTTCTCTGGTACACGTCCTGGACCGGAAATCTCAGCCGGCGATCGGCGCTTTCGTCCGTGATGAATCCATCCAACGCTTCGAGGAGGGTCGGTCCCTGGAACCAGGGCATCTTCCCCCCCTTCTTCGCGACGTTTTCTCCCGTCCTGGCCGATATCGGGATGATGTGCGTCGGCTCGACTTCATATTGGATAAGAAACCGCTTTATTTCCTCTTCGATGGCCGTGAACGCGGCCCGGGAATAATCGCAGGTGTCCATCTTGTTCACGATCACGGTGACCTGTCGGATCCCCATGAATCCGAGGATGTAGCAATGTCGTTTCGTCTGCTCCCTGATCCCCTCGGAGATGTCGACGAGCAGGAGGGCCGCCTCGGCCTGGGAAGAGCCGGTCATCATGTTTTTCAGGAACTCCTTGTGCCCCGGCGCGTCGATGATGACGTACTTCCTCTTGGCGGTCTTGAAGAAGGTATGGGCGATGTCGATCGTGATCCCCCTTCTCCGCTCCTCCTCCAGGTGGTCCATGATGAAGGCCCATTCCATCTCTTTCCCAAGCTCCGCGGACCGCTTCCGGATCTCCTCGACCTTGTCGTGAGGAAGACAACCCGTATCGTAAAACAGCCTTCCGATCAGCGTGCTCTTCCCGTGATCCACATGCCCGACGATCACGATGGGTAATGCCCTCTCTTCCATCTCCTTCCCCCTTTACATATATCCGAGCGAACGAAGTTTCTGCATGGTGTACGCGTCTTCCTTGTCCTGCGCCCTTCCCGCCCGTTCGGAGGTGTGCGTGGTTTCGAGCTCGTGGATGATCTCGTCCACGTTCCGGGCGGAAGAGTCGATCGGGCTGCAGCAGGTGATGCAACCGATGCTCCGGTACCTCTTGCCGTTTTTCGAAAAATACAGATCCGTGATGGGGATCTTCTCCCTCTTGATGTATTTCCAGATGTCCAGCTCCGTCCAGTGGAGCAACGGGTGGACCCGGAAATGGTTGTCCTCCGAGGCCGTCGTTTTGTACTGATCCCACAATTCCGCCGGCTGGTCCTCGTAGTTCCATTTGAAGTTATCGTCCCGCGGCGAAAATACCCTCTCCTTCGCCCGGATGCCGTGCTCGTCCCTCCGGATGCCGAGGATGATCCCTTCGAGGCCGTACGTTGCGATGATCTGCCTCAGGGCGTTTGTCTTCAACTCGGTGCAGCAGAGCAGTTTCTGGACGTTGTCGCATCGTATCCCGGCCTTGATCGCCTCCTCGTTCCGTCCGACGATCAGATTGAGGCCCCACTTCTTTGCGTACTCGTCGCGGAACTCGTACATCTTGGGGAACTTGAAGCCCGTGTCGATATGGATCAGGGGAAAGGGGATTTCCCCGAAGAACGCCTTGCGGCACAACCAGAGCATCGTCGTGGAATCCTTTCCGATCGACCAGAGCATGGCGATGTTCTTGAACCGGTAATACGCTTCCCGGATGATGTAGATGCTTTTATTCTCCAGCGACGACAGATGATCCATGGATCCCTCCCGGTATTGTCCCTCGATCCGCTTCAGGTCGATGCGAAATGATCCAGTATATGCCGCGCCAGCCCCTCGATGTGGAGCCTCCCCGCGGTCTCCAGCCCGCCGGGGAGGACGCAATGGGCATCGTGGGCCGTGTGCATCCCGGTGAAGTGCGCCTTTCCCATGACCTCCTGCTTGGCAAGGGTCCCTTTCAGGTCGTACCCGTCATGCGGAGTGCAGACCAGGTCCGGCCCTTTCTCCTTCAGGGGTCCGCTGTACAGGACCTCGTTCTCCCGGATCTCCTTCATGACCTTGTTCCCCTCCCCGTCCTCAAGGGCCATCAGCCCGGACGTGATCTCGTTCAAGACGTTTTTCCGGTCGCCGGGTTTCACGGCGCCGCGTGGGTATTTCCCTTCGATATTCAGGTAGATCCTCCCGGGGTCCAGGGCGAACGCCTTCGTCCCGTGATCCACCTGCTCGAAGTATTGCCGGCCCGGATCGGTTTTCAGATACCCTTCCCGTTTCAGCCACGGGTTCATGTAGATCTCCCGCCGGATGCAGGAAAAACCGTGATCGGACAACGTCATGAACAGGCCGTCCCCGTCCGTCCTGTCCATGAACTTCCTGTAGATGCAGCCGATCAGGTCGTCGAGACCCTTGTACAGGGAGAGGAAAGCCCCATGGCGCGGATGCCCGGGGTCGTACGCTGCGTCGAAGAAGAAATGGTGAAGGCGGTCCGTCTCGGTCACGGTCCCGATGAACAGGTCCCATGAATTCCCCTCCAGGAAATGTTCGAAGGCGATCCTGCGCTTTTCGAGGGCATCGGACAGGTCCCCCAGGAAGACGTCCGTGTCGCTGATGGCCTTCGAGGCGTCGACATCGCTGACGTACCCGATCGATTTCAGATACTGGTACGCCTCTTCCGGATACGTCGCCTTCCGCAAGTCGGGCGCCACGAAGCCCGCGGTCAACACGCCGTGCATCGGTTCCGCGGGGTAGGTCTGCGGCACGTTCAGCACGACCGAGCGGTACGTTCCCTTGATGGCGTCCCGGTAACGACGTTCGAGGCTCGAACCCTTTCCGCTCGGGTTTTTCCCCAGGATGTTCCAGATGGTCGGCGCCTGGACGTCGGCGAAGTTCGGGAAATGCATCTTATAGGTGCCTTGCTGCAACTCCATGAATCCGTAGATTCCGTGTTCGCCGGGGTTGACCCCGGTCATGAAGGATGTCCACGAGGTGGAGGAAACTTCGGGGGTCGAGGCGTCCATCTGCTCCAGCCGGAATCCATGGCCCAGGATGTTCGCCAGGTTGGGGAGGATCCCCTGGCGCGCATACTCCCGCAACAACGTGAACGGCACGCCGTCCAGGCCGAGCACGACCGCTTTCGGTCCGGATTTCCCGGAACATCGGATCATCATGGATGTCTCCCGCACTTAGTTCCCGTCGCGTCCCGCCCGGGTCCCCTTCTGGATCCCGCACAGCAGGCCCCTGAGCTGGTATGTGCCGAACGCCGGGTCGTACGGCGGACCGTCGTTCGTGAGCAGGTTCGCGTTGGACTCCCAAACCCCGTACTCCGGCCCCGATTTTTCCGGGAACCACCAGAAAGCCTCGACATGAACCACCCCGGGGGCCATGTCCTCGGTGACCAGCGCCTTCATGGTAATGCTTCCTCTTGGGGAAGTTATCGTAACATCGTCCCCCTCCCGGATCCCGTGCTTTCCCGCGGTCTCGGGGTGAAGCTCCACCAGGGGGTGGGGGTGCCGCTTCCGGAGCGACGGTATCTGCCGGTTATCGCTCAGAAAGAATTCGCGCCGTCGACCGCCGGTGGTGAGCACATAGGGAAACCGTTCGAGCAGTTCCGGGGTGGACACCGGGCTCTCCGGCGGCTCGACGTAGGACGGCAACGGATCGTATCCCATGCGCTCGAGCGGTTTGCAGTAGATCTCCACTTTCCGGGACGGTGTCCGGAACCCCTTCTTCTCGTACTTCCGGTACTCGTGGCGAGGATAAACGAAGACCTTCTCCTTGAGTTCGTCGAAGGTAATCCCGAGCGGTTCGAGCTGGTGGTTCATCACGTCGACGAGGCTTTCCCCGCTCCCGGGCAGGCCGAGCCTTTTCGCCAGTTCATCCAGGATCCATTCGTCCTGCCTGCACTCGGCGACCTGCGCCATCTTGCGCTGCGCCATGACCATGTTGTCCGCAACGAGTGGATAGGAGATGACCTGATCCACTTCCGTCCAGAAGGCGGCCGGAAGAACGTAGTCCGCCAGCGCGGCGGAGGGAGTCATGAACAGGTCCGCCGCGACGAGGAGATCCAGCGCCCGAAGGCTCTCGTGGACGTTGCGGGAGTTCGCCACGGAAACCAGCGGGTTGTTTCCGAACAGGAGCAACGCCCTCACCCGGTACGGCTCTCCGGTCCGGATCGCCTTGAACAGGGTGGGGATATGGGCCGAAGGCATGAAGGCCCGCCATCCGCCCAGGAGTTTATAGGTCTCTCCGCCGAGCCGTTTGTTCCGCATCCCTTCCGGGAGCCTGTCCTTGAGCGTGGGGTACGGCCGGACGATGTTCATGCCCAGGATGTCGCCGCCCGGGACATCGACATTTCCGGTGATGGCCCGCAGGATCGCAAGCGCCCTGACCGTCTGGAATGCGTTCACGTTGTGCTCGACCGAAACCCCCCAGTCGAGGATCGCCGGCTTGTTCAGGGCGTACGTCCGGGCCGCCCGGACGATATCCACGGAGTTGACCCGGGTGATCTTCTCGGCCCACTCGGGCGTGCACCCCTCCACGTGGGACGACAGCTCCTTGAATCCGGTGGTCCATCGCTCGACGAACTCCTTGTCGTGGATGTTCTCCCGGAGGATGGTCCGGATCATGGCCAGGGCAAGGGCCGCATCCGTGCCGGGCCGCACCGGCAGCCACTGCTGGCACCGCCGGGCCGTCTCGGACCTCCGGGGATCGACGGCAATCCCGATGCTCCCTTTTCCCAGCGCCCTCTGCACGGGAATGGACAGCTCCCCGTCGGGACCCGACACGATCGGATTGTGGCCCCAGAAGAGGATGCACGCGGGGTTCACGTCCCCGTAGTAATCCCCCACCACGAAGCCGCCATAGGTCAGATTGCTCGCCGTGACCCTGGGGATGAAACATTGCGCCAATCCCGGCTCATACCAGTTCGGGGTGCCGAGGGCGTTGGCGAACCGCACGACGTGCATGAAGTGGTGCCGTCCCGTACCCTGGCCCAGAGCGATCGATTCCGCGCCGGTTTCCCCCCGGATCGCGTCAAGACGCGAAGCGATCTCTCCCAGGGCCTGGTCCCAGGATATCCGCTCCCACTGACCGCCGCCCCGCTGGCCCTTTCTCCGAAGGGGGTACTGCAGGCGATCCGGGTGATTCGCGATCTCCGGGGCGGCGAGTCCCTTGACGCACATCCATCCCTTGCTCATCGGCGACGACACGTCCCCCTTGATGGCCGCGACCTTTCCGTCGACGACCGTCACGACCGCTCCGCACCCTCCGTGACACCCCCTGCAAACGCTCCTCACCGTCTGTTCCGTTCGCATCAAAAAGCCGGCCTCCTTGTCACTGCGCCTTCATCGCGGATCATCGGGATTTACGGACGTTCCTTCCTGCGGCTGATGACTCCCCAGAGGAATCCCATCCCCAGCGACGACGCCCTGGCCGAGAGGAAAATCGGGGAGGCCACGCCCACGAGCGGGTCCCGCCGGAGCGCCAGGAGACCGAACGGCGCCATGCTCAGGCCGTAGAGGAGCAGCGTGACGCCCAGCGGGTATGCGAAGAGGGCCGGCCGGAAGAGCATGCCCGGGAGCCAGAGGAAGGAGAGAAACAGCAAAAGGATCTGGAGCTTCAGCGTTTGCGGAGTGTAGGAATCCTTCATCATCTTGTCGGGATATCTGCGGTAGACCACCATTCTCCAGTATCCCCTCCAGAACTTCAGCCTGCAGTAGCGCCCGAGGGAATCGGGATGGTTGAGGTGGCGCACCACGGCATCCGGGTTGAAGACCATTTTCCGGCCCATGCGCGACAGTTTGTACGAAAGCTCCGTATCTTCGTTGTTCGCGAAGGGAAACGATTCGTCGAACCCGCCGGCCTGCCGGAAAACATCGAGGCGGTACGCCGCCGAGTAGGTGTCCACCATGTCGATGGAACGGGCGCGCGCCAGCAGCCTGAACCGCTCCTCGAACTCGACCTGCGCGAAGCGGGCCGTGAGGGAGCGCTGGTTCGTCCGGTACGCCCCTTTGACCGCCACCACGGCCGGGTCGGCAAGCGGTTTGGCCATCTCCGCGATCCAGTCCCGCGAGGGAACGCAGTCCGAGTCGGTAAAGAGGATCGTGGAGGCGCGGGCTTCCCGCGCGCCATGGTTCCGCGCCGCGGCCGGGCCCCGGTTCGCCTGGCGCAGGTATCTCACCGGATACGATTTCACGATCTCCCCGGTGCCGTCCCGCGAGCCGTCGTCCACCACGATGACTTCATACTCCGCCGCATCCACCGTCTGTCCGGTGAGCGCGTCCAGGCAGGCGCCGATGGTCTTCCCGGCGTTGTAGGCCGGGACGATGACGGAATATTTCGGCGGGTTCATGCCGGGAAGACGCCGACCGCCGGGCTACTTGCAGCTCTTGCACGCCGCATCGGGGGCCGGGACATCCGATCCCCTGACGAGGTACTTCAGGAAGGTGCGGGCCGACTTCAGGTTCCGCTTCCTTTCCGCGGGATCCATGAGCGTCTGCCTCATTTTATACAGGAGATAGCGGGGACGGAGATAGAACTCCCGCCGCGCACGGTCGCAGAACCGGACCAGGTCTTCCGGCGAAAGCTCCTCGGTCCGCACAACGGTATTGTGGAGCCCGGCGGGCGTGATCCACCGGGAGAAGTCATCCGTGATGATCAGGCCGCGCTGCTTGTACCAATCGTACGCCTCGGTGCCGGGGTAGACCATGATGGGATAGAACTGGACGGTGTCGGGATTGAGCCTTTTCGACAGTTCCAGGGTCTGCTCCATGGTTCCCCTCGTCTCTCCGGGGTGCCCCACGATGAAACAGCCGTGGACCAGGATCCCCGCCTTCCTCGCGTCCTCCACGAACCGGAGCATCTTGTCGATCGTGACCTTCTTCTTTATGGTTTCCAGGAGCACCGGGCTCCCGCTCTCGAACCCCACGCACATGCACCTGCAACCCGCGTCCTTCATGATTTTCATGGTTTCGAAATCGAGGTCCGCGCGCGCGTTGATGGACCAGGAAACGCGGATCCCCCGCCGGAGGATCTCACCGGAGATCTCCGCGCACCGCTTCCTGATCGCGGTGAACGTATCGTCCTCGAAGAAGATCGATTGAACGCCGGGGAATTCCCTGACGATGTATTCCATCTCGTCCACCACGTTCGCCACGGACCGCAGCCGCACGCGGTGCCCCATCATGGTCTGGGGGTACACGCAAAATATGCACTGGAACGGGCACCCCCTGCTCGTGGCGATCGTCACCATCGGGAAGAGGGCATTCGGATTGAAGTAGTTCCCGAATCGAAGGAACTTCCCGTACGTCCTGCTGACGAACGGGATCGAATCCAGGTCCTCGATCGGCGGTCGGGACGCCGCCGCGTGAAACGTTCCGTTTTCCCTGATCGTCAGCCCCGCCACGTCGCGCACTTCCGATTTCCGTTCGAGCGCACCCGCAAGCTCCACGACGGTTTCGTCGTATTCACCGCGTGCGACCGCGTCCACCCGATCGCTCATCGCGAGCGTCTCTTCCGGGAGGGCCGATACGTGGGTTCCCACCAGGACCACGAAGGCATCCGGGAACTCGTTCTTGAGGGAGGCCGCGACGCCCACGTCGTTGGCGATGCTCGGAGTGCTCGTGTCCACGACGATCAACCCCGGCTGGAACTCCCGGGCGCGTTTGAAAACGTAGTCCAGGTCATGGGCGTCGGCGGGAGCGTCGATCAGGTCCACGGGGAACCCCCTGCTCTCCAGCAAGCCGGCCGCGGAGGCGAGCCACATCGGGAAGTAGAGAGTCCCGCTTTTCGTTACGGCGGGGCTCCTCTGGGAACGGGAGAAATTCTTCAGAAACGGCGGATTCAGCAGTAATACCTTCATTCGGTCGTCTTTCTCGTGATGGCGTCGTACTGTCTCAACTGCTCGGACAGGAAACCGGGGGTGCCGCGGAATTCGATGGCGCGGACCGGACAAACCAGGTAGCAGTAAAGACATTCGATGCAACCGTTGTCCGGATGTTCGAGCCGGGCCGGCAGGTCGAGGGAGACGGGGCAGTAATCCTTGCACCGGGTGCACCCCGCCGGGCACTTCTCCGCGTGGAGGTCCAGCCCTTCGAACTCCATCTCGCTCGGAATGAAGTTGTCCTGCCGCAGCCCGGTCAGGAAGAGGAGATGGCCGAAAACCCTTGTGGAGGCGAGGTAGGCGAAAAATCGCGTGTTCCTGACCGCGAGGAAATATTTTTGCCGCTTCGGGCTGTGCACGAAGGACGCCAGGGGATTGGCCTCGGGCCTCTTGAACGTCCGCGCGATCCCGTCCAGCGGCAGATCGTCGACGAACCGTTTCTGCTCCGCGGTGAGCAATCCGAGCTCTTCCGCAAGCCTGAGGGTCCTGACATTGCGGTAACCGAAGCGCGCCGCCTTGCTGCACGCGAGATCGAGAAGGTACGGGTCCGTTCCGACCATGATGAAGCCGGTGTTGACCGGCGTTCCGCGCGACGGGCCGAGTCCTTCCATCGAGATGAGTCCGTCCACGATGTGGAGCTGGGGCTTCAGCGCCCGGTTGATGTTCAGGATGTTCCTGGCGAGACTCTCGTGCACCTTCTTCTTGTTCTCCTGCCCGACGAGACACCCCATGAGGTTCTTGAGGCAGACGCTCATGCCGTTCTCGAAGTGGGTCTTCATCTTCGGCATGTTGATGAACATCGCGGCATCCCCGCATTCCCGGGCGACGCCGGCCTTGACGCCGTCCTCGAAGCCGATGGGGAACGTATCGGAATAGTTCAGGTCCTTGATCGCCACTCCGAAGTAGGCGGCGAGCTTGTCCACCTTTAGCCGCGAGATTACGTTGATGTCGTTCCGGTAGAAGCCGCTGTTGGTGCCTTCGCCGATCGTGATGTCGGAATACCCCTCGTCCTTCAGGAACTCCACGACCGCGGCGATGAGCCTCAAGTCGGTGGTGTTCCCGGTGAGGGCGTTCATGTTGCTGTTCAGGTTCGGCTTGAGCAGGATCGCGGCCTTCCTGTCGATCGGCAGCAGGTCCGCGTATTTCCGCGAAAGCGTTTCCTTGATGCCGGTCCTTATCTCCCCAGTCGTTTTCGCCCTGATGACGTCAAGTCGGAACATGCGCTCCTTTGCTCCGGATGAGATCGTCCGCCGCGCGAAAGACGTCTTCCGGGGAAACGTCCTCCATACATGCATTATACCGTTCGAATCGACACGAGCTTTCATCGCAGGCGGGGCGGCAGGGAAATGCCTTCTCCACCACGCGATGCTCCCCACCGAAGGGTCCGGTTTCCACGCTCTTCGACGGGCCGAAGACGGCGACGATCGGCGTCTTCATCGCGGCCGCGATGTGCATGGGGCCGCTGTCGTTGCAGAGGAAGACCAACGCGTGGGAAAGGATCCCCGCCATCTCCCGGAGGCTCACCTCGCCGGCGAGAACAATGGGTCTCCGCTTCATGGCCGAAATCATCTCCTCGACCATCGGCCTTTCATTCTCCGAGCCGAACACGACCACGGGCATGCCGTATTTCTCCGCCAATTTGCCGCAAACCGCGGCATAGTGCCTCGCGGGCCAGCGCTTGAGAGGGAGCCTGCCGCCGGGATGGACCGCGATAAATGGCTGCCCTGTTCCCTTGCGTTCCATGATCTCACGGACCCGTTGCCGCTCCTCCGGGGAGAGATAGATTCCCCATTCCAAATCTCTTCCCCGGTAACCCAAATATCGGACCAGATCGAGATGGTACTCGACCTTGTGACGCAGACCCGGATAAGGAACGCAGTGCGTCAACAGGTACCCGCCGCCGCCCACGTCATAACTCACCCGATAGTTCGCTTTGAGCGGCCACGCCAGGAGCAGGATCTCCCGAATGTCCGCCCGCGTCTCGATCACAAGGTCGAATGTCCTTCTCCGCATTCCGTTGATGAACTCCGGCCACGAGCTTGTCGAGGATGGATAGAACCAGGACGGATCGTATGCGATCACTTCGTCCACAAAGGGGTTCTCCTTGAGCACGTCCACGGCCCCGGAGGCCGTCAGGAACGCGATCCGGGCGCGTGGGTACAATTCTCTCAGGGGCTTGAGTATGGGAAGGGTCATCACCACGTCGCCGATGTAGGCGGTGCGGATGACCAGGATGTCCCTGACGTCCTCCGGCGGGATCCTGCCGGATTTCCGGAGGAG
>Ga0209253_10003224_pt1 | contig 14356 bp, 12 predicted proteins | sample FrelakmetBRP12BR_FD_187145 | JGI IMG/M metagenome (GOLD analysis project Ga0209253, IMG submission 187145) | Freshwater lake sediment microbial communities from the University of Notre Dame, USA, for methane emissions studies - BRP12 BR (SPAdes)... | ecosystem: Environmental > Aquatic >...
ACGTGGTCTGTGACCTGCCTTACCCCCTCCAGTGCGGGCTCTGGTTTGACCACCATGAGGGAAATCTTCAGGAACTGGAATATCGGAAGATCGATCCCGGATCGATCCCAGGCCGGTTCGGCCTGAAATTGAGTTGCAGCCGTGTCGTTTTTGAATATTTCTCCGATGGGATGAATCTTCCGTCGCACTTTTTGCCGGCTGTTGATGAAGCCGATATTATCGATGGTTTTACTTATTCCTCCACGGAGGACTGGCGGAGAGAGACCCCGGGGAAGATCATTGACCTGACCTTGAAGGGTTACTTTCCATCTGCAGAGGATCAGGCCTCGCATATGAGAAATCTGGTCCGTGAGCTTCGGGACCGCCCAATCAGAGAGGTCTCTCGACTCGATTTTGTTCAGAGAAGGCTGAAGCAGTACAGGGAGGAAGAGGGGCGGATGTTTAAGATCATCCGGGATTCCTCCTATTTTATCGAGCAGGATGAAAAGAGAGAGGTGGTTGTCATCGACCTCACTTCTTATCAACGGAGGCCTCTTCTCATCAAAAACCTGGCCCTTCTGGTCTATCCCGATGCGAAAGGAGTTTTAGAGGTCTATAATCTGACAGAACGGGGAGTGAAAAGCACCCACTTAGGTTTCTCCATGTCTCTCTCCATTGGTGGAAACAGGCAGGATAAGAAGAAGAATATCAGCGAAATCATGCGGACCCTCAATATCGGTGATGGCCATCCCGGTGCAGCCGCCGGACAGGTGCGATGCAAATCGAAACAGGAGATGCTAAAGAAGAAGAAAGAGATCCTCAATCAGGTTTTCAGACTCTGGTCCTCCCAATAACGAGGACAAAACAAAGGGAATAGGAAATGAGAAAGGGGAAGGATTCTTTATGTTTAAAATCAGAACCCTCCCCCCAATGTTTCTATTTTCCAAATTTAGATTCGTAGGCTTGAACGCCTTTTATAAATCCTGCTTCATCACCTGCCCGATCCTTGTGACACCCATTGCAAGAATTGGGGACCACATTCTTGGGGTCCTTCTTAAAAATCTCTAAACTCAATTGCGGTTTAATAATCTTGAAGTCATGGGAATGAATATCCCCGGCTTCTGCTGAACTTGCTGTTTTCACCATGTGGCAATTTGAGCATTTGCTAGTTCCTTTTGTCTCAGGTGCATAGTTATGTTTGGTATGCTCGCGAATGGCTTCAGGATTGGCAAACTTCTTATCCTTTCCGTGGCAAAAGAGGCAGAGCACATTGTTATAATCGGCTTTGAGAAGTTGTGATTGACTTGGTCCTCCATGAGGATTATGGCAGTCAAAGCAGAAGACCTTGGCCTGGAAGTGGGTGCTTCTTTGGTAATCAATCCATTGCTGATGGTGTGATTTGGAGTGGGCTTCAGGATCCCCCCACAAACCAGGTTTCAATTGGTAGTAATTGGCTAATGGTTCACCTAATTTATAGGGTTTATTATCCTTGTCATTCCATGGAAATTCAAAGCTTCCGTTTGGAACACTCACCCCTCTTGTATGGCATTGACCGCAGACCTCGAGGGCGATTTCAAAGTTCTTCATCTTCCTCGGATTAACAATTTTACCTTTTGTCCTGGGGGATTGTATATGCCCAGAGCCAGGGCCATGGCACTTTTCACATCCAGTATTGAGCTCAACATATTTAGATTCATACCCTTTGTCCGCCTTCTTCAATTCCAAGCCTGTATTGTGACAGCCGGCACAGTTCATTTCAAAAGATTTTTCTGGAGCAGGTTGTTTGAGGCTCCCATCCTCGTTATACCAATTCTGTAAATTATAGGGGACCCATCGCGAGGTGGCCTGATTCCATTGAATGGGGAGGATAAAATGGTTGTTACCAATCTTGACTTGGTATCGTTGTTTCCATCCCCATCCCCCATAGGTCCTAACCACGGTATAGGTGACCTCCTTGGATGGGTCTTTGGTATCCACTAATGTTGCCTGATGGACTTTATTAGACTCGTTTAATTTGACGGTGACTTCCGGGATATTTCCAGCCTTCAATTTGATTGTGCCCTTCCAACCCACCACCACACTATCATTTTCCGGAGTAAGTACCTGTTGAGATTTGTTGTGAAGCGTATCCTTCCAGGTCTCATAGATGGCCTTATGACAGGAGGCGCATTTCCCAGAACCGACATATTTGGCTTGAGCCATCGCAAGAGATGGCATGAGGATAAAAACAGAGAGAATGAGTAGCCATTTTAATCCTAAAAACTCTTTTGACATAATATTCCTCCTTTCGTTAAGGTCTTAAATCGATAGAGGTTTCCCCCCCTATTTAGATTTAAACTAACACACAAACTACCTGTATATCAATGCCTATTTCTTTAAGAGACCAGACACTCCCATCCGCAGCTGATTGAGGCGGTTGAAATAGATGGAAGCCAGCCTCTTCATGATCTCGATCCCCATCTTCGGGTCTTCTTCCATCCTCTTCTTGATCAAGTTGGCATCGAGAACTAAAACCTCCGAGGGTTTCAGACAGATGGCTGAAACATTGTAACGAAATGGTTCCATCAAAGAAGCCGTTCCAAAAACCGCCCCATCCTTTTCAATCTTAGAAGTCATGAAGTCGATTTTTTCTTGTGCCCTCACCGTCAGATCAACACTACCATTGATTAAGATATAAAGATGGGTTGCCTCCTCTCCCTGAAGGAAGATGGTGTCTCCTTCAGGATAGGATTTAATCAAGGATTGAGACAAGAGGTCATTGTGCTGGGATCCAGTAAGTGTTTCAAAAAGTTCTGTCTTTTTCAACCACTCCGCTGAAACCATCTTATGCTCCTCTCAAACATCATTGCAAAATGATCAATTAGCAATGACCAATTAGCAATTCAATATATTGTTAATTTAACATTGCTCATTTTGAAATTTGCATTGAGTTTATCTCAGGGCATTCCCCTATTCAGATATTCCATCAGGTCCACCATCTCCTGACCCTCGATTTTCTGCCAGGAAGCCTTCACCTTTCGCATCTTCTCCAGCATTTGAGGTCCGTGATTCCACATGGTCTGGGCCATGAAGATCGGAGAGATCCGGCCTTTGAGAGCCGTGAGATCGGGAGGCGTTCCCCGGGTGTGGCAGTGATGGCACTGTTTTTTGTTGAAGGTGTTTTTCCCCCTGTTGGGATCGCCCGGTTCATCGAAGTATCGTGTGGAGAAGAGATGGGCAACCAGATCGGCCATCTCCTGGGGCGTGAGCAGGGGCCGATCCATTCCTTTCTCCATCATCCCTTTCCACATCTCATGGGAGTGATTCCACATCATCCCTGCCAATTGGGCAAGCGTGCGAGGGAAATCCTTTTTCCTGCTCAGATCGAGTTCTCCTGACGGAATATGACAGCGCATGCATCCCTTCTGAACAAAGAGTTTCTGACCGGCCAGGGGATCACCCGGAGAGAGGTAGATCTTTTCAAATGTTCCGCTCAGGCTCCGGATATAGGCGATGAGGTCCGCCATCTCATTTCCCTTGAATTCAACCCATGGCAACCCCTTCTTCTTCATCGCCTGTTCCATCTGGGGTTCATGGTTCCACATCATCTGGGCCCAGAGAATGGGGTTGGTATACATCCCCCAGCGGCCGAGATCTCCCTTTTCGCCTTCTTTAACGGTATGGCATTTCCCACACCCCTTGGTCTCCATCAGGGTCTTTCCTTTTTTAGAGTCTCCGGGTTCATCCATGTAACGGATGAAATAGAGGAAGGCAAAGAGATCAGCCATCTCCTTCCTATCAATTTTCCGGAAGGGGATTTTTTGGGCAGACATCTTTCCCCACATCTCCGGTCCATGGTTCCACATCAGAGCCGCGAGCTGGGCCGGGCTGACGTAAGATTTCGGAAGGGTTCCGAGGTCAGGCCCTCCCTTTCCTCCTTCCCCCCATATGGAGTGACAGACCCCGCATCGTTTTGTTGTGAAGACCTTCCATCCCTCCTTGATTTCTCCCGGAAGGAGGTATCCACTTCCTTTCTCAACTCCCATGGCCTGATTCCACAGGATGAATCCGGTCCCTAATAAAAGGAGAACCGTTAAAATTGAGAACCGTTTCATCTTTCACCCCCTTCCTATTTTTTCTTTGGAGCCCGTAAATATTCAAGGAGGTCGACCATCTCCCCTTTTTTAAATCGGGGCCATGGGATTCCTTTTTCCACCGTCGCCCTGCGGATCTCCACGCTATGGTTCCAGATACCTGCGGCGATTTCCATGGGATTGGCTGCATTTTGATATTTTGAGAGATCGATGTGCATCAACTCCCCTCGCTTCCCATCCAGCCCATGACATCTAACACATCCGAGATCTGAAAACTTTTTCTTCCCATTGACCGGATTGCCCGTCTCATCGATGAAATGGAGGAAGTAAAGGTAGGAGATGAGATCGGCCATCTCCTTGGGTGTAAACTTCGGGATACCGGTTTTGGTCTGGGACATTTTGGCCAGAACCGTCGGCCCTTTGTTCCACATCGTGGAGGTGACACGGGTGAGACTCCGGTAATAGGCCTTCGACCTCTTCGAGAGATCGATGCCACTGACAGAGGTCTTTTCCCCCTGGACGGGATGGCATTCCCCGCATCCTTTGGATAGAAAGGTCTTTCTCCCTTCTTTCGGATTTCCGGGAGTGATATAGGCGACCTCTTTGGGTCCCTTTGCGTTGGTTTTAATATATTCGAGGAGGTCGATCATCTCGGTCTCTTTGAATTCAGGCCACTTCATGCCGAGTATGACCATGTTGGCGATCATCTCAGGGCCATGGTTCCAGATCTCCATGCTTAAAAAGACCGGAGAGATGTTCTGCGGGAACCCCTCCAAACCGGATTCTCCCTTTTTCCCTTTTCCCGAAACAGGATGGCAGGCGATACATCCCTTCTCGTTAAAAAGGAATTTACCTTTGATTGCATCTCCGGGTTCATCGAAGTACTTGAGGAAGTAAAGATAGGCGGCGATCAAGCCGAGCTCTTCCCCTGTCAGATCGGGCTTTAAAATCTTTGCTCTCTCGATGCCGGTCACCATTGAGGGAATGTGATTCCAGAGTTTGGCGGCCAGATCAAGCTGGGTGTCGCCCAGATCGATTTTACCGAGATCCGGACCGGTCTTTCCTCCTTCCCCTTTGAGGGCATGACATTTGACACAGCCTTTGTTCACAAAGTGACGGGCCCCATTAGCCGGATCTTCGGGAAGAATCTGGGCAGAAATAGAATGGGCAATAAGAAGAATAAGCGCTCCAACGATGATCATTGCTCTCTTCATAATGATCCCCTGAAACCAACAGTTAAAATTGAAAAATTAACAATGGAAAATTAGCAATGGTTGAAAGATTTTTAATTGATCATTGCTCATTGACCATTTTGCATTGATATTTACTCCACTCCAATCCCGGGGAGATAGGTTTTGATTCGCTCCTGAACTTCAGCCATCGATTTCTCCCTTCCTTCCCTCACTTCCCAGATGGAGACGATGGGAAAGAGTTTGGTAAAGATCATATAGAGGAGAATGAAGAAGGAAACACAACCGGCGAATACGGACCATTCCACCCAGGTGGGAAAATAGAGGACCGCCTCATTGGGAAGCCTGGGGTTGGCGAGCGTGGGAACGACGATCACAAATCGTTCCAGCCACATCCCGATGATGACCGAGATTGATGCGATCAATGTCCCGTAGGGCGTCCGGGTTTTATTAAAGCTGAGGATGGGCAGGGGAATGATAAAACAGAAGAGAAACATACCCCAGAAGTAGGGAGCGAATTTTCCAGTAAATTTCATCCAGAAGATGGTCATATGGATGGGCTCGCCCCCGTAAAAGGTGGTGAGATATTCCGTGAAGGTAAAGTAGAACCAGAGAAGGGTCATCACCAGGAGGAGGATCCCCAGATTGTTGAAATGGACGGGTCTCAGATAATCTTCAAGATGATAGACTTTCCGAATCAGGTTCATCGCAACGATGAGTGCGGCGATCCCGGAGAAGATGGCTCCGGTAACGAAGTAGGGGCCGAAGATGGCCGAATGCCACATGGGCTGGATGGTCATAGCGAAGACAAAGGAGACAACCGTGTGGACGGAGACGGCAACAGGAATGACGAGGATCGCCATAAAGGCAATTCCTCTTTCCAGGAGATGGTGCTGTCTTTCCGTTCCGCTCCAGCCCAGGGCAAGGACCCGGTAAAACCATTGATATCTGCCCCCGTAGTCTCTGAGAATGGCAATATCCGGGATCAACGGAAGGTAGAGATAGATCGAACTGGCGGTCAGATAGACGGTGATGCTTGCAACATCCCAGAGCAGGGGAGACTGGAAGTGAGGGTATTGAAGAATATTGAGCATGCGATCCGGTCTTCCCAGGTCCATCAGGATGTTCCCAACACCGAAGAAGAGGACGAGGACGGTGATGACTTCAGCGGACCGGGTGATCGACCTTCGCCATTCCGCCTTGGCGAGCCGGAGGATGGCGGAGATGAGGGTCCCCGCATGGCTGATGCCAATGAAGAAGACGAAGTTGGTAATATAGACTCCCCAGTAGATGGGCCTGGAGAGCCCGGTTACGCCCAATCCATCCCGGTATTGATAAATATAAGCTCCGGCTGCCCAGAGGATAACTGCAATTAATGAGAAGAGAGTGATGTAGAAGGTTTTCCCTGTTCTCTGAATGGGCTGAAGAAGGATCGCATCATCGCCCAGCTTAAAACCTTTTTCGTCCATTACATTCCCTCTGAAAGATAGATGACCTTTGGCTCGGTTCCCAGATCCTCCAGCAATTTGAAAGCCCTTCTTTCTCTCGAGAGGATCGATACCGTGCTGAAAGGGTCATTGAGATCTCCAAAATACATGGCGTTGCTGGGACAGGCCTGAACACAGGCCGGGATATAATCCTCCGAGAGAAGTTCCCTCTTTTCAGACTTTGCCATCTCCCTCGCCTTGAGCAGACGGTGGTGACAGAAGGAACATTTTTCCACCACTCCCTTCCTTCGAATGGAAACATCGCGATTGAGAGAGCCCTTCATCTCTTTCGGCCATTGGGGTTCATACCAGTTGAAGCTCCGGACGGTGTAAGGGCAGGCGGTGGTGCAATAACGGCAACCGATGCACCGGGAATAAACGATGCCTACAATCCCTTCTTCATTTGTATAGGTTGCGCCCACAGGACAGACTTTGATACAGGGAGGATGCTCACAATGCATGCAGGGCCTTGGAAGGAGCCTCGCTTTAATGTGGGGATATTCACCTTCGATAAAAGGAAGGAGTTCAATCCAATGGATGGTGCGGCCCATGGCCGATTCCTCCGGCCCGATGATGGCGATATTGTTCTCTGCATGGCAAGCCGCCATACAGGTCTGGCACCCGGAGCATCTATCCAGATCAATGACCATTCCCCACTTATGCATTCTCTTCACCGTGTCACGTGTCCGTGTTTCGTGTCCGTCTTTGCTCCAAACTCCCTGCCCGTCCGGCAGGCGGGCGATCTGCGAACTCCGAACTTCCTATGCCTTATATATCTTGACCCTTGTCGTTCCATGAATCGGGTATCCGGTGATGGGATCGAGATCATCTCCGATGAGCCGATAAGGATTTTGGCCCAGCCCCTTTGACCACCGCCCTCCGGAGGAGTGGCCCTGCCCGAAGGGAATGCTGACGACATCGGGCATGGCCCCTTTGTAAAGCCTCGCTTTTACCCTGACCTTTCCCCTTGGGGATTCGACCCACACCCACTCTCCATCGGATATGGACATCCGTTTTGCCGTCACGGGATTGATTTCGACCCAGGTCTTCCATTTTTCAAAAAGATGTTGCCCTGCCATGGCCTGAAGCCAGGGCTGGTTCGCATTTCTTCCACCTGTCAAGCTCATGGTTCTGAAGACATGGAGATGGAAGGGATACTCTTTTTCGTTCCCGGTCTCTTTCGACTCTTCCCAGTGAGGGAGAAAAGAGGAATCCTTCCATTCTCCGGAGGAAGAGGAGCGAGCCTTTTTCCATCCCTGTGAATAGAATTCGAATTTTCTGGAAGGCGTCCGGAAGACGCGATCCCGTTCCCCAAAATCATAGACGGGGTCCCACCATCCTCCTTTTTCCAGAAGGAGCTTCGAGAATTCTTCAAAGTTCTTATAAGAGGGAACCGACCATCCTCCCCGCTGGAGAAGGCGGGTCCAGGCCTCATCGAATTGGAGACCGAAGGTGTCTCCTCTTTTTGCCTCAAAGACACCCTTGAGGCTAACCATCATCACCTCTTTAAAATCATTCCATGGGAAGGCCTTCTGAATTTGACCTCCGAGAGATCTGGTCAGGGCGAGAAGAAAATCACCGGTCGCCTTTGTCCGATAAAGAGGAGGGATCACGGGTTGCCGGATCCCCAGGACGGGAAACCCGCTATTAAGAAAGAACGGGTCATCCTGCCATCGTTCAAGGGGAGTGTGATCAGGAAGAATGAGGTCTGATAACTGGGCGGAATCGTCCATATAAGGGGAAAAGCTAACGACCAGAGGGATCTCCTGAAGGGCCTTTGAGAAGAGTCCGGGGTCCGGGTTGGAAAACAGAGGATTGGTGTAGTATAGAAAGAGAACCTTTGGCTTATAAGGTTTTCTAGAGAGAGTGTTTCCGGCAAAGAGATAGGGATGATTCACTGAAATCCCTTTTCCTTCATCGATCCTCTTCTGTGAATTCCCCCGTTGAGCAATGGCATCCTCTTTGAGAGGAGGAAGAGATTGATAAGGAATGGATCTGGGTATCAGGACCCCTCCGGATACATCGATGTTTCCCATCAATCCATTGAGAATTGCGACAGCCATTTGATGAAAGGGACGATCCCGGTATCCGATGGCCAGGGAGGGCTGGCTCGATGAAAATTCCCTGGCCAGGCGGATGAGTTGGTCGATGGGCACACCGGTCCGTTTGGATACGACAGTGGGTTCGTATTCAGAGAGGACGAACTCTTTGAACCCAAGATGCTCGCGGCCATCCGGGCCTGTCCAGCTCTCAAAACCGAAGGTCTGTCCGGAGATAAACTCATTATGATAGAGGCCTTCCTTGATAATCATATGGGCGATGCCAAGGGCCAGAATCCCTTCGGTGCCGGGTTGCAGGGGAACCCATTCATCGGCTTTGATGCCGGTGAAGGAGAGGCGGGATTCGATCTGGACAAGTCTTCCACGTATGCCTGGTCTTCCTCTCCTGAAGTGGCCGTAGCCCCTTAACATCTGGACCGGAGACCAGGGGGATTCCAATATCCCGGAGCCAAAAGAGAGAATGTACTGGGCATTCTCAATATCATAGGCTGGAAGGGAATCGATCCCCTGTGTGAGGAAAAGACCTTCCACAGGAGGTTCTTCCCACCTGAATTGATTGTCGATATAGTTCGGTGAACCAAAAGAATTGAGGAAACGATCCCAGAGCGACCGCATCAGTCCACGGTATCTTCCGCCCAGGACCACAAGATGGTGGGCCTCTCCCTTTTGCCGGAGGTCCTTCAAAGATTCGGAAACAAGATGGAGGGCCTCTTCCCAGGTGATCGGCTGATAGCGGCCTTCCCCTCTCTTGCCGATCCTTTTCAGCGGGGTGCGAATCCGGTCAGGGTCGTAGAGCCCCTGAAGTCCGGCAATGCCCTTTGGGCAGAGGGTTCCCCGGTTCACAGGATGAAGGGGATTTCCTGCGATGTTGACAGCCCAACCATCAATCACCCTGACCAGAATTCCACAGCCTCCGGTGCACTGGCCGCAGACCGTTGGAATCCATCTCTCAACGCCCGGTCCATTCGATCTTTCGGCAGGAGGGAATTGAGACCATTTCCAGAAGCCGCCTCCCAGGGCAATGGCCGCTCCCGCCCCTCCCCCCATCTTTAAAAAATCTCGTCGGTTGAACTTCATAATCTATCCACTTGGAATGATGGAATGGTGGAATAATGGAATGGTGGGTTAAAATGAACCGATTTTATTATCCATTTTTCCAATATTCCAGTATTCCAATATTCCATTTTTTAGACATGGCATGCCAGGCAGTCATTATTTGCCTTTGTTTTCGTATGGCAGTCCATGCACCATTTCATCGTCATTTTCACCCAGGGTTTTGCAGGTGGTTTTTCGCTCTGCCCGATGTCTCCGTGACAACTCTTACATTCCATTCCGGCCAGCACCACATGGCGGCGATGGGAGAAGAAGACATGGTCGGGTTGCTGGTAGAGCCGTTTCCAGGGAATTTCTTCCCCATTTTTTTGAAACTGTTTAATCTTGTCTTCGCCTGGATGCTTGGTAATGGAATCCATGTGGCACTCCATGCAGACGGCGGCTTTTGGCATACCTGAAAAGGTCTGTTCCTTAAAATAGGAGTGGCAGGCGGTGCATTCGACGCCCTGTTCGTGATGTTTTTTGTGGTTGAAAGAGATGGGCTGTTCAGGTCTGAAGCTTGACCCGAAGTTGATGAAAAAGAGGAAGATGGCGGTCCCGATTGCCAATCCAATCAGGAAGGGTTTCATCTTTTAATCCCTTTTTTGATATTTCCCCCCTAAAACTCTATATAACAGCACTTCTTATGAACCGCAATAAATTTTTCCCGGTATTGACTAAACCCCTTTAATGATGGCTTAAATAGGGCCTTTCTTTTTCATATTCCGTGTGGCTGAATTCTCCTGTCTCAATAGGAATGGCCACCTTCATCAGGAGTGTAAAGATGAGAAGACCCAGTGCCCAGATTCCAAAGGAGACTATGAGCTCCACGAGATTGGGGACATATTCGTGAATTTCACCAAGAGGGTCGGGAACGAATCCAGGGATGACAAACCCCGGTCCCTTCTCAATCCATACCCCTATGATGACGAGGAGGCAGCCCAGGTTGAGTGTGCCCAAACGTTTTCTCGTTGATGGAACCAGGAAGAGGATAAAGGCGGTAACGTTCATCGTCATGGCCGCCCAGATCCAGGGGACCAGCTCGTTATGGGAGTGAAGACCTTCAAAGAGGTACTTGAAGGACGCCATATGAACCGTACCGGAATAGTATTCCTTAAATATCTCAGCGCCAAGAAGGAAGAGATTGAGGAACATCGAATAGGCGATCAATTCTGCGACCTTGAAGAGGGCCTTGTCCTCTATCTTGATGGCGGAGACCCTTCGGATGATCTGAAAAATGATGATGATAATGGCAGGACCTGAACAGAAGGCGCTTGCCAGAAACCTGGGGGCAAGAATCGAGGCATTCCAGAATGGGCGCGCGGAAAGGCCGTTATAGAGAAATGCGGTGACGGTATGAATTCCAACCGCCCACGGGATGGAGAGAAGGATGAAGGGAAGGATGAATTTCCAGTTGGGTTCTTTTCCATAATAAGATTTTACCAGCAGGTAAATCGGAATGAGGAGGTTTAAAAAGAGATAGCCGTTTAGAGCCAGAACATCCCAGGCCAGAAGCGAAGCGGGGAAGTTCATCAATCCGACAAAAGGAATCATGTGCCAGACCCGGTCGAGCCTGCCCAGGTCAACCATCACAAAAAGTATGGCCATGACGATGGAGGATGCGGCAAAAAGTTCTCCGAGGACAACGATCTCCTTGATCGGTTTGAATTGGTAGATATAAGAAGGGATCACTAGGAGTACGGCTGCTGCAGCCATTCCCACGAGGTAGGTGAAGTTAGCGATATAGAGACCCCACGAAACCTGGTCGGTCATGTTCGTTTCGATCAGGCCCATCTCATGTTGCTTCCAATAGAAGATGAAACCCACAATGATAATGGCAAGCAGGGAGAAGCACCATGCATAATAGATTCTGCTTCCCCTGGAGACTAAGATCAGGGTTTTCTTATAAAAATGCCAGGTCTCCTTCAATAGTCCTTGTAATGATTCCATTGCTTTCCTAAGATTCAAAAAAGTAGTAAAATTTCGATTCAGTATTTATTTCTTCTCTGAGCCGGAAGACCCTTTTACGTTCAATGATGTAGCGTATTTCGCTTTTTGGATCGAGAAGATTCCCAAATTTCCTTGCCCCGGTGGGACAGGCCTCTACACAGGCGGGGTATCGTCCTGCTCTCACACGCTGGATACAGAACGTGCACTTTTCGACGGCACATTTCATCCTGGGCCGGTTTCCAAGGTAATGGACATTGGGATTGACCTCATCCTTAGGAAGATTCGGCTCCGACCAGTTGAAGACCCTTCCTTTATAAGGGCAAGCCGCGATGCAATACCTGCAGCCGATGCACCAGTTGTAGTCGACAACGACAATTCCATCCGGTTCCTGCCAGGTGGCGTGGATCGGGCATGCCTTCACGCAGGGCGGATTCTGACACTGCTGGCACTGGACGGGGATGTAGATGAATCCTTTTTCCGGAACGGTTTCAGGGGCGTAATAATGCTCCGAGTCTTCAAAATTGATGAGATTCCCTCTCTTGAGTCTCAGGACTCTGATCCAATGAAGCTGACGGGCATAGCGTGATGTATTGTTTTCATTGGCGCACGCATAAACGCATCTTCTGCAGCCGACGCACCGTGAAAGCTCCAGGCCATAGCCCCAGAGGGTTTCCGGCAGGGCCTCCTGCGTGCTGATCTGGAATTTTCTTCCATATTGCTCCAGGTATCTTCGCTCCAGCTTGGAGATGACCCGCTTCTTTTCCTCTCCCGTCATCTCCAGGAAATGTTTCTGAAGGAGGTCTTCGGTTTCCTCTTGCGAGCAAGAGGAGAGAAGGGGGAGGGAGAGGCCTGCCAGAGCGGTTACTGAAAGATTCCGGATGAATTCTCTGCGGGTATAGTTTTTATTTGACATTTCGCCTATCCGTTGGCCGGAAAGGAGGAGGTTCCGGTACGATCAATTTAAATTTCGGCTCATGGGGGTCATGACAGTGGGCACAGAGCAAATAGGTTCTTTCTCCGGTTCCCATGAAATATCCCGTCCTTTTTCCGTGGATGCCTGCCCTCCAGTCCCTGTAAAGGTTCCCATGACATTCACCGCAGAGCCTGTAACTTTCGTTAAAGTTTATCAGTTCTCCGTTATAAAGGCGGAGTTTATCCCGGTTTTTTGCATCATGGCAATCGAGGCACCACCGCATGGTTTCTGCATGATGCATCCTGATTTTAGTATGTTCGTCTTTTAACTCCCTTTTTTTTCGGTTTACTTCCATGGAGGCGTGACATTGGCTACAGGGGAAGATCCCTTCTGTAAAAGGAGGGGGAGGAACGGGAAACTCCTGACCGGCCGCCCCGGCAGAAGTGGTCAAAAAAACCCCCAATAAAAATATGGATGCGATGAAGTAAGGTATTTTCTGCATGGATATCATTAAACTAAATCTATCGGTACCCTCAAAATCAATTCCAATCATAAAAAAAGAGGACTATTGTAGCCCCCAAAAATTCATATAACAAAGTAAAATCTGGAATGCAAGGGTTTTTTACCATTGACCGGCAAGTGCCCCGCAAGCCCCGCCTTTTAGGCGGGGTGAAGAGGCACAATTAAAAATGATCATTCCTTTCCGGGAAGCCCCGGCCTGTGGTCGGGGAGCTTCACCAAGAATCCATTTTTTTAGGCGTCACTTGCAATAGAACACCCGGTATGATAATTTTCCTCCATGCATATAGATATTCAATTTCTTCCATTTTCTCCTGACCCTTCCACTCTTTCTCGTAGGACAATCGTCGTCATCGACATCCTCAGGGCAACCTCTGTGATCATCCATGCGATCTCGCAAGGGGCTCTGGAGATCATGCCTGTTGCCGCGGTGGAGGAAGCGTTTCAAATGGCCAAGAATTTTCCCCAGGGCACCACTCTTCTGGGAGGAGAGCGGGGAAGTAAAAAGATAGAAGGATTTGACCTGGGGAATTCGCCAAGAGAGTATATTGCCCAAAAGGTAAAGGGAAAGAGATTGATCCTGACAACCACCAATGGGACAAAGGCTTTTCATTCTGTCTCTTTAGGAAGGGAGGTAATGGCAGGAAGTTTCTTCAATATCGGGGCAATTGGAAGGCGATGCCTTGATCTGAGCCAGGACCTCCTAATTTTCCCTTCCGGAGATGAGGGAAGGTTTTCCCTCGAGGATACGGTCTGTGGTGGAATGCTCATCGATCGCACCCTAAACAAGGGGAATGGGCTTGTTACCCTGACGGATGCAAGCCAATCGGCTCTCATCCTCTATCAGAGATTCAAGGAGAATCTGGTTGAGGTCTTCCGTCTCTCCACTCATGGGAGGGACCTGATTGAACGGGGATTTGAAGAGGATTTAGCTTACTGCGCTCAGGTAGATATCACAGACATCGTCCCAACCTTTAGGGATGGAGTAATTCGATCCCGCTGAATGCGGAAGGACGAGAGACCCGCCTACACTAAAGTTTCGGCGGGCAGGCGAGAGACGTAGGACGACAAACAAGGGAGGAGAGAGGATGCG
>Ga0209253_10003225_pt1 | contig 14355 bp, 12 predicted proteins | sample FrelakmetBRP12BR_FD_187145 | JGI IMG/M metagenome (GOLD analysis project Ga0209253, IMG submission 187145) | Freshwater lake sediment microbial communities from the University of Notre Dame, USA, for methane emissions studies - BRP12 BR (SPAdes)... | ecosystem: Environmental > Aquatic >...
ATTTTCCCACCGTTAGCCGGATCAGCTGATTTCACGACCTGCCATTGCTGATCTGCCGCTGATGCGACCTGCGCCAGATGGGTGACGCACATGACCTGGCGCTCCTCTCCGAGTTTCTTCAGCATGGCACCGGTTATTTCCGCCACGCGTCCGCCGATGCCGGCATCCACTTCATCGAATATCAGCGTCGGCGCTGTGCCGATCTTGCTGGTGATGACCTGTATCGCCAGACTGATACGCGACAACTCACCGCCGGAAGCAACTTTCGCCAGAGGTCTCAGCGGCAATCCCTGATGCGCGGAAACCTGGAATTCGATTTGTTCCATGCCATGCGCGTTGCCCTGTGCCAACGGGATTAACGCCACGGCAAATTCCCCACCCGCCATCGCCAGGGTCTGCATCGCGGCGCTGACCTGCTGTGCCAGTGTCATGGCCGCCTTGTCTCTGGCTGCAGTCAATTTCCTCGCAAGCTTGAGATATTCCTCCCTGGCCGCCGCTTCTTCTTTCGCCAGTGCCTCACCATCGCCGCCCTGGGTCAACTCTTCCAGTCGCGCAGTGGATGTCGCCAACAGATAGGGCAATTCGTCGGGGGTCACGCGATATTTTCTGGCGGCGGCGTGAATCGCGGTCAGGCGCTGCTCCATCTCCTGCAGGCGTTGCGGATCAAGATCGAGGCGCTGCTGATAATGCCCCAGTTCGTACACCGCTTCCTGCAACTGGATCTGCGCCGATTCCAGCAAATCGAGCACGGCTCTCAGACTGCTGTCGTAATCCAGCAGACTCTGCAGCCGGGCGATGACCGCATTGATTTGTGCCAGCGAAGCCAATTCGCCTTCCGACAGAATCTCCAGCCCCATCTGCGTTGCTTCCAGCAGGCTGGCAGCATGCGACAAGCGGCTGTGATCGGCTTGCAGGGCCTGCCACTCACCGGGTGCAAAATTCAGCGTGGCGAGTTCGCGCACCTGCCATTGCAGTTGTTCGCGCTCCTGCAGAAATGCGGCGGCGTTCTGCTCCCAGGCCGTACGCCGCTGCTGCAAGCTCTGCCAGCGGCGATAGGCCGCAGCCACCGTCTGCACCAATTCGCGGCTGCTGCAAAAGGCATCGAGCAGGTCCCGCTGCGCTTCGTTGCGCAGCAGGGATTGATGCGCATGCTGACCGTGGATATCGATCAGTTGCTCCCCCGCCCCGCGCAACTGCTGCAGGGTGGCGGAGCGGCCATTGATGAAGCTGCGCGAACGTCCGCTGGCGTCTATCACGCGGCGCAGCAGGCAGGTGCCGCTGTCATCGCCATCGTTGTCCAGATCATTTTCGCGCAACCAGTCTGCCAATCCCGGCAATCCGCTCACGTCGAACTCCGCGCTGATTTCGGCACGTTCGCAGCCATTGCGTATCTGGCCTGCTTCACCGCGTTCGCCCAGGGCAAGTGACAGCGCGTCGATCAGAATGGATTTGCCCGCTCCGGTTTCGCCAGTGAGTACGGTGAAACCGGGTGCGAATTCCAGCTCCACCCGGTCAACGATGACAAAATCCTGGATGCTCAAGAATCTCAGCATGATGGTAGATTCACGCCTATTTTTGCGGAAAACCGCTCCAGCCGAGCTTCTCGCGCAGCATGCGGTAATAGCTGTGATCGGTGGAATGCAGCAATCTCACCGTGTGGGGGGAACGCCGCACGACAACTTTGTCGTTCTCCTGCAAGTCAAAATGGAAATGACTGTCGGAGTGGACGCGCGCGTCCGCAGTGCGGTGCATCAGGATTTCAACGGTGGCGTCAGGCCCTACGACGATGGGACGATTGCTCAGGGTATGGGGACTTACCGGCACCAGCGCGATCAAGTCAAGGCTGGGGTGTAGGATGGGCCCGCCCGATGACAAGGCGTAAGCGGTGGAACCAGTGGGCGTGGCTACGATCAAACCATCGGCGCGCAGCGAGTAAACGTATTCGCCGTTGATATGCACCTCGAATTCGATCATGCTGCCGCCGCTGCCCCGGTTCACCGCCACATCGTTTAACGCCAGGGCGCTGAACACGCTGGTTTCACTGCGGATGACCTCGGCAGACAGTAACATGCGCCGCTCGGTAACATAGCGGCCATCGAGCATGGCGCCGACAGTTTCCAGCATGGTGTCGATGGAAAGATCGGTGAGAAAACCAAGCCGTCCCTGATTGATACCGACTAGCGGCACGTCGAACGGTGCGAGTTTACGCGCAATATTGAGCATGGTGCCATCACCACCCAGGACAATGGCAAGGTCGGCACGCACACCGATCTCCTCCAGTGCAAGGGCAGGATACGTTTTTGCTGCCACTTCGGAAGCGGTAAGACAATCCAGCAGCACTGCGAGATTGCGGCTTTGCAGATATTCCCCCAGACGCAATAGCGGCGCTACGATTTCCGGATTATTATGCTTGCCGATCAGAGCTATGGTTTTGAATGGAGAACTCATCGCTGGATATGAATAATTATTGAGCCACAGAGCAAACCAGCCCTTTGTCGTTCAAGATTAAACCATATCGGACTGGGGGTGACAAAGAATTCTGAGTTATGGGCACCCGTCCCTGCCCTGCCTTGCCTTGCCCGAATCCCAGGGAACATCTGAACAGATCCTGCGCGGGCGCGACGGAAGACTTGTTCAGCTGTTCCCTGGTGTAGAATGAGCACATGCTTAACCAACGCGCTCAAATCCTGCTCAAGACTCTGGTCGAACGCTATATTACCGAAGGCCAACCGGTGGGTTCTCGCTCGCTCTCCAAATTCTCAGGACTGGATTTGAGCCCCGCCACCATCCGCAACGTGATGGCTGACCTGGAGGAAATGGGCTTTGTTACCAGTCCCCATACCTCTGCCGGGCGTGTACCGACTCCACGCGGCTACCGTTTTTTCGTCGACACGCTGCTGGTGGTCAAGCCACTGGACAGTGTCGAAATCCATCATCTGGAAGAGCAGCTGCATCCGGACAATCCGTCACGGCTGATCAATTCCGCATCTCAGTTGCTGTCGGAATTGACGCGCTTTGCCGGGGTGGTGGTCACCCCCAAGCGCAGCGGTGCGGTATTCCGCTATATCGAATTCATGGCATTATCGGAGAAACGCATCCTGCTCATCATCGTCACGCCTGAGGGCGATGTGCAGAATCGTGTACTTTTCACCGACAGAGTCTATAGCCACACCGAATTGATTGAGGCAGCGAATTTCATCAACCAGAATTACGCCGGTTGCGACCTGGATGAAATCCGCAGCCGTCTCCAGAACGAGCTGAAACAGTTGCACCACGACATGACCGATCTCATGACCGCAGCCATCGAGGTGGGCGGGGAGGCAATCAGGGAAAGCAGCGATGCCATGGTGGTGGCGGGCGAGCGCAAACTGCTGGATGTACATGATCTGGTCGGCAACATGACCAGCCTGAAAAAACTGTTTGATCTGTTCGAGCGCAAAACTGCGTTGCTGCAATTGCTGGAACTCAGCCGCCAGGCGCAAGGCGTGCAGATTTTCATCGGCGGCGAGTCGGGCGTGGTGACACTGGATGAATTCAGTGTGGTTACTGCCCCCTACGAAGTGGATGGAGTAATCGTTGGCACCGTCGGCGTGGTCGGACCCACGCGTATGGCTTACGAACGCATTATTCCAATCGTGGATATCACGGCCAGGCTGCTTTCCAGCGCACTGTCGCAACATTAGTCAGACGTCAAGGCCATGCCGTCTGCCGATTGAGACACACACAATCCATCTGCTCAACGCTCAATACTATGCCCATGTCGCCTGAACCCGCTTACCAGCACGGCACTCCCAGCCAGACCGGAATTCTGCTGATCAACCTTGGCACTCCCGAAGCCCCTACCGCCGAGGCGCTGCGGCCTTATCTCAAGCAATTCCTCAGCAACCCGCGCGTGGTGGAAATGCCACGCTGGCTGTGGTGGCCGATTTTGAACGGCATCATACTCAATACCCGCCCCAAAGAATCGGCCAGGAAATATGCGCAGGTCTGGATGCCGCAAGGCTCGCCATTGAAAGTGCATACCGAACACCAGACCCGACTGTTGCTGGACTTCCTGCGGGAACGCATCCAGCCCGTGCCCGTGGTGGAGTACGCCATGAGCATTGGCAGCCCTTCGGTTGCCGAGGTGCTGAGGCGCATGCAACAGCAAGGCTGCGAGCGCATCCTGGTGTTGCCGCTCTATCCCCAGTATGCCGCCAGCAGCACCGCTTCGGCATTCGATGGCGTCTTCGCGCAACTGGGACAGATGCGCAACGCACCGGCCATCCGCACAGTAAAGCATTATCACGATCACCCCGGCTATATTGCCGCGCTGGCGCAGAATGTACGCGATTACTGGTTGCGCGTTGACGGCAGCGGCGGCAGACCCGACAAGCTGGTGATGAGTTTTCATGGCGTGCCGCGTTTCACTCTGGACAAGGGTGATCCGTACCACTGCGAATGCCAGAAAACCGGGCGATTGCTGGCCGAAGCGCTGGAACTGAATCCCGACCAGTACCAGATCTGTTTCCAGTCGCGCTTCGGCAAGACCGAATGGCTGCGTCCTTACACCACGGAGACGCTGGAGCAGCTTGGCCAACAGCACACCCGCCGCGTGGACGTGGTCTGCCCCGGTTTCGTTTCCGACTGCCTCGAAACTCTGGAAGAAATCGCCATGGAAGGCAAAGCCCTTTTCATTCAGGCTGGCGGCCACGAGTTTCATTACATCCCCTGCCTGAACGAACGCGCTGACTGGATAGCGGCACTGGCCGACATTGCCCTCAGCAACCTGCAGGGCTGGCTGGGTCTGGAACAAGCAAAAGAAGAACTGGTGGGATCGCGGCAGCGGGCGCTGCAGCTGGGTGCCAAGGAGTAGGAAGCTAGCGGCCGTTGTTACGCTGCCAGCGCCAGTAGGCGGTGATTCCGAGTATGATGGCGACAGCCAGAATGACGATGATGCCGCGCAGGTATTCCCGGATCAGCAGCTCGTTGCCGCCGATGAAGTAACCCAGCAGCGCCAGGATGGTGACCCAGATACCGGCGCCCAAGCTGGTATAAAAACTGAAAACCGCCAGGTTCATCCGCGCCAGACCAGCCGGCAGCGAAATGTACTGGCGCACCACCGGTATCAGTCGGCCGGTGAAAGTGGAGATATGGCCGTGGCGGGCGAAGAAATCCTCCATCTTCTGCAAGCTGGACTCGTTGAACATAACGTATTTCCCGTAATGCAGCAGGAACGGACGGCCCAGCTTAATGGCAAGGTAATAATTGAACATGGCGCCCAGCAAACTTCCCAGAATTCCTGACAGAATGGCCAGTACCAGATTCATCTCGCCCTTGTAGGCAAGATAACCGGCCGGGATCATGACTACCTCACTCGGGAAAGGAATGAAGCTGGATTCCAGAAACATCATGATAATGATGCCCGGATAACCGAGACCGCCTACGGTGCGGACAATCCAGTCGATGATTTCGTACAAGCTGCTTCACCTCGAGTTGATCTGAAACGCGGTTGATGTGTTACCAGTGACTCCGCGTCATTGCACTATGCGCGCGCATTTTTTCTTCTCTGGGAAGAAGGGTGGAAGCAGGGATGCTTCAGGGCAAAGCTTCTGTTTCTTCCTTCTTCTTCTCCGGTTTGACAATATCCTCGCGCGATACGCCTAGCAGTATGAGGAGAGGGCTTGCAACCAGCACCGAAGAATAAATACCGAACAGAATGCCGATGGTAAGCGCCAATGCGAAGTAATGCAGGGCCTCGCCACCGAACAGCAGCATCGAGACCACCACCATCTGGGTGCTGCCGTGGGTGATGATGGTGCGCGACATGGTGCGGGTAATCGCGTTGTCTATGGTCTGCGCCACCGTAGCCTTGCGCATCTTGCGGAAGTTTTCGCGGATCCGGTCGAATACCACCACCGATTCGTTCACCGAATAGCCCAGAATCGCCAATATCGCGGCCAGCACGGTGAGCGAGAATTCCCACTGGAAGAATGCGAAGAAGCCGAGAATGATCACTACGTCATGCAGGTTGGCAATGATGCCGGCGACACCGAATTTCCACTCGAAACGCATCGCCAGGTAAGCGACGATGCCGAATGACACGACCAGCAGCGCGAGTGCGCCGTTTTCAACCAGTTCTTCTCCTACTTGCGGGCCGACAAATTCCACCCGGCGCATTTCCACCGTCTTGTCATCCTGCTGCAATGCCGCCATCACTGTCTCGGACAATCTGGCACTGGAGATTTCCGGCTTGGCGGGCAGGCGGATCAGGACATCGCGCGAAGTGCCGAAATTCTGCACGCTGGCATCCCCCATCCCCAGTTTGGCAACAACATCCCGTACCCGGTTGAGGTCGGCAGTCTGGCTATAGCCGACTTCCATTACCGTGCCGCCGGTGAAATCGACACCCAGGTTCAGACCTTTGCTGACGAGAAAAAATACCGACAGGATAAAAGTCGCCAGTGAGATGGCAGTGGTGTATTTCCCCCAACTCATGAAGGGGATGTCGCGCTTGATTCTGAAAAATTCCATGTAAAACCCTTATTTGCTGGCGGCGTGGAGCATGCCCGCCCTGCTTGTTCTCGACATCAACGTTTCTCACTCACCGGTTTCCACACTTGGCCGATGGGCACCTTTTCCAGTTTGCGGCGGCTGCCGTACATCAGATTGACCATGCCGCGCGACACCATCACCGCGCTGAACATCGAGGTCAGAATGCCCAGGCACAGCACCACGGCGAATCCCTTCACCGGACCGCTGCCGAATGCAAACAACGCGATGCCGGAGATCAAGGTGGTGATATTGGAATCCAGGATGGTGTCGAAAGCACGTTCAAAGCCTGCACTGATCGCCGCCTGCGGTGAGATGCCATTGCGCAATTCGTCGCGGATGCGCTCGTTGATCAGCACATTGGCATCGATCGCCATGCCGAGGGTAAGCGCAATTGCCGCCATGCCGGGAAGCGTCAGCGTGGCCTGCAGAATCGACAACAGTCCGATCAGCAGCAGCAGGTTCACGCCCAGCGCCACCACCGAAATACAACCAAACATCATGTAATAAATGCTCATGAAAATGGCTACCGCCAGAAACCCGTACAGCGTTGAATTGAAGCCACGGGAGATATTGTCGGCGCCGAGACTGGGGCCTACGGTGCGCTCTTCGATGATGTCCATGGGTGCAGCCAGCGCACCGGCGCGTAACAGCAGCGCCACGTCACGGGCTTCTTCGGTAGTCATGCGTCCGCTGATCTGCACCCGCCCGCCGCCAATTTCCTCGCGGATCACCGGTGCCGTAACGACTTCCACCAGATTCTTCTCGATCAGTAGAATCGCCATGCGCTTGCCGACATTGTCGCGTGTCAATTGTTTGAAAATGCGCGAACCGTTGTTGTCGAGGTTGAGGTGCACTGCCGGCTGGTTGTTGCTGTCGAAGCCAGCCTGAGCATCATTGATGCGGTCGCCCGTCAACACCACCTGCTTCTTCACCAGTATCGGGCCGCCGCCGCGTTCGGTATGCAGCTCCGAGCCAAATGGAATCTGTCCGCGCAATGCGGTTTCGACGTCACGCTCCTCGTCCACCATGCGCACCTCCAGCGTGGCGGTGCGTCCCAGAATATCCTTGGCTTTGGCCGTGTCCTGCACCCCGGGCAATTGCACCACCACACGATCGGCACCAGCTTGCTGGATGATGGGTTCAGCTACGCCCAGTTCGTTGACGCGATTGCGCAGGGTGGTGATGTTCTGTTGTACCGCGGAATCCTGGATGCGTTTCTGCGCTTCCTCCTTGAGGGTGGCGGTGAGGTGGAACTCGCCGCTCACATCCTGCTCGCGCAAATTCAAATCGCCGTAGGCCTTGCCGATTTCGGCTTCCCCCTTGGCACGCGATTCGGCGTCGCGGAATTTGACGATAATCTGTGAGCCTTCCCTGTCGAGCCCGGCGTACGGGATTTTCTGCTCGCGCAGGCTGCTGCGGATATCGGCGCCATGGCGATCCATTGCTTTGGCGAGCGCACCCTTCATGTCCACCTGCAACATGAAATGCACGCCGCCGCGCAGATCCAGTCCCAGGTACATCGGCAATGCGCCGATGCTGGTCAGCCATTGCGGGGAGTTGGGGAGCAGATTCAGTGCCACCACATAGTTACCGCCCAATGCCGCCTGTAGCGTATCCTTGGCCTTGAGTTGCGTATCGGTATCGGCAAAGCGCGCTTTGATGCCGCCCGCTTCCAGAAACATTCCGCTGGCGGCGAGATTGGCTTTCTTCAGCGCATCTTCCACCCGCTGCAACAGCACGGTATCGACCTTGGCGGCGGAACGCAGCGGCGAGATCTGCACCGCGGGTGATTCACCAAAAAAATTGGGCAGGGTATAGAGCAGTCCGAGCAGGACCGAAACCACGATGATCAGGTATTTCCAGAAGGGGTAGCGGTTCATGTTTGGGATGAGGGGCGAATGAAAGAAGATGAGTACAGAATTATTTCCGCCTCATCTTTTCCGGTATTGATTAATCCTTCTCGACGGTCTTCAATGTGCCTTTGGGCAACAGGGTCTGAATGGATGTCTTGAGCACGTTGATTTCGGTATTCGCGGCAATTTCCAGCACGATGTAAGTTCCGCTGATCTTGACCACGCGTCCCAGTACGCCGCCGCTGGTCACCACTTCGTCACCTTTCTGCAGCGCTTCTATCATCAGCTTCTGTTCTTTGCTGCGCTTCGCCTGGGGGCGAATCACTATGAAATAGAACAAGGCGAAGATTATGACGATCATCGGCAGTGTCGTCAGGAAATCTCCCCCGGGCTGGGCCGCCGCAGCCTGAGCGTGCGCTTCACTAATCAACATGGCATTTCTCCGAAAACTATCTCAAAAGGGGCAAAAGCGGCACATTCTAGCATGATGCAGCACTGGCTTGAAATCCTTGCGCAAATTCCTCAAACCGGCCCGCTGCGATGGCGCTGCGGATGCCATCCATCAGTTCCTGATAGTAGTGCAGATTGTGCAGGGTGTTGAGGCGCGCGCCGAGCATCTCGTTGATCCGCTGCAGATGGTGCAGATAAGCGCGGCTGAAATGGCGGCAGGTATAGCAGCCGCACTGCTCGTCCGGCGGCGCGGTATCCAGGCGATATTGGCTGTTGCGCAGCTTGATCACGCCGTTGCGCGTGAACAGCCAGCCGTTGCGGGCATTGCGCGTCGGCAGCACACAGTCAAACATGTCCACCCCCTGCGCCACGGCATGGACGATATCCGCCGGGGTGCCGACGCCCATCAGGTAGCGTGGCTTGTCGGCAGGCAGTTGCGGCGCAATATGCTGGAGGATGCGCTGCATGTCGTCCTTGGGTTCGCCCACCGACAGGCCGCCGATGGCATACCCGTCAAAACCGATGGCGCACAGCCCTGCCAGTGAGCGCTCGCGCAGTTCCTCGTGCATGCCGCCCTGAACAATGCCGAACAGCGCGTTGGGGTTATTCTCGGCTGCATGCGCGCATTTCGACCGCTCCGCCCAGCGCAGACTCAGTTCCATCGAAGTGCATGCCGTCGGCTGGTCCGCCGGATAAGGCGTGCACTCGTCGAAGATCATGGCGATGTCGGAATTGAGCACGCGCTGGATGCGCATCGATTCTTCCGGCGTGAGAAAGCATTTATCGCCATTTACCGGCGACTGGAACTTGACGCCCTGCTCGCTGATTTTGCGCATGGCGCCCAGGCTGAATACCTGGAAGCCGCCCGAGTCCGTTAGGATCGGCCCATCCCAGCCCATGAAACGGTGCAGGCCGCCGTGCGCCGCAATCACTTCCAGACCGGGGCGCAGCCACAAATGAAAGGTGTTGCCGAGCACGATATGCGCGTCGACTTCGCGCAACTCCGCCGGCGACATGGTTTTCACCGCACCGTAAGTGCCCACCGGCATGAAAGCCGGGGTCTCTACCACGCCATGCGCCAGCGTCAGGCTGCCACGGCGCGCGTGGCCGTCACTGCGATGCAATTGGAATTTCATAGCTGCCTCTCGATCAGCATGGCGTCACCATAACTGAAAAAACGATAATGCTGCTCGATCGCATGCTGATAAGCGTGGCGAATATGCTCCAGCCCAGCAAACGCGGATACCAGCATCAGCAAAGTGGAACGCGGCAGATGGAAGTTGGTCAGCAAGCGCTCGACCACGCGCAGGCGGTAGCCCGGCGTGATGAAAATATCGGTGTCGCCATAGCCGGGCTGCAATTCGCCGCCACCCGCTGCGGCCGCTGCTTCCAGCGCACGCAGGGTGGTCGTCCCGACTGCCAGCACCCGCCCACCGCCAGCTTTCGCAGCGCGGATGGCTGCTACTGTTTCTGCCGGCACATGAAAAATTTCCCGGTGCATTTTGTGCTCGGCAATGTCTTCCACCCGCACCGGCTGAAATGTCCCCGCTCCCACATGCAATGTCACCTGCGCAGTCACCACGCCCATTGCGCGCAGCGCCGCCAGCATGGCTTCATCGAAATGCAGTCCCGCCGTCGGCGCCGCCACTGCACCCGCCTGCCGCGCATAGACGGTTTGATAACGCGCCTCATCGGCCTGCGTCGCCGGCCGCGCAATGTACGGCGGCAGCGGCAGGCTGCCGTGGCGTTCCAGCAACTCGCTCACCGTGTCCGCATGTTCGAAGCGCAAAGTATAAAAATCGTGTTCGCGCGCCAGCACCGTCACCGTAAGCGCATCGGCCAGAAACAACCGGGCGCCGGGTTTTGGTGAGTGGCTGGCGCGGATCACCGCCAGCACGCAATGCGCATCCAGCACCCGCTCCACCATCACCTCCACCCTGCCGCCGCTATCCTTCGCCCCGTACAGGCGCGCCTTGATGACACGGGTATCGTTGAACACCATCACGTCACCGGCATTGAGATAGCGTGGCAGATCGGCAAACAGCGCGTCCCGCAACTCGCCGCTGCCACCGTGCAGATGCAGCATGCGGCTGCTGCTGCGCTGCTCGGGCGGAAACTGCGCGATCAACCCGGCGGGAAGATCGAAATCGAAATCCTGGATTTTCATCGGCACATTATACCGATGCGCCGCGCATTCACCCACGCCGGTTGCCGCGAGGGGTGATTTCAGTGATAATTGCGCTCCCCGCTGACACGCGGGAAATTTGCCGGGATGGCGGAATTGGTAGACGCACGGGACTCAAAATCCCGCGACTGTGAGGTCATGGGGGTTCGATTCCCCCTCCCGGCACCATCGAAGTATTTCAACGAGTTTTACTACACCACTATTTTTCTGTGGCGCATCTTAATAAGAATCCCATTGGTTGGACCGGCTGAGAAGGGCAGACAAGTTAGCCAAATTGTTTGGTCAAATTGCCTATTTCTGGAAACGACACGAAGCAGTTTGTCACCATAGTCTCAAACCGACACGAACCAGTCATTCGATGCTCAATAGTAACAAGATGCCAAGATACATTCACTTTTCTGGTAATAAGGGGATATTGCTGTTAGATTTAGACTTAATGTGTTTGTAGCCCTCCCGTGTTACATGAACGGGGGAGATAAACCTGAAGATGGGGTAATTGTGGTTAGCGTTTGGGGTGTTTCTATTTTGTAGTGCCTGACAACATAACCTAGAAATAAAAAACCAGGTTATACGATATAGAGTGCATTATGGAAACGCCAAAGATAATTGAGACCGTCGCCGCTCTCAAAATTACCGAAGATAAGGTTGAGGGCAGAGGCGACTCTCGCGTCAATCTTTCCGTTCCTCATTTGATTTCCGCCGCGTCGTTTGCTAGACATTTGCGGGATATCGAGGCCACGAACGCCGGAAGGGAGTTCGGCGAGTTCTGGAACGATGTCTTCGCCAACGCGACAGCCACTGTGTTTCACGCCGTGGCCGCAATGGAATCCTACGCGAACGAATTGTTCATCGACCATCAAACCGTATTCCCCGAACTTCGAACCGAAGTGATGGCGAAGCTGTGGGAGCTCTATGAACAGAAGCCACCGCTCGAGAAGTTTGACTTCGCTTTAATACTGAAGACCGGGACGGCATTTGATCGTGGCTCCAAGTCATATCAGGACGTCGCAACACTGGTAAAGCTGCGAAACGGGCTCATGCACTTCAAGCCAGAGTGGTTCAGCGAACAGGAGGAGCACGCAAAGCTGTCATCGTCGCTTCAGTACCGAGCAACGCATAGCCCACTCCTGCCACATCCAGAGCCGCTGTTTCCGCGAGCATGGGCCAGTCATGGGACCGCCGTCTGGGTCGTAAGCAGCGTATTCGCGTTCATCGTTGAGTTTGAGCAACGCGCCCAAGTACCAGGCCGTATGAGCAAGCATACAAAGCGGTTCAATGAACTCTAACAACGTGTTGCAGGCGACGCGCGAGAAGCGGCGCGCGCCTGAACACGCACGTTACCGTCAGAGTATCCCGTGAAATGACCGATTACGTACTTAAATGCGAGCCAGGGTTTTACAATCTTTCGCCGGATGCGTTTCATCGTAATGCGAAGCACTACCTCAAGTGCCGCATGGATTTTCAAAGCCCCACAAAAGGTATTTCGTCTCTCCCGTATTTTTTGCTCTGCAGAGCAATGGAACTGGAACTGAAGGCACGCCACCTTCAGACCCTGAGACAGAAGGTAGTAAAGGACCAATTCGGTCACAACTTGGTCGAAGTCTACAATGCTCTTCCCGACGCCGATAAGTTGCTTAGCATTTCCGAGTTCAGTCTTTTGTCACAAGCGAGCGCCATCTACAAGAACAAGGGCTTTGAGTACTTTGAACCAGAACATACGTTGTCCGGCTACTCGGCATATCCGAATCTAGATGAGTTGGAGGCAATCGTTCGCATGTACGTGAAACTTTGACGGCCAACCCCCATCCATCAACACGGACTGGCGCAATAAAACCGCGCAGCGCCGGTGGATTCAAACGTTAATCGATTTCAATCTGTATGAACCAGTTACCAGATTTGCCCGAACCGGCGAGCCAACTGCAACTCGAATTCGGAACGTCTGTTTCTGGCACGACTGAGACCTTCAGCGCATGGATGGAAACGGCGGCATAAATCAAGACGATGGTAGCTTCGACCACAACCCGCTTCGGCAGGTTTGTTATTTATATCTAAGGAAACGCCGAACAAGTAGCCGCAAAACGTGGCGGCAAACACAAATCGAGACGAAGTCGTGACGCGAATCGAATTTTCATTGAATAAATGGTCTTTTTCACGCCTGGAAGCGGAGGATCTCCCCGTTTCCGGCTCATGCCGGACGCATCTCTCCCGTCAGAGGTCGCCCCCATTTGCTAATGTTGAGCATTGCCAGCATGGCAAAGGCCCGGTTGGCATTCTTCGCCAGACCGCGATAGCGAACCTTGGCAAAGCCCCACAGGCGCTTCAGAATCAGAAATGGGTGCTCGACCTTGGAGCGCACACTGGACTTGCGCCGGTTCGTTTCCCTGTCCGCTTCAGTCAGAGGACGGTTCTTGTAGGCACGTTTGTTGGTGAAGTCTTTGGCCTTCGGCGCAATCTCCTTGAGCCGCTCACGTTGTTCTTTGCCTCGATAGGCGCTGTCGCCGTAGAAGCGGGTCTCTGCGCCATGCAGAAGGTTGGGTACTTCGTGGCTGTCATGGATGTTCGCAGCAGTGATACTCGCGCTATGAATCAGACCGGTCTGGCTGTCCGTCCCAATATGCAGCTTCATGCCGAAGTGCCACTGGTTACCCTTCTTGGTTTGGCGCATCTCCGGATCACGGCTCTTGTCCTGGTTCTTCACCGAAGGAGGTGCAGCAATCAGCGTGGCATCCACAATCGTACCGCCCGAGAGCTTCATGCCGTTGGCCAGCAGCAGCTCCCCCACCTTGGTAAACAGCGCCGCGCCCAGCTGGTGCGCTTCCAGCAAGTGCCGAAAGTTGAGCAGCGTCGTCGCATCGGGCACCCGTTCCCGCCCAAGATCAATCCGACAGAACTCCCGGAACACGGCAACATCGTAGAGCGCGTCTTCGCAGGCTTCGTCGCTCAGGTTGAACCAGTTAGCCACACAGTACATCCGCAGCATCCGTTCCAGACCCACCGGCGGCCGTCCATTCCCCGTCTTCGGATAATGCGGCTCGATCAGCGCACAGAACTCGGCCCACGGCATCAAGCCTTCCATGCGTGCCAGAAACTCCGCCTTGCGCGTCGCCCGTCCGTGTTTCTCGAATCCGGTTGCCGCCACCAGTGTTATCTGTTTCATCGTCTTACCCCTTGCGATCAGAATTCTTTATCTGATTCCATGACGAACGAATCGTTCATGACTTATTCGGTGTTTCCTTAATACTAACTGGCAGTGATCGGTTGGAATGCATCCATCGGGATGGGCTGGTATTTGACTGCCAGAATTTCCAGTTCCTCAACCCCGCCCGGCGCATG
>Ga0209253_10003226_pt1 | contig 14355 bp, 19 predicted proteins | sample FrelakmetBRP12BR_FD_187145 | JGI IMG/M metagenome (GOLD analysis project Ga0209253, IMG submission 187145) | Freshwater lake sediment microbial communities from the University of Notre Dame, USA, for methane emissions studies - BRP12 BR (SPAdes)... | ecosystem: Environmental > Aquatic >...
CCCGGGAGTATTATCGCGCGCTTGGTTATGCTCTGAAAGGCGCCTATATGGTCAAAGACCTTGATTGAGCTACTCACAGACTGTTTGGCGCTGCCAGCTGTAATTCTGAGCCCCCCTTCCCGTCATTCTCAACGCAGCCGGGAATTTGGGCTGCTCAGGGTAAACTCAGCGAAGAATCATTCACTTAGCCCGGGAAGGTGACTACCAATTCATCGTTGTCCCGATTTGTCGGGACTCCGCAGAATGGCGTTGCTAAGCATGATCCGATTGAATACGTTGACATCGAGTAACATCTATACTTATAATGAATCGAAGAGCCCGCGAGGGGTATCCAATCGATTGAGAGGCTCGTACCCTGGAAAACACAGGGAAAGGAGAGAGTAGATGGATAACGAGGTGAAGCCAACCTGGAGATTAGCTTGGGGAATATGGTGGAGGTGGTTTCTTATTAGCTTGGGGATATGTGTGGTGATTGGGGTAGTTTTGTTAATTCTAAACCTGGTGGGCGTGGTATGCATACCCTGGGAATCCATGTGTGGTGGGAATTCCTCTTGCGGATGGTTGCCTGGAGTGTAGTGATGATTTGTTATTGCCGGCGAGGCTAGGGTGTGGTGATTATGGTGGCGGGATAGACCACGCAGGCAAGTGTACTGCCTCGGCGGTTATTAGAGTCTCGGGGTATTGACAAGAAAGGCTTTTAGCTATATCGTATTCAAGAATGAACAAGGAGGGATAACAGATGGAAAGAACATGGAAGCCTACAACTGCCGGTGTTTTGGGTATCATTGCCGGGGCTATCGGTGTCATTTTTGGCCTGGTGGTTGCAGTGGCAGGTGGGATTTTGGGCGCAATAGTGGGAGCGTTTATTCCTTTCATAGGCGGAGCCGTGGCTGGGGCATTCGCAATCCCCCTAATACTGGGCATAGTGGCCATAATAGGCGGCGTATATGCCTTGAAGAGACGGGTTTGGGGGTTTGCACTCGCCGGGTCCATTTGTGCATTCTTCTGTGCCTTCTTCCTGGGGATTCCCGCAATCATATTCGTCATCCTGGGGAAGGGCGAATTCCACTAAGGTCCGAGACTCCGCAAGGTATGTGTACGAGAGCGGTTGGCCGATTTACCTTACCCAGCCAAATCAAAGATTTGGGTGGGTAGCGATTTATGCTGCAATTGCGCGGTTCGACTGGGCTCTCACCGAACCCTGAGAAATCAGGCAACTGCAGAGTATTGTTTGAAGGACTCCAAGTACAGAAAGGAGACAAGTTCATTGGAAAACGGCAGTTGCTGCGGCCTCCAAGGGAGGTAGGTGGTGTTTTGCAGAAATTGTGGCAAAGAGTTGACTGCGTCTCCAGGGATTTGTGTCAATTGTGGAGCTAGGCCAATGGCGGGCACCGGCTTCTGTCCCGGCTGTGGTGCTCCAACAACGCCCCTGACTGAGATATGTACCAGATGCGGTGTGCGATCAGCCGATGCGGCAAGAAGGAAGACGTGGAAGACGAAGACCGCTGGAATCCTGGCTATCGTTGCTGGAGCTCTTGGTGTCACTGAGTGGGTAGCCGTTGCTGTCTTGGAAGTACGTGCTTTGGGATGGTTGCCAGTGGGTGGCCATCTAGGTGGAATCATAGTAGCTGTGTTTGCAGTGGTTATGGCAAGCGCGATACTAGCTATAGTGGGCGGTGTCTTCGCTTTAAGAAGGGAGAGGTGGCGAGTGGCCCTTGCAGGCTCCATTTGTGCGCTCTTCTCTCTTATCTTTGTTCCGGTGCTTCTGAACGTACCTCTTGCGATAGCAGCAATTGTGCTTGTCGTCTTGGGAAGGGGCGAGTTTGAGCAGGGTCCAGGACTGCGCCGGTCATGTAAATCAGATTTGAAAAAACTCTAAGGAAAGAAAGGAGGCAAAATGCAAAGGTATCCTTTTCTACGGTTTGCGACTGCTGTACTGAGGATCCTGGGCTGGATAATATTGGTCATTGGCGTTATTGGTTCGATTGCTTTCGGAATTAGGACGGGTGGACTTATGGGTGTATTCTATGCGGTGGGGGGATCAATTTTCTCTTTCCTGACTTGGCTATTCTTGCTGGCAACCAGAGAGCTTCTCTACTTGCTAATCCAGGTGGAAGAGAACACCAGAAACACAGCTGAGCGCATCAGCATTACAGAGGAATCGAACCAGAATTGAATTCATATACGTTAGCGGTTATGTGAAGTGAAGGCAGTAATTTCCTCTGTATTTCACAAGGTAGTTTCCTTGTTCCACAAGGTTGGTTCCCTGTTCCGCAACGCTGGCTCTTTGTTGCGCAAGGCTGGTCCTTCATCGCGCAGGGCTGACTCTTCATTCCGTAAGGCCGGTCCCTTGTTCCGCCGCGTTGGTCCCTTCTTCCGCAAGGTTGGTTCTCCGCTTCGCAAGGTTGGCCCCTTGTTGAGCAAGGTTGGTTTCTTGTTCCGCAAGGTTGGCGCCTCGTTATACAGACTCATTCGAAAATTGTGGCAGCTGCCGCCCGGTCGGAGGATAGACCGTGCCTTGCAGAGAACCTGGAAAAGAACTAAGCCGCTGAAGTATCACTTCTTACCATACGTGACTAGTGTTTTGAGAGTCTTGGGATGGGCAGTACTGATAATTGGCGTTCTTGCTTCAATTCTCCTTGGACTAGCGATCATGAATGATGGGCTGATGGTTTGGAGGACTGAGCTGAGAGGTGTAGGCATGGGTGTCTCCGCGATTGTATTGGGGATAATTGGCTCCTTCCTGGCGTGGTTGTTCTTACTTGTAAGCAGGGAACTAGTCTACCTGTTCATCCATGTGAAAGAAAACACCAGAAACACAGCTGAGCGCATTACAGAGGAATCAGGGTAAGACAGATTCGTGCGTCAGCAGGTCATATGAATCAAGCCAACAACCTTCTTCTTTTGTTCGGCAAGTTCATTCAGCTTGACGATGGCGTCGTAGGATGGCTGAACCAGTAAGCTTACACTGTTTGCCTTGGCCCAGCTTTCCGCCTCCGCGGCTATGTGAGCAGCGCCATCTGTTCCGGTACCGACAATTACTACTTCAGGCTGACCGTGGCTCAATTCCTCAAACTCCCGTCCCTTGATTTCATGGCGACCGAACATCAGAAAGCCTCCTTTCAGTTTCCTTACCGTGCCATCGACGAAAATCAAAACATCTCGGCTGTATTTCTTGCCCTCGATTACTATAGAGCCAAAGGTCAGTTCATCTATCTTAGCCACGAAATCTAACCTCCTTCCCTCTGATTCTTCTCTTCCCCTGTAAATTGGCGTGTTCCTTGCTGTCCCGTTTCATGGCCCGCCCATGCTTGAAACGATTTAGGTTGACAAATCCTCTTGCCACGATTCTCCCACTAGATAAACCTGTTCTTCAGTCTGAGTATCTCCTCCTCAACATCGGTGTCCTGCGCCTTGAGATGCCTTATAGCTTGTTCTATTTCATCATGTCTCGAGCTATCAGTGAGGTCTCCTAGCCTATTGTATAAACCAGCTCGCCTGCCGATTTTGAAATTGAGCCTTTCCCCATCCGGCAGAGATAAATATTCATCTATGATATTCAGGCATTTCTCTTTATCGTCCGGCATCTTTCCTTCGACTTCCATCAATAAGTTAAGTATGTGATCGCTTTTGAGATAGCTGGTAACCTGCAAGTTTTCGATGAAAACAGCTATTTCCTTTACTATTTCATCCTCTGTTTGCAACTCAAAATCTGCGTTCTGTAATTCGGCCCACAACGGCATGGCTGGAGAGACGTGGAGGCTGCGCAGCCTGACATGATCGGGGGCAATCTCGTTCAACACCCTGGCTGTTTCCCGAGCATGCTCTTGAGACATTTTCTTGCCCCCGAGGCCAGGCATGACATACTCGCACAGAGAAATGCCTGCTTCTTTCACCTTCTTTCCACCTTCAATGTGGTTCTCGGCGGTGCAGCCTTTCTCCATATAAGCCAGCAGAGGGTCATAGCCAGTCTCCAGTCCAATGTGAATCCTGTCTAGCCCGGCATCCTTGAGTTCCTTCAACTCCGCTATCGACTTTCTAGCTGCCGTATGGGACCGACCATAAGTAGTCACTCTATTTAGGCTGGGAAATGTTTTTCTCAGGAGAGTAATCACCTGGGTTAGCTCAGGAGTGCGCATAATCAGGGTATTGGAATCTTGGAGGAAGGCCGTCTTGCCTTTGGTCCCAAGCCACAAGGCAACATGGCACACACATGGGCCAAACTGCGATCTATTACAGAGCATGGCTGCTACCTCTCTCACGTTATCACCATAGCCCATCTTCCAAGCCATTTCCTTGATACCTTCGCTGATGGCCTTAACCGCCTCAATATCCCTGACAATCTCCCCCACTGTCCTCAGCTCAAACTTGCTACCCTTGTATACCGGGCAGAACCTGCATCTATTCCAGGGACAATTCCTGGTCGCCCTTATCAAGAGCGAATAAGCTTCGCTGGGAGGTCTGATAGGACCCAACTCAAAGGCATGGCTCAGCTTCTCTGTAACTGAGTAACTCAACATTCTTCGTATTTTAGCGTGCCGAAGCAGAATGGGCAAATAGACTTTCACCTCTTATCATGATAATATCGGCATTTCAGAATGAGGCAAATTGAATTAGTCTCTTTTGATGCTGAAGGGACACTGGTAACGCCCGATTTCAGTGAAACTATATGGCATGAGGCTATTCCCACGCTTTACGCTCAGAAGAACGGACTTGATCTTGCTCAAGCCAAGAAGTGCATTACTGAGGAGTATAACAAGATCGGCGTCCATAGACTGGAATGGTATGATATTGAATATTGGTTTAGTTGTCTCGATTTGGGTTCTTCTGCGCCTGTGATACAAAGCTGCCTGTGTAAGATATCATATTATCCTGAGATAACTGAAGTCCTTTCATCCTTAGCCGCCGAATATGAATTGATTGTTGCCTCAGGTACGCCGCTAGAGCTACTGCATTGCTTGCTGCGAGATATCAAACCTTACTTCGTTCGAGTTTTCTCTTCCATTTCGCATTATGGACAGGTAAAAAACCCTGATTTCTACCTCAGGATATGTGAAGAGATGGGTGTTAAGCCCAGCCAGGTCATCCATGTCGGTGATAACTGGCAGTTTGATTTCCTCAGTGCCCGGCAGGCTGGCCTAAATGCTCTCCATCTTGACAGGTCGGGGGAAAACCATCAGGAATCTCTTAGCGATCTCACTCAACTAAAACACCTTCTCATGCCCTCAGCATAAAATATGCTCGCTCTTGGCCCCGAGCAGCACGCTAGCCCTAGACATGGTGAGCCATCCTGAGCTACAATGTACCAGTCATCCCATGCCAAAGAAAGCACTCTCTGAAAACGCCTCTCCCAGTAACAAACTCAACCTGTCCACGGCAGAGCTAAAGGAAACAGCCAAAAAGCTACGCCGTCATGTAATCACCATGATAGCTACGGCAGGTAGTGGGCATCCTGGCGGCTCTCTATCAGCAGCCGACATTATCACGGCACTTTATTTCAGAGTCTTACGCCATCATCCCGAAAATCCGCGATGGTCAGAGCGTGACCGATTCATATTGAGCAAGGGACATGCTGCTCCAATCTTGTACGCTGCCTTGGCTGAAGCTGGCTACTTTCCCGTGGCAGAGCTGGAAACACTGAGAAAGATGGACAGCCGTCTACAAGGCCACACTGATATGAATCTCACCCCTGGTGTGGAAATGTCGGCCGGCTCCTTAGGTATGGGTTTGTCCTTTGCCATTGGCGTCGCCTTGGCTGCCAGATTGGATTCCAGAACCTACCGGACGTACGCTCTTCTGAGCGATGGAGAATGTGAAGAGGGAGAGACCTGGGAGGCAGCACTTGCAGCAGCCCACTTCAGGGTGGATAACCTAACCGCTATGGTTGACTGCAATGGCATGCAACTCAGCGGATGGACTCGCGACATTATGAACCTTGAGCCTCTTGTCCGGAAATGGCAGGCCTTTGGCTGGCATGTTATTGATATAGATGGACACAACTTGGACCAAATCATAGCTGCTTTCCTTGAAGCTGAAAAAATGAAAGGCAAGCCTACCGTGATCATTGCCCGAACTACTAAAGGTAAAGGGGTTAGCTTCATGGAAAACAACGTGGCGTTTCACGGCAAAGCACCTACGCGTGAAGAAGCTGAAAAGGCACTGAAGGAGCTGAAGTAAGCATGGCTGAAGCGTCTACGCGGGAAATCTACGGCAAGACTCTGGTAGAGCTAGGCAGACAAGACAAAGACATTATTGTCTTGGATGCCGATGTGTCACCCTCAACAATGACCAATTCTTTTGCCCATGAGTTTCCTGAGCGCTTCTTCGACTGCGGTCTGCAAGAGCAGAATATGATCGGTATAGCTGCTGGCTTGGCTGCTTCCGGCAAGACTGTCTTTGCCAGCACCTTTGCTGTTTTTGTCGTGTGTCGCTGTTTTGACCAGTTGAGGTTATGCATTTCCCAGCCGAATCTAAATGTTAAGATCGTAGCTACGCATGGTGGCATAAGCGTAGGAGAGGATGGCATTTCACATCAAGCAATTGAAGACCTGGCCTTATGTTGTGCTCTTCCCAGTTTCACTGTGGTTGTTCCCGCAGACGCGATAGAGACTGCTGAAGCAGTAAGAGCAGCAGCTGGTGCCTCCGGACCTTTCTACATCAGACTAGGTCGCCCTAAGACACCGATTGTCTATCCCGAAGGCTATCACCTCACACTAGGCAAGGCAGTAACCATGAGACAAGGCAAGGACGTAACTATTGTAGCCACGGGCATCATGGTGGTGAAGGCTCTAGAGGCCGCAGATATCCTAGCCAGACAGAATACTGATTGCCGGGTAATCAACATGCATACACTCAAACCTTTGGACGAAGCAGCCATAGTCAAAGCAGCTTCGGAAACAGGGGCAATCGTCGTTGCCGAAGAGCACTTAGCCCAAGGTGGTCTTGGCAGCCGGGTTGCTCAGACACTAGCCAAGGAGAAGCCAGTGCCGATGGAATTCGTCAATCTTGGTGACAGGTACGCCATGTCAGGCAAAGCTGAAGAACTGCTTCAGAGATATGGACTGACGCCCGGGAATATTGAAGAGTCGGTGAAATCAGCGGTCAAGAGAAAATGACATTCCCAGGTCGAGTCGTGCGAAGGAAACCATGTATCACTCGTACGGTGAGCCTTTTTGTTGTGACGAAGTGCAAGAAGACTCTTAGACTCTGACTGAGATAGTGACCGCTATGGGCAACATCTTGAAGCGGTTGTCACGACTCTTAGGATCTTTGCTCGGGCTCTTGTCAAACTGACACCGACAGGATATGCTTTAGATCAATACATTGGTTCTGAAAACCTTTCCAGCTTCCTCCTTAATGCCATCAGATTAAGCACGTCCTCTTTGTTGTATTCCAGCAGCAAATCCAGCGCCTTTCTGTCGTGGTCAATCTGATATCTCCACCACAGCATCACTGCCTGTGGCCCCTCAATACCCCGTAGCCGCCGAGGAATGCCTAACTGCTGCTCCACCGCCTTGAAGCCACCGTACAAATTGTTCCTCCAGCAATCATGCATCAGGTCATGGTGACGAAAGTGCTCTCTCAGGTTTACCCTCAGGCGGAAGTCTATGAAGGGAAGGTCAAAGCGGCTACCATTGTATGTATAGATGGTGTCCACACAGCGCAAGGTTCTGACCAAGTTACTTCTAGTTACCTCATTTCCGACGAGTTGAATCAAGCTATTCGCCCCATCAACAGCTAAATAGATGCCGATAACGGTTATTTCGTCGTAAAACGAGCATAAACCTGTAGTCTCAATATCAAGATAAGCATCAAATGGTAGCTTCAACCTATTGCCTGCCTTTTCAGTACTCCTACTCTGCCATATGATAGCATATGTTAGTGAAAGTGAGGCAGCTTGCCACATCTATGTTAACCACTCGGTACCATTTCGAGGTGGCAGCAAAGCGGTATTGATCTAGACAACTATGAAAGGAGAGCTAATATGAGAGAGTGCACTTGGGAGCAAAACAAAGCAGACTGTAACTGTACCTATGAGCCATGCAACAGAAAAGGCATTTGCTGCGAATGTCTAAGATATCACTGGCGGTTAGGCGAGCTACCGGCCTGCTTTTTCCCCGACGATGTGGAAAAGACTTACGACCGCTCAATAGAAAGATTGGTTGAGACTTACCAGAAAAGAGAGCGGTGAACAACAGCTCAAAATAGATAGCCAGATTGAGAAATAGTCTGCTATACTTCTTCTAGTATGCCGAGAATAGACAACCGCGCTGACAATGAGCTTCGCCCCGTGCGTATAATCTTGGGGTACCAGAGTTTCGCCGAGGGTTCAGCTCTGATCGAACTGGGCAAAACAAGGGTATTGTGCTCTGTGAGCATGGAAGAAAGGGTGCCCCTCTTTCTTAAAGGCGGTGGCCGGGGTTGGGTTACTGCGGAATATGCCATGTTGCCTCGCTCCACGCTTACTCGTACACCGCGCAATAAATCTGAGGGAAGAAGCCAGGAGATTCAACGCATTATCGGCCGCAGCTTAAGAGCCGCGACTGACCTAGCCATCCTGGGAGAGCGGACGTTTATGGTAGATTGCGATGTGTTGCAGGCAGACGGTGGTACCAGAACAGCAGCTGTCACTGGCGGATACGTTGCTCTATATCACGCTTTCCATAACCTGAGAAAACAAGGCGTTTTGCCAGTTATGCCGCTAAACAAGATGATAGCCGCCACCAGCGTGGGTATTGTTAACGGCAATATGCTGCTTGATCTTTGCTACGAAGAGGATTACCAAGCTGAAGTTGACTTCAACGTGGTGATGACTGACAAAAATGAGTTTGTCGAAATTCAAGGAACCGCTGAAGGCAAACCCTTCACTAAGGAGACCACTGATGCCTTGCTTTCTTTGGCACGGCAAGGGATAGTCAAGTTGTTCAAGATACAGAACGAAACCTTAAGAGCTTTGTCCTGAGTTTGTATTGGTGTCCTTCGCTTTTGTGCATCCAGTTATCGCCGGGGTTGCGTTTGCATTGAGAATCGCCCTGTTCTATACTTCATTTCTGCTGTGAGTTACATAAGCTCCTAGAAAGATGACCCAACTGAAGTTAGCCCGAAAAGGCACTGTTTCACCCGAGATAAAGCACGTAGCCGAAAAGGAAAGCGTGGCGACAGATTTCATCATCCACGGCCTGGCTGCGGGTGAAATCGTTATTCCAGCCAACATTAACCACAGAAATCTGATTCCCTGCGGCATAGGCAAAGGCCTGAGAACCAAGGTCAATGCTAATATAGGCACGTCCTCAGATTTTTGCGATTTGAGCACAGAATTGAAGAAATTGCAGACCGCCATCGAGTTTGGTGCTGACACTGTGATGGACCTGAGCACTGGAGGCGATATTTCAGCTATCAGGAGGGCTCTCATGCGTGCCAGTACTGTACCTGTGGGCACGGTGCCAATTTATCAGGCTGGTATTGAAGCTATCGAGAATCGTGGAGCCATCGTAAACATGACTGTGGACGAGATTTTCGCAGTGATAGAAGAACACGCCAAAGACGGTGTTGATTTTGTGACCGTCCACTGTGGAGTAACCCAGGAGTCTCTAGCCAGACTCAAGAAGCAGAGTAGGAAAACCGACATAGTATCTCGAGGAGGAGCTTTCCTCATCGGCTGGATGCTCCATAATGATAAGGAAAATCCACTATATCAATACTATGACCGCTTGCTGGACTTGGCTCTTGAATATGACTTCGCTTTGAGTCTGGGTGACGGCTTGCGTCCTGGATGCTTGGCTGATGCCACCGACAGGGCTCAAATCCAGGAATTGATTATCCTTGGTGAATTGGTGGAACGCGCCAGAGAAGCCGGTGTTCAAGCCATGGTTGAAGGGCCTGGACATTTGCCACTGAACCAAATCGCCACCAACGTTCAACTGGAAAAGAGCCTCTGTCGCGGTGCGCCTTTCTATGTCCTCGGTCCTCTAGTGACTGATGTAGGTGCCGGCTACGACCACATTACTGGTGCTATTGGGGGAGCAATTGCCGCTGCCGCTGGCGCAGACTTCTTGTGCTATGTTACACCCACCGAGCACCTTTGCCTTCCGGGTGTACAGGATGTTAAGGAAGGTGTGATCGCCTCTCGCATAGCTGCGCATGCCGGGGATATTGCCAAGGATGTAAAAGGTGCCCAGGAATGGGATGAGCAAATGTCCAGAGCTCGCAAATCTCTTGACTGGAAGACTCAAGCTGAACTATCTCTAGACCCGGAACTCTCGCGGCAAATCCATGCCAGGATACCAGCTAGCGGAGCGACTTGCAGCATGTGCGGCAAATACTGCGCCATGGCGATAGTAGAGAAACACCTAGCCATCTCAGCCCCCAAATGCTGAAGTGGTCTTCAGTTGACAGGTTATGAGTGGAAAATGAAAGCAGAGATAATACCCGTTGGTACGGAAATCTTGCTGGGCAACATAATTGATACCAACTCTTCCTTTTTGGCCAACCAGTTGCCACTGCTGGGAATCGACCTGTATTTTATCTCCACAGCAGGTGACAATCAGAAGAGGTTGGTGGATACCTTGAAACGAGCCTGGAAGAGAGCAGACATTATTATCACCACAGGGGGATTGGGACCTACCCAAGATGATATTACCCGTGAGGCTATTAGCGAGCTAGTCAGCGAGCAACTCGTAGTCGATGAGAAGTTGTGGCAGGAATTGCAGGATTTGCTCCGCCATTATCTTGGTGAAATACCACAAAGCAATATCAGACAGGCAACTACCATCCCTTCGGCTCAAATAATTCCCAATCGTATGGGCACGGCACCCGGCTGGTGGGTTGAGAAGGATAAACACATAATTGTGGCTTTACCCGGGCCGTCTGATGAGATGAAAATGATGTGGCAAGAAGGCATTTTGCCCAAACTGCAGCAAATGGTAACCGGGGAGGTCATCCTATCCAGGGTAATCAAGACTTTTCGGCTAGCCGAAGCTAAGGTGGATGAGATGGTAGCCCACATTTCCAGACTATCCAACCCTACTCTGGCTACCTATATCAACCCGGACGGTGTATATCTGCGTATTACCGCCAAGGCAAAGGAGAAAACAGAAGCGCAACGCCTTATCGCTCACAGCGAAGAGCAAATTCGCAACATTCTTTCTCCCCATATTTGGGGTGTGGACGATGATACCCTGGGCTCCGTCATTGGAGAACTGCTCAGAGCCAAAAACTGGAGCCTCGCAACCATGGAGTCTTGCACTGAGGGGCTTCTATGCAGCACCATAGCCGGTGGCCGGGAAAGCTGCACTTATTTCAAGGGAGGATTGCTAGCTTGCTGCGATGACGCTAAAATGGCTTGCGGTGTGCATGCTGCCATTATAGATGGATATGGCAAGGAAAGCGTTCAGGTAGCTAAGGCAATGGCCGAGACTGCACGCAGGAATTTGAAGGCCAATATCGGTATAGGTGTTGCTGGTAATATAAATTCCGATGACAACTCGGGAGAGGCATATATAGGATTAAGCAGTGATAAATCTGAGCACACATTCACCCATCGGCTCCGTGGAAATCGCTCAAGAATGAAGCAAAGAGCAGTCTACGCTGCCCTGTTCGATCTGAGAAAGATGCTGCTCGAGGAGGTCTAATGCACCTGATTATAGACGGCTATTCCAGCAACCAAAAGATTCTCCGAGACGAAGATTTCCTGCGGAAGTGGTTGGAAGACTATCCCGCCAGGATTGGAATGACCAGGATTTCACCCCCATACGTGCTTAGATACATAGGACCGGTGTTAGAGGATTGGGGAATATCAGGCTTTGTTTTCATAGCGGAAAGTCATATTGGCATCCACACTTTTGTTGAGCAGAATTACGTTAATATAGATGTCTTCTCCTGTAAGGATTTTGACACCGACAAAGCAATAGAAGCTTTTCGAGAGGGATTCGAGCTGGTTAAGCTGCGCACTTGTCTAATTGACAGAGAATGGCCCAAAGCAGAGACGTCGGTGGGGAACCCCCAAAGTTTTATCTACCATGAACGAGCGTGACTGTCACCCTGAGCCCTTTGCTGGTTGGCATGAGGGCACATTCCTGCCACACGAGGTTTTTGCCGGACTAGAACCGCCCTATTCGAATCTACAGCAAGCCAGGACTGTAATTCTGCCTGTCCCGTACGATGGTACCAGCGAATGGCGAAGCGGATCTCGCCATGGTCCCCAGGCTATTATCGATGCCTCTCAATATTTAGAGCTTTATGACTTAGAACTGGACCGTGACATATACAAAGTTGGTATTTCTACCCTGCCCCGGGTAGAACCCGTGCTGAGCAGTCCCCAAGATATGATTGACAGGGTCTATGAAGTTGTTAGAGGCTTAGAACAAAGGGAGAAATTTGTGGTGCTGCTGGGTGGAGAGCACACCCTTTCTTTAGGAGCAGTTCGAGCTTTCAAGGAAGCATTTCCCAGACTTTCTGTGTTGCAGCTGGATGCTCATGCTGACCTGCGAGATGAATATCTGGGGACTAAATATAGTCAGGCTTGTATTATGCGGCGCATCTTTGAGCTTTGCCCTATCTCCCAGGTAGGAGTGCGCAGCCTTAGCTGGGAAGAAAAGCAATTCTTAACACAACACAAGCTGACGCCCTTCTATATGTCTGACCTGGCATTAAATACAGCTTCAATAGACCAGATAGTGGACTCGCTGAGCGAAGATGTCTATGTCACCATAGATGTAGATGTTCTCGACCCTTCCATTATGCCAGCAGTAGGCACCCCCGAGCCCGATGGCATGTCATGGCGGCAAGTCCTGGATATACTGGAACCGGTTGCCCTTCGCAAGCATGTAGTGGGCTTCGATTTAATGGAGTTTTGCCCGGGGGAAGGGCCGGGTTCGTGCGCTTTTCTACTGGCTAAATTAGCTTACAAGCTTATCGGTTGTGCTGTGCCGCAAGAAGGACGATGAGGGGCAACATAAGTTTAGGTAGAGTCTTCGGCATTCCCCTGCGACTCCATTATACCTGGTTCATTATCTTTGCCTGGGTCACCATTTCACTCGTGCTCAGCCCCATGGTAGAGCCTCCTTATCCTCCTATAACCCAGAGGATAATTCTGGGCATCCTAACCAGTCTGCTCTTCTTCGCTTCTATTATTACCCACGAACTGGCTCACAGCATCGTGGCTATTCGTAACAGTATTCCTGTCAAGGAGATTACCCTCTTTGTTTTCGGCGGTGTTTCTCGGATAACCAAAGAAGCGACCCACCCCAGAGCAGAACTCTCAATAGCTATAGTTGGCCCCTTAACCAGCCTGGCTCTGGCCGGTATCTTCTACGGATTGCATCTTTTACTGGCCAGCGTCAATCAAGTCCTGGCCGCTAGCTTGATGCAGTGGCTAGCCTGGATAAATGTGGTTTTAGCAGTATTTAACTTAATCCCTGGTTTTCCTTTAGACGGAGGCAGAATATTTCGCGCCCTCGTGTGGCAAAGAACTCGGGACTACCACAGAGCAACCCGCATCGCTGCCAACTTGGGACAAGGGATAGCTTATGCCTTTATGGCTGTAGGCATTGCCAGTATTTTCGGTATTTTTGCCCCCCTCTTGTCGTGGTTTAATGGCCTGTTGCTAATATTCATTGGCTGGTTTCTCCGTGATGCGGCCAGGGCTAGTTATCAGCAGGTTTTGCTCCACGATGCTCTTACTGGTATCACAGCGCGTCAGATTACGGACTATGATTCTCCCCTAATCCCTCCACACCTGAATTTAATGGATCTAGCCCAGCAATATATATTGCCCACAGGGCGAAATTGCTTCCTGATAAGCTGGGGGGCTGAGTTAGAAGGCATGGTCACCGTGCAGCAGATAAAGAAAGTCCCCCGCAGCCACTGGGCAATTACCACTGTGCAGGATATCATGACCCCGGCAGGCAAATTAAAGGTAGCTTATGCTGACCAGGATATCTTGAGTGTGCTCCAGGAAATGAATGGGGAAAGTGCCAATCACATACCGGTAATGGAAGCCGGGAAAGTCATTGGCATAATAAGCCGGGAACACATAGCGCGCTTTCTTCGTACCCGAGCTGATTTCGGGGCAAGTTCAGCACCCAAATAGCTACTACAGAGATGTCAAAATACCGTCTCCCGAACTACCGTACAGTCAGTCTTCCAGAAGAGTAACGGAATTACCTGCCCGAGATCAAGCAGACCATAGCCCAGGCTAGCCGATAATACAGTTCCGGTCTTCTCCCTGACAAACCCAAATAACAAACCAAAGAAGAATGAACTCAGGCCCCATAACAGGTCCAGTTCAAACCTCCTCAGTAAGGGATTGAAAGGATTCAGCACATGGAGAACAGCGAAAAGAGCAGATATGATCAG
>Ga0209253_10003227_pt1 | contig 14354 bp, 18 predicted proteins | sample FrelakmetBRP12BR_FD_187145 | JGI IMG/M metagenome (GOLD analysis project Ga0209253, IMG submission 187145) | Freshwater lake sediment microbial communities from the University of Notre Dame, USA, for methane emissions studies - BRP12 BR (SPAdes)... | ecosystem: Environmental > Aquatic >...
CTGCCCACGCGAGTGCTCGACGCCAAGGCCTGGCGCGAGGCGCAACGGAGTGGGCGCGCGCCATTGAACGAGAAGGTCGTGCTCATCCTGTCCATGAACAGGGAATGTCACCGGGTTCAGCATCCTGGGCGTCAGCCGTTTCAAGAAAGGCAACCCGTTGGAAGTCGATCTAACGGCAGCATGAAACGGCGGTCTGCTGCGCGGCACGCAACCCATCATCATCTGCCCCGCGCGCAGTTTGGCCGGCGAGGGTATTCCCTTCGCCAGCCTGGCGTTATCATTGTGATGGAGGGTCATGGCGATGGCCCGCCAGCAACGTTTCATGGCGATGTTCACCGTCGAAGAGTGGCTGCCGGTACTGGCAGAGCAGGCAATTCATGCGGTTGTCGCCGGCCTCCACCTGGTGCAGGCGGTCAATGAAGGTTTGCACCACCAGCGGATGGTCGCTGAAATAAGGCGCCATCATCGACCTGACCTCGGGGTGTCTGGCCTGGTAGGTCTCCACGGCGGCATGAATCTGCCGGATCAGATGGCCGTTGAACAGTACATACGGAAAGACGACGATCCGGCGATAGCCCAGGCCATGGATATGGTCCAGGACATTGGCCACCAGGGGCGGGGTGACCGCGCAGTAAGCGGTCTCGGCCCAACCGAAGCCCATGCCTTCCCAGAGCAGGCGGGTGATCTTGCTGACATTGGAGTTGGCGTCCGGGTCCGAGCAGCCCCGGCCCACGACCAGCAGCAGCGTATCCTGGCGCGCGTAGCCGGGACCGAATGTTGTCTCGCAGGATTCAATGCGTTCCCGGGCGACTTGCAGCAGGTTGGGATGCACGCCCAGTTCCACCCCATAGGTGAGCTTGTTATCCGGGTATTCCGCGCGCAGGGCATCCAGTTCGTCGGGAATATCGCTTTTCACATGTCCCCCCGCCAGGAGCATGGCCGGCAGGGCGACGATCTCCCGCGCACCGCGCCGAACCAGATCCTCGAAGGCATCGCGCAGGCTGGGTTTGGCCAGTTCCAAAAAGCCGGCGGCGCAGAGCCGCGCCGGCAGGGCTTCCTGCAGGCGAGTGGTCAGCCGCTGAAACTCGGCGACGCCCTCCGCCAATCGGGTGCCATGGCCAATCAAGAGCAGGGCGGGTTTATGAGTGCTTGTTATAGTCATCGGCGCTGCCACGGGTTGAGTACGAACCGGTACGATCTTCAATAAACTGCCATACTTGCCGGCGCTGGCTCAACATTAAATTTGACCAGGCAAACCAGAAAACAATACTATAACAAGCGTAACGATACAGGTTCCCCGGCGGCCAGCGGCCTGACGGGGATGAAAAGGGAACATGGTGAGTCTGAACAAAGCCATGGCTGCCCCCGCAACTGTAAGCAGTGAGTCGTGCCCCTTCAAAACCACTGGCCTACTTATAGGTGGCTGGGAAGGTGGGGTAAGCGATGTTGATCTGCGAGCCAGGAGACCTGCCGGTATCGTATTTCGATGTTGATTCCGGGCGGGGTGATCCGGTGGCGAGAAGTAGTCCCTACTACCCTGGCACGACCCATTACCATGCATTCGGATGGTTTGGGAGACCGTAGCAAGGGGTCTCTCCCCAAGAAGTTCCCGCCCCTCAGGGGAGATGACCGCCATGCACATTATGGAAGGCTTTTTGCCTCCGCTCCACGCCGCTGCCTGGACGGCGGCTTCGCTTCCCTTCGTGGTGATGGGCGCGCGCAGCGTCGCCAAGATCACCCGGGAGCATCCCAGGGCAAAGCTGCTGCTGGCGACGTCCGGTGCCTTTGCCTTCGTGTTATCCGCGTTGAAGATTCCCTCGGTCACCGGCAGTTGCTCGCATCCCACTGGCACGGGCCTTGGCGCCATCCTGTTCGGCCCCTCCGTGATGGCCGTGCTGGGCGCCATCGTGCTGCTGTTTCAGGCGTTGCTGCTGGCCCATGGCGGCATCACCACCCTGGGTGCGAACCTCTTCTCCATGGCCATTGCCGGTCCCTGGGTGGCCTATGGATTATTCAAACTCACCCGCTCCCTGGGAGGAGCATTGGCCATTGCCGTGTTCCTGGCGGCAACGCTGGGCGACCTGGCCACCTATCTGGTGACTTCCGTGCAACTGGCCCTGGCTTTTCCCGATCCGGTCAGCGGATTTACTGGGGCGCTGGCGAAATTTGCCGGGGTATTTGCCTTGACCCAGATCCCGCTGGCCATTATCGAGGGCCTGCTGACGGTCATCGTGGTCAATCTCCTGACTCAGTACAGCCGCGACGAGTTGGATGAACTGGCTTTCGCGCCGGGAGGTGTGAAATGAAGCGCACCAACCTCATTCTGCTGGTAGTGGTGCTGGTATTGGTGAGCCTGCCGCTGCTGTTGCCCGTGCCCGGCGGTTTGCAGGAGCCTTTCGCCGGCGCGGACGCTCAGGCCAAGGATGCGATCATCGCCGCTAATCCGGATTACCAACCGTGGTTCGAGCCGCTCTGGGAACCGCCCAGCGGCGAGATCGAAGGCCTGCTGTTCGCCTTGCAGGCGGCGCTCGGCGCGGGATTACTGGGCTATTACATCGGGCTTAGGCGCGGCCAGTCCCAGCGGCGGAAGCAGGACGGCGGCGATGCTGGCGATTGACCGCCACGCCTGGACCAGCCGCTGGCAAGACCGCCATCCCGCCGAGAAACTGCTGTTGGGGGGTGGGCTGCTGCTCATCAGCATTACCCTGCCGCCGCTGACGACGGGGCCGCTCGTCTTCGTGATCATGGGACTGGCGACGATCGCCGGAGCCGGCGTTCCGGCTTCGGCTTTTCTGCGGGTAATCGCCATTCCGGGCGCCTTTCTGTTGACCAGTGCTCCCTTCCTGGCGATTTCCCTGAATTTCTCCCACGGGATTCGGTTGTCATTTTCCCCCGCGGGGCTCGAAACGGCGCTCCAGGTCGTGATGCGCTCGTTGGCGGCGGTTTCCTGCCTGGCGTTTCTCACCCTCACGACCCCCATCATCGACCTGCTGCCGCTGCTGCGCCGTCTGGGGGTGCCGCAGGTCATCGTGGAAATCATGCTGCTCATCTATCGCCTGGTGTTCGTGTTCGTGGAGCGGGCGACCAGTGGCCAGCAGGCCCAGGCGGCTCGCCAGGGTTACAGCAGCCTTGGTCGCAGCATCCAGTCCCTGGGATTGTTGATCGCGGGTCTCTTCCAGCGTTCGCTGGAGCGGGCGCGGCGCCTGGAAACCGGTCTCGCCGCGCGCGGCTTCGAGGGTGAACTTAGCGTATTGACGCCGGCGCGTACGCTGTCGCGTCCCCGCTTGGTGGGTGTGGGAGGCGTGCTGCTGGCGGTGGCGCTGGCGGGCATACTGCTGGATCGCGTGACGCCATGAGTTCGCCCATCCTGGCCGTACACGGCCTGGAGTACGTCTATCCGGGTGGGATTCAAGCCCTCAAGGGCCTCGATCTGACTATAACGAAAGGGCGCAAGCTGGCTCTGCTGGGGTTCAACGGCTGTGGTAAAACCACCTTGCTCCTGCATCTGAATGGCACGCTGAAGCCACGCCGGGGCACGATCACGATCGATGGCCAGCCCGCTGCCTATGATCGCCGCGCGCGCACCGTCTGGCGCGGCCGCGTCGGCCTGGTGCTCCAGGAACCGGACGATCAATTATTCTCGGCCAGCGTCTATCAGGATGTTTCCTTTGGACCCCTGAACCTGGGACTCTCCGAGCCGGAGGTTCGTGCTCGCATCAAAGAGTCTTTGGACGCTCTGCAAATCGGCCACTTGGCCGAACGCGCCACCCACATGCTGAGCTTTGGGCAGAAGAAGCGGGTGGCCATCGCCGGCATCCTGGCCATGCGTCCCGAGATACTCATCCTGGACGAGCCCAATGCCGGCCTCGATCCCTGTGGTGTTACGCAGTTGCTTGCAGCGTTGCAACGACTCCACGCGTTGGGCACAACCCTGGTGTTTTCCACCCATGACGTCGATCTGGCCTATGCCTGGGCCGACGAGGTGGCCATCTTTGGCGAAGGGACCGTACTCAGGCAGGGTGCTGCGGTGGAGGTCCTGGCGGACAGGGAACTGCTGCGCGCCGCCGGCCTCAAGGCGCCCTTGATTCTGGAGCTTGCCCAGGAACTGCTGGGCGAGGCAGGCGACTGGCCAACCGGCGGGCCGCCGCGTTCCCGAGCGGCGTTGTTGGCGGTTATCCGCGCGACTGTCAACCGACTCCAGGCCAACAGGGAAGTGGAATTGTTTTGCCAACCCCGGCGTGTTGGGCTGCTAAAAAGCAAGCCATGAAAGAACTGATACTCGGCGGCGCCCGTTCCGGCAAGAGCGCGCTGGCCCAGCACCGCGCGGAGCAGAGCGGACTCAAGGTGACTTATATCGCCACGGCCAGCGCTCTGGATGCTGAAATGGCCGAACGCATCGCTCGCCATCGCCGCGCGCGCCCCGGCCATTGGGAGCTGGTAGAGGAGTTGCTGGCAGTGGCCGGGACGCTGCAAGCAAACGCCGCTCACGATCACTGCTTGCTGGTGGACTGCCTGACCCTGTGGCTGACCAATCTGCTGGTTGCCGGAGACGACCGCTTGGCACGGGAAAAGCAGACCTTGCTGGAGTTGCTACCCACCCTGCCGGGACATATCATCCTGGTCAGCAATGAGGTCGGCCAGGGCATCGTTCCCGCCAATGAATTCGCCCGGCGGTTTCGCGATGAAGCTGGCTGGCTGCATCAGGACCTGGTGCGGCTCTGCGACCGGGTCACCTTTACGATCGCTGGTCTACCCCTCACCTTGAAGGACATCACTTTATGAGTGACAACTGGCTGCAATCTCCCATTCCCACCCTCGACAGCGCCTTCCTGGAGGCCGCGCGGGCGCGTCAGGCACAGTTGACTAAGCCCCCTGGTTCCCTGGGCCGGCTGGAGCAATTGGGCGTGACCCTGGCCGCCATGCAGAACACCCAGCAGCCGAGCTTGGAGCGGGTACGGGTCGTGGTCTTCGCCGCCGATCACGGAGTGGTGGCCGAGGGTGTCTCCGCGTTCCCCCAGGCGGTGACCGCCGAGATGGTGCGCAATTTCGCCCGGGGTGGGGCCGCCATCAGCGTGTTGGCGCGGGAGTGGGGCGCGGAGTTGGAAGTGATCAACGTAGGCACGGTCCAGGCTCTGGAGGAATTGCCTGGCGTCCTGGATTACCGCGCGGGACCCGGCACCGCCAATTTTGTCCAGGGGCCGGCCATGACGGCCCAGCAACTGGTCGAGGCGTTGTCAACGGGCCGGGAAGCCGCCGAGCGGGCCGCGGCCTGGGGCGCGCAGTTGTTCATCGGCGGCGAAATGGGCATCGGCAATACCACCAGCGCCGCCGCCCTGGGCTGTGCGCTGTTGCAGCTCCCGGCGGCGGCGCTGACCGGCCCCGGCACGGGACTGGATGCCGCTGGAGTGGCCCACAAGGCGCGCGTGATCGACGTGGCTCTGGCCCGCCACCGCACCGATCAACCCCTGGAGGCGCTGCTACGCCTGGGCGGGTTTGAAATCGCTGCCCTCGCCGGCGCCTATCTGCGCTGCGGCCAGTTGGGCATCCCGGCGCTGGTGGACGGTTTTATCACCACCGCCGCCGCCCTGGCGGCACTGCGCCTGCGGCCCGAACTGGCCACGTGGATGTTTTACGCCCACTGCTCCGCCGAACCCGGCCACCGCCACCTGCTGGAAGCGCTGGGAGCGGAACCGCTGCTGCACCTGGGCATGCGCTTGGGGGAGGGCAGCGGTGCCGCTGTCGCCCTGCCGCTGTTGCGAGTCGCCGCCGCCCTGCATGCGCGGATGGCCACCTTCGCCGAGGCGGGGGTGTCGGGAGGGTGATTGCCTGCCGCTGGTTGGACTAATCCAGTACCAGCACCGCGTCCATTTCCACCTGCGCGCCCCTGGGCAGGGTAGCCACGCCGACGGCGGCGCGGGCGGGGTAAGGTTCCTGGAAGTACTCGGCCATGACCCGATTTACCAGGGCGAAATGTCTGAGGTCGATCAAGAATATGGTCAGCTTGACCGCTTGGCCCAGGCTGCCGCCAGCAGCTTGGGCCACGGCACTCAGATTGTCGAATACCCGGCGGATCTGCGCTTCCGTGCCCTCCACCAGTTCCATGGTGGCGGGGTCCAGGGGAATCTGGCCCGACAGATAGACAGTGGCGCCGACCTTGACAGCCTGAGAATAGGTGCCAATGGCGGCGGGGGCCTGCTCGGTTTTGATGATTTCGCGAGGCATGCATGGCTCTCCGAATAATTTCAAGTGCGCCGGGTAATGCGCAACACCTGGGGCAGGGCGCGCAGCCGCCGTATGACCCGCGCTAGACTGTCGCGGTCGCGCAGGTTCACGATCAGGCTCACGGTAGTCGTCACGCCATCCCGTTCCGAGGTGTTGATATTTTCGATATTGACGCCGGCTTCGGAGATGGCCACCGCGATGGTAGCCAGCGCCCCGCGCTTATTGGCGACATCCAGCCGCAGTTCGACAGGAAATTCCACCTTGAGATCTTTTTCCCACTCCACCTCGATCCACTTATCCGGATTGTTCCGGTAATCGGCTACGTTTTTACACGAATCCCGGTGGATGACGATGCCGCGCCCGGTGCTCAGATAACCGATGATGGTGTCGCCAGGCAGTGGCCGGCAACACTTGCCAAAGCTGACGACCGTGCCCTCGGTGCCCCTGATCAGCAGAGGCTTGGCGTTTTTGGCATTAAACGGCGAGGCGGTAAGCCCCAGCGCCTCGGTATCCGTCAGCAGACGTTTGGCGATCAGCGCGGCCACCCGGTTACCGAGGCCAATATCGGCCAGGATGTCATCGAAGTTGGGCACGTTGAATTCGCCGACCAGGACATCGATCCGCTCCTGCGGCAGTTCCCGGAGTCCGCCGATACGCCCCAGCAGCGCCTTTTCCAGCAACCGTTTGCCAAGGATGATGGCTTCTTCGCGCTGTAGATGTTTGAGGTAGTGGCGGATGCTGGCGCGGGCCTTGGCAGTGACCACGAAGCTCAGCCAGGCCGGATTGGGGCGGGCAGTGGGCGTGATGATCACTTCCACGGTCTGGCCATTGGCGAGCGGCGTGCGCAGGGGAACCAAGCGCCGGTCGATCTTGGCGCCCACGCAGGTATTGCCCACGTCGGAATGGATTGCATAGGCGAAATCTACCGCCGTGGCACCGCGCGGCAGTTCGATGATCCTGCCGCGCGGGGTGAACACGTAGACTTCGTCCGGAAACAAATCCACTTTAACGGATTCCAGGAATTCCACGGAATTGCCGGCCCGCCGCTGCATGTCGAGAAGCTTCTGCAGCCACTCGCGGGCGCGCTTGTGGGCGCTGTTGCTCTGGCTGCCCGGCGCTTTGTAAAGCCAGTGGGCCGCGACCCCGGCCTCCGCCAAAATATGCATTTCGGAGGTGCGGATCTGGGCTTCGATGGGCACCCCATGGGGCCCGAACAGCACCGTGTGCAAGGATTGATAGCCGTTGGCCTTGGGAATGGCGATATAGTCCTTGAAACGCCCCATGAAAGGCTTGTAAAGGCCATGGATCATGCCCAGCACCCGGTAGCAGGTATCTATCGTATCGACGATAATGCGCACGGCATAGACATCGTAAACCTCCTTGAAGGACAGGTGCTTGTCCCGCATTTTTTTGTAAATACCCCACAGATGCTTGCTGCGTCCGAACACCTCGGCCTTGACATCGTACTCGAGCAGTCGGTTGCGAATTCGCGTTTCCATCTGGCTGACGATCTCCTTGCGGTTGCCGCTCATTCTCCGCAGCGCGTCGTTGAGCACGCGGTAACGGATCGGATAGAGATGGCTGAAGCCCAGGTTTTCCAGCTCCAGGCGCAGGTGGTTCATACCCAGGCGGCCGGCGATGGGCGCATAGATTTCCAGGGTTTCCCGCGCGATGCGGCGGCGCTTGTCGGGCGGCATGACCCCGAGCGTGCGCATATTGTGTAAGCGATCGGCCAGTTTGACGATAATGACCCGCAGGTCTTTGGCCATGGCCAGAAACATCTTGCGGAAGTTCTCCGCCTGGGCCTCCACCATGGAACTGAAGGTTATCTGGGTAAGTTTGCTGACCCCGTCCACCAGTTCGGCCACTTCGGCGCCGAAGTGGCCGCTCAAGTGCTCCTTGCTGTAGTCGGTATCCTCAATCACATCATGGAGGATAGCCGCCATGATGGTTTCATGATCGAAGTGGACTTCGGCGAGGATGCGGGCTACCGCGATTGGATGGAAGACATAGGGTTCGCCGCTTTTGCGGCGCTGGCAGGCGTGCGCCTCGGCAGCGAAATAACAGGCATCCCGGCAGGCCGCTACCTGATCCGGCTCCAGGTAGCGGCCGAGGAGTGTGCACAGATCATCAACCCGGAGGTTGAGGTCTGCAAGCTGATCCGCGTCAGCAGCCGACGGACTGCTAAGGCGGACTTCGTGCGTCGGTACGCTCACCCCGACTCCTCGGCCAGATGCTCAGAGGAACCGCCGCTGTGCGCCGTGCTGGCGGTGACTTCGGTTGGCATATCCATCTTAAGTACCGGCCGGTCCTTGTGCAGGACGGCGGGATCGATTTTGTCCTCGGCGATTTCGCGCAGGGCCACCACGGTGGGTTTGTCATTTTCCCACGGTACCAGGGGTTCCATGCCCATGGCAAGCTGACGGGCGCGCCGGGAGGCGACCAGAACCAAATGGAAGCGGTTATCTACCTTGCTAAGACAGTCTTCTACGGTAACACGGGCCATTAAAAGGATTCTCCGGAACTATTCGGTTGGCTAAGTTTATGCAGTGAAGTTTAACTAAAAACAATAATTTAAGACAACAATGCTTGCAAGAGTTCACGCTGGCGCCAAACTTGGGCGGCGCATAACTGGCGGTTGGCGATGAAAATGGCGCGCAGCGCCTCCAGCGCGGCAGGGAAATCATCATTTATAACAATGTAATCGAATTCATGGTAATGGGACATTTCGCTGCTGGCGGCGGCCATGCGCCGCGCGATGACCGCATCGTCATCCTGCCCGCGTTGTTTGAGCCGTTGCCGCAGGGCTTCACGGGAAGGCGGCAGAATAAAGATGGTGCGCGCTCCGGGGATATGCGCGCAAACTTGGCGGGCGCCCTGCCAGTCGATCTCCAGAATCACATCCACCCCCACCCGCAACCGTTCCAGTACGGCATGGCGGCTGGTGCCGTACTGATAATCGAATACCTGGGCATGCTCCAGGAATATCCCTTCTTCGATCAATGCCTGGAAGACGGCGGGCTCCACGAAGTAGTAATCCACGCCATCCTGTTCGCCGGGACGCTGGGGCCGCGTGGTATGCGAAACCGACACCTCTACCTCGGGCGTGATCTCCAGCAGCTTTTTCACCAGGCTGGTTTTGCCGGCTCCCGAAGGAGCGGCAATGATATACAGGGTTCCCGCGGCTGTCATCGGTTCAGTTTCCAATGGGGAAGGGTGCACCTGAATCCAGTGTGCAGCCCGCAAGCCCCGCCAAATAAGGGTTTTGCCATTGTGGATTGCGCAGGGGCGCGCGCCTGGGTGTATACAAATTGTCAGTAAACTTTCAACTATTGTGACAGCCGTTCCCTGCTTTTGCTAAACAAATTCATCGGCACTTGAGCTTCTCAGGCAGCGGTTGCAGGAAACAGTTTGTCCACGCTCTGCTGCCAGATGTGGCGGATAGACTCGTTTCGCCATCTGCTCCTTGTCGGTCGCCGTATAGGGCGGCTCCGGTAGGGTCCAAACGGTGGCCACACGGAACGGATGCTGCGGATTCTTGGAGACGGATTCCACATCCACCCGCTGGCCGTCCGCCGTCTCGAAGCCGCGCTTCATGCTCGCGCGGTGCGGGATGATATCAAAATCCCATTTCTCGAAATCGGCGACTTCGTTTTGCGCTTCGCTGATGATGATTTCGATGATCGTCTCGTAGGGCATTCGCGTTCATCTGTGAAAGAGCGGCATGTTTGGCGGCTGTTATGAGGTTTTGAGAGGAGGCGGAAATGTTTTGAAAGCTACTCGATATTCTGAATCTGTTCGCGCATCTGCTCGATGAGCACCTTGAGTTCCACCGTGGCGCGGGTAGTCTCCGTGTCATTGGCCTTGGAGGCGAGGGTATTGGCTTCCCGATGCAGTTCCTGCATCAGAAAATCCAGCCGCCGGCCCACGGGTTCCGAGCGCCGTAAGACTGCGCTGATTTCATCCAGATGGGCATCGAGGCGGTCGAGTTCCTCCTCCACGTCCAGACGCTGGGCGATGATCACCAGTTCCTGTTCGAGGCGGTTGCGGTCCGGTTCCACAGGCAGATCGGCCAGCCGTGTCAACAATTTGTCACGCAGCCCCGCCAGAACCTCGGGGCGGCGGGCGCGGATGCGGCTTACCTGTTCACGCATGGCGTGGCAGCGTTGTCGGAGCATCTCGGCGATGCGCTCCCCCTCGCGCTCGCGGGTAGCCACCAGTTCAGCCAGCGCCCTGTCCAGTGAGGTAAGGATGGTCAACTGAACCTGTTCCAGATCCAGTTCGGCCTCATTGACTGCACCGGGCCAGCGCAGCACGTCCCCAGGCTGCAAGCCCGTGCCCGGTCCCATCATATGTTCCAAGTCCCCCACCAGTTCCAAGAGCCGCTCGACCAGCGGGAGGTTCAGAGAGAGGGAAACCAGCGCCGCCGTGGCGGACTGCAACTTGAGGGCACATTCCACCTTGCCGCGGCTTAAGGCTTTGTTGATTTGCTCGCGCACACTCCCTTCCAAGAAACGTAGCGATTCTGGCAGGCGGATGACGGTCTCCAAATAGCGATGATTGACGGAACGCAGTTCCCAGGTCATCACTCCCCATTCACTCTGCTGGTCCTCACTGGCAAAAGCAGTCATGCTGCGAATCATGTAGTGTCCTCTTCGGGAATAGAAAATGTTCAGGGTAAGCCTATTTGACGTAACATGATAACGGTGCTGGCACGCGCTGGCACCATAAGTTAACCAGGCCGGCGCAGGGCCGCCCACGGTGGGCCTATCCCTTTGCTATACTCCGTGCCCGCCCAAAAAATGACAGCGAGGAATCCAGCATGCGTCCGAGTGGCCGGGCCCCTGATGAACTGCGTACAATTCGCATCACCCGTCAATTCACCAAACATGCCGAGGGTTCGGTGCTGGTGGAATTCGGCGATACCAAAGTGATCTGCACCGCCAGCGTGGAGGAGCGCGTACCTCCTTTTCTCAAGGGTAAGGCGCGCGGCTGGGTCACGGCGGAGTACGGCATGCTGCCGCGCTCCACCCATACCCGCTCAGGCCGCGAGGCCGCTCGCGGCAAGCAGGTGGGTCGCACCATGGAGATTCAGCGCCTGATCGGCCGCGCCCTGCGCGCCGTGGTGGAGCTGGAGGCCTTGGGCGAGCGCACCATCACTATCGACTGTGACGTTATCCAGGCCGATGGCGGTACCCGCACCGCTTCCATCACCGGCGGCTTTGTGGCCATGGCCGATGCGGTGCGCTATCTGATGGCCAGCAAGCGGGCGGTGAAGAAAAATCCCCTGCATGGCCAGGTGGCCTCCGTATCGGTAGGCATCTATAAGGGTACGCCGGTGCTGGATTTGGACTATGCCGAAGATTCCGAGGCGGAGACCGATATGAACGTGGTGATGAATGACGCCGGCGCCTTTATCGAAATCCAGGGCACCGCCGAGGGCCATGCTTTCCGCCAGGATGAGCTGTTCGCCATGCTGGAACTGGGCCGGGCCGGCATTGCCCGGTTGGTTGAAAAACAGCGCGAAGCCTTGGGGCTGTGAAGAAGATCGTGCTGGCCACCGGCAATTCCGGCAAGGTGCGGGAACTCAACGCCCTGTTGGCAAGTCTTCAGGTGGAGGTCGTGCCGCAATCGGTGGTTAACGTGCCCGAGGCCGAGGAAACCGGCTTGAGTTTTGTGGAAAACGCTATTCTCAAGGCCCGCAACGCAGCGCACCACAGCGGCCTGCCGGCCATTGCAGATGACTCCGGGCTGGTGGTGGACGCCCTCAATGGGGCACCGGGCATTTATTCCGCCCGCTATGCCGGCGCCAAGGCTTCGGACCGTGACAATATGGACAAGCTACTGGCGGACTTGCGCACCGTGCCCGATGCGGAGCGCAGCGCTCGTTTTCACTGCCTCCTGGTTTATATGCGGCACGCCGGCGACCCCACGCCGCTGATCTGCCAGGGGATCTGGGAGGGCACAATTCTCCATGCTCCCCGCGGCGACCACGGTTTCGGCTACGATCCGGTGTTTTATGTGCCCTCGGCGGGCAAGACCGCGGCGGAACTGGAGCCGGTCCTCAAGAATCGTTTGAGCCATCGGGGCCAGGCCTTGCATCAGTTGCTCAGGATCCTGGCGCCTATCCGTTAATGTTCAATCGGGGAACGGTTCTGTCGCCATAACTCACCGCCAAACGCCGGTTACCATGCAGCATTTCTCCAACCCCATTCCCCTGACCCTCTACGTGCACATCCCGTGGTGTGCGCGCAAATGCCCCTATTGCGACTTTAACTCTCACGAAGCCCCTGGAGACCTGCCGGAGCGGGCCTATGTGGATGCCCTGCTGGCGGATTTGGAGCAGGATTTACCCAGGGTCTGGGGCCGGCGCATCGACAGCATCTTCATCGGCGGCGGCACACCCAGCCTGTTCTCCGCCAACGCCCTGGAGCGCTTGCTGAGCGGGTTGCGCGCCCGCCTGCACCTGCGTCCGGACCTGGAAATAACCCTGGAAGCCAATCCCGGCACGGTGGAACAGGGCAAATTTCAGGAATTGCTAGCGGTCGGCATCAACCGCCTGTCCATCGGCGTGCAGAGTTTTAACCCCGACCACTTGCGGCGGTTAGGCCGCATCCACGGGCGCCGCGAGGCCCTGCGCGCCGCCGAGGCGGCCCACGCCGCCGGGTTTGACAATTTCAACCTGGATCTGATGTTCGGCCTGCCGGAACAAACCATCGCCCAGGCGTTTGCCGATCTGACCGACGCCATCGCGCTGGAGCCCGCTCACCTCTCCCATTACCAGCTTACTCTGGAACCCAATACCCTGTTCCATAAGCATCCTCCCCTTCTGCCCGATGATGACCAGCTCTGGGAGATGCAGGAGCGCTGCCAGGAACGACTGGCGGCCAGCGGCTATGCTCAGTACGAAGTATCCGCCTATGCCCGGCCGGGCTGGCGCTGCCGCCATAACCTCAACTACTGGGAGTTCGGCGATTACCTGGGCATCGGCGCCGGTGCCCACGGCAAGCTGACCGATCCCGCCGGTGGCGCCATCAGCCGGCTGTGGAAGCTGAAAAACCCCCGCGACTACCTCGAGTGGGCGGGGACTCCACAGGGAATAGGCGGCGACACTGTGATTGCCGAAGCGGATCTGCGATTGGAATTCATGCTGAATGCCCTGCGGCTGACGGCGGGTGTGTCAGTCCACCTGTTCAGCGAGCGCACCGGTCTGTCAGTGGCGAGACTGGAGCCCGCCCTGGCGCTGGCGCGGAAGCGTGGTTTGCTGGCTGACGATGCAGCAGCCATCCGACCCACCGCGTGGGGCCAGCGCTTTCTCAACGATCTACTGGAACTGTTCATGTCCGAGGGCCAGACGCATGCTGGAATGGGTTAACGTGAGCTGTCCCTACTGCGGCCAGGACTACGAAACCGCCGTGGACTGTTCGGCGGGCGATCAAGACTACGTGGAGGACTGCCAAATCTGTTGCAGTCCCATCCTGTTCACCGTGAGCGTAGGCCAGGACGGCGCCCTGCTCAGCGTAGAAACCCGGCGGGAGAACGAATGAGCGACTATACCCCCATCGATTGCGGACTCTACAGCCGCTATGAATTGGCTATCCTGCGCCGCCAGCGACTGCGGGTTGCCTGGCGCGACCCCGATGGCGCGTGCCATCTGGAAACCCTGTTGCCGGTTAATCTCCAGACCCGCGAGCATGCCGAATATCTGCTGGCGAAAACCGGCGGTGATGCGGCTCTGGAAATACGGTTGGATCGCATCATCAGGGCCGAGCCTTGCTGAGCGGCTTGGCCTTTCGCGTCGGTTGCTCTGGTGGTGCCTGGCGTTGGATAGGGTGGCGGGCCAGCGTTTGCTTTACCAAGTACTACGGCCACCCCCGTGCCGCCGCCTCGGCATCTTCCAGTTCTTCCTTGCGCCGCCCGTAACCACACTGCTCGATGAGAGCGCGGGCCTTTTTCAGTCCCTCCTGGTCGCGGAACAGGCGGGCGCGGTGCAGGTGGATGTCGGCCATGTGCAGGCGCATGTCGCCGCGGGAGGCGATCTCCCAGGCTTCGTCCAGGTCGGCGCGGGCAGCGGCGATGTTGTTGGTGATGGCGTGGAGCCAGGCGCGGGTAAGGAGGCTGAGGGGGATATA
>Ga0209253_10003228_pt1 | contig 14353 bp, 9 predicted proteins | sample FrelakmetBRP12BR_FD_187145 | JGI IMG/M metagenome (GOLD analysis project Ga0209253, IMG submission 187145) | Freshwater lake sediment microbial communities from the University of Notre Dame, USA, for methane emissions studies - BRP12 BR (SPAdes)... | ecosystem: Environmental > Aquatic >...
GGCCCCCAACAGGTCCTTATGATACTCCTGAAGCGACTTCGGCAGAATCTCCGACTTTTTCATAGCTTCAATACCCTCGGCGGTAGCCCCAGCCGCCGTCATCGACGTCACATAGGGCACCTTATACTGTATCGCTGTCTTGCGAATGTAGCTGTCATCGTATTTGCTGCTCTGCCCCACCGGAGTATTGATGATCAGTTGGATCTCCTTGTTCTTGATGGCATCAGCGATGTTGGGCCTGCCCTCATGGAGCTTCTTCATCCTCTTCGTGCTCACACCTCTATCCTTCAGGACGTTGCCTGTTCCTTCGGTGGTGTAAACCTCGAACCCCAGTTTCTTGATTCTCTTCGCCAGCGGATAGACTTCCGACTTGTCCTTGTCAGCCACTGTCAACAGCACGTTTCCTTTCAGCGGCAACTTGGTACCCGCGGCGGCTTGAGCCTTGTAGAAGGCCAGCCCGAAAGTGTCGGCGATCCCCATGACTTCTCCGGTGGACTTCATCTCCGGACCGAGCAGCGGATCGACCTCCGGGAACATGTTGAAGGGGAATACCGCCTCTTTGACGCCAAAAAAGGGCGGCGTGCGCTTCTTGAGCTCCGGGAACTCCTTCAGCTTCTTGCCCATGACCAGGTAAGTGGCAATGCGAGCCATGGGTATCCCCATGACTTTGGAGACATAGGGAACGGTGCGCGAAGCCCTCGGGTTGGCCTCCAGAATGTAGACCTTGTCGTCGCATATGGCGTACTGAATGTTGATGAGCCCTACTGCCTTCAGGTCCTTGACTATCTTGGCCGTGTAGTCTTCAATCGTTTTCAGGTGTTCCGGCTTGATCGTCCGTGAAGGGATAACGCAAGCCGCATCTCCGGAGTGAACACCGGCGAACTCGATGTGCTCCATTGTCGCCGCCACAAAAGCATCCTCGCCGTCGCAGAGAGCATCGACCTCGGTTTCAATGGCGTGCTCCAGGAACCTGTCGATCAGCATGGGGTATTCGGGGCTGACCTGGATGGCCTCTGCCGCGTGCTTGATCAACTCGTCCTGGTCAAAGACGACCTTCATTCCCCGACCACCAAGTACGAATGACGGCCGCACCATGAGGGGATAGCCGATGCTATCGGCAATCGCCACCGCCTCCTTTAGAGAACGCGCCGTTCCGCTCTCAGGTTGCAGTATGTCAAGGGCAATCATCCTCTCCCGAAAGCGCTCCCTGTCCTCGGCCAAGCCGATGCTCTCGGGCGTGGTGCCCAGGACCTTCACGCCGTTGTCTTTCAGCTCTTGAGCAATGTTCAGCGGCGTCTGGCCGCCAAACTGGACGATGACGCCGTCAGGTTTCTCCTTGTCGTAGATGTTCAAGACGTCCTCGACCGTCAGGGGTTCGAAATAGAGCTTGTTCGAAGTATCGTAGTCGGTCGACACTGTCTCGGGGTTGCAGTTGACCATGATCGACTCATAGCCCATGTCTCTCAGGCAGAAAGCCGCATGGACACACGTGTAGTCGAACTCAATTCCCTGGCCGATTCTGTTGGGGCCGCCGCCCAGAATCATCACCTTCTTGCGCGTCGACACCGGCACTTCATCCTTCTCGCCAACATAGGTGGAATAGTAGTAAGCAGCATTCTCCACACCGCTGACGGGAACGGCTGCATACTTCACGCGCTTCCCGATGGCAATCCTCTTCTGCCTGACCTCTCTCTCCTTCACTCCGAATAGACCAGCCAGGTAAAGGTCGGAGAATCCCCATTCCTTCGCTTTGGCCAACTTGGTATTGGGCAAATCCTTCCACTTGTGCTTGAGCAGCTCCTCCTCAAACTCCACCAGTTCCTTCATCTCATTGATGAACCACCGGCCGATGTAAGTCAGATGGTAGAGATCCTCCACCGGCATGCCTTTGCGCAGGGCCTCGTACATGAGGAAGATGCGCTCGCTTGAGGGCACCGCCAGCTTCTCTCTCAGTTTCTCCAGAGTGAGCCTCTTGAAGTCCTTGGCGCCGCCCAGGCCATATCTCTTGATCTCGAGAGAACGAATGGACTTCTGCAGGGTTTCCTTGAAAGTCTTCCCGATGCTCATCACTTCGCCGACGGCCTTCATCTGGGTGCCTATGACATCCTTGGCCTGGGGGAATTTCTCGAAGGCCCAGCGGGCGAACTTGGACACCACATAGTCACCCCAGGGCTCGTATTTCTCCAGAGTGCCCTTTCTCCAGTAGGGGATCTCATCCATGGTGATCCCGGTAGCCAACATCGTCGAAACGCGGGCGATGGGAAACCCGGTGGCCTTGGATGCCAGGGCGGAGGATCGGGAGGTGCGGGGGTTGATCTCGATGACCACCAGCCTGTCATCGTCGGGGTTATGAGCAAACTGAATATTGGTGCCGCCGATGACTCCGATAGCATCTACGATCCTGTAGGAGATCTCCTGCATCCGCTCCTGCAGTGCCTTGGGAACAGTAAGCATGGGAGCCACGCAGAAGCTGTCGCCCGTGTGCACGCCCATAGCGTCAACGTTCTCGATGAAGCACACCGTGATCTTTTGGTTCTTCTGGTCCCTGACTACCTCCAGTTCCAGTTCCTCCCAGCCATAGACCGACTCCTCCACCAGCACTTGGCTGATCAGGCTGGCCGCAAGGCCGCGGCTCACGATTGTTCTCAGCTCTTCCACGTTGTAGGCAATGCCACCACCTGTTCCACCCAGTGTATAGGCTGGCCGCAACACAACCGGATAACCCAGTTTCTCGGCAATCCGCTCAGCCTCTTCGGCGGAATAGCAGGGATCGGATTTTGGCACCGCAACGCCCAACTGAGCCATGGCCTCTTTGAAGATAATGCGGTCTTCCCCGCGCTCGATGGCATCAGCCTTGACGCCAATGACCTCGACGCCATACTTCTCCAGAACGCCGGCTTTGTGCAGGCTGGAAGCCAGGTTCAGACCGGTCTGCCCGCCTAGATTCGGCAGGAGCGCATCCGGCCTCTCCCGCTCGATGATCTTGGCCACGCTCTCCGTGGTGAGTGGCTCGATATATGTTCTGTCCGCCATGCCCGGATCCGTCATGATGGTGGCCGGGTTGGAGTTGACCAGTACGATTTCGTATCCCTCTTCCCTCAGGGCCTTGCAGGCCTGCGTGCCGGAATAGTCGAATTCACACGCCTGCCCGATGATGATGGGCCCTGAACCTATGATGAGAACCTTCTTTATGTCATTTCGTCGCGGCACCAATAACTCCTTTCATCGACGGAAACCCGCTCACTCTGCGTTCCAGTACCTGCACTGCCCTTCTCAGCACACCAAGCTGGCTGAGCCAAACGCTACTTCCCCCTCATCTCAACACTGTCATCACGGTAGACGACGTTTCCTGCCACCACAGTCGCCATCACCTTCCCTCTGAGCAGGCGCCCACCCCAGGGGTTGTTCCTCCCCTTGGAGGCGAAACGGCTTGGATCCACCACCCATGCGAAATCGGGATTGAACAGAACGAGATCTCCAGGAGATCCGGCCTGGAGCATACCCAGCCCTTCAGGCACAGGGTAGCCGGATAGAACCGACATGCCCGCTACTCTCCTCAGGACCATCGCCGGTCCACTGGTCAGCCTGGCGATCAGAGTCGACAACTCGAGCCTGCCCTCGTGGACTAGAGAAAGCAGTACCGGCAGAGCCGTTTCCAGGCCGCTGATCCCGAAAGCCGCCGATTCGAAGTCGCCGGCTTTGTCTCCCAGGGTATGGGGAGCATGATCAGTGGCAATGGCGTCGATAACCCCGTCCTTGACACCCTGCACCAGCGCCTCAACATCTCTGGCTGTCCGCAGAGGAGGATTCACTTTGGCATCAGTGCCGCACTTGCTCACGCTCTCCTCTGTCAGCGTCAAGTGGTGCGGCGTGGCTTCAGCCGTAACCCTTACGCCAGCCTCCTTGCCGCGGCGAATAATCTCCACCGACCCGGCGGTGCTCACATGAGTGATGTGTATCCTGGCACCGGTGAGCATCGCCAACTCAATATCCCGTTGCACCACGCTCTCCTCAGCCGCCGCCGGCATTCCCTTCAGACGCAGTTCTACTGCAGCAGGCCCCTCATTCATAACGCCACCAGCAGTGAGAGCCACATCTTCGCAATGATCCATAACGGGGAGGTCGAGGTGTCTACTGCGCTCTAGGGCCCGGCGCATGAGCTCAGAATCCACCACCGGCCGGCCATCATCGCTGAAGCCAACCACCCCCGACTCAGCCAGACTGGCCATGTCCGTCAACTTCTCCCCTCGTTGTCCTTCACTCACACATCCTATGGGAAAAACCCGGACTCTGGCCTCCAGCCCCACCTTGTTTCTCAAGTAGGTCATCGTATCGGGAGAGTCAATAGGAGGAGAAGTGTTCGGCATGCAGCAGACAGCAGTGAACCCACCTCTCGCAGCCGCCTCGGTGCCAGTGGCGATCGTCTCCTTCTCCTCAAAGCCAGGCTCTCGAAGATGGCAGTGCAGATCAATGAATCCCGGCGAGACCACCAAACCTTTGGCAGAGAAGACCCGGCAGCCGTCAGGACACATGCCCAACCCGTTTTCCCCGACCCACTCCAAGCTGCCTTCTCTTATGAGCAAATCGCCAACCATATCGATGTGTTTGAAGGGATCGATGATGTGCCCACCGGTGATATACAGGGATCCGACCTTCACTCTCCGTCTCCTGCCGCGCAGCCGACCGACGACCATCTACGGCCGTGCACAAGTTGCTGTGCCGTCAGATCTGCCGGACCAGCCACGATCAAGCTGACGCTCAGCATCGACCCAGTCTCAACCCTCTGCATATTTCCCCGGCTGGAAACCTCTGGACTGTGCTTCGCTCTCCGAATCGAAGATGATCAGATTCTCCGGCTTAATCTTCTTCATCCAATGGCTATCGGAGCTGTGATATCGCTTGCTCTTCAATGTGCCCTCGTGCCACTCCGCGCTGGCGACGTACTTGGGGAAGGTCTCGTGTTCACAGTAGGTACAGCGCAGCGTCAGCGGCTTGAAACCGACCATTTTGAATTCGGGCTTGATGTACTTCTCCTCGTTCATGGACACGCAGTTCCGGTTCTGGCATCTCACGCCGAATCCGCGATTGTAGGTGGGATGCTTTGCCACTTGCTTGGGAGCCTTGTCATCCCGGTCAATGTCGGCCTTCTTCGAACCCAACAAGAGGCTTATCAGCGCCATCCTGACCGGCACTCCCCGCGCCGCCTGTTTGAAGTACATGGACCGCGGATCGGCATCCAGCTCATAGGCCAGCTCGTCGACACGCGGCAACGGATGCATCACCAGCGTTTCCCTGTAAGTCTTGTCCTTGAGAAGCTTCTTGTCCACGACGGGGTATTCCCTCTTTGTATCATCTTCGCCTTTGGCGGCATCACGCCGCTCTCTTTGCAGCCTGGTGACATAGATGGCATCCACTCCCTTCTCCAACTCCACCTGAAGACTGACGTCGGCCATCATGGCCAACTGATGAGGCATGCTCGGAGTCACATATATGGCATCCAGAGAGAAGAGTCCTCCCGTTTCCGACTGATTGGCCGTTCCATACCTCCGCAGTTCACCCCCGTACTCCGAAGTCAGCTTCCTGACCACATGATCCGGTATTCCCAGCCCTGGAGCAGGGCGGAAGAGTATCGTCGCCCCGAACCTGGCCAGCGCATACGCCAGTGAATGTACTGTCCGCCCGTACTTCAGATCACCCCATAGGGCCACCTTCAGGCCCTTGATGGCCTTCCTCTCCTTCTTGATGGTGTACAAGTCCAGGAGGGTCTGCGTGGGGTGCTCGTGGCCCCCGTCGCCGGCGTTTACCACCGGGACTCCGGCATAGTCGGCGACTACCTTGGCGGAGCCTTCCCAGGGGTGTCTGATGACAATGATGTCGGCGTAACTGCCCACTACTCTGGCCATGTCCGCAATGCTCTCGCCCTTAGCCAGAGAAGTAGCCCCGATATCGACCGCTGTTATCACCCGTCCGCCTAGCCTCAGCATGGCGGCTTCGAACGACATGCGCGTCCTGGTGCTGGGCTCAAAGAACAGGCTCGCCATGATCTTGCCCTGACAGACGCCGGACTGTTCATTCACCGACTCCGCCATCTCATCTGCCACCGAGAACACCGCCTCGATCTCATCGTTGGACAGGTCATCCATGGTCACCAGACTTCTACCTGCCAGACTCATGACGCCTCCTTGCTGCCACCGCGTTCTTCGTCGACTCTTCGCCTCCCGCCTGCGCTGCGGATTGACTTGCGATCACAACTTCATCCCGCCCGTCGACTTCCAGTAACCTCACATCTATCGCTTCGTTCCTTGAGGTCGGTACGTTCTTGCCGATGTAGTCAGGCCGAATAGGCAGTTCCCGATGCCCGCGGTCAACGAGGACCGCCAGCTGCACGTGCTCCGGCCGACCATGATCGATGAGGGCATCCATGGCCGCCCGTATGCTCCGGCCGGTGTAGATGACATCGTCCACCAGCACCACACGTTTGCCGGCGATATCGTCGGGAATGTCGTTTGGGCGAACTGACGGCGGCGTCTGGAGGTAGGAGAGGTCATCCCGATAGGGACCAATGTCCAGCGCACCCACCGGCACATCGACTCCCTCGATCCCCCTTATTGCGGCCGCCAGCCGCGAAGCCAGAGGCACCCCTCTGGTGTACAGGCCAACGAAGACCAGCCCATCGCAGCCATGATTTCTTTCAATGACTTCATGAGCGATGCGGGTCCAGGCGCGCCTCATGTCCTCGGCAGACATAATCACCTTTTCAGACATACAAAAAACCTCTTGCCGGGCTGGCAAGAGGTTTCAGTTCTGCTCTCTCCTCGTGAGTCTGGGCCCAAGCCCTCTTCCCTTACCAGCCTCTCCGGACTGACTTAAAGGTCCGATATCCTCAGTTGTTAAGTGACCGGCGACCTGGCGGGTCGCCTTCGCGGTCATCACTGACTTGGTATGATACCATGCCTCTGGCCTCCCGGCAAGCCGGCCGTCAACCTACGGTTGCCTACCATATTTCACCTTCGCATACAGCATGGCCAGGACAAGTACCAGATTCACTGAATTGGAGACAATGACAGACAGCAACTCCTTCGAAATGCCATACGCCAGCCAGCACATGCCACCCATCAGAAAGAGGATGTTGAAGGGCAGACTTATCTCACGAGCGCTCTTGAGTCTGTAGAGGCGCCACACCTGCGGAATGAACGCCACGGTTATGAGAGATCCTCCGACAAAACCCAGGATTTCTTCCCAATCCAATCCTAGCCTCCAGTCCTGCTACAGTGTTCTTTGCCCTTGAAGTCGCCGGGTAACACTCCAGCACCCCAAGCAGTTAACAATAGTAGCACCGAACCTGGATTACAGTGAAGTCAAGAAGCAGCCCATCACCGCTCTGGCCGACCACAGAGTCGCCTTGACAGTGCAAAGACGCATCGATATCATTCCTAGAATCGCCGAGGCTGGACAGGCATGGCCCCTGGGATCCCTGTCGAAAATCCGCGTCATGACATTCTGGAAAACAAAGACCAGCATCGGCCAAGGGGAGGGACATTATGAAGACGCTGGTCACTGGGAGCACGGGATTGGTTGGGAGCGCCTTGGTCGAACGTCTGTTGGCTAGGGGCCACGAGGTTCGCGCTCTGGCCCGCAAGACATCTGACCTCAGCCACCTTAAGACCACTGGAGCCGAGATCGTCTTCGGCGATATCACGGACTCCGGCGCCTTGCCACCGGTGGTGAAAGGGATCGACATCGTCTTCCATTGCGCGGCCAAGGTCACCCCCGGCTGGGGAACTTGGAGGGAATACGAAGAGACCACTGTTGAGGGCACCAAGAACGTGCTGAAGGCCAGCTCCGAGGCAGGAGTGAAACGCTTTCTCCAGGTCAGCTCGCACATGGTCTATGGTGACGCCTGCCAGAAGGGCGACGTCCCGGCCGACGAAAACACCCCTTGCGAAGCGGGCAAGACGCCTCCGACATTCTACGACTACTCTAAGATGCTGGCCGAACAGGCCTGCTGGGAACACCACAGGCAAGGCAAGATCCAGGTCTCTATGATAAGAATAGTCTCTGCGTACGGTCCCCGAGACAGGCTCCTGGCTGATCGAGTGTACAAGCAGACCTCCTTTCCCATTCTCTTCTGGCCGGGCAATGCCAACCCCCGATATTCGATCGTCTACGTGAATGACATAGCAGAGCTGGCCATCCTCGCCGCCACCAGCGACAAAGGCATAGGCCAGGTGTTCAACGTGGCTGGACCCGAGCCGATGAGGCTTAAGGAATTCGCCGAGGCTATGATCCGCGCTCGAGGAGTGAAGAGGACGTGGGCCACGATGCCCTACCCTGTGGCTTGGGTATGGTGCTGGATGATGGAGACAAGTGCCAAGCTGTTGCGCTCCAAGAAGATGCCCTACTTGACCCTCGCCAGCCTGCGCAGCATAAACAGAGAGGGTCATATCGATGGCTCCAAGGCCAGGAAGGAGTTGGGATGGGAGCCAAAGGTATCCGTAGACGAGGGCACGAAACTATACGTACAGTGGCTCAGGCAGCAGAAGAAGAGATAGCCATCCGGCAGTCATCTGCGCTAGAATGCATAGATATGACCCAATGCAGAGGGGCACTCTTAGAGCGTAGGAACTCTCGCTTCGGGGCACCGATGCCGTGATTTGCCGCCGTCAACGCGCTTGATGCATCATAGGCTGCTGTGGCGACAGTTGGCATAGAGTGTTTCCTGAGTTTCGGGACGATAGCACAGATAGAGACCAAGGGGAGGAGATCATGAAAGCACTGGTTACTGGGGGCACCGGATGTGTTGGGAGTGCCCTCGTGGAGCGTCTTCTGGCGCATGGCTTTGAGGTACGTGCCCTGGTCAGAAAGACATCGGACCTCCACCACCTCAAGACCACCGGAGCCCAGATCGTCTTCGGTGACGTTACGGACTATGAGGGCCTGCACGCGGCCGCAGACGGGGTCGACATCGTCTTTCACGCTGCGGCCAAGGTAACGCCAGGATGGGGAACGTGGGAAGAGTTCGAGAAGACCACCGTCCGGGGCACCGAAAACCTCCTGAAAGCCGCCGTGGAAGGCGGAGCCAGCCGTTTTCTGCAGGTTAGCTCCTACACAGTCTACGGCGACGCCTGCTTCAAAGGCGACATTCCGGCTGACGAGTCTACGGAGTGCGCTGTCTGCCTTACTCCCAAGACCTACTACGACTACGCCAAGTTGCTGGCCGAGCGAGCCTGCTGGGAATACCACCGTCAGGGCAAGATCAAAGTCTCGATGATCAGAATCGGCTCCGCCTATGGGCCTAGAGACAGGCTGATCTCAGACCGAATCTACCGGTACGCTGCCTCCCCGATCATACTCTGGCCCGGGAGAGGTAATCCGCGATATGCCATAGTGAACTCGTACGACATCGCCGAACTCTCTATAATGGCGGCCACCAGTGACAAGGGTATTGGCGAAGTCTACAATGTCGCCTCGCCGGAGCCCACCAGGCTGAAGCAGTTCGCTGAAGCCATGGTCCGAGCCAGGGGTGGCCGGAGAGTCTGGGGAAGCATCCCCTTCTCTGTCGCCTACGTCTGGTGTTACATGATGGAGTTAGTATCCACACTGGGACGTGCCAAACAGATGCCCTTCCTCAACCGCTACTTCATTCTCCAGCTCAACATGGAATGCAATCTCGACGGTTCTAAGGCCAAGAGGGAGCTGGGGTGGGTGCCCAGAATGTCTCTGGACGAGGGCACCAAACAGTACGTCGAGTGGCGCCGAGCCGAAGAAGAGGCGGAGAAGAAGAGGAAGGGGAAGCACCCTGCCAACACTTAGTGGTGTGCCGATACAAAGAGGTCGAGCCTCTCCGGGCCTGCTCTCCCGGTCACAGAAAACCCTGCTTCATGGCGCCGATGGCCTCGTTCACCTTCATCGCGGCATCCGGGCTCTCGGCCTTGATAGCGTCATTGGCCCGGTCTAGAAACTCCTGGACTTCCGCGGGGAAACCCCCGTATATGCTATAGAAGGACCGCCGCCTCCGCTCCAAGCAGAACTTCAGTCGCTCCATGGGCGCCTTCGAAAGGTACCGAGAGACAGTGTCCAGCATGGCCTGCTTGTCGTCAGGAAGCTGGCCTTCCACCTCCCACAGCAGGTTGGACATCTGATCGCTGGCCAGGTATGAACGGCAGTCCAGGTTCTCAATCAGGAGACCAATCTCGCCCACCATTTCGTCTTCGTCCAGAATCTGGAAATCGGCACTTCCCATCTGTTCATGGAGCGGAGTGTTCTTCCTCACTCCCAGACTCCTCAGCCTGATGAAATTCGGACTTATCGCGTTCAGTACGCGCGCCGATTCCAGGGCGTGGTTCTCGGACCACCTCTTGCCACCCAATCCAGGCATAACGTATTCCGACAACGATATACCCGCCTCCACTACCGCCCTTCCTCCGCGAATATGCTCCTCCGCCGTCACCCCTTTCTCCATGTAACGCAGCACCTCGTCCGAACCGGACTCCAGGCCAATGTGCACCCGAGACAGGCCCGCGTGGTGCAGTTCCTTCAACTCTGCCGGCGATCTCCGGGATACGGTCTTGGCCCGAGCATACGACGTGATGCGCTCGATGCTGGAGAACCTGCCCTTTAGGTGTCTCAGCACCTCCAGCAGTTCAGGCACTCGCATGATCAAAGTATCGGCATCCTGAAGGAAAGCGGTGCGACCGCCCGAGGCCAGCCAGTTGGCCACGTTCACCAGACTGCCGGCGCACAATTCAACCCCGGCAGGATCCGGAGAGTCACCGCTGTAGAGCCCTGGATTACCGTTCACGATGGCTCCAAGAACCGCCCGGTCGATTCTGCCACCCAAGCCCAGCATCCATGATGCAGCCTTCAACTCACCCACCAATGCCCCCGCTGCATCAATGTCCTCTTTAATCTCAGACACACTGCGGTACTCGAATTTCTGGCCTTTGTAGACCGGGCAGAACCGGCACCTGTTCCAGGGGCAGTTCCGCGTTGCCCTGATCAGCAAAGAATGATCTCGTCCCTCGCTGGGTGGTCTTATCGGGCCCATTTCATACCACCAACGCTTTGACTTGGTAGTGTCTATACGGTATCCGCCAGACGCGGAGCCGTCGCTATCATTCAGCACCACAGAACCTCCAACCGGCCTATAAGGACCCCTGAGTCACTACTACTGGATGACTCCAGGAGTAATGATAGCCCTCAGCGCCAGCCGAGTGTCAAGCTGTTTCATCTCCAGGGCCATCAGTTTGACACTCAAAGTAGAATGGAGTTGAGAGTGGAATTTCGGAGTGTCCCCCGGCTCTTCTGATTCTCCCCCAAGACGGGACGTTCGCCTCAGGCGGACGCCTCAGGAGGAGCGGGGGACTAAGGGGGTTGAAAGAGGATTCTGAAACATCTTCATGGAGGTGGTCGTGGTTAACGTGGCGGATTCTATTCAAGGCATCTACCACTTCATGGCTGACAGGACACCAGGCGCATTGAGCTCCGTTCCGCCAAAACCGCGGAGGCCCAACATCTGGCAGCAGAACGGCGTAGCTCTCGTCAGCAAGGTGAAGGACACCGGCGATGTGAAAGCGTCGGTTTCCAAGAGCCTCGACCTGATTGGCGGGGTGAGCAAGTTGGCCGGCCCGGGCGACACGATAATGGTCAAGCCCAATTTCAACAGCCCTGACCCTCCTCCCGGTTCAACCGACATCGCCTTCTTGAAAGCCGTTCTTGAACTGCTGCTGCAGACAGGCGCCAAAGTGGTGGTGGGCGAGAGTTCAGGCGGAATGTGGAGGCCCACCCGGAAGACCCTGGCCAAGCTGGGCGTTCCTGAAGTGCTGGGGAAGATGGGGGTGGAACTGATTGCTTTCGATGACCATCCGCAGGATTGGGTACAGATAGACACCGGCGGGGACTACTTGAAGACGGCGACTATGCCCAAATCCGCGTATGAGGCAACAAAGTTGGTCTATCTCCCTTGTTTGAAGACTCACAACCTGGGCAGGTTCACCATGTCCCTGAAGCTCGGCATGGGCCTGATACATCCCGGCGAAAGACGTGCCATTCACATGGGCAATCTGGAGCAGAAGGCGGTGGAGATCAACCTCGCCTGGCAGCCGGACCTGATCATCATGGACGGACGCAAGGCATTCGTGTCCGGTGGGCCGGACAAGGGCGAAATGGTTCAACCCGGGATCATCATGGCGTCCGGCGACATGGTGGCCATTGATGTCGAAGGACTCAAGGTACTGTTGTCATACCGGGCGAAGAACAAGCTCCCGGAGAACCCTTGGGACTCGCCACAGATCGTCACTGCGTTGACGCATCGTCTGGGCTGCAAAGAAGGAGAGTACAAGGTATTATCAGAGTAGCTCTCCCTTCGCTCCGACGTCCGGCATAGTGGGGCGTTGCACCTAGACGAGCCATGCTGTACCCAGAACAGAAGAAGTCCCTGTGGCAGAGGCTGGGACGGTGCTATCCGCTTCAGCTTGAACTGGTGCCTCTGCTCTTGCTGGGGTTAACGATCTACCTGGTCCTCTCCAACTACTCTACGCTGCCGGACACCATTCCCAGCCATTTCAACGCGCAGGGAGTGGCCGATGACTGGGGCAACAAGAAGTCGATCTTCTTCTTTCCAGCCTTCGTGGTTCCTCTCTACGTCTTCTTGTCTCTGTTCAATGCCTGGATATCGCTGGCCAAAGACCCGAAATCACTGATCAACCTTCCGGAGCGAACCAAAGCGGCCATAAGCGAGGCCAGAGCCGAAGAACTGCGGGTTCTCATCGCGCGTTGCCTGTTCCTGATCAAAACGCTCACGGTAGCCCTGATGACATACAGCGTCTACGCCACCATTGAGGTGGCCCGCGGCGAGGCCCGGGGTTTGGGGATAGCGTTCTACCTCATCCTGGCAGCCATACTGGTCAGCACCGCATTCATGGTCTGGAAGAGTCTCAGCATGGCTCTATCCGGACAAAGATAGCCTCGACAACCCGTGGTCATACCTTTCCACTGCTCGGATCGTGCCGAACACCACACCAGCCGCCCGGCGACTTCCATTCATGGCAACGCCGTAATATAATCCAGAAACGTGGACTCGTGTTTCCATCGCCGCATTAGGGGAGGCCGATGATGTCGACAAAGAAGAAAAGGGTGTTACTGACCGGCGCATCCGGCTCCATGGGTGGAGAGGCCTTCAAGGAGCTCCTGCGAAGAAGAGACAAGTGCGACATCGTGCTTCTGCTCAGGCCATCCAAGCAGAACCGGGAAGCATTCAGCAAGTACGATGGCCAGCCTGGGGTCACCGTTGTCTGGGGAGATCTCTGCAACCCTGACGATGTGCTGAAGGCCGTAAACGGGATTGATCACGTTCTTCATCCAGCCGCCCTCATTGCTCCGGAGGCTGACGACAAGCCAAAGCAGTGCCGGATGATCAACTTCGGCGGCACCGCCAACATCATCGCTGCCATCAAGAAACAGCCGAACAACGGCGACAATGTGCGCCTGGTCTACATCAGCTCAGTAGCTGCGTACGGCGACAGGCTTCCGCCTATACACTGGATCAACGTTGGCGACCCTCTCAAACCCAGCGTGGGAGACTACTACGCGACTACGAAGATAGCCGCCGAGAGAGCCGTCATCGATTCTGGGATCAAACACTGGGCCATCATGCGGCAGACCTACATCGCCATCCCAAACGCCTTGACCCTCATGGACCCGATCGGATTCCATCAGCCGGTCAATACTCATATTGAACTGATAACCAGCGAGGATGCGGGTTATGGACTAGTACAGACGACGGAAGCGCCCGACGAATTCTATGGCCGGGTCTACAACATGGGTGGTGGCCCATCGTGCAGGGTGGTCTTCGTCGACTACCTGAGGCACATGATGAGACTGTTCGGGCTGGGCGACGCCACGAAGGTGATGCCGCTGAACTGGTTCGCCCTGAGGAACTTCCACTGCGGATACTATCAGGACAGCGACGAGCTCAATAACTATCTCGGCCATTGGAGGCACTCGCTTGGGGACCACTACAAACAGGTGGAGGCTGCCATTCCCTGGTACTTGAGAGCCCTGAAGCCAATCACCGGAATCACACCCAGCCTTCCCATCCGTATGTACATGAAAAGGATGGCTGATCCGCTCCATTGGATCGAAACCAACGATGAGGAGAAGATCAAGGCGTTCTTTGGCGACCGCCAGAAATGGGAAGCGATCCCTGACTGGAAGAACTACGTGCTTCAACCCTCCAACCCCGAACCTCCAAAGCGCCCCGAACAGACGGCGCCAGACAAACCAACCCTGGAATATGCTCGCACCCTGGCGCAGTCGAGGGGCGGACAGTGCCTGTCCAACAGCCTTGGCGACG
>Ga0209253_10003229_pt1 | contig 14352 bp, 11 predicted proteins | sample FrelakmetBRP12BR_FD_187145 | JGI IMG/M metagenome (GOLD analysis project Ga0209253, IMG submission 187145) | Freshwater lake sediment microbial communities from the University of Notre Dame, USA, for methane emissions studies - BRP12 BR (SPAdes)... | ecosystem: Environmental > Aquatic >...
GGCGCGCTGAAACGACTGCGCCATGCGTTCGCCGCTCAAGGTCAGGGTCGCGTCTTCCGGCGCGGCCAGGAGAGCCGCAATCGGCCCGGCGTCCAGCGCCTGCCAGGCCTCGGCCCAGGCGGCCCAGTCCTCCGACAGCGCGGGCGTGCGCAAGCGATCGTCGACCACGGGATCGGGGCCGCCCCGCTGCGGCATGGCGACGCCGCAGCCGCTCAGCCAGAACGAATTCACCACCAGGCGGCCGGCGGCCTCGCGACGCGCGTTCACCTCGTGCGTGTACAGCAGCATCTGTACTTCGCTTTGCAGCCGTCGCAGCAGCCGGGCCTGCGGTGCGTCGGGCAACCAGGCGTCGATATTGCGCCCGATCACGCGATCCAGTGCCGCGGTGGGCAGCGCCGCGAAGCTCGCGTGCGACGCGTACCAGCGCAGCGGCGCGCCCCAGTGCATCGGCAGGCCCTCGGTCTCGAACAACCCGCGCACGATCTCGAACAGTTCGCGCGATTCGCCGGCGTCGAGTGCCAGCGCGGCCGGGTCGGCCAGCGACACCTGTTCGGTGCCGACATGCAGGTGCACCGGCGTCAGCAAGGCCCAGGCATCGGTGGCGACCGGCACGCCGTCGATCGCGGCCCAATGGGCGGCCCAGGGCAGGCGACCGTCCTCGGCCGACCAGCCGTAGGCGCGGGCCAGAGCGAGTTCGTGCGGCGGCGACAGCGTCAGTTCGCTGCCGCCCACGCGGTCCGTCGCGGTCATGCGCGCGAGCAGCCGCTCGAGTTGTGGCAGGGCCAGGGACTCACAGGCATGCCGACCGGCCTCTGACAACACGCCGGCGAATGGAATCATCAGGTGCATGGGATGGAGGTCATTATCCCGGTGCCGAGTGCGCAGGACCTTTGAGTCGGCCTGCTAGCATCGGCCCCCAATGAACTGGCCCTACGAATGGCAGCTCGGCTGGCGCTACACGCGCGCCGGACGCAGCGGGCGCCGCAACGGTTTCATCTCGTTTATCTCCGGCGTGTCGATGCTCGGCATCGCGCTCGGAGTCGCGGCGTTGATCATCGTGCTGTCGGTGATGAACGGCTTCCAGAAGGAGGTCACCGATCGCATGCTGAGCGTGATCGCGCATATCGAGGTGTTCGATGGCTCGGGCGCCGCGCTGCGCGACTGGCAAGCCACCGTCGCCAAGGCGCGTGAGAACCCGGCGGTGGTCGGCGCGGCACCGTTCATCGCCAACCAGTCGCTGCTCGCGCGCGGCGACGAGATGCGCGGCGCCGTGGTGCGCGGCATCGTGCCGGCCGAGGAAGCCAAGATCACCGAGCTGGCGGCGCGTCTGCGCGACACCACGCTGGCGCGCCTGCAGCCAGGCGCCTGGCGCATCGTGCTCGGTGTCGAGCTGGCGCGCGCGCTCGGTGTGCGCGAAGGCGACGCGGTGACGCTGATCGCGCCGGGGGGGCAGATGACGCCCGCCGGCGTGTTGCCGCGGCTCAAGCAGTTCACGGTGGCCGGCGTCTTCGAGGCCGGTCACTACGAATACGACAGCGCGCTGGCCTGGATCCATCTGGAAGACGCACAGCGCCTGTATCGGCTCGAGGCCCCGAGCGGCGTGCAGCTGAAACTCAGGGACCTGCATGCCGCGCGGCGCGTGGCGCAGCAACTCGCCAGCACGCTCGATCCCGGCCTGGTGGTGCGCGACTGGACACGCACCAACCGGAACTGGTTCGACGCGGTGCAGATCGAGAAGCGCCTGATGTTCATCATCCTGACGCTGATCGTCGCGGTGGCGGCGTTCAACCTGGTGTCGACGCTGGTGATGACGGTCACCGACAAGCGCGCCGACATCGCGATCCTGCGCACGCTGGGCGCCAGCCCGCGCTCGATCATGGGCATCTTCGTCGTGCAGGGCGCCGCAGCCGGCATCATCGGCACCGCGGCAGGCGTGCTGATGGGGCTGCTGGTAGCGTTGAACATCGACGTCATCGTCCCGGCCATCGAGCGCGCGCTGGGCGTGGCCTTCCTGCCGGGCAGCATCTACGTGATCAGCCGCATGCCGAGCGATGCACGCATGGCCGACGTGGTGCCGATCGCGTTGATCTCGCTGGTGCTCGCCTTTCTCGCGACGTTGTACCCGAGCTGGCGTGCCAGCCGGGTCGACCCCGCCGAAGCGTTGCGCTATGAGTGAGCCGGTGCTGTCGGCGCGGGGCCTCGCCAAGCGCTTCACCGAAGGCGGGCTCGATGTCGGCGTGCTGCAGGGCGTGGACCTGGAATTGCACACCGGACAGACGCTGGCGATCGTCGGTGCCTCGGGCTCGGGCAAGAGCACGCTGCTGCATCTGCTCGGCGGGCTGGACGCACCGACGGCCGGACAAGTGCAATTGATGGGGCGTGACTTCGCGCAAATGGATCCTGCGCAGCAGGGCATATGGCGCAATCGGCATCTCGGTTTCGTCTACCAGTTCCACCACCTGCTGCCGGAACTGAGTGCACTCGACAACGTGGGGCTGCCGCTGCGGATCCGGCGCGACACGGTGGCGGTCGCACAGGCTGCGGCACGTGCCGTCTTGCGGGGGGTGGGCCTGGCCGAGCGGGTGGAGCATCGGCCGTCAGAGCTTTCCGGGGGCGAGCGCCAGCGTGTCGCGATCGCACGGGCCCTGGTGGCCCAGCCCGCTTGCGTGCTGGCCGACGAGCCCACCGGCAACCTCGACCGCGACACGGCGGCGGTGGTGTTCGAGCTGATGCTCGAACTGGCGCGCAAAAGAGGCACGGCGTTCATCGTGGTGACGCATGACCACGAGCTGGCCGCGCGCTGCGAGCGCCGCTTGCGGCTCGCGCATGGACGACTGACGAATTGACGTACGGGTGTGGTGCCCTGCTGCCAGCCACGGGTCAGTACGCCGGTGCTGCCCCGTGCGCGGGCTCATGCTCGGCCGCGCGAGACGCGGCCGATCCTTCGGCAGCCGCAAGCCATCACGCAGGTGCTGTCTTGCGCGCGGCCTCAGTCGCGCCGTTCGAGCCGAAGTACGTCGGACTCGCGCCGCATCGAGAAACGCCCGAGGAAGCTGTTGCCCAGCAGCACGACCGGCATCTCCGAGGCCACCACCGCGGCGGGCACATTGAAGACTTCGACATCGCCGATGCGGATCGAGTTGAGCGACACGATGTAGATCGGCACGACGCCGCCGGCGGTCTGGCTCAGCGTGAGCTGGCCGCGCTTCCAGTCGACGCCGACACGCTCCGCGTCGCTGCGGCTCATCGCGACCGAGGTGGCGCCGGTGTCGACCATCAGCTGCACGGGTTTCCCATTGATCAGGCCACTGGCGACGAAATGCCCGCCCGGGCCGGCAGCGATCGCGATCTCGCGCCCGCTCCTGGTACCACCGGCGCCGCCCCCACCGACGCTGGCCGGCGCGCCGCCCATCGCAACGGAAACCTTGCGCCCGCCGATCTCGACTTCAACCTGACCGGGCAACACGCGACGCAGCGTCACGCCCTTCACCGCGGAGCCCACCGACAGCGTGTGCGGTGCGCCGTCGATCATCAGCAACGCCTTGCTGTCGCCCATGATGCCGGCCAGCGACACGCTCTGCGCGCCGGCGCCGGCTGCGCAAAGGGCCAGCATCACGGCGGCGAAGAGGCGGCGACGCATCGGGATCAATCGCGGAAGTTCTTGAACGTCAGCGGCAAGTCGGTCACCTCGCGCCGCAGCAGCGCGATGGCCGACTGCAGATCGTCCTTCTTGGTGCCGCTGATGCGCACGACGTCGCCCTGGATCGCGGCCTGGACCTTGAGTTTGCTCTGCTTGATCAGGCCCTGCAGGCGGCGCGCATCGTCGCTGCCGATGCCGGCCTTCACAGGAACAAGCAGGCGCATCTTGTCGCCGCCCGCGCGCTCGGGCACGCCATCGAGCTGAAGAAAGCGCGCGTCGACACCGCGCTTGCTCAGCTTGGCCAGCAGGATGTCGCGCACCTGTCCCAGTTGGAACTCGCTGTCTGCATGCAGCGTGAGCCCGTCGTCGCCGGATTCGACGCGCGCGTCCGAGCCCTTGAAGTCGAAACGCGTGCCGATCTCGCGCTGGCACTGATCGAGCGCATTGCGCAGTTCCACGCGATTGGGTTCAACGACGGCATCGAAGCTGGGCATCTCATGCGCCAATGGGCGAACAATGGGTCAAAATTCTGCCATGCCGATGACCCGGAGCGAGCTGAATATCGAGCGTGGCGTATCCTTGCGTGCATACAACACGTTCGGCCTGCCGGCGACTGCGCACACGCTGGTGCGGGTCGCGAGCGACGCCGACGTGCGGCGCATGGTGGATCACCCGGAACTCGGACGTGCCCGCAAGCTGATCCTCGGCGCGGGCAGCAACCTGATTCTGACTCGCGACCCCGATGCGGTGGTGGTTCGGGTCGAGATCATGGGGCGCCGTCTGGTGCAGGCCGGCGACGCCGCATATATCGTCGAAGCCGGCGCCGGCGAGAACTGGCACGAATTCGTGGCATGGACGCTGGCGCAGGGCTGGCCGGGGCTCGAAAACCTGGCGCTGATCCCGGGCACGGTCGGTGCGGCGCCGGTGCAGAACATCGGTGCCTACGGTCTGGAGCTGAAGGATCGTTTCCATTCGCTAGACGCGGTGGACCTGGTGACGGGCCGCAGCGTCACGCTCGATGCCGCAGCGTGCCGCTTCGGCTATCGCGACAGCGTGTTCAAGCACGCGGGCTTCGCAGGGCTGACCGGCAAGAGCTTGATCACGCGCCTGCGCCTGCGCTTGCCGCGGCCCTGGGTGCCGCTGCTGGGCTACCTGGATCTCGAGCGCAAGATGGCCGAAACCGGCAACCACGCACCGGATGCGACCACGATCTTCGACTGGGTGTGCGCGATCCGCCGCGGCAAGCTGCCCGATCCGCGCGAGATCGGCAACGTGGGCAGCTTCTTCAAGAATCCCGTGGTCAGCGCCGAGCAATGCAAGGACATCATCGCGCGCGACCCGCGCATCGTGCACTACCCATTGGCAGACGGCAGCTTCAAGCTTGCCGCCGGCTGGCTGATCGACGCCTGTGGCTGGAAGGGCAAATCGATCGGGCGTGCGGGCGTGTACGACAAACAGGCGCTGGTGCTCGTCAACCGGGGCGGCGCGAGCGGTGCCGAGGTGCTGATGCTGGCGCGCGCGATTCAGGAGAGCGTGTACGGCCGCTTCGGCATCCGGCTGGAGCCTGAGCCGATGGTGGTGTAGTCGGCGTACGCACGCAGGTTGCCTCCACCCGGTCCGCACAGGGTTGCCGACCGAGAAGCCGGTCACGAACGGGCCCGTCGCGCCATGCATCGGCGATGTGGGCTCGGCTAAGCTCGGTTCGATCATGGCAGCCGGCGACACCACCCACGACGCGCCGAACGCGTTACCGATCGGGCAGCGGCTGCACGAATTCGAGTTGCGTGGCGTGATCGGTGTCGGTGGCTTCGGCATCGTCTACCGCGCCGTCGACCTGACGCTCGAGCGCGAGGTCGCGATCAAGGAATACCTGCCGGCCGCGCTGGCGGGACGCAGCCGGAAGAACCATGTGTCACTGCTGTCGCAGGCCCACGCCGAGACCTTCGCGCTCGGGTTGCAATCGTTCGTCAACGAGGCCAGGCTGCTGGCGCAGTTCGATCACGCGTCGTTGGTGAAGGTGCATCGCTTCTGGGAAGAGCGCGGCACCGCATACATGGTCATGCCGCTGTACCGCGGCCGCACGCTGCGACAGTTGCGCCTGTCGATGTCGCGGGCACCCGACGACGGCTGGATTCGACAGGTGCTCGAGCGCCTGCTCGGCGCGCTCGAGGTGATGCATCACGCGGGCGTCTATCACCGCGACATCGCGCCGGACAACATCCTCGTCACCGACGAGGGCCTGCCGGTGCTGCTGGACTTCGGCGCCGCGCGTCGGGTGATCAGCGATCGCAACCAGACGATCACCGCGATCCTGAAGCCGAATTTCGCGCCGATCGAGCAATACGCCGAATCAACGGCCCTGCGACAAGGGCCGTGGACCGACCTCTATGCCCTGGGCGCGACACTGTTCTTCGTGATCACCGGCAAGCCGCCGTTGCCCGCCACCGCGCGCACGCTCAGCGACGATCAACCGCGCCTGTCCGGTTCGGGGCAGGGCGGGCTGTCCGAGAGCGTGCTGCGCCTGTGCGACTGGATGCTCGCGCCGCGGCCGCAGGACCGCCCGCAGAACGTGGCCGAAGTGCGCGCCGCCTTGTCGGGGCAGCTGCCGATGCCCGAGCGCGCCGAGGCGGCGCAGGATTGCGTCTGGCAGGCGACCTTCGTGCAGACGCAGGCGGCCGCGGACTACGAGCCGCTGTCGCCGTTGACGGATCTGGCCGCGCTGTCGCCCGATACCGATGGGGCGCCGCCACCTGGCCGCCGGCGCCGCCTGGTTCTGCCGGTGTCCGCGGCGCTGATGGCGCTGGTTGCCGTCATCGCGGTCATGCTGGCGCTATGGCCACGTGAGCCCAAGGTCGAAGCGCTTGCTGCGCCGGCGCGCAAGGGGGCGCCGCACAAGCCGGTCACGCCGGCCGCCGCACCGTCCAAGGGGGGTGGGGACGCGGCAGTGAAGCCGACGTCTGTTGCGCAGGGGCCGGCAGCCGTACCGCCTGCGCTGGTAGAGGCCGCTCGGGTCGATCCACGCGACCCGCGCGAGCATTGCGGCGGACGGCTCCTGATCGCACTGCATCGTTGCCTCGTTCGCGAATGCGAAAAGGGCGAATATCAGGGGCATCGCACCTGCCAAAGGGTGCGGCAGATCGAAGCGCAACAGCGAGACAACGCCAGCAAGGAATACGGCGCCTGACGGCGGCCCTGCGACCGCACGCCAAGCGGTCGCGACGCACGGGTTCGACACGATGCACCGAGCCCGCGCAATCGGGTACATACACGGGGTCGCATCGAAGTCCGACGCCGATGACCCCCGCCAACACCCGCCCCCACCATGCCATCTGGCCGCCGCGCCTGCCGCGCGAGCTCGTGCTGCCGGAGACATCGCTGTGGTTCAACCTCGAGGTCAGCGCCACCCGCTATCCCGACAAGGCCGCGTATCGGTTCCTGGGCCGGGTCTTGAGTTTTGCCGATCTGCACCAACAGGCCATCGCGCTGGCGGGCTGGCTGCAGGCCCATGGCGTGGAGCGCGGAGACCGCGTGATCGTGTTCATGCAGAACTGCCCCCAGTTCGTGATCGCGGTACAGGCGATCCTGCGTGCCGATGCGGTGGTGGTGCCCGTCAATCCGATGAACAAGGCCGACGAATTCGGCCACTACATCGCCGACTCGGGCGCCCGCATCGCGATCACTACGGCCGATCTGGCCGGCATCGTGCGGCAGGCCGATTCGCAGCTGCCCGCCGCGCAACGCCTGAGCCACGCGTTGGTCACGGCGTTCGCGGACGCCATGCCCGACGGTGAGATCGACCCGGCCGAAGCACCGTCGGATGCCGTGCTGCAATGGCTGCGTCACGACCACGCGCTCCCCGAGGGCTTCTCCCGCTGGCGCGATGCGCTCCAGGCGACCCTTGTGCCGCTGCCGCATCGCGCCCGGCCGGATGACCTGGCGGTGCTGCCCTATACCTCGGGCACTACCGGCATGCCCAAGGGCTGCATGCACACGCACCGAACGCTGATGCACAACGTGGTGGGCGGCGGTTTGTGGGGCCATGGCAGCGCCGAGACGGTTGCCCTCGCGGTGGTGCCGATGTTCCACATCACGGGTTTCGTCTATTCGGTGCTGGGTTCCGTCGCCTCGGGGGCGACCTCGGTGATCGTTCCGCGCTGGGACCGGGAACTCGTCGGGCGCCTGATCTCGCGTCATGCGGTGACGCACTGGACCTGCATCCCGACGATGATCATCGACCTGTTCGCGAGCCCGAATTACGCGAGCTTCGATCTGTCGAGCCTGCGCTACCTGTCCGGCGGTGGCGCCGCGATGCCCCAGGCCGTAGCCGAACGCCTGCAGCGCGAGTTCGGCATCACGTTCGCCGAGGGCTACGGCCTCACCGAAACCGCCGCGCCGACGCATGCCAACCTGCCCGAACGCGCCAAATTGCAGTGTCTGGGCATTCCGATCTTCGGCACCGACTCTCGCATCGTGAATCCCGAGACGCTGCGCGAAGTGCCTGCCGGGGAGACCGGTGAAATCGTCAGCCACGGGCCGATGATCTTCAAGGGCTACTGGGGTCATCCGGAGGCGACGCGAGCGGCCTTCATCGAGATCGACGGCAAGCCGTTCTTTCGCACCGGCGACCTCGGCCGCATGGACGAGGAGGGCTATTTCTTCATCACCGACCGACTGAAGCGCATGATCAATGCGAGCGGCTTCAAGGTTTGGCCGGCTGAAGTGGAGGCCCTGCTGTACAAGCACCCGGCGGTGCAGGAGGCCTGCATCATCGGGGCGCGCGACGCCTATCGCGGCGAAACGGTCAAGGCCGTGATCGTTCTGCGCGAAGCCGCACGCGCGGCGACGTCGGCGCAGGACATCATCGACTGGTCGCGTGAGCACATGGCGGTCTACAAGGTACCGAAGATCGTTCAGTTCGTCGACGCACTGCCCAAGTCCGGCTCGGGCAAGGTGATGTGGCGCCTGCTGCAGGAGCAGGAAACCTAGAAGCCCGACCCAGGTTGGCGCAGGAACTCCAGCTCCTGTGGCGTGCTCGCGCGGCCGAGCAGGGCGTTGCGATGCGGAAAGCGGCCGAAGCGTTCGACGATCGCGTGGTGCCGCTGCGCCCAGGTCAGCAGGTCCGCGAGGGCCGGTTCGTCGTGCGCGAGTTGGCCGAAAAGTCGCATTGATTCCTCCTGCATGGGCAGGTCCTCGGCATGCTCGAACGGCAGGTAGACGAACTGGCGCTGCACACCGGGCAATGCGCGGTCGCCGCCGCTGCCAACCAGTTCGCGGGCTACGGCCAGCGCCTGCGCATCGCCGGCAAAGGCGCGCGCCGTGTCGCGGAAGGCATTGCGGGTGAACTGATCGAGCACGATGATCCGCGCCAGCGCGCCGGCAGGTTCGAGCGCCCAATGCATGAGTCCGCCCTCGAGCGCCAGCTCGATCAAGGCGCCGAACGACGTCCGGACCTGTGCGTCGAACGCCGGATCCTTTCTGAACCACTGCGCGCGAGGCCGGTCGCGCGCCGGGTCGTCGGCGGCGCCGAACCAGAACGCCAGCACTTGCCCGGCCTGCGGGTCGAGCGGCTCGACGCCGACGCCTGTTTCGTTCATCGTCCGCCACCCAGTTGCTGCCAGAGAAAGCTGAATTCGAGCGCCTGCAGGTCGGCGCGCTGGGCGTTGTCCGCCGCGCCGCCGTGGCCGCCCTCGATGTTCTCGTAATACAGCACGTCGTGGCCCTGCGCGATCATGCGTGCCACCATCTTGCGCGCGTGTCCCGGGTGAACCCGATCGTCGCGCGTACTGGTCGTGAACAGCACCTTCGGCAGCCGCACGCCGGGACGCAGGTTCTGGTAGGGGCTGTAGCGGGCAATCCAATCCCACTCCTCGGGCTGGTCCGGGTCACCGTACTCGGCCATCCAAGACGCGCCGGCCAACAGCTTGTGATAGCGCGCCATGTCCAGCAACGGCACCTGGCACACCACGGCGTTGAAGAGCTCGGGCCGCTGCATCATCACGACGCCCACCAGCAGCCCGCCGTTGCTGCCGCCTTCGATGCCCAAGTGGCGTGCGCTCGTGACGCGGCGTGCAATCAGGTCCTCGGCGACGGCGATGAAGTCGTCGTAGCTCCTTTGCTTGCCGGCTTTGACGGCGGCCTGGTGCCAGGCCGGGCCGTATTCGCCACCACCTCGGATGTTGGCCACCACCAGCACGCCGCCGTGCGCGTACCAGGCCGTGCCGAAGACGCCGGAGTACCAGGGCACGAGTGATTGCTCGAAGCCGCCATAGCCGTACAAAAGCGTCGGGTTGGCGCCGTCGGCCGTTGCGCCCGCCGGCCAGATGATGAAGTAGGGAACGCGCGTGCCATCCTTGGAGGTGGCGAAGCGTTGCTCAACGCGCATGCCTGCCGCGTTGAAGAACACCGGCCGCGCCTTCAGCGTCTGGCGTTCGTCGGAACCGGTGCGCGCGAGCATCAGCGAGTCGGGGGTCAGGAAGTCGCTGTAGCTCAGCCAGTAGTTCTCCTCCAGCGCGTCCTTGGCGACCATCGGGTCGTGCAACGCGGCGACGGTGATGGTGCCGGGAAAGGGCGCGTGCACCTCGCGCCGCAGCGCGCGCGCGCCGTCGAAACGCCATTCCTCCAGCCGGCTGGCCACGTTGTCGAGCACGTTGAGGACGACGCGTCGCCGCGTGGTGACATACCCAGCCAGGGCGCGCGTCGCGCTCGGCTCGAACAACACCGTCAAGCGGCGTTGCCCGGCCAGGTAGGCCTTGGCATCGGCGGCCAGCAGCGAGCCTTTGATGTAGGTCTTGCCGCCGACCGGCCAGTCGTTGCGCAACTCGATCAGCACGCGCTCGCGCCAGAAACTCAGCTGTGCGTCCTCGGGCTTGGCGATCGGCTCCAGCGCGCCCTTGCGCAGCAGCCAGACACGCTTGTTGTAGAAGTCGAGCGAACGGACGAGCAACGTGCGCTCGAACCCCGGCGTGCGGTCGATGCCGAAGCCGGCGGCGACGTCGCGCGTCTCGGCCTCGAACACCGTCTCGGCGTCGGCCAGGGGTGTGGCACGGCGCCAGCGTTTGACCACTCTCGGGTAGCCCGAGTCGGTGAGCGAGCCGGGCCCGAAGTCGGTGGCGACCAGCACGGTGTCGCGGTCGAGCCAGTCGACGTCGCTCTTGGCCTCGGGCAGCGTGAAGCCCTCGGTCACGAAGCGCCGCGTCGTGAGATCGAACTCGCGCACGACCCTGGCATCGGCGCCGCCGCGCGACAGGCGCAACAGGCAGCGCTCGTAGTCGGGCCCGAGGCAGCTGGCGCCGGCCCAGACCCAGTTCTCGCCCTCGGCCTGGCCCAAGGCGTCGATGTCGAGCAGCACGTCCCAGGCCACCTTCGGCTTGCGGTACTCGGCCAGCGAAGTGCGGCGCCAAAGGCCGCGTGGATGTTCGGCGTCCTGCCAGAAGTTGTAGAGCCAATCGCCACGGCGCATGACCTGCGGGATGCGATCGCGCGAATCGAGCGCCGCGCGGATGCCCTCGCGCATGGCGGCGAAGCGCGGGTGCGCCTCCAGCACCTTGCGCGTGGTCGCGTTGCGCTCGCGCACCCAGGCCAGCGCGGCTTCGCCCCGCACGGTCTCAAGCCACAGGTAGTGATCGACGGGGTTCGGGGCGTAGGGGTTCTCGGTCATAGCCTGTGGGGTCGTGGCGGCGCCGAACAATACGCTCGCGAGGAGGAAAGCCCGGCGCAGCGCCGCGAGAGTGGCAATCTGGCCAATCACGCGGGGTCGCCGTACAGGCGTTGCGGCAGCAGTTCGACACTGCCGCCGCCGGCATGCACCCAGACGTGGCCGTCCTGGATCGTGAACTGCAGCTGCAACGACCGGTCGGCGAGTGCAGCCAGCGCCTGGCTCTGCGCGGCGTCGAGCTGCCAGACATCCAGATTCGTGAACCGTGTGACCTTGTTGCGGATGCCGTTCCACCAGATCGGCGCCGCGGCGCTGTAGCAGTAGATCGCGACCCGGTCGGCACGCGAGCACGCACGTTGTAGGCGACGCTCGTCGGGCTGGCCGACTTCGATCCAGTGCTTGAGTTCGCCGGTGAGATCGCGGCGCCACAGATCGGGCTCGTCGATGTCGGACAAGCCGCGTGCGAAGACCAGTTCGCCTTGTGCATCGTTGGCCGGGAGCTGCAGCGCGAATGCCAACAGGCGCACCATCAGGCGCTCTTCGGTTTCGGACGGATGCAAGGCCAGCGTCAGCGCGTGCTCGCCATAGACCTGCCGGTCCATGTCGGCGATCTGCACGGCTGCCTTGTAGATCGTCGATTTCAGCGCCATCGGTGGTTGCGCGTTGGATGCATGTTCTGAGTTCCGTCGGGCCGTCTGTCCGAGCGCCGAGGCAGGCTGGGCAGAAGGCAGCCCTTTCGGCAGGCTGGATACCCAGGATAGTCGATCCGAACCAATGGCATGATGCCGCGGCCCCAGCGCCGTGAATCGGCGAGGGTCGACGACTTCCGACGCGAAAACGCATGGACGCAGCCATCAATCCACTGCTTGCAGGTTGGGACGGGCCCTTCGGCCTGCCACCATTCGCCCGCATCCACCCCGACCACTTCCGGCCGGCCTTTGCCTATGCCATGCGAGCTCATCGCGACGAGCTGGCATGCATCGGGTCGCAGTCGGCCGAGCCGACGTTCGAGAACACCGTGGCGGCGTTCGACGCGACGGGTCGGCTGCTGTCGAGCCTTGAGGCGCTGTTCCACAACCTCACCGCGTCGGCCACGAGCGAGGCGCTGCAGGCGGTTCAGCGCGAGATGGCCGCCCCGCTGGCCGCGCATTGGAGCGCCGTCTACATGGATGACGCGCTGTTCAAGCGCATCGACCGATTGCACGCGGGGCGCGAGTCGCTGGATCTGAGCGATGAACAGCGGCGACTGCTCGAGCGCGTGCACATGGACTTCGTGCGCGCCGGTGCCCGCCTCGGCGCCGAGAACCGGGCCCGCTATGCCGTGCTGATGCAGCGCCTGGCCGAATTGACGACCGCGTTCGCGCAGAATGTGTTGCACGACGAGGCCGACTTCGCGCTCGAACTGCATGACGAGTCGGACCTGGCGGGACTGCCAGCATTCGTGCGCGCCACCGCGGCGCAGGCGGCTGCCGAGCGGGGGCTGCCGAACGCCGGCGTGATCACCCTGGCGCGCTCGTTGATCGTGCCTTTCCTGACGTTCTCCGAACGACGCGATCTGCGCGAGCTGGCCTGGCGGGCCTGGGTCGCGCGTGGCGAGCACGACGGACCGCACGACAACCGGGGCATTGCGCGCGAGATCCTGGCGCTGCGCCGGGAGCAGGCCGTCGCGCATGGCTACGCGTGCTATGCGGACTACGCGCTGGCCGACACGATGGCACGGTCGCAGTCCCGCGTCTGGGCGCTGCTCGAGGAGGTCTGGGAGAAGGCTCTGGTCGCGCTGCAGCGCGAGCGCGCGCTGCTTGCGGCCGCACGCGACGCCCGCGGCGTGCACGATGCCATCGAACCCTGGGACTGGTGCTACTGGGCCGAGCAGGTGCGGCGCGAGCAGTTCGCACTCGACGATTCGCAGATCAAGCCCTACTTTGCGCTGCCCGACATGGTGAAGGCTGCGTTCGATTGCGCCACCCGCCTGTTCGGCCTGCATTTCAAGGCCCGACAGGACCTGGATACCTACCATTCCGACGTGCGCGCGTTCGAGGTCACCGACGCGCAAGGCCGCACGGTTGGCCTGTTCCTGCAGGACAACTTCGCCCGGCCGGGCAAACGCAGCGGCGCGTGGATGAGCGCCTTGCGCTGGCAACACCGCAACGGACTCGATGCACGACCCGTCATCCTGAACAACAACAATTTCGCCAAGGGTGGGCCGGGCAGTCCGACGCTGCTGTCGCTGGACGACGTGCGCACGCTGTTCCACGAATTCGGGCACGGCCTGCACGGGCTGCTGTCCGACGTGGGCTACGAGCGCCTGTCCGGCACCCAGGTGCTGCGTGACTTCGTCGAACTGCCGTCGCAGCTGTTCGAACATTGGATCACCGAGCCTGCCGTGCTGCGCCAGCATGCGCGCCATTGGCAGAGCGGGGCGCCGATCCCCGACGCGCTGATCGAGCGCATGCATGCGGCGCGCCGCTGCGGCCAGGCCTACGAGACCGTGCGCTACACGGCCAGTGCTCTGCTCGACATGGCCGCGCATGCCAGCGTCGAGCCGATCGACGATATCGTCGAGTTCGAGCGCCGGGTGCTGGCCGGTCGTGGCCTGCCGGACGCGGTGGGGCTGAACCATCGACTGCCGCATTTTCAGCATCTGTTCGCCGGATCCAGCTATGCGGCGGGCTACTACGTGTACCTCTGGGCCGAAGTGCTCGACGCCGACGCGTACGGCGCGTTTGTCGAGGCGCGCGATCCGTTCGATGCCGCGGTCGCCGCACGCATGCGACGCTGGATCTATGCCAGCGGCGACAGCGTCGAGCCAGGGTACGCCTTCGAGGCGTTCAGGGGTCGCCCGCCGCGCATAGAGCCGATGCTGCTCGAGAAGGGCCTGAGCAGGACGTGAGCCAGCGCCTGCGCGCTGGCGATCGCCTGCGAAGGGGCTGGCGCATGCAGAGCGCCAGCGCGGGCTGCAAGCCTGAGCAGGACGTGAGCCAGCGCCTGCGCGCTGGCGATCGCCTGCGAAGGGGCTGGCGCATGCAGAGCGCCAGCGCGGGCTGCAAGCCTGAGCGGG
>Ga0209253_10003230_pt1 | contig 14349 bp, 11 predicted proteins | sample FrelakmetBRP12BR_FD_187145 | JGI IMG/M metagenome (GOLD analysis project Ga0209253, IMG submission 187145) | Freshwater lake sediment microbial communities from the University of Notre Dame, USA, for methane emissions studies - BRP12 BR (SPAdes)... | ecosystem: Environmental > Aquatic >...
CCGCGGCACCTCCGCGCGCCCGCGGCGCGCGCGCCGCTCTCGGCGGCTCAGCGATTCGCGGTGCCTGCGCGACCGGTCGGGGCCACGGGGGCGACCGTCCGGCTCACGGCCTCGGAGAGCCTGCTCTCGCCGAACGAGCACGGCCGGACGGTCGCGATGCCGTTCAGCCCATCGAGCCTGCCGTCGCTCGCACCGTCGGCATCGGGAAGCGTGATCTCGACGCGGGTGCCGCCTCGCGTCCCGGGCAGGATGCGGCAGCGCCCCTTAAGGAGCCCGAGGCAGGCGCGCACCAGGCTCAGGCCGAGCCCGATCCCGTCGTGCTTCCGGCTGTGCCGCTCGTCACCCTGGCGAAAGAGCTCGAAGATCCGCCCCAGCTGATCCGGGGCGATGCCGATGCCCGTGTCCACGATCCGGAGCTCGGTGGCCCTGCCGCCGACGGCGCGTGCCACCTCGACTCGCACCTCGCCGCGCTCCGTGAACTTGAAGGCATTGCCCAGCAGGTGAAAGAGGACGCGCCTGAGCAGGCCTGGGTCGCTCCGGATGACCGCGGCCTCCGGCGCGATCGTGACCACGAGCTCCGGCCCGTCGGTCGTTCTGGCCATGGGCAGGGCGCTGACCACCTCACGCACGAGCTGACCGAGGTCGACCTCGGCACGGACCGCGGTGATGCGCGCGGACTCGGCCTCGACGAAGAACAGCATGTCTTCGACCAGCTGATGCAGGTGACGGGCGTTGTTGTAGATGCGCTCGATGTACTCCTGCTGCTGGGGAGTGACGGGCCCTGCCATCCCATCGCAGAGGATGGAGCCAAAGCCGATGATCACGCTGAGGGGGGTGCGGAGCTCGTGGGACATGAGGGCGAGGAAGGTGTTCTTGGCGCGACTCGAGCGGATCAGCGATCCGGCGAGCTCGCCGATCCGCTTCGACTGCTCGCGCAGCGTCGCTTCCTGGCGCACCAGGCGGTTGCGCGAGTCCCCGAGCTCGCTCTCGAGACCGCGCTGCACCTCGGCCATCGTCAGTCGTACCTGGGCGAGCGTGGCCACCTGATCGATGATCTCGGCGGCGAGCTCCAGCGCCCGCTGGCTCACCAGGTCCCAGCTCCCCGGGGACAAGCGGACGCACAGGACCGCGCCGACGCACTCACCACCGACCGTCAGCGGGAAGCCGACGATCGCGCCGTCGATACCGGGCGGAAGCGGCCGACGCGAGCCGACCCCGTCACCGCCCCACCGCGACAGCGCCCGCGCTACCATGACGTCGTGCGCCAGGTCGAGGAGGACCGCCGGCGGCGGCCTGCGCCCCTCGCCGAAGCGCTCGGCCTGGCTGTAGTCGCCGCTGACCACCAGCGGCTCGCCGTCGCGGCCCGTGACCACGACCACGTGCTCGTACCCGAGGCCGGTCACGATGCACTCGGCCAGGCGCGTGCAGAGCTCCGCGAACGATCCGGCGTTGTGCCCCGCGTGCACGACGTCGCGGATGAGCGACAGGTGCATGAAGAGCACATCGCACTGCTCCTGCGCATCGCCGATCGCTTCGCGGAGCAGGCGGCTCACGCATCGCCCCCGTAGAAGCGCCGGACATCGTCCTTCTGCCCCTGGAGGACGGCGGCGATCTCGGCGCAGTCGCCGAGCGAGAGTCCCACCGCGGCGACGGTGGCGAGCTCCGCCTCGGCCCCGGGGGCGAGTTCACCCGCGACGTTCGTCCAGCACACCAGGCGATTGGCGACATTGACGAGGGTGGGGGCCCCGAGCGGTGCGTCGAGCGGAAGCGGCTCGTGGTGCCGGGCCGCTGACTCGACGATGGCGGCCGGCAGGGCCCAGGCCTCGAAGAGCCACGCGCCCGCCTGGGCGTGATCCACGCCGAACGCGGCCCGCTCGCGGGTCTCGAGTCCCCCTTCGCCGCCGCTCGTCAGCCTGCCGTAGACCGCCGGAAAGCGCCGCATGAGCACGACGCGCCCGATGTCGTGCAGCAGTCCCGCCGTGAAGGCCTCGTCGGCCTCGGCCGCGCGCGTCCGCTGCGCCAGGAGGCGCGCCGCTGCCGCGACCAGCGCCGAATGCTCCCACAGCTCGGTCAGCCCAGCGCCGCCCTGCACCATGAGCATGTCCCAGATCTTCACCCCGAGCGCGAGGTTCTTGATCGTGGAGAAGCCGAGCAGGATGACCGCCCGGGGCAGCGTCGCGACCTGCCGCTGGCAGGCGAAGAACCCGCTGTTGGCGAGCCGCAAGACGCGGCTCGTGAGCGCCTGGTCGCGCTGGATGACCTCGATCAGCTCCCGAGCGGACGAGCGCTCGCCGTCGACCACCGTGAGGATGTGCACCAGCAGGGCCGGGATCGTGGGGATGTCCTTGGCGTTGACGATCTCGGCCCGCAGCCGTGCCTGATGATCCGCTTCGCTGATGCTCACAGGCGTTCCCGCGGGTGATATCGGACGAGGACGCACGCAACTTGAGTCCCCGCAGGCCCTCCACTATGAGAGGCGGGCCCCCATGGATCGGCTGCTCATCACTGGCATCGCCGGCGGTCAGGGCCGGCTCGTCGCGCGGCGCGTCGCCGACGACTACCAGGTGAGCGGCGTCGACCGCGCCCCGTGGGAGGGTCACCCGAGCCAGATCGCGGTCCACACGATGGACCTCCGCAAGAAGAAGTTCGAGGACATCTTCCGCCGCGAGCGCCCCGCGGCCGTCGTGCACCTGGCGTTCGTGCGTCACTTCCGCGCCGATCCACGCGTCCGCCACGAGATCAACGTCGCCGGCACGAAACGCCTCCTCGAGTGCTGTGCGCAGTACGCTGTCAAGAAGCTCGTCGTTCTCTCGAGCTCCTACGTGTACGGAGCACTTCCCGAGAGCTCCTACTACATGGACGAGGAGACGGCGCTGAACGTCAGCCGGCACTACCCGGACGTGCGCGACCTCGCGGAGTTGGACATGCTCTGCACGGCGTTCCTGTGGAAGTACCCGGAGATCGCGACCACGATCCTGCGTCCGGTCAACACGCTGGGCCACTACGTCCACAGCGCCATCGGCGCGTACCTGAAGATGCGGTACGTGCCGACGGTCCTGGGCTTCAACCCCATGCTGCAGTTCGTGCACGAGGAGGACGTGGCGGAGGCGATCGCGCGCACGCTCGAGGCCGGACTCCGTGGCGTCTTCAACCTCGCCGGACCCGGGGCTGTCCCGCTCAAGGTCGCGATCCGCGAAACCGGGGGCACGGCGGTGCCGCTCCCGGAGATCGCCATACGAGGCGCGCTCAAGCGCCTGTTCCGCCTCGGCCTGTTCCACCTCCCGTCGGCAGCGGTCGACTTCGTGAAATACCCCTGCACGGTCGACGGGCGGCGGTTCTGCAGGGCGGCCGGCTTCGCGCCGCTCTTCACGCTCGAGGAGATCTTCAGCAGCGTGCGCCGCTGAGGCGCACCCACAGGGAGCTCATCGTGGCCACGACCATCAGGAACAGGACGCAGCGATCAGAGCGCGGCACCGCGCGTGGCGGTGCCGCACGCCGCGTCCGGCGGCTCCCGAGGCCAGCTGGCGCGGCGTTCGGGCCGACCCTCACGCTCGACGGCGGCGAGCCGTATGGTAGCGACACCCCCGCGCACTCCCTCGAGACGCTCTCGAGCGTCGCGGGGGGCATCCTCGAGAGCCTGGCGCCCCGCTTCCTCCGCGACCTGAACCACGAGATCCGTGGGCGCCTCGCCGCCTCGCCGATCGAGCTCAACGCGTACGGCTACGATCCGTGGGGGTTCAACCCCGACGTCGCGCGCCGCGTCCTGCTGATCTCCGCGCTGCTGTACCGCTACTACTTCCGGGTGCAGACCCACGGCATCGAGAACCTCCCAGACGGCCGCATGCTCGTGATCGGCAATCACGCCGGACAGATCGCGATCGACGCGCTGATGATCGGCACCGCAACCGTCCTCGAGGCCGACCCGCCGCGCGTGCTGCGGGGCATGGGCGAGTACTGGCTGCCGACGGTGCCCTTCGTCAACGTCCTGATGGCGCGCACGGGCGGCGTCGTGGGGACGCCCAGGAACTGCATCGAGATCCTCGAGCACGAGGAGGCGGTGATCGCGTTCCCGGAAGGCGTGCGCGGGATGACCAAGCCCTTCCGCCAGCGATACCAGCTCCAGGAGTTCGGCTACGGCTTCATGCGGCTCGCCCTGCAGACGGGCACGCCGATCGTCCCCGTGGCCGTCGTCGGCTCCGAGGAGCAGGCACCCTCCCTCGGCAACTTCATGCCGCTCGCGCGCCTCCTCGGAATGCCGGCGTTTCCGCTGGTGGTGACGCCGTTTCCGTATCCGGTGCGCTACCACATCTCCTTCGGCGAGCCGATGGACTTCCGCGGCAACCCCAACGACGAGGACGACGCGATCGGCAAGAAGGTGGCCCGGGTGAGGGCACGGATCCACGAGATGCTCCAGGCAGGCCTGCGCCGGCGGCGGAGCATCTTCCTGTAGCCCCTTCTCGAGCTGTAGCCCCTCTCGAGGGCCTGCGGTCTCGGCTCAGAGCTCGCGGTGGTACTCCTGCAGCGGCTTCACGGTGAGCGGGCCGGCCACCAGCGCTGCGATCGCCTCGGCGGCGGCGACGGCGCCGGCGATCGTCGTGCAGTAGGGGATCTTGCACTCGAGCGCCGTGCGCCGGATCGAGAACGAGTCGCGCAGGTCCTGTGCGTCGGGGCGCGGCGTATTGATCACGAGCGCGATGGCGCCGCCCCTGAGCGCGTCGACCACGTGCGGGCTGCCCTCGCGCACCTTGCTCACGGCCTCGACCGGCAGGCCCTCCCCGCGCAGGTGCCGGCTCGTGCCTGCAGTGGCGAGCAGGCGGAAGCCGAGGCCGTGCAGGCGGCGTGCGGCGGCGGTGGCGCCGGCGCGATCCTCGGGGCGCACGCTGATGAAGACGGCCCCGGCGCGCGGCAGGACCGTCCCGGCGGCGAGCTCGGCCTTGGCGAACGCCGCGCCGAACGAGTCCGCGATCCCCATCACCTCGCCCGTCGACTTCATCTCGGGCCCGAGCACGGTGTCGACGCCGGGGAACTTGAGGAACGGGAACACCGCCTCCTTGACGCTCACGTGCGGGGGGATCACCTCGCGCGTGCAGCCGACGTCGGCGAGCGTCTTGCCCGCCATCACGCGCGCAGCGACCTTGGCGAGCGGCACGCCGATGGCCTTGCTCACGAACGGCACCGTGCGCGAGGCGCGCGGGTTCACCTCGAGGATGTACACGCGCTCGCCCTGGACGGCGTACTGCACGTTCATGAGACCGACGACCCGCAGCTCGCGCGCGAGCGCCACGGTCTGGCGGCGGATCTCGTCCTGCACGGCGGCGGGGATCGTGATCGGCGGCAGGGCGCAGGCGCTGTCCCCCGAGTGCACGCCGGCGCGCTCGATGTGCTCCATGATGCCGCCGATCACGACCTCGCAGCCGTCGCTCACGGCATCCACGTCGAGCTCGATCGCGTCCTCGAGGAAGCGGTCGATGAGGAGGGGTCGGTCCGGCGAGGCGGCGAACGCGAGTCGCACGTAGCGCTCGAGGTCGTGCGGGGCGTAGATGATCTCCATGGCGCGCCCGCCGAGCACGTAGGAGGGGCGGACCAGGATTGGGTAGCCGATCCGGTTGGCGACGGCGATCGCCTCCGCCTGCGAGCGCGCGATGCCGTTCTCCGGGCGCAGCAGGCCGAGCGTCGTCAGCACCTCGTCGAAGCGCTCGCGGTCCTCGGCCCGGTCGATCGAGTCGGGGCTGGTGCCGATGATGGGGACGCCGGCGCGCGCGAGCGGCACGGCGAGCTTGAGCGGGGTCTGGCCGCCGAACTGCACGATCACGCCGTCGGGGCGCTCGCGCTGCACGATCGCGAGCACGTCCTCGAGCGTGAGCGGCTCGAAGTAGAGCCGGTCGGAGGTGTCGTAGTCGGTCGAGACCGTCTCCGGATTGCAGTTCACCATGATGGTCTCGAAGCCGTCCTCCCTGAGCGCGAAGGCGGCGTGCACGCAGCAGTAGTCGAACTCGATCCCCTGGCCGATGCGGTTCGGGCCGCCGCCGAGGATCATGATCTTCTTGCGCCCGGTGACGCCGCTCTCGTCCTCGGCGTCGAAGCTCGAGTAGAGGTACGGCGTGTGGGCAGCGAACTCGGCACCGCAGGTGTCGACGGTCTTGTAGACGGCGTGGATGCCGTCGGCGGCGCGCGCCGCGCGCACGTCCTCCTCGGTCGTCCCGATCAGGGTGGCGATGCGGACGTCGGAGAAGCCGAGCTGCTTCGCCGCCGTGAACCCCGCCGCGCCGGCCGACGCCGCACCCTCGCCGGCCGATGCCGCACCCTCGCCGTAGCCTCCGGGCACCCCTCCCCCGCTCCAGAGCGCGCCCGAGCGGAGCCCTTCCTCGGCCTCGACGATCTCCTGGACGTTGCGCAGGAACCACGGGTCGATGCAGGTCTCGGCAGCGACGTCCGCGAGCGCCAGGCCGGCGCGGAAGGCGTCGCCGATCACCCACAGGCGCTGCGCGTTCGGCACGCGCAGCCGCGCGCGCAGCGCCTCGAGGTCGTTGGGGTCGAGGGGGGTCGGCTCGAAGCCGTGACTGCCGATCTCGAGCGAGCGCATCGCCTTCTGCAACGACTCCTTGAACGTGCGCCCGATCGCCATCGCCTCGCCGACCGACTTCATCTGCGGGCCGAGCACGTCGCGCGTCGCCGGGAACTTCTCGAAGGTGAAGCGCGGGATCTTGGTGACGACGTAGTCGATCGTCGGCTCGAAGCACGCCGGCGTCTCGCGCGTGATGTCGTTGGGGATCTCGTCGAGCGTGTAGCCGACCGCGAGCTTGGCGGCGATCTTGGCGATCGGGAAGCCGGTCGCCTTGCTGGCGAGCGCCGAGCTCCGCGACACGCGCGGGTTCATCTCGATCACGACCAGCCGCCCGTCCTCGGGGCTCACCGCGAACTGGATGTTCGAGCCCCCGGTGTCGACGCCGATCTCGCGGATGATGCGGATCGCGGCGTCGCGCATCAGCTGGTACTCCTTGTCGGTGAGCGTCTGCGCCGGCGCGACCGTGATCGAGTCGCCGGTGTGCACGCCCATGGGGTCGAAGTTCTCGATCGAGCACACGATGACGACGTTGTCCTTGCCGTCGCGCATCACCTCGAGCTCGAACTCCTTCCAGCCGGCGATCGACTCCTCGATGAGCACCTCGTGGGTGGGCGACGCGTCGAGGCCCCACTCGACGATGGCGCGGAACTCCTCTTCCGTCGCCGCCACCCCGCCGCCGGTGCCGCCGAGCGTCCGCGACGGCCGCACGATGAGGGGAAGCGGGATCACGCGTCGGACCGCCTCGGCGTCGGCGAGGCTGCGCGCATAGCCGCTCCGGGGCAGATCGAGGCCGATGCGCTCCATCGCCGCCTTGAAGAGGTCGCGATCCTCCGCCTTCTTGATCGCCGCGAGCTTCGCGCCGATGAGCTCGACGCCGTGCCGATCGAGGACCCCCGCCTCGGCCACCTCGATGGCGAGGTTGAGCGCCGTCTGTCCGCCGATCGTCGGCAGCAGCGCCTGCGGCCGCTCGGCGGCGATGATCTGCTCGAGCACCTCCGCCGTCATCGGCTCGACGTACGTGCGGTCGGCGAACTCCGGGTCGGTCATGATCGTCGCCGGGTTGGAGTTGATGAGGACGACGCGGTAGCCCTCCTCGCGCAGCGCCTTGCAGGCCTGGACCCCGGAGTAGTCGAACTCGCAGGCCTGCCCGATGACGATCGGCCCGGAGCCGATCAAGAGGATGGTCTCGAGATCGGTGCGCTTCGGCATCTCAGCCCCGTACCCGCTCGATCAGCTCGACGAAGCGGCGGAAGAGGTAGCGCGCGTCGTGCGGTCCGGGCGATGCCTCCGGGTGGTACTGCACCGAGAACAGCGGCTCCCGCGTGTGGGTCAGACCCTCGACCGTGTGGTCGTTCAGGTTCACGTGCGTGAGCTCGGCGCGCCCGCTGAGCGACGCGACGTCGACCGCGAAGCCGTGGTTCTGCGACGTGATCTCGACCTTGCCCGTGGTGAGGTCCTTGACCGGATGGTTGCCGCCGTGGTGACCGAACTTGAGCTTGTAGGTCCGCCCGCCGAGGGCGAGGCCGAGGATCTGGTGCCCGAGGCAGATCCCGAAGATCGGCACCGCGCCGATCAGGGCGGCGACGGCCTCGCGCGCGTAGGGCACGGCATCGGGGTCGCCAGGCCCGTTCGAGAGGAAGACCCCGTCGGGCCCGAGCGCCAGCACCTCCGTCGCCGCCATGGTGGCGGGGACGACGCGCACCCGGCAGCCCACGTCGACGAGGTTGCGCAGGATGTTGAGCTTGATGCCGTAGTCGTAGGCGACGACGAAGGGGCCGCCGCCGTCCCGCGGCGGCGATGGCGTCCGCCCGCCGGCGCGGGCCGCGCGCGCGCGGGTCGCCGGCAGGCGCCAGGAGGGCTCCGTCCAGTCGTAGGGCGCGGCGCAGGTCACCGCGCGCACGAGGTCGCGGCCGACGAGGCCGGGCCGTGCCCTGGCCCTCGCGACCAAGCGGTGCGGATCGAGGTCGGTGCTGGAGATCACGCCCTCCTGCGCGCCGTGCGTGCGCACGTGGCGCACCAGTGCCCGGGTGTCGATCTCGGCGATGCCGACGACGCAGTGCTCGCGCATGTAGGCGCCGAGGCTCTGCTCCGCCCGCCAGCTGCTCGGGGGATCCCAGTACTCCCTCACGATGAGCCCGGCGACGAACGGCCGGCGCGACTCCACGTCCTCCCGGTTCACGCCGACGTTGCCGATCTCCGGGTACGTCATGGCGACGAGCTGCTCCTCGTAGGAGGGGTCGGTGAGGATCTCCTGGTAGCCGGTCATCGCGGTGTTGAAGACGACCTCGCCGCCGGCCTCCCCCTCGGCGCCGAAGGCGGTGCCGCGAAAGACGGTGCCGTCGGCGAGCGCGAGGACGGCCGGGCGTCTCGCTGCCGCTCTCACGGCCGCGATCTCCGACAGGTCACGCGTGCCTCAGTCATCGTCATCCTCCGGCCGACCGTCCCACATGTCAGTGCCGCAGCCTGCCGTCCAGATCGCCGAGCAGCCGGCCGGCGATGCACACGCCGACGGCGGCCCCGACGAGCGCCATGCCCGCGAAGGGCGTGTTGCGCGAGCGCGAGCGGAACGCCGCGGGATCGACCGTCCAGCGGCGCTCCGGGTCGAGCAGCGACACGTCCGCGACCGATCCGGGTGCGAGCGTCCCGCTCGCGAGGCCGAGGACGCGCGCCGGGCCCCAGGTGAGCGCGCGCACCGCCGACTCCGGGCTCAGCGCCCCGACGTGCACGCACGCCAGCGTGAGCCCGACCGTGGTCTCGAGGCCGACAATGCCGAACGGCGCCGCGCGCATCCCGAGCGCCTTCTCGCGCGCGTGGTGCGGGGCGTGGTCCGAAGCGATCACCTCCAACGTTCCGTCGGCGAGCCCCGCGCGCACCGCCGCCACGTCCGCCGCCGTCCGCAGCGGCGGGTTCATCTTGGCGAGCGGCCCCCACCGGGCCACCGCCTCGGCGTCGAGCGTGAAGTGATGCGGCGTCGCCTCGCCGCTCACCGGCGCGCCCGCGGCCCGCGCCCGGCGCACCAGCGCGACGGCTCCCGCCGTGCTCACGTGGGCGACGTGCAGGTGTCCCCCGGTCTCGGCGGCGAGCGCGCAGTCGCGCGCGATCATGCGCTCTTCGGCCTCGGGAACGATGCCGGGAAGCCCGAGGCGCTCCGCCACCGGCCCGGCGTGCACGACGCCCTCCGCCGCGAGCTCGCGGTCCTCGGCATGGGCGATGACGGGCGCCCCGACCCGCCTCGCCTCCAGCAGGGCGCGCCGCATGAGGTCCGCACTCGCGATCGGCAGGCCGTCGTCGGAGAACGCGACGGCGCCGGCCGCACGCAGGGCAGCGAAGTCGGTGAGCTCCTTCCCTGCAAGGCCGCGGGTCACCGCCGCGACGGGAAGGACACGCGCGAGGCCGATCTCGCGCCCCCGCGTGACGATCCAGCGCGTGAGCTCGACCGCGTCATTGACCGGGCTCGTGTTCGCCATCGCCGCCACGGTGGTGAAGCCGCCGGCGACCGCCGCGGCGGCACCCGTGGCGATGGTCTCCTTGTGCTCGCCGCCGGGCTCGCGCAGGTGCACGTGCGCGTCGATCAAGCCGGGCGTCACCCACAGGCCGGCAGCGTCGACGATCGTCCGCGCCGCCGGCGCCTCCCCGGCCGGGACGGTGGCGGCGATCCGGCCCTCCGTGACCAGCACGTCGGCCACCGCGTCGACGGCGCGCGCGGGGTCGATGACGCGACCGCCCGTGATGGCGAGGTCGATCACGCGGCGGCCTTCGGATCGACGTAGGAGTAGATGACGACCGTGTCCCGGTGCTCGCGATCGAGCTCGCGCAGGCGCACCCGCACGCGCTCGTGCGGCGCGGTCGGCAGGTGCTTGCCGACGTAGGTCGGCCTGATGGGGAGCTGCCGGTGACCGCGGTCGATCAGGACGGCGAGGCGGGCTGTGCGCGGACGCCCCGCGCGCCAGATGACCGCGAGCGCGTCCTTCGCCGTCCAGCCGCTGTTGATGACGTCGTCGACCAGCACCACGAGCCGGTCCCCGACCTCGATCGGCTCGCCGTCGTGGGCGCTCCCGGGCCAGCGCGTGATCCCCTCGGCGGCGCGGTGCACGTCGACGACCCCGAGGTCGACCTCGGCCCCGCGCGTGGCGTAGATGCGCTCGACGATGCGGCGCGCGATGTACGCGCCCGGCGTCTTGATGCCGACCACGACCAGATCGTTGAGCTCGGGCGTGTCGGCGACGATGTGGTCGGTGAGCTCCCCGATGCTGCGCTCGATCTCGGCGGCGCTCATGATCGCCTTCTGCGGGCCGAGCTTGTAGGGCTTGTACGCCGCCTCCTCGGCCTGCTTCACCGAGTCGAAGATCACCAGCGTGTCCTCGCGCAGCCAGGCCTCGAGGTAGCCGAACATCGGCTCCTCGTAGACGTGGAAGTGACGGGACTTGCGGTTGCCGATGACCTCGATGCGGGTCTCGTGATCGCAGTAGACGCACACCAGGTGCGCGCCGCCCTCGGCGTTGCGATGCAGGCGGAAGCGGCGCTCCGACTGCCCGTCCTCGCGGCGCGTGATGCAGTTCGGGTTGGCGCAGCGCGGGCCGACGCGGATCGCGCCGCGGTCGCCGGGCGCCGGGCGTGCCGCCCGCGGCTGCGCGGCGCGCTGCTCGAGCAGGAACGCGATGAGCGCCATGCGCACCGGCACGCCGTAGGCGGCCTGGCGGAAGTACACGCTGCGGGGGTCGCGGTCGAGCTCGGCCGAGATCTCGTCCGTGCGCGGCAGCGGGTGCATCAGCAGCGCGTGCCGCATCGCCGGATCCTGGAAGGTGCCGGCATCGACACGCAGGTAGTCGACGCCGTCGTCCGTCGTCGCGTCCTGCCGCTCGCGCTGCGGGCGCGTCATGTAGAGGGCGTCGAGCGTGATCGGGGCCGCGTCGGCGAGCCGCTCGCGCAGATCGAACTCCGCGTCGGTGAAGAGCGTGAGCTGGTGCGGCCGTGCGGGCGCGAGGTAGAGCGCGTGCACGTCGCGGGCGAGCGCCCGGAGCTCCCCCTCGCGCGCGACGGTCGGGCGGTAGCCGTGCTCCTCGGCGAGCCTCTGGAGCAGCCACTCCGGGCACTCCATGCCGCGCGCGGGCACGATCACGATGTTCGCCTTGAACCGCGCCAGGGCGCCGACCAGCGAGTGCGCGGTGCGACCACGCTTGAGGTCGCCGCCGATCGCGACCGTGAGGCCCTTGATCGTACCCTTCGCGCGCCGCAGCGTGTAGAGATCGCACAGCGTCTGGGTCGGATGCTCGTGGCTGCCGTCGCCGGCGTTGACCAGCGGCGCGTCCGCGTGCTCGGCCGCGAAGCGGGCGGCACCGTCCCAGAAGTGGCGCAGGACCATGACGTCGGCGTAGCTCGAGACCACCTTGGCGGTGTCGGCGAGGCTCTCCCCCTTGGCGGCGGAGGAGCTCTTCATGTCCGGGGCGCTGATGACCGCACCGCCGAGCCGCCACATGGCCGCCTCGAAGGAGAGGCGCGTGCGCGTGCTCGGCTCGTAGAAGAGCGTCGCCATGATCGCGCCCTGCGCCGCACGCGGCACGTCGCGCTTCGCGAGCGCCGCTTCCATCGCCTCGGCGCGCTGGAAGATCTCCTCGACCTCCTCGTCGGCGAGATCGGCGAGTGCGAGCAGATGCCTCACTGCAGCGCCACCTCGTCGGCACCGTCGAGCTCACGCACGCGCACGCGGACGTGGCGCCGCTCGCCCGCGAGCACGTTCTGGCCAACGTAATCGGCCCGGATGGGGACCTCGCGCTCGCTGCGGTCGATGAGCACGGCGGCCTGGATCGCGCGCGGCCGTCCGAGCCCGCTCAGGACGTCGAGCACGACCCGGATCGTGCGACCGGTGGCGAGAACGTCGTCGACCACCACGATGACGCGGTCGTTGATGGGGAGGGGCACGTCCGCCGAGGTGCCCTCGATGCGCTCGAGCGGCTGCTCGACGTCGTCGCGGTAGGGCGTGATGTCGATCGAGCCGACGGGGACCTCCCTGCCGGTGAGCTCCGCGAGCTTGCGCGCGATCCGCTGCGCGAGCTGGACCCCGCGCGAGCGGATGCCGACCAGGACCAGCGCGTCGACGCCGTGATTGCGCTCGAGGATCTCGTGCGCGATCCGCGAGAGTGCCCGGGCGACCGCCGTGCCGTCGAGGAGGATCGAGAGCTTCTCAGACACGTGCCGCCACAAAAAAGCCCCCCCGGCCGGAGCCGGGAGGGCTTTCGAACGAGTGGAACCCGAACGTGGAGAGGGTCACCGGACCGACCTTTCCTGACCTCGCTGGGTCAGATTAAAAGGCGCATCCCTCTCGTACGCCCGGACCTGAAGCATGTCAAGCAGAGTTGCTTCGCGGCGCTTCGCGGCCGGGTTCTCGAGGGTTCCCCCCCGGCCCACGGGGTCGCCGGGACCTTCCCGGCGACCGATCTGCGCCTGACCGATCGGTCGGCCTCGCGTGAGCGCCCCGGGTGTGGCGCCCGGAGGCCTTATCATGCATACCATCGGAAGCCGCGCAACCCCGCGCGGCCACGGCGCCGCGTTTTCGCATGGGCCGACCTGCGCTCGGGATCGGGTCCCTGCCGGCCGTCGGCTACTCGATCAGGGCTCATGACGCGTACGTTGCGGATCGCGATCGCGGCGCTGGGCTCGAGTGTCGGGACCTCGTTGCGTCCTGGCCCATGTGGCTGTAGACTCACGGCCACATGGCCACCATGCAGCCAAGGTCGCGCTGATGACGGCGGTGACCGTGGAAGCGCTGTTGGGCGGTAAGGGCGTGCTCAAGAGACGTCCGCATTCGGACCTAGACTGGGTGGCGGTCGTCCGCGAAGGCATCGCGGCCAGGGCGCTCGATGCCATTGCCTCGAGCCTGGGACTCGCACCGAGCGAGGTGGCCGAGCACCTCGGCATCGCAGAGCGAACCCTCGCCCGGCGGCGCAGATCGGGGACGCTGACGACGGAAGAGTCCGCGAAGCTCGTGAGGCTTGCGCGCGTGACGCGTCGAGCGGCCGAGGTGTTCGAGGGACATGACACCGGGGTGCACTGGCTCAAACGGCCGAATCGCGCGCTCGGCGGCGAACGCCCGCTCGATCTTCTGGATACCGAGATTGGCGCCGAGAACGTGCTCGACCTTCTCGGCCGGATCGAGCACGGCGTCTTCTCCTGACCCGCGTGACAGCGCGGGTCGTCTGGCGGATCGCGTCGCCCCGTCGCGCGCGTGCGGCCTTCACCGGCGACGGCGCACGTCTCTACGGCGGCCGCTGGAACCCGAAGGGCGTGCCCATGGTCTACACCGCGGAGAGCCGTGCGCTGGCGATGGTCGAGATGCTGGTCCAGGACGACCCACTGGCGGCACGGTACGTCGTGATTCCTGCGATCCTGCCCGAGGGACTCCGCATCGAGCAGGTCGACCCCCGCAAGCTTCCCGCTGACTGGCGATCGCCTCGCCGGCTCGAGTTCACACGGGCGATCGGAGCGGCGTGGGCCGCGTCCAGGCGCACGGTCGTTCTCGCCGTGCCGAGCGCCGTTGTGCCGGGCGATACGAACTACATGTTGAACCCCCGCCACCCCGAGTTCAGGCGAGTATGTACCGGCAAGCCGAGTCTCCTCGTCACGGATGTCCGCCTCATCAAGAACCGCGGGCGCTCCGGCGGAGACCCTGTGTAGCGCGAAGAGTGGCGAGCAGGGCCGAGAAGTCACTCGGCGACGACGTCACGGCCGGGAAGGAGTACGGATCGGCGGACCGATCACGAGCCGGCACGCACTGCCAGAACACGGCG
>Ga0209253_10003231_pt1 | contig 14347 bp, 11 predicted proteins | sample FrelakmetBRP12BR_FD_187145 | JGI IMG/M metagenome (GOLD analysis project Ga0209253, IMG submission 187145) | Freshwater lake sediment microbial communities from the University of Notre Dame, USA, for methane emissions studies - BRP12 BR (SPAdes)... | ecosystem: Environmental > Aquatic >...
CCTGCCGCGCATCAGCAAGCCGGTGACGACATACGGACTGAGCGAGGGCGCGCAGATACGTGCCGTGAACGTGCGCCATCAGGGCGGGCAGATGTGCTTCACGGCGCAATGCCGTCAGAACGGTACGCCCAAGGATATGGATATCACGCTGAATCTGGCCGGGATGCACAATGTGCTGAACGCGCTGGCGGCGATTGCGGTTGCCCTGGAAGTCGGTGTGGCGAGCGACGCGATCGTGGCAGCACTGGCGGAATTCGAAGGGGTGGGCAGGCGCTTCCAGAATTACGGTGAAGTAGGACTGGCCGATGGTGGAAGTTTCACTCTGATTGACGATTACGGGCATCACCCGGCGGAAATGGCGGCCACGCTGGCGGCGGTGCGCGGCGCATTCCCCGGGCGGCGCCTGGTGCTGGCCTTTCAGCCGCATCGCTACACGCGCACCCGCGATCTGTTCGAAGATTTTGTGAAAGTGTTATGCAGTGTTGACGGGCTGGTGTTGACAGAAGTGTATGCGGCAGGCGAGACGCCCATAGTCGCGGCGGATGGCCGCGCGCTGATGCATGCCTTGCGTGTGGCAGGGCAAAGCGCGGCGCTATTTGTCGAGCAGATAGCAGACATGCCGCATGTGATCATGCAGATGGCGCGTGCTGGCGATGTGGTCGTCACCATGGGTGCCGGATCGATAGGCAGTCTGCCGAGCAGATTGCTGGGGAAGAACGACGTTGATGCTACCGGGAAAATCCCGGCCATGCAGGGGCAACGTTTGGGTGACTCATGAATATGACCGAGTCAAAACATTTAGCCAAAGCATCGTTGCGCGGCACATTGCGCGAACGGGTTGAAATGAACAAGCACACCAGCTGGCGTGCCGGCGGCGTGGCCGAACGCATGTATCAACCGGCCGACCTGGATGATCTGCTGGTCTTTTTGCGCAACACGCCGGCCGATGAGCCGCTGTATGTGGTGGGGTTGGGCAGCAATCTGCTGGTGCGGGACGGCGGTTTGCGCGGCACAGTTTTGCTGCTGCACGGCGCGTTGAGCGAGTTGCGTCTTGAGATAGATGGCAGCGTGTATGTCGAGGCAGGCGTACCGGGGGCAAAGCTGGCGCGCTTTGCAGCGATGCACGGCTTGGGCGGCGCGGCATTCTTTGCCGGCATTCCCGGCACGCTGGGTGGAATGCTGGCGATGAATGCGGGTTGCTACGGTAGCGAGACTTGGGAAAAGGTGTTGAGGGTGATGACGGTGAACCGGCATGGCGTGGTGCATGTGCGCACCTCTGCCGATTATGAGATCGGTTATCGCCATGTTGCACTGCATACAGCTTGCGAAGAATGGTTCATTGCAGTCTGGCTGACATTTGCAAAGGGTAACAGTGAAGCCGCGCGCCAGGAAATCAAGGCATTGTTGAGCAAGCGCATCGCCAGTCAGCCATTGCATCTGCCGAATGCCGGTTCGGTGTTCCGCAATCCGCCCGGTGACCATGCGGCAAGGCTGATAGAACAGTGCGGATTGAAAGGCAAGCAGATCGGCGGCGCTCAGGTGTCGGAAAAACATGCCAATTTCATCGTGAACACGGGCGGAGCGACAGCGGCGGACATCGAGAACCTGATCAACGAAGTGCAGGTAGCGGTACTGCAACAGACCGGCATCAGGCTGCATCCGGAAGTACGCATTATTGGTGAAAAGAAACCATGAACACGATCCTCAATCCTGCCTCCTTTGGCAAAGTCGCGGTGTTGTTCGGTGGCCGTTCCGCTGAACGTGAAGTGTCGCTGAAGAGCGGCGCGGCAGTATTGGCTGCCTTGCAACGCAGCGGTGTTGACGCCTATCCGTTCGATCCGGCGGTGCAGAATGTGCAAGCGCTCGTGGATGAAGGTTACGATCGTGCTTTCATCGCGCTGCATGGCCGGTTTGGCGAAGACGGTACGGTGCAGGGCGCGCTGGAACTGTTGGGTATTCCTTATACGGGAAGCGGCGTGCTGGCTTCCGCGCTCGGCATGGACAAGTGGCGCACCAAACTGGTATGGCAAGCGAGCGGCTTGCCGGTGCCGGATTACGTGCTGCTTGAACAGCAAAGTGATTGGCAAGCCGTCGCAGATCAGCTTGGCTTGCCGATGTTCGTCAAGCCCGCCAACGAGGGCTCCAGCGTCGGGATCAGCAAGGTAAAAGCATTGAATGAGCTGCCTGGAGCGTACCGTGCCGCATTAAGACACGACAAGCTGGTGCTCGCGGAAAGCAATATCGGCGGCGGTGAATATACCGTTGCGATCCTGGGCGAGCAGGCATTGCCGGTGATCAAGATCGAACCGGCCAATGAGTTTTACGACTATGAGGCCAAATATCTGCGCGATGACACGCGTTATCTATGCCCGAGCGGATTGAGCGTGGCGCAAGAAGCGGAAATGCAGCGACTGGCAAAGCGATCATTCGCACTGATCGGCGGACAGGGTTGGGGGCGTGTCGATTTCCTGATGGACGAGGCGGGCAGGCCCTATTTGCTCGAGGTGAATACCTCACCCGGAATGACCGATCACAGCCTGGTGCCGATGGCGGCGCGCCAGGCCGGGATGAGCTTCGAGCAACTGGTGCTGCGCATACTGGAGCTGGCACATGTGGGATAACGCCATCCTGCTGCGCAATATCGCCAATGCGATGCTGCTCTTCAGCGCCTGCGCAGCGCTGTATGGCGCGGCTTATTACGTGATGCATCTGCCTGAAGCGTTCCCGTTACACAGCGTTCGCTTGAGCGTTGCCCCGCAACGCGTCGATGCGGAGCATGTGCTGCAGGTGTTGCGCACGGTGGTACATGGCAATCTTGTGACCGTGGATATCGGGCATATCAGGCAATCATTGGAGAAGCTGCCGTGGGTGCGCAGCGTCAATATCCGCCGCGAATATCCAGGCCACCTGACGGTGTCGCTGGAGGAGCATCAGGCGTTGGCACGCTGGAACAATGCCTCCCTGGTGAATCAGCAGGGCGAGGTTTTTGTTGCGGATAGCGAGCAGGTACTGCCGGAATTTGCCGGACCGGAAGGCACCTCTGCCGAGGTGACTCGGCATTATGCCGAGTTCAACCGGCAACTTGCCGCGCTGGACTTGCACGCGGCACAGTTGGTCCTGTCACCTCGCCATGCCTGGCAAATGCGCCTGAGCAACGGCTTGGTGCTGAAACTGGGACGCGAGGATGTGCAACAGCGTTTGGCAAGGTTCGTGGCGGTGTATCCCTATAGTTTGTATGCGATGCAGGGCAAGGTGAAATATGTGGACTTGCGCTACCGAAACGGATTTGCGGTGAGCGGATTGACCAAGCAAAGTTGATAGGCGGCAGTGGAGAACAAACAATGAGTCGGAACAAAGAAATAAAAAATCTGGTGGTCGGACTGGATATCGGCACATCCAAGATCGTGGTCATTGTCGGCGAAGTCAAACCGGACGGCATGCTGGAGGTGATCGGCATGGGCATGCACGAATCGGCCGGCATGAAAAAAGGCATGGTGGTCAACATCGAGGCGACAGTGGGCTCGATCCAGCGCGCACTGGAAGAAGCCGAGTTGATGGCGGATTGCAAGATCCACGAGGTCTATACCGGCATTGCGGGCAGTCATATCCGCAGCATCAATTCGCGCGGCATGGTGAAGATCAAGGAAAAGGAAGTTGCGCCTGCCGATATCGAAAGAGTGGTCGAAACAGCCAGTTCGATCAGTCTGCCGGGCGACCAGCAGATCCTGCACATCCTCGAGCAGGAATTCAGCATCGACGGCCAGGACGGCATCAAGAAGCCTTTGGGCATGAGCGGGATGCGTCTGGATGTCGAGGTGCACATCGTCAGCGGTGCGGTGTCGGCGGTACAGAACATCATGAAATGCATCCATCGTTGCGGTCTGGAAGTCAACGAGCTGATCTTGCAGCCGCTGGCTTCGAGCAAGGCTGTGCTTGAAGATGATGAGAAGGAATTGGGCGTGTGTCTTGTGGACATCGGGGGCGGTACCACCGACATCGCGGTATTCACCGGCGGCGCCATACGGCATACCGCTGTGATACCTATCGCCGGTGACCAGGTCACCAATGACATCGCGATGGCGTTGCGCACCCCGACACAGGATGCCGAGGACATCAAGATCAAGCACGGCTGCGCACTGCGCCAGCTCGCGGATGGAGGTGCGATCGAGGTACCCGGCGTGGGCGAACGGGGTCCGCGCATGCTGTCGCGCCAAACCCTGGCCGAAGTGATCGAGCCGCGCGTCGAGGAGTTGTATTCACTGGTGCAGCAGGAACTGCGCCGCAGCGGTTTCGAGGATCTATTGTCGTCGGGAATCGTGATCACCGGCGGCAGCAGCGCCATGCAGGGCATGGTCGAGCTGGGCGAGGAGATATTTCATCTGCCGGTGCGGCTGGGCGTGCCGAAATATGTCGGCGGATTGTCCGATGTGGTGAAGACGCCGCGCATGGCTACCGGGGTGGGCTTGCTGCTGTACGGCCTGGAGCACCATCACCGCAAGGAAGAGACCCGCATGCAATCGAATTCGTTCGGCGATGTGCTGGCAAGAATGAAAACCTGGTTGCAGGGAAATTTTTAGCAAATTTTGAAGGTTGGTATCAGGGTTGATTTTATAACTTATAAAGGAGATGGCGATGTTTGAAATAATGGAAACACAAACTCAGGATGCGGTGATCAAGGTGATCGGGGTGGGTGGTTGCGGCGGAAATGCCGTGGACCACATGATCGAACAGGGCGTGCAAGGGGTGGAGTTCATCGTCATCAACACCGATGCCCAAGCGCTCAAGCGCAGCAAGGCGCGCACCCAGTTGCAGATAGGCGCAACGATCACCAAGGGTTTGGGTGCGGGAGCAAAGCCATCAGTCGGCCAGGCGGCCGCAGAAGAGGATCGCGAGCGTATCAAGGAGATGATCAGCGGCGCACATATGGTGTTCATCACTGCAGGTATGGGTGGCGGTACCGGAACAGGGGCCGCACCGATCGTCGCGCAGATCGCAAAGGAAATGGACATCCTGACCGTGGCGGTGGTCACCAAGCCATTCGCATACGAAGGCAACCGGATGCGTTTTGCCAAAGCCGGCATCGAGGCGCTGCACGAGTTTGTCGATTCCTTGATCATCGTGCCGAATTCCAAGTTGATGGAAGTGCTGGGTAACGATGTCACCGTGCCGGAAGCCTTCAAGGCGGCCAATGGTGTGTTGCAGGGCGCGGTGGCAGGCATCGCCGAGGTGATCAATGTGCCCGGTTTGATCAATGTGGATTTTGCCGACGTGCGTACCGTGATGTCAGAAAACGGCATGGCGATGATGGGATCGGCGATCGCATCGGGACCGGATCGCGCCCGCGTCGCGGCCGAGCGCGCGATCGCCAGCCCGTTGCTGGAAGATATGGATATGACAGGTGCGCGCGGCGTGCTGGTAAATATCACTTCTTCAAGCCAGCTGAAGCTGAAAGAGATCGATGATGTGATGGAGTCCGTCCAGTTCGCCGCAGAAGAGGCGACAGTTATCGTCGGTTCGGTATTTGATGAAGACATGGGTGACGAGTTGCGCGTGACGGTCGTTGCGACAGGCCTGGGCGCCCCGCTGGCACGCAAGCAACCCAAGCCCGAGATCGTCTATCAGAATCATGATTATCAAAGAACCGGTACGCATGATGAACCGGTCGCTAATGCCGGAGTGAACTATCCGGAACTGGATACCCCGGCCTTCATTCGAAGCGGGCGCAGGGCGGCGGTGGATGCGATGGAGAAGTCCGGCATGGACATGCTGGATATTCCGTCCTTCCTACGTAAACAGGCGGATTAGAGATAGAGGATTCAGGTTCGGCAAAACCCTGTGCAGCGTTGTTGATTCGTAGCTCTATCCTATTTAATCGACCCGGCATGGGGCTGTGGTAAAATCAAAAAAATGATTCCTGTAATTAGAACAGCGATGGTCAAGCAGCGCACTTTAAAAAATTCCGTCAGTGTCACGGGAGTTGGCTTGCATAGCGGCGAGAAGGTCACGCTCGGTTTGCGTCCTGCTCCGGTCAACACCGGCATCGTGTTTCGCCGCGTGGACGTAAAGCCGGTCGAGCAGATCCGTGCGCAGGCTGAGTTGGTAAACGATACGCGTTTGTCTACCTGCATGGAGCAAAACGGCGTGCGTATCGCAACCATCGAGCACCTGATGTCGGCATTTGCCGGATTGGGTATAGACAACGCTTACGTCGATCTGGACAGTCCGGAAACGCCCATCATGGACGGCAGCGCGGGAACTTTCGTGTTCCTGTTGCAATCGGCCGGAATCGTCGAACAATTCGCCGCCAAGAAATTCATCCGCATCAAAAAGACCGTGGAAGTAAAACAGGGTGACAAATGGGTGCGATTCGAGCCCTATCATGGCTACAAATTGACCTTCACGATCAATTTTGCACATCCGGTGTTCGCCAATACCAGGCAGCATGTCACCGTGGATCTGGGCGAGCATTCCTACGTACACGGCATCAGTCGGGCGCGCACTTTCGGTTTTATGCATGACGTGGAAAATATGCGTGCACAGGGTCTGGCATTGGGCGGCAGCCTGGATAACGCGATCGTGATGGACGATTACCGGGTGCTGAATGCCGATGGATTGCGCTTTGAGGATGAGTTCGTCAAGCACAAGGTGCTGGACGCGATCGGCGATCTTTACTTGCTGGGATACCCATTGATCGGTGCGTTCTCCGGCTACAAATCCGGTCATGCCCTAAACAATGCGCTGCTGCGCGCATTGCTCGCAGACGATCAGGCCTGGGAGTTTGTCACATTTGATAACGTCGAAGATGCCCCTGCGTTCCTGCGGCTGCAATTGCAGTCGGCCTGATCTGAATATGATGATGCGGCGCTATCTGCCAGCAGATGGCTCCCTGAAGAGCTGTTTACCCATACCGATACCTTCCAGACCATGATCCTTTACGCCGCGACGATACTCGTTTCCAGCTTCCTGCTATTTCTGGTGCAACCCATCATTGCCAAGCAAATCCTGCCCTGGTTCGGCGGTAGCGCGGCAGTATGGACCACCTGCCTGGTGTTTTTTCAGTTGGCCCTGCTGGGCGGCTACGCTTATTCTGACCTTTCCAACCGGCTGCTGAAGCATAGGACGCAAAGCACGATCCATATCGTGTTGTTGCTTGCGAGCCTTGCCGCGTTGCCTATCGTGGCCGCCGCGGGCTGGAAGCCGGTAGGAAACGAAGATCCGTTGTGGCGTATTCTGGGTCTGTTGCTGATTACTATCGGCTTGCCGTACTTCATGCTGTCCACCACTGCGCCGCTGATCCAATCGTGGTTCGCGCGCGAACATGCCGATCCCAAGACCGCCGAACGGGTTTACCGCTTTTTCGCGCTATCCAATTTGGGCGCTATTCTGGGTTTGCTCGCCTATCCGTTCGCGATCGAGATGTGGGTCTCCACCCGTGTCCAGGCCATCGGCTGGAGCGTGGGTTACGGGCTATTTGCACTGCTCTGTATCGGCAGCGCGTGGCGCGCGCGGCGCTTGACTGATGCCGCCGACCCGGCTGAAATTCCCAAGCCGTTGTTTGATGCGCTGCCGGACGAGCAGTCGCATACGCCGGCAAGCTCCGCCGCTCCTCAAGCAAAGGACTTTGTGCTCTGGTTCATGCTCGCTGCGCTCGCCTCGATGATGCTGCTGGCGGTGACCAACCACATCACGCAAAACGTGGCATCGATCCCGTTCATGTGGGTGCTGCCGTTAACGCTGTACCTGATCACATTCGTGCTGTGCTTTGAAGGCCGCGGCGGGCGCGGTTTTTACGTGCGCAAATTCTGGCTGCTGCCGACGCTGATCATGATCTGCCTGATGGCGTGGGGCATCACCGCAAAGTACGGTTTTTTGAGCATCAACATCGCGATCCCGCTGTATTGCGCCGGACTGTTTCTGGTATGCATGTTCTGTCATGGCGAGCTGGCGGCAGCCAAGCCCGCGCCGCGCTATTTGACACGCTTTTACCTGATACTTTCGCTGGGCGGCGCAGTCGGCGGCATGTTCGTCGGTCTCCTCGCACCCAAGCTTTTCACCGCATACTGGGAGTTGCCGCTGGGACTGGGCGCACTGGCGCTGATGGCGCTGCTGCTTACAATGCATCATCTCGCCAACTTCAGCCAGCGTCCGGTTTTTACCGTGGCACCGCTGTTGGCTGTGATCGGTCTGCTTGCAGTGGTTTATTATGCATATGACTACAACTGGCTATTGAAAGAGGGTGGCACGATCCACTCGGTGCGCAATTTTTATGGCCGGCTGAGCGTCAAGCAATTAGGCTACAGCGATACCAATCCGGAAACCCATCGCATGCTGATGCATGGCACTATCGTGCATGGCAAACAATACATCTATGCCCCGTACCGCCGTGTCACTACAAGTTATTACACCGAGAGTTCCGGCATCGGCCTGGCACTGGCGCATTTTCATCAGGGACATCAGCGTATCGGTGGCGTGGGAATGGGCGTTGGCACGATCGCTGCTTATGGCAAACAGGGCGATCTGTTCAAGTTCTACGAGATCAATCCCAAAGTGATCGACATTGCCAGCAACTATTTCTATTACCTTAACGAAAGTCCTGCGCAGATCCAGATCGCTGTGGGTGATGCACGTCTGGTGCTGGAGCGTGAGTCCCCGCAACAATTCGACGTGCTGGCGGTAGACGCGTTTTCCGGCGATGCCGTCCCGGTCCACCTCGTCACGCGAGAGGCCTTGGCGGTCTACCTGAAACATGTCAAGCCTGATGGTGCGATAGCTTTCCACGTTACCAGCCGCTATCTGAGTCTGGCACCGGTGATCAAGCAGTTGGCGGATGAGATCGGCTACGAGGCGGTGCTGATCGCCGATCGTTCGGATGACAATCCCTATTCCTCGCATAGCGACTGGGTGATCGTCACCCGCAACAAGGATTTTCTGGACTATCCTGAAGTGGTGAAAAAGCGCGTTGCCATAGAACCGATCGCGGGTATGAGAACCTGGACCGACGATTTCAGCAATCTGTTTCAGATACTCAAGTAACTGGTGCTGAAGCTGCCGGGCTTGAGCGTAAGTTGACCGATAATTAAGGCCCAATTATGCTGGTTTTACGCCTATTGATAGTCTTGATCACGTTGCTGCTGGTGTTGAGCGGCGGGATGTATTTCTTTACGCGCGATCGCCGTTATCTGAAGTTTGCTTGGCAGACGCTCCGTTTCACCGTTTTCCTGCTGTTAGTCTTCGCCCTGCTGTTTGTGTTGGAGCGCTACGTTCTTACAGGCTGGCGCATTCTGCTCTAGCTCTTGTTTCGAGCCATCCTTTCCAGCGCGGCTTTGAGCGGCGAACCGTCCAGGCTGAGGCTTAGTCCGTTCAGTGCATTTTGGGCGGTCTTACTTAGTTTATGGGGGGCAGGCTTGGGTCGGCCGCGATCGAAGGAAACTTGCACCTTTACCCGGATTCCGCTAACCTCACACCCCCTGTTTTGCAACTTGACGACCATTTCCGGTGCGAGTTGACGTAATTTTGCAGCGAAGGCTGCATTGGCCACAGCTATGCTGAGCGTGCCTAGTTGCAGGCCCAGCACTTGGGCGGATTGCACAAGATGGGGCGGAGCTACAGCTAGGATGTGGCTTTGCAAGGCTGACAGGGCTTGCGCTTTGTTCAGTAGCGGACGGAGTTCCTGAGCGTTGTTTAAAAGTGATTTGAGTCGTTGAGTCACGAGGATAGGTTTAAACAGGAAGGGGGAAAGATGAATGTTATTCTAGTTTCCAATCGCTTGGCAAAGACTCGCAGTGTTACGCTAGGCGGATGGCAGATATTTTTTCTTACGCTGCTGCTGTCCGGATTGATGCTGGTTGCGGCATTTGCCCTGCAATACTCACTGGTGCGGTTTGCTCCAGAAGGGTTGGGGGAGGGGATGCGCACGATGTTATCCAAGGCCTATATCGAAGAGCGTCAAAAGCAACAATCCAACATGTTCAGCAGCCTGGACACCATGGCGAGCCGGATCGGGCAGATGCAGTCGCAGGTGCAGCGTCTGGACGCGCTTGGAGTGCGCCTGGCCAAGCTGACCGGGATGAAGCCGGGTGAATTCCAGTTCGACCAGCTACCTGCGCAAGGGGGACCGCTGGTGATATTGCCTACCCAGCAAATGTCGGTAAACATTCTGGATCAGGAGCTTAACAGATTGTCACAAGTGGTCAATGATCGCAGCGACAAATTGATGGCTCTCGAAACCATGCTGTTGCAAAATCAGTTGAGCCGCAAATTACTGCCTTCCATCCCGCCCGTTGCCGTGGGCTGGTATTCTTCGAATTTTGGTTGGCGCATCGACCCGTTTACCGGAGCAAATGCGATGCATGAGGGGGTGGATTTCATGGTGGATGCAGGAACGCCCATTCATGCCTCGGCAGGTGGCGTGGTTGCCTTTGCCGGCAGCCACCCCCAGTATGGTAATATGGTCGAAATTGATCACGGAAATGACATCGTCACACGCTATGCACATGCATCGAAATTGCTTGTGAAGGTTGGTCAAGTGGTGCGGCGCGGTGAGAAGATCGCCGAAGTGGGAAGTACCGGGAGGTCTACCGGTAACCACTTGCACTTTGAAGTCCGCTATCAGGGTACCGCCCAGAATCCCGTGCGCTTCCTGCAAAAAGCCACCAGTTAATAGTGTTTTATATTGGTGAGGGTGAGGTGAAGGATCGCCTCACCCTTTATTATTTGTGTTTGAGAGTTTTCATTTTGTAGTTTGGAATAACATGATTTCCAGTTTGCTGAAAAGTATCTTCGGTAGCCGCAACGATCGCTTGCTCAAGGAATACCGCGCCACCATCCTGTCAATCAATAAGCTGGAAGCCGGTATCGCCGCGTTGAGCGATGCTGACTTAAGTCGGAAGACTGACAGTTTCAAACAGCGTTTTGCGCAAGGCGAATCTTTGGATGCGCTGCTGCCGGAGGCATTTGCCGTGGTGCGCGAGGCGAGTTCCCGGGTATTGGGGATGCGGCATTATGACGAGCAATTGATAGGCGGCATGGTTCTGCATTACGGCAAGATCGCCGAAATGCGCACCGGTGAGGGCAAGACGCTGGCGGCAACTTTGCCGGCCTACCTGAATGCCATTTCCGGCAAGGGCGTGCATGTCGTTACCGTAAACGATTATCTGGCCAGCCGCGATGCCGAGTGGATGGGCAGGCTGTATCGCTTTCTGGGCTTGTCGGTGGGAGTGATCCTGTCGCAGATGCCGTCAGGCGATAAACAGGCAGCCTATGCCGCCGACATCACATACGGCACCAACAACGAATTTGGTTTCGATTACCTGCGTGACAATATGGCGACGCAAGTCGGCGAACGCTTCCAGAGACCGCTCAATTACGCGATCGTCGACGAGGTGGACTCGATCCTGATCGACGAGGCAAGAACCCCGCTGATCATTTCCGGGCAAGCCGAAGATAATGTGGATGTCTATGTGCGCATCGACAAGCTGGTTCCGCAGCTGGCGCGCAAGGCAGGGGAGATCGAGGATGAGGGTCCTGGTGACTTCAGCGTGGACGAGAAGAATCATCAGATCCTGCTGACCGAATCCGGTCATGAGCATGCCGAGAACATGCTCACTGAAGCCGGCCTGCTGCCGGTTGGAGGCAGTTTGTACGATCCCGCGAACATCACCTTGATTCATCATTTGTATGCCGCATTGCGCGCGCATAACCTGTTTTTCCGTGACCAGCACTATGTGGTGCAGGATGGCGAAGTGGTCATTGTGGATGAGTTTACCGGCCGTTTGATGGTCGGGCGCCGCTGGTCGGATGGGTTGCACCAGGCGGTGGAAGCGAAAGAGGGCGTCACTATCCAGAAGGAGAACCAGACACTGGCATCGATCACGTTCCAGAATTATTTCCGCATCTATCACAAGCTGGCGGGCATGACCGGTACCGCGGACACCGAGGCGTACGAGTTTCAGCAAATCTACAACCTGGAAACCGTGATCATCCCGCCGCATCGCCCGACCATCCGCAACGATATGATGGACAAGGTATATCTCACCGCCAAGGAAAAATATCTTGCCGTGCTGGAAGACATCAGGGACTGCTATCAGCGCGGCCAGCCGGTGCTGGTGGGGACGACCTCGATCGAGAATTCAGAATTGCTGGCGGGGTATCTGGAGCGGGACAAGCTGCCCCATCAGGTGCTGAATGCCAAGCAACATGCGCGCGAAGCGGAAATCATCGCGCAAGCAGGTCGGCCCAAGATGGTGACCATCGCCACCAATATGGCGGGACGCGGCACAGACATCGTGCTGGGCGGTAATGTCGAGAAACAGATCGAATTCATCCGTGCAGACACCTCTCTTGATGAGGCAAGCAAAGAACAGCGCATCACGCATTTGAAAGCCGAATGGCAACAGTTGCACCAGCAAGTTCTGGCCAACGGCGGGCTGCACATCATCGGAACCGAACGCCATGAGTCTCGCCGGGTAGACAACCAGTTGCGGGGACGTGCAGGACGTCAGGGCGACCCCGGCTCCAGCCGATTCTATCTGTCGCTGGAAGACCCGCTGTTGCGCATCTTTGCTTCGGATCGGGTTGCGGCGATCATGAATAAATTCAAGATGCCGGAAGGCGAAGCGATCGAGCACAGCTGGGTTACCCGCGCCATCGAGAATGCACAGCGCAAAGTTGAAGCGCGCAACTTCGATATGCGCAAGCAGATCCTCGAATATGACGATGTCGCGAACGATCAGCGCAAGGTGATCTATCAGCAGCGCAGAGAGTTGCTGGAAAGCATGGACATATCCGAGACTATCCATGGCATGCGAGATGGGGTGCTGGAAGATACCATCAGCCAATATATTCCCCCGCATTCCATGGAGGAACTATGGGATGTGCCCGCGCTGGAAAAGCTGCTGGCAGCCGAGTTTCGTCTGGAGTTGCCATTGGTGCAATGGCTGGAACAGGATAAGCAACTGAACGAGGAAGGTTTGCGCGCCCGCATCAGGGAGCAGGCTCAACAGCAATACCATGCCAAGGTTGAAGTGGTGAGTGCCGAGGCCATGCATCATTATGAACGCACGATCATGTTGCAAAGTCTGGACGTGCATTGGCGCGAACATCTGGCGGCGCTGGACCATCTGCGCCAGGGCATACATCTGCGCGGATATGCGCAAAAGAATCCCAAGCAGGAATACAAACGCGAGGCATTTGAACTGTTTGCCCTGATGCTGGATGCGATCAAGCGTGAAGTGACGCAGGTGCTGATGACCGTGCAAGTGCGCAGCGAGGAGGATGTCGAGCTGGCAGAAGCTCCCCCTGCGCCGGCAAATGTGCAATATCATCACTCGGACTATGAGGAGGCGCTGGCACAGTCAGCAGACCCGGAGTCAACCGATGAAGAGCACAAACCGTTTGTACGCGATGGCCAGAAGGTGGGCCGCAATGATCCGTGTCCGTGCGGGTCCGGCAAGAAATACAAGCAGTGCCATGGTAAATTGAGCTAATTGATATGGGAGAACGTGATGTCATTAATCATTGATACACTGCTAACCTCTACGATTTCCGAAGAGCTGAGCGAAGCCGAACTGGAGATTCTTGCCGGTCTGTTCGAGGTGCAGGAATATCAGGCGGGCACGGCAATCGTCAAGCAGGGCGATGAGCATCCGGACAATCTGTATATTCTTGCGCATGGCGATATCGAGGTAAAGATCAGGAACGGGACCCAGGAATCCACGATTCATATCCTCAAGCCGGGCGATCTGGCGGGTATCATCAACTTCGTGGGTGGAGCGAAGAGCAGCGCGACAGTATATGCGGTCGGCAACACCATGGTGTTGTGCCTGGAGCGAGCCAGGTTCGAGACACTGATCAATTCTCACCCGATGATAGTCTACAAGGTGATGCGCGGCGTGGTACGCAACGTGCATGGCATCGTGCGGCGGGTGAATAGCGAAACTGCGGAGTTAAGCAACTATATCTATCGTGCGCGCGGCCGTTATTAGCAGCCGTTACCCGTGGTGGGTGTTCTAGTGCTGCCCGCTACATAATCAACAGACTGCCAGGAATCAAGTCACTATGCCGGTTAATCTGACATCGCCCGTCGCGGCGCAATTGTTGCCCGTTTCGGGCGTTTCTTTGGGCATCGCGGAAGCGAATATCAAACGCCCGGATCGCAAGGATCTGCTGGTGATGCAATTGTGTGAAGGATCGCGGGTTGCGGGGGTATTTACCAAGAATCGTTTCTGCGCTGCGCCGGTGATCGTGGCGCGCGAGCATCTCAAGCGGGCGGGCGGCATCCGCGCGCTGCTGGTCAATACCGGCAATGCCAATGCCGGCACCGGCGAACAGGGCATGCGTGATGCGCGTA
>Ga0209253_10003232_pt1 | contig 14344 bp, 8 predicted proteins | sample FrelakmetBRP12BR_FD_187145 | JGI IMG/M metagenome (GOLD analysis project Ga0209253, IMG submission 187145) | Freshwater lake sediment microbial communities from the University of Notre Dame, USA, for methane emissions studies - BRP12 BR (SPAdes)... | ecosystem: Environmental > Aquatic >...
AGATTTCGGCCGTCCGTCCTCCGTTGAAAAAATTCTCTCCCCGGATGACGACCGCCCCGCCGTATTCGGTCTCCAGGATTCCCTTGCTCCCGAACATCCTGTTCTTGATGCCCTCGGCCGTGCCGTGGCCCTTGAACTGGCGGCCGCTGAACTGGATAGCCACGTCGTTAGGATACTGATAATGGACGACAAAGTGGTCCCAGCAAGTGCCAACCTCTGGCCGGGCTTTGAGTCCTCCGGTTCCCACGGCCCAAAGCGGCGGCTCCCGCAAGATCCAATTGGCGACGTCGAGAGTGTGAATCTCCTGCTCGGTGATGATGTCGCCGGAGAGAGCCCGGTCCAGGCCCCAGGCGCGCAGCCGGACCTCGGGGTCGTCCGGTCCGCTCTTGAGCATCTCGTAATGATCTTCCCACGGGCTTTCGGCATGATAGGTGGCTTCCCCGAAAACGGGCTCGCCGATGGCCCCGTCATGAACTCGCCGCAGAGCCTCGATAAAGGCCGGATGGGCCCTCGTCTGGAAGTCGACGAGGAAGCTGAGCTTCTTGGCGGAGGCCCTTTTTCCGCACTCGGCAACGAGATGGCATCCGGGGACGTCCACCGCCAGTGGCTTTGCCATGTAGACATGGATGCCCTTATCCACAGCGGCAGCGCCCTGCTCAGGATGGAAGTAGGGAGGAGTCTCGATCGCGACCGCCTCCACGCCGCAATCGAGCAGACGCTCGTATCCGGAAAGCCCGGAAAAAAGACGCTCCTTCGGCACCGAAAACTGGGTCCCGAGCGCCTCGACTCGGTCGGCGAAGTAGTCCGACCCGGCGAATATCTCGTATCCCCCGTGGGCCGCGAAAAGCCCTGTAATCCAGATGCCCCGTCCCCCGCAGCCGATCACTCCCAGCTTGATCTTCGAGCTGGCTTGGGCGCCCCGGACGAGCCCCGGGCGCAGGATGGTGAGCGAAGCAACGGTTGTGCCCGACTCTTTCAAAAAACAACGACGGGTGATTTTGGCCATGGCCAGTCCTTCCATTGAGTATTCTTATCGATCCGGTCGAGACAGTAAGCTATAATTTTTTGATCTTTTGAATGACCTCTCCGGTCTTCCAGTCCTGGAGCAGCTGCTTGAGCGTTCCGTCGGGCATCCGCTCTTCCTTGATCAGGGAATACCTGCCGCGGGCGGCCTTCCTGACTGCGTGAGGCCCGGTCCCCTTGGCTCCCGTATTCCAGCGCTCGAGCTTCACCGGCTCCCAGCGCCGCGTCTTGGCCGACCGGTAGCAGGCGTCCATGATGGTGTTGACGATATAGCCGTCGAGAAACGTCTCCACCGGCTGGCGGTTCGCATCCAGGGCGTCAAGCATATCGCTGAACATGTTGGTGTAGCCGAGCTCATGGACCTCGTCGCCCACGGGGAAGAGCCAGCCCGTCTCGGTCTCGACCTTTTCGGCGACATACCCCTTACCGCCGGCGACCGTGAACATATCGTACCCCGTGCGCAGGAAGTGGTTGAGCCAGATCGTCCCTTCGGTCCCGGCCACTTCGTCACGTAGGTCCATGCCTCCTCGGAAGGCCCAGCTCACCTCGAACTGTCCGACCGCCCGGTTCTCAAAGCGGATGAGGGCGATGGCCGAGTCCTCGGCGGCGATCGGGTGGACCATGGTGTCGGCCAGGCACATGACCTCAGCCGGCCGGACATCCTTGCCGACGAAGCTGCGGATGATTTCGATGCAGTGACAGGCCAGGTCGACAATGGCCCCGCCGCCGGCCAGCCTCTTGTCCCAGAACCAGGCGCTGTGCGGCCCGGAGTGGGTTTCCCGGGAGCGAACCCAAAGGACCTTGCCGATCGCCCCCCGCTTGACCGCGGCGATCGATTTCAGGGTCTTGGGAGTGTAGACCAGATCCTCCAGGTATCCGGCAAAAACACCGGCCTTGTCCACGACCTCCAGGATTTCCAGGGCCTCGCGGGCGTTTCGCGCCAGCGGCTTGGTGCAGAGAACGGGTTTCCCGGCCCGCGCCGCAAGTGCGATTGCCTTTTTGTGGAGATAATTGGGAACGCCGACGATGACGATGTCGGTTTCCGGGTCCTCGACCGCCTTCTTCATATTGGCCGTCCAATTCGGTATTCCCCATTTCCGGGCGAACGCCTCGGCCTCTCCTTCGGTCAGGGCGCAGATCGTCCGGATCCGGTCCCGGCTTCGCTGTCCCTGGATGCTCATGGTATAAAAAGTCCCGATGAGCCCGGCCCCGAGCAGGGTGATGCTATGCGCCTTTTTCATGGAGGCCTCCCCTTAGCTATTCCCGCCGGTATCGATTTCGTCGGGAAGTTCGTTCCGGTCGGTGGCGGGCTCATAGGGGAAATGGACGGACAGGCCGTCGGCCGCCGTTTGGATTCCCGCCAGGATTCCCTGTTTGAACTCGCCTTTCCGGAAATGATCGGCCATGGCGGCGGCGATCCCGTCCCAGAACTCCTGACCGACCTTGGCGTGGATGCCTTCGTCGCCCAGGACGACAAAACGCTTCCGGGCCGGCACGATGAAGAAGAGGATCCCGTTCCGCAGGCGGGTATTCGCCATCCCCAGGCGCCGGAAGGCGCGTTCAGCCTCGGGCCGCACCGGGCCCCAAAAAAAACGCGCAATGGATACGCAGATCTCTCCGCTGGTCCGCTTTTCCGCGCCGGCTATGGCATTTCGAATCTGTGCTTGATCAACGAGCTTGAAAAGGCTGCGGCGAAACATGATCGGCATGATGAACTCTCCCTACCAACGGCCTGAGGCGCCGCCCCCGCCCGAACGGCCTCCGCCCCCTCTGAACCCTCCACCGCTGCTCCCGCGGCTTCCTCCTCCGAAACCTCCGCCTCTCCCGCTGCCCCAAGATCCACCGCCGGAGCGGCCTCCGCCGCCCCCTCCGCTAAAAATATTGACCAGAAGCCAAAAGGCCAGTGAGGGGCTGGTGAGGAAGAGGATCGCGAAAATGATGATCCCGATGATGATGGGAAGGGTCTGGCTTGAACCCCGGCCCGTTTTCCGGGGCTGCTCGACCGGGACCGCCTCTCCTGAAATCGTCCTGAGAATAGCCGAGACGGCCTGGCTCACCGCGCCGTCCGCGTCGCCCGCCCTGAGCTTGGGAATCAGGATATCATTGATGATCCGGCCGGCTGAGATGTCCGGGATGACACTTTCCAGGCCATAGCCGATCTCGATCCGGATGGCCCGGTCCTCGGCCATGATAAAAAGCGCCACACCATCATCCAGGCCCTTCCGGCCGACGGCCCAGGCCTGGAAGGCCTTGTCCGCGAATTCCTCGATCGGGTAACCCCCAGTGCTCTTCCCGATATAGACTATAACCTGATGTCCTGTCTGCTGGTCAAAGGCTTCGAGCATTCCATCGAGGGTTTGGAGCGTCTCCGGGGAAATGAAGCCGGCCGTATCCGTTGCCCAGCGGTCGGGCGGCGGCGGGATTTTGAGGTCTGCGGCTCCGGAAAATGCCAGAACTGAGCTAAGGAGCAGGAGAAAACCGATGATCCCGGCGCGGAATGCTCTCACGATCAGAACTTGACTTTGGGCGCCGTCTCAGCCCCGGGCTGCGCCGTGAAATAGACCTTCTCGGCGAACCGTGAGCCGAATAGCCCGGCGATGAGGACAGTGGGGAAGCTCATCCGCTTGGTGTTGAAGGCCTGGGCGGATTCGTTGAAGCGCTGACGCTCGACGGTGATCCGGTTTTCCGTGCCTTCGAGCTGGACCTGGAGGTCGCTGAAGTTTTGGGTGGCCTTGAGGTCCGGATAGTTTTCGACGGCCACCAGCAGACGGGAGATGGCCGATCCCAGTTCATCCTGAGCAGCCTGGAACTTGGCGAAAGCCTCGGAGTTATTGAGCAGGCTCTCATCCAACCTGACCTGGCCGACCTTGGCCCGGGCCTCGGCGACCGCGGTGTAGGTCTGCTGCTCGAACCCGGCGGCGCCCTTGACAGTCTCGACCAGGTTGGGTACAAGGTCAGCCCGGCGCTGGTAGGCATTTTCAACCTGGGCCCACTGTGCCCGGACCTTCTGGTCGAGCGAGACAAGAGAGTTGTAGATGCCGACTCCCCAGGTCCCCAGGATGAGGAGGCCGATGACGATAACCGCCACGCAGCCCAGACCCCGCCCCAGTTTCCTTTTGGGAGGAGTTGTCGCGGCTGGAGTTCCTTCAGTGGCCATGCTTGCACCTTCCTTTCAGCAGAAGTATGTCTTTCGTATATAGATAGAAAGAATCTTATCTTGAAGCCTTCTAGAAAGCAAGACCAAGGTGGGCGCGTGCTTCAGCGGAGCTCGCGGATAAAGATATTTTTGAAATAGAGCGGGGTGCTGTGGGCTTGGAGCTCGATCTGTCCCGCTGGGTAGATCGACTTGTCCCGCTCCCAATAGTTCTCCATGATGACGTCATCGGTGACGAGAGCCCCATTGAGATGGACGGTTACCCGCTCGCCTTCCATCCGGATGTAGAAAGTGTTCCATTCCCCGACCGGGTTGTCAGCCGCGACGAGCGGTTTGGCCGCTCCGGACTTGTTGTTGTAGAGTCCGCCCGAACCTTCCGGCCACTGCGCCGGATCCCAGATCTGGACCTGGGGCGAGCCGCGGAGATAGACGCCGCTATCCCCCTGGGGCTCGATCTTCCAGTCCACAAAGAGCTCGAAGTCGGCGTAATCCTTGACCGTGCACAGGCTTTGGCCTCGGCCATCGAAAACAAGAGTCCTGTCGATGACCTGCCAGTGCCGGCGCATCTCCTCGTCAGCCGCTTTCTGCCCTCTCTGGAGCTCTCCTGCGGTCATCTTTGACCGCGCCGGCGGGTCTTTGACCAGGCCTTTCCAGCCGCTGAGGTCTTTTCCGTTGAAGAGCGGGAGGAACCCCTCCTTAAGCAGAAGCTCATTCGCATATCTTTCGACCTGTTCGCGGTCGTATTCACTGTCGATGAACTGAGCGGCCCGCTTCAGGACCCGGGGGGTTCCGACTCCCGTGAGACCTTCGATACCGGGAGCGGGGAGGGCGCAATCGGCAGCCGACCGCGCAGCCCTGTCCTGGAGGGCAGGATCCTCGAGATAGCGGGCGATTAGGGAGAGGGATTCCCCTGACCTGACCCTTCCCAGAGCGTCCAGCACGACGTTCATCTCGGCCGGCTCCCGGGCGATAGGAAGGGCGTCTTTGATGAGTGCGAGCTTCTGCTCGGCCGCACCGTCGGATTCTGTAACAAGCCGCAGGTATCCTTGAAGGGATATGTGGACAAACTTCCGGCTGATCGACGAGCTTTCGGCCATGGCGATCTTGAGGAGCTCTTTGGCAGCCTGGATATCCGTCCAACTGGACAAAGTATAGACCGCGACGGACCGGACCTGCGGGTCGGCGCTTTGGGTCTCGGCGACAACGGCCTGGAGGGCTCTCTCGCCGCCTATCCGGCTGAGCGGCCGCAGCAGGTTGATCCTCGTCTGGCCTTTCGCTTTTTCCATGTTTTCGATAATGAGGCCGGCCCTTTTGTCAGGTTCAACGACTTGTTGAGCGGCGGCGGCGAGTGCATTTTGAAGAGAGGAGATCGCAGAGGGTTCGGTTGCACTCTGTAAGAACGGGATGATCCGCGGCAGGTCCTCCCCGCTGACGACGGCCTCGAGTGCGGCCAGGGCTCTTTTCCGGAGATTCTCGTCCTCGCTTGCGGCGGCTTCGAACACAATCCCGGCGTGCTCCTTGGCCCCGCGCAGGCCGAGGATTTCGACGATGGCCGCTTTCGCAGGAAGCGAAGCACCGTCGAAGGCCTTGACGGCTTCTGGGACGGCTTTTTCGACCGGGATACTCAGAAATGCTTTTTTGAGCGCCTCGGCTTCTTCCTCATCGGCGGTCCTCCAAAGAGGAGCGAGGTCGATCGCAACCCCATCTCCTCCGAGCCGTGAGGCGGCCTCGATAGCGGCTATCCGGATCGATTGGTCGTCGCTTTTTAGACTGTCTTTAATCAAGTCCAGCGCCTGCCGGTCTTCTCTCTCTCCCAGCATCCCGATGATCTGCCCGCGGGCCTCAGGAGAGACTAGCGGCGCCTTGGCGATCCACTGAGCCGTGGCCTCCCCGCCGGGTATTTCGAGCGCCAGGTCCAGGGCGCGGCCGCGGAAGGCTGGATCAGGGGAGTCCATCGTCTCGATCAAGAGGGGAAGGACTTCCTTTCCAAGGATTTGAGTCAGGAGTGTCAGAGATGCGCTCCGGACCTGGGATTCGTCCGGGCCGGTGCATTTTTCCAGGAGGCTCCGGCCGATCCGGAGGGCATCGTCTTTTTGCCCGTTCTCAAAGAGTCTCTGGGCGAAAAGAAGATAGCGGGAAGCGGCGTTCGCCTTTTCCCGAGGTGACGAGGCGATATCGGCCCGGCTCAGCAGGAATTCAGTCCGGGGATCGCCGATGCTGGCCAGAGCGAACAAGGCGGCTTCGCGGACCTGTGCATCCTGGCTCGAAGCGTAGGGGGCGATCCTGCCGACGGCTCCCCGGCTTTGCAGATCTCCGAGCGTCTGGAGGAGCGTTATTGTGTTTAAACTCTTGGGTTGTCCGAGCGCCTTAAGGAGCGCTCTATCCGTGCCCGGAGCGCGCAGGGCCAATAGGGCTTTGACAGCCGGCTCAACCAGAGTGTGGTCGGAGAGAAGCCGGCTCAACGGCTCGAGGCATTCCGGTCCCCCGGCCTGCTGCAAGCGGCCGATGAGAAATATCTTCGCGTCAGGGTCGGCGGCACTCTTGAGCGCCTTAATGATCGATTGAGCGTAAAGGATTCGGTCCCTCTCTCCGCCCGGCCTCATCGCGTACGTCCCGGCCGCCTCGAGCGCATACCGGGCCAGGCTGTCATCGGTTTTTCCGGGCGGGGACAGGCGCCGGCAGACCTCCACGATTCCCGCTTCACCCAATCCGAAAATCTCAGCTGCTAGGACGCTCTTTTCTGAGGAGCTCTGCGCCGGAAATTGGATGAGAATCAATGAGACCCGGGGGGAAATTGAGGACGCCTCGGGAGCTCCGGTAGAGGCGCCGGCGACGGCGGCAGTAAAGATTGTGAAGAAGAGCAGCGCGGCCGGCTTTGAAGGACGCTGTTTATTGAGACACACCATGTTTGATTCTCAGTCCTAAAGGTGCCAGGGTGTCCGCATCGGCTCGTCGACCAGGCGGTTGGCCTCCTCGTCAGCGATGAAGCGCTGGTTTACCGGGTCAAAGCGGAGCCCTCGCCCCAAGCGGACGACAATCTTGGCCAGGTTGACGAGCGTACAGGAACGATGGCCGTTGGCCTCGTTCAGGGCGAACCGGCGGCGCTTGCGGACTGCCTCGGCGAAGTCCTCCGGCTCCGGTTCGGGGTCCGGGAGCGAGGCCACTTTTTCCAGGAGTCCCGGGATGTCCGTCTTAAAATCCCTATAAATCCGGCCCGCCGGCCCTTCAATATAGGCGGCTTCCGGGTCCTGCTTTTCTCCCTCCAGGATGATCTCGCGGCCGTCCTCGTAGCGCATCCTCACCCGGCGCCAGGAGCCGCAGGCATCGGGGTGCTGCTGAGGTCCATCGGCTTCGATTTCAACCGGGCTCGTGCCGTCCTTGTCCAAGATATACTGGACGGGGTCGAGGTAGTGCATCCCCATATCTCCAAGCCCCCCGCCGTCGTAATCCCAGTAACCGCGGAAGGTGCCGTGAACGCGGTGGGGATGGTAGGGTTTGAAGGGTGCCGGGCCAAGCCAGAAATCGTAATCGAGTTCGGGCGGGACCGGCTGGGGCGGAAGATAGGTTTTTCCGCTCCAGAAGGACTTCCACTCGAACCCGGTGACCCCGCTGACAGTGACTTTGAGAGGCCAGCCCAGCAGCCCGTGCGAGGCGGCTTTTTTAACGGGCTTCACCGGCGTGCCCAGGTCATAGAAAACATCCTGGAAGCGGAACCAGGTGTTGACCCGGAAAATGCGGCCGTTCTTCTGGACGGCCTCGACCACCTTGAGACCCTCGCCGATCGTCCGGGTCATCGGCTTCTCGCACCAGATGTCCTTTCCGGCCTCCGCGGCCGCGACGGAAATCAGGGCATGCCAGTGCGGAGGAGTGACGATGTGGATGATGTCGATGTCCGGCCGGTCCAGGAGCTCGCGGAAATCCTTGTATCCCCGGACGCCGGCACCGGAAATGTCGAGAGCGGTTTGGAGATGGCCGGAATCGACATCGCAGACGGCGAGAAGGCGCGAGCCGGGATATTGAAGATGGGCCCGGCCCATATCTCCTACGCCGACGACCGCCTTGGTCAGTTCGTCGCTGGGCGCAATGTGCCCGGGGCCGCCCAAGACGCGGCGTGGGATGATCATCAGGGATCCGCCCGCCAGGGCGGCGCGCTTGATGAACTCACGCCGGGAGATCCGACCTTGTTTCATGCGACCGACTCTCATTTATACAGGAAACAAGGTGGTCAGCTCAAGAGAAGAAAGCCGCTGGTGCATCGCCGCGTGGACGGACCACAGTCTCGCAGCTCCCCCGGCAGAGGCCGGGTGTAGTCGAGAAACTGCCCGCGATCTCCTGCTTAGAAAATCACCCTCAGGCTGAGCTGGACCCGCCGCGGAGGAGTGATGGTATCGGGCTGCATAAAAATATCGGATGTTCCGACGTCAACCGTCCCGGTCACCGCGTCGGTATTCAGGAGATTGAAGACGTCGGCCGCTATGTTGACTGCTGCGCCTTTGCCCAAATTGAACCTCTTGTCCAGCCTGAAGTCGAGCATGTAGTAGTCATCCAGCCTAAAATTTTCTCCTCTGCGATCGCCCATGACCTGGTTAACCTTCTGCGGGTTCAGAGGATACTCGTCAGTACTAACAAGGGGAATAAGCCTGGCAATCGGCTTCCCGGTCTGGGCGACGAAATTTGTGCTGATGCTGAACCCGGCGGGCAGGAAGTATGTTCCCTGCAGCTTGAACATGTAGGTCCTGTCGCTTTGCAGCAGGCTGTCCATATCGTTGTTGATAAACTGGTTGGGATTCTGGATGCCATGCCGGCTTCCTTGCCCGAGCTGGCTGATGTTGGAGACTCCGTTCGCTTTCGACCAGACAAACGAGGTGTTCAGCAGCCAGTTGTTGGACAGCCTTTTCTGGAGACCGATAATGAAGCCGTTGTACTTTTGCTTGAAATCGGGAGGATTGAGCAAGGTCAGGAAGTCATCTTCGGTCGGCGTCGTCTGATTCCAGACTTTAATCACCTTATTGGCATAGGAATCGAAATAATCGACCTGTTCGAACTGGGCGGCGGTATTATACCGGGAATAGAAATTGTCCGTATATTTGTAAACATACGTCAATTCGAGGGCCAGGTCGGTAAACAGCTCACGAGTAATTCCCACGGAGAATTGCCTGCAAAGGCTGTTTTTTACGTCGTCGCCGATGCCGTAGCCCGCGCTCGGGTCCCAGGAATAGCTATACTCGTATTGGCCCGAATCCGAATTATAGGCGTAGGCATCTACAATTGGTTGCCCCTTGCTCATCATGGCAAAAGCCATCAGGGTCATCCCTTCATAATAATGGCCATAATTGGCCCTCAGGATGGTCTTCATGTCCGAGGTCAGCTGATAGACCAGGCCCAGCCGCGGAGACCAGTTGTTCCAAACAAGGATATTGTCGTATCCGGGGACCATCTCGCCGGTTGGCTGCATATTCGCGTCGAGCCTATCGACCTCCATGATGTTCCCGTCCTGATGGTCAAAGCGGAGTCCCAGGTTGATGGTCAGGCGTTTGGTGATCGACCAGGCATCATCGAAGAAAACTCCCAGTTTGTTGACGGATTCACCCTCGCTATAAGGATCCTGGAAATAGGCGTAGTAGGGGTCCCCATCATAGAGATAATACACTACGCCACCGGAGTAAGATCCCTGCGATTTATTGGTTCCCCGGGTGTATTGGACGCCGACCTTGAATTCGTGGTTGCCGGAAATGAAATCGTCGGCGAAATGGGATAAAGCGCCGTTGACCTGAAGCTTGGTGTATTTGGATTCGCTCCAGGACCAGATGCCGTTTGCATACGTATCCCTCACCACATCGTAATAGAGGGGCTCGTCCAGGTTGCCGTCCAGCGGCTTCCAGTTGTCATTGACAAACCAGCCGCCGACCTTGAATTCAAAAATCGTGTTGGGGCTGAGAACAGAGGTCAACATGATATTGGGAACGCCGTAATTCCCGGGTTCTGAACCGCAGGCGTCGAATGGCTGGGAAGGACTGACGACATCCGGAAGCTGGGACCACTCATGCTGGTAGGAAACGACCAGCTTGTGGTTCTTGGCCAGCTGGAAGGTGGTTTTGACGAAAAACCTCTTGTAGTCCGCTTCTGTCATCCACTCGTTGTCGGGACCCGGGTCCGTTCCCAGCTGGGAGTACGCATACCTCTTCCACTGGGCGTTGCCGTAGTACCAGAACTTGTCCTTGATGATCCGGCCGGAGAGGTCGAAGCCTGCGTCCCAGTTATCGCCGACCTGGTAGGGAAGCTCGGCGCCCTCGACGTTGTTTCCGACGAGGGCGGTGGGGGTCCCGTAGAAATTCAGCCCGCCGTGAAAATCGTTGCCGCCGGACTTGGTGACGACGTTGACCACGGCGCCCTGGAAATCTCCATACTCCGCCGGCGCTCCGATGGCCACAACCTCCCCTTCCTGATAGATATCGGGGTTGTTCCAAACCCAGGTCGTGCCGTTCCAGTCGAAGGAGGTGTCAACCCCGTCGACCAGGTAGTTATCGGACCAGCCTGCCGAGCCGAGTGAGGAATGCCATTCCTCGGTGTTGTTCTCGTTCATCGAAACCCCGGGGGCCCAGTACATGATATCCATATAGGTAAAACGCGCCTTGGGAACGCTCTCCATGAGCTGCTGGTCGTAGGTGGTGGAGAGGCCGGATTTCGTCACGTCCACTACCGGAGACTGGCTGACCACCGTGACTTCCTCCTCCAGAACGGACGGCTTCAAAGCGACATCGATGGTAGCAGTCTTGCCCACCGAGACGACGATATTCTCTCTTGCCACCGACTGGAATCCGGGCATCTTAAAAGTAACGGTATATTTTCCGGGCGGAAGCGCCGGGAAAAGGAAAGTGCCGCTGGCCGGTGTGAGCGCCGTCTGGATGCCGCCGATGAGCGCCGGGCTCTGGACTTCTATGGTCACTCCGGGGAGCGTCTCTCCTCCCTCATCCGTGACCGTTCCGCGGATGATGCCGGTCAGCCGCTGCGCTTCAAGGACTGCGGCGCCTAGAGTCAACAAAACGCCGAAAAGGACGAGAAAAAGAAAGGCCTGCGATTTTTTCATGAGTTCTCCTCGTGAATTTCGAATTCCCTTTTCCAGGGTCTCAAGGTCCTCATTCCACTAATGATTAATAGATATTAAATGTGGCCCGGAATGTCAAGAGAAAATCGGCTCTCGACGTATTATCCCCCTTTTTCCACCACACCGTTCGTATAGGGCCGTTGGTTCCTTGCAGCCGGATCGGATTTGTCCTATAATTTAGCGCTCTTTCAATTTCGATTTGACCAGGACAATGAGCGAATGAAGCAAGAAGCGAAACTTGGGTTCTTCGGGTCGATGGTCCGCCGGGTCGGAGGTTCCCTGCCCTTCAGAGTCAGAAACGGGTTCTACAAGGGTTTGTTCCAGTTCTTGGCCAGGAGGGTGGGCAAGCATGAGGACCTCCTCTTCTGGAACTACGGGTTTGCCGACTTTGACCCGAACAAAGAGCGGCTTTATCTCAGCGACTCGGACGAAAAATATCGCTATTGCATCCAGCTCTACGATCATGTCGCCAGCGGCGTGGACCTCAGCGGTCGGGATGTGCTCGAAGTGGGCTGCGGCTGCGGCGGAGGCTCCTCGTTCGTCATGAAGCGCTATCTCCCGCGCTCCTACTCGGCCGTCGACCTGGCCGGGGAGGCCATCGAAGTCTGCAAGCGCCGATATTCAGTTCCCGGGCTTTCCTTCTTCTGCGGGAAGGCGGAGTCTCTCCCTTTTGAGATGGACGCTTTTGATGTTGTGATCAACGTGGAATCCTCCTTCTGCTATGGGTCTATGGACCTTTTTCTGAAGGAAGTGTATCGGGTCCTCCGCCCGAACGGGCATTTCCTTATCGCCGACTTCCGCCGGAAAGATCAGATGGCTGAGCTGCGCGGCCGCCTGGAGAGCTCCGGTTTCCAATTCCTCAAAGAAGAAACTATCACCCCGCGCGTTCTTCAGGCCATGGCGCTTGATCATGGCCGGAAAATGAATCTGCTCAACCGGAAAGCGCCCAAGCCGCTGGTCAATTCGCTCAAGTACTGGTGGGGAACGAAGGATTCGAAAAGATACCAGCTGTTCAATTCCGGGGAAGAGATCTACTTCAACTATATCCTGCATAAAGGGAATCATGCCGGACTTCCCCCATCATAGGGCTTCCCGTCCCGGCAGTCTTGTTCGCGATGATCCTCAGCCGGCCGCCGCGTCCTTCTGTTTGAGGGAGTTGACGACCTTCTGGACGTCCGGCTGATTGGGGTTGAGCTCCAGCGATTTTTCCAGGGCGGCAAGGGCCTCGGCTTTGTTCCCTAGCCTCAAATAGCAGTCCCCCCGGAGGTTCAGGAATCCGGTGCTGAGCCCATAATGGGTGATCCCCTGTTCGATAACCTTCAAAGCTTTGTCCCATTCTCCTTTCCGGTAGTAGGAGTTGGACAGAAGGACAAACATGTCGTACCGCGGCGGTTTGGCCTGATTGAAGAAGGGAAGGAGAAGCGACTCCACTCTTGAATTGTCCTTTAGGGCAATGTCGGCCCGGGCCAGGGCGAACGCGTAGTCCGCTTCTTCCGGCCTTTTCTTGAAGGCCTCCTCGAGGAGCGAGCGGGCTTCCTGGATATGTCCGGCATTGAAAAGCTGGTTTCCGATGAGGAAAGGATAGATGGCGTCATCGATACCCGGCATGATCTTCACCAAGACCCAGGGCCGGGCGATTTTTTCCAGGGGTGTGATGTCAAACTCGTCCTTGGCGGCGGCGATCTCCTGGCCCCCGGAACGGACCGAGACCTGCAGCTCGTAATGAGCCGGGATGAACTCGATCAAGGGCACGGTTTCGATCACATCGGGAAAGCCCGCGTATCCCGCCGCCGGTCGCGAGAATGTCTTGAAGAGCTGGGCATCCTTGAGGAAGGTGAAAGCAATTTCGGCGCTATCCTTGAGACTCTGGGGAAGACCCCAAACCTGGAAGGCCAGGACCAGCTCCTCGGATTTCGTGAACGTCCGGTTGGCCTGGACCAACAACGTGAGGCCTCCAAGCTGGAAGGGTTTGAGCCTGTTTCGGCTGGGATCGATCTTGTCGGCCCTGTAGCCGAGCAGGAGCGGCGTCACCCAGGCCTTGGATTCCTCGGCGGGGATGATCAGCTTCCGCTCCAGCGAGCTGAACTCCTTGGAGACCTCGTTCTTGAGCAGTATGGAGAGGTCGTACGAACCCGGAATCAGGGGGAAAACATCGTAGACCGCGTAAGGCCGCCGGCTGATGTTTTTCATCTCTTCCTCCCCGAACGAGACGGGGAGGGTTTTGTCGAATTGGTAGATGACTTTTCCGGCTTCGTCCTTGACCGAACCGTTGAGGGTCAGGGTGGTGCTGTACTTTTCTCCGTATTGGCTGACCGAGAGCCTGGCGGGCTCGATCGAGTAATGGATGCAGTTCGCCGTTGGAGACGCCTTCAATATCTTGACGACAAAATCGCTCTCCAGGTAGTTCGCCGAGTACTCCACCTCGACGATATCTTTGTACTGGAGGAATTTCTGCGCATACTGGTCGCGGACGGTTTTTTCGGGAAGCGATTCCACCTGTTGAAGGAGAAGGTCCGAGGAGAGAGAAGGACGGCCGAAGGAGGTGGAACCCTCACCCGGGATGAGCGAGAGAGAGACTTGGGCCAGGTTGGGCTCGAGATCCCGCAGCTTCCGGTACGCTGCCGTCACGTTTGCTGCGTCGCCCAGATAGTTCGCCAGGAAGGCCTGGGGGCCATCCCGGACTGGGCTGTAAAGCTTGTAGTCGCCGCTTCCATGCTCCTTGAAGAAGACGATATTGAAGCCCGTAGGCAGCCCGACCTCCGCCTTGTTCTGGTAGAACCAGACCTCGGCGGGATACGTCTCCTGGCCGGACTCGAAGTGCTGGATGTCGTTCGGCTCTCCCAAAATGATGTAGATCCGGCCCCGGTCCGTTTTCCAGCCGGGAAGGGGCGATTGCCTTCCGAGGTAATAGTTGGCGTAATTAAGGCGGCGGAAGTGTTCGGTCTTGAACTCGTTTTCTGTCGTGCCCGGACTCGGGTCCCTCTGTCTCCAGAAGGCCTCTATGAAGAGGTCGCGTTCCCTGTCGGTCTGGAGCTTCTCGAAGACCTGTTTTTCGAGATTGG
>Ga0209253_10003233_pt1 | contig 14341 bp, 13 predicted proteins | sample FrelakmetBRP12BR_FD_187145 | JGI IMG/M metagenome (GOLD analysis project Ga0209253, IMG submission 187145) | Freshwater lake sediment microbial communities from the University of Notre Dame, USA, for methane emissions studies - BRP12 BR (SPAdes)... | ecosystem: Environmental > Aquatic >...
CAGCGGCACCTGCCGCGCGTACGCGGTCTCGATCTGGTGCTCGATCTGGAAGCGCGAGAACAGCGGGACGTCGTCCTTGTAGAGCTTGACGCGGTTCACATTGGCCGGCATCACGTGGCTCATGAACTGCTGCGCCTGTTCGTAGATCGCTTCCGTGTCGATCAGCAGCTCGCCGATGTCCGGGTGGAAGTAGTCGCGGATCGCGCGGATGACGAGGCTCGACTCCTGGTAGATCAGGTATGCGCCCGGCTGCATCTTCGCGGCGTCCTCGACGGCGTGCCAGAGCTGCATCAGATAGTTGAGATCCCACTGGAGCTCTTCGGTCGTGCGGCCGATGCCGGCCGTGCGCGCGATGACGCTCATGCCCTGCGGCACGTCGAGGCCGTTGATCGCGTCGCGAAGCTCGTTGCGCTCTTCCCCTTCGACGCGGCGCGACACGCCGCCGCCGCGCGGGTTGTTCGGCATCAGGACGAGGTAGCGTCCCGCGAGCGAAATGTACGTGGTCAGCGCGGCGCCCTTGCTGCCGCGCTCGTCCTTGTCGACCTGGACGATCAGCTCCTGGCCTTCCTTGAGCTGGTCCTGGATCCGCGCCTTGGCGGGGTCGGCGTCGCGGTCGCGGAAGTAGTCGCGCGAGATTTCCTTGAACGGCAGGAAACCGTGGCGGTCGGTGCCGTAGTCGACGAAGCAGGCTTCGAGCGACGGCTCGACGCGCGTGATGACGGCCTTGTAGATGTTGCTCTTGCGTTGTTCCTTGGCCGCGGATTCGATGTCGAGGTCAACGAGCTTCTGGCCATCGACGATCGCCACCCGGAGTTCCTCCGCCTGGGTGGCATTGAACAGCATGCGTTTCATAAACGATCCCCGGCGCAGCACGCCGCGGGCAGGCGGAGGCGAAGCAAGACGCGCCGCGAACTTCGCGGCGGCAAAGCGCTAGAGGGCGGCGGTCGCGTGCGAAGACATCGGCATCGGCGCTGTGTAGCGCCGGCGGGCGGGAGCGGTGCGCGAAGGCATGTAAGCGGTCGGCATTCGGTTCATACCCCGACAAAGACGGGGAGGTTTGGCTCTCGTCGTGCTGCGTGGTCTTCGTGGTGCGAACAAGCGGTGGAAGCTACCGGCTGCCGATCCGGGGGCCAGCGGTTCGCTGGCGCCTCGAGGGGGCGGCCGGGTACTGAAAATCTCGCTGATGGCGCCGCGCAATGCGCCGCTTCGAACCGGCCGCTGCCGGGTGCGGAGACTGCGCTAATTCCCAACCGTCGCTACTCTCGCGGGGTTTCAATCCCGCCCGGCGAGCGACTGAAGCCGGCTTGTTCCCGACCATGTTCTTCACGGCGGGCCCGCACAATGCGCAACCATTTCAAGGCGGTATGGACGGTGGACCGTCTGTCCCGTGCCGCCGGCGTGTGGCCGTTCGGCGCCTTTTGCGCGTCAGTTGCGCGGTTCGGGCACAATTATAAGGAAATGAACGAGTTAAGCAAGGAATCTGTGAATTGGCTCACCGTCGGCGACGATGCTGCCGGACAGCGCGTCGACAATTTCCTGACCCGGGTTCTCAAGGGCGTTCCCAAGAGCCACATCTACCGGATCCTGCGCAGCGGCGAGGTCCGCGTGAACAAGGGGCGGGTCGGTCCGGATGCGCGGCTCGTGCTCGGGGACGTCGTCCGCGTACCGCCCGTGCGGACCGCGGCACCCGCGGCGACCCGTCCGGCGGCCGCCGGCACCCGCAAAGCCGTCAAGGTGCCGATCCTGTTCGAGGATGATGCGCTCATTGTCGTCGACAAACCGGCCGGGTTGGCGGTCCATGGCGGCAGCGGGATCGCGGCCGGGCTCATCGAGCAGATGCGCGCCGCGCGGCCCGACGCGCGCTTCCTCGAGCTCGTCCACCGGCTCGACCGCGACACGTCGGGCGCGATGCTGCTCGCGAAAAAGCGTTCCGCGCTGGTCGCGCTGCACGAGCAGCTGCGCGAGGCGGCGTTCGACAAGCGCTACGTCGTGCTGGTGCGCGGACGCTGGCGCGACGAGAAGCGCCGCGTGCGGCTCGCGCTCACGAAGTTCTCGACGCGCGAAGGCGAGCGGCGCGTGCGCGTCGAGGACGACGGCGCGCAGGACGCGGAGACGATCTTCCGCCGCCTCGCCGTGTGGCTCGACCACGATCCGCCGCTGGCGCTGCTGGAGGCGGAACTGCTGACGGGCCGTACGCACCAGATCCGCGTGCATCTCGCGCATCTCGGCTTCCCGCTGGCCGGCGACGACAAGTACGGCGACTTCGCGTGGAACAAGGCGCTTGCGAAGCAGGGGCTGAAGCGGATGTTCCTCCACGCGCGGCAGCTGACGTTCACGCATCCGGTGACCGGCGCGCGGATGACGTTCGAGGCGCCGCTGCCGCGGGACTTGGCCGACTACGTGGCACAACTCGACAAGGGGCAGCCTCCGGGGCGCTGAGGGCCTGATCCATGGCATGAAGCGAAGTGCATGTTAAGGGTCAGACCCTTGGCATGACATGCGCATGGTAAGGGTCTGACCCCTATGTTGCATGACCCTCCTGCCGCAGAGCGCTCCCATGCGTAATCCAGACCAACGCCGGTTCCGGCTCATCGTGTTCGACTGGGACGGCACGCTGTCCGATTCGACGGCGATCATCGCCGACGCGATCCAGGAGGCGTGCCGCGACCTGGGCGAGCCGGTGCCGGACGCCGTCACGGCGCGCTACGTGATCGGGCTCGGGCTCTCCGACGCGCTGCGCCACGTGGCGCCCGGCCTGCCCGCGCATCGCTACGGCGAGATGACCGCGCACTACCGCCGGCACTACGTCGCGCGCGAGGACGACATACCGCTCTTCGCCGGCGCGGACCGCATGCTCGCCGAGCTGGATGCCGCCGGCTACCTGCTGGCGGTCGCGACCGGCAAGTCGCGCGCGGGCCTGAGTCGCGTGCTTGCGCAGAACGCGCTGACGACGCGTTTTCACGCGACGCGCTGCGCGGACGAGGGGTTTCCGAAACCGCATCCCGACATGCTGCTCCATCTCATGGAGCGGCTGGACGTGTCACCCGCGCAGACGCTGATGATCGGCGACACCACGCACGACCTCGAACTCGCGCGCAACGCCGGCACTGCCGCCGTCGCGGTCGCGTATGGCGCGCACGGGTCCGAGGGGCTTGCGCGGCTGGCGCCGCTCGCGACCGTGCATTCGGTCGAAGAGCTTTCGGCGTGGCTTGCGGCGAACGGGTGAAATTGGGGTCTGACCCCAACTTCAGACCCCAACTTCAGTCGATCGTCACGAGCCCCATCGCGATGCCGCGCGCGATCGCCTCGGGCCGGTTCATCGCGCGGAGCTTGGTCTTGATGTTCGAGAAGTGGAAATTGACGGTGCGCTCGGCAACGCATAGCTTGGTGCCGATGTCGGCGCTGGTCATCCCGCGCGCGGCGAGTTCGAGGCAATCGCGCTCGCGCAGCGTCAGCGCCGATGCGATCGCCGATCCGTTCGGACCGCCGCCGACGCGCCACTTGAGGACGGATTCGTGCAGCGCGATCGCGGTCAGCGTAAGATCGCCCACGCTCCCGAGCGTCGCTTCGCGGCGCGCGGCGCCCACCGGGCTCTCCGCCCGGTCGAACGTGACGGTCACCTGGTTCATGGCGCAGTCGGTCAGCGCGACGGCCACGCCGCTGCACACGCCGAACCGCGCCGCCTCCGCGAGAAACACGCGCCTCCGGATGTCATTCGCGTAATCGCTCGCGTCCCAGAGCACGGGTCCGATCTGCCCGCGCGTCCGCGCGAGGCGCGGATCCACGCTCGCGAAAGCACCGCGGCGATACACCGCGGACCAACGCTCGGGCAACGTCGTCCACATGAGTTCGGCCGTGAGTGCGCCGCCGATGGTGCGCGTGACGAAGTACGACAGGCTGTCGAAGTGGTAACGGCGCAGCAGCGCGCGGATCGTGGGTTCCGGCGAGCGTGCAGCGGCCGCGGTTTCGATCGAATGCGCGAGCGCTTCGGGGAGGACGATCGCGTCCGCGGACCACCGGGCGGCAACGACGGCGTGCCGCTGGAAATGCCCGATGCGGCGAGGTTGCGCGGACTTGGCGGAGCGAATCATCGCGGCGGTCCTCCGATGCGGAACGCCGCAATTATCTACATCGTCAAAATGTACCGCACAACTGGCCGACGGGCGGTTGCCCGCTGTCGTGCGCCGCGCGCATGCACACGGCGCGCGTTATGACAATCGAATGATCGTCGGCGACGCGCTAGCGCCCATGGATCAACGGGCTCCGGCGGCGACGCGAGAACGCACGCGAGCTTTCTAGGGTGCCGCCTTGACCTGTGGCATTCCCGTCACGGCGGTGCCCGGTCCGATGCCGCGCTCGGCGAACCAGCCCTTGCGCATCTCGAGCGCGAAAAGCGCCGGCCCCTTCGACCAGTGGGTGTCCTCGGTCTGGGGCTTCATGTCCTCGATATTCACGATGCGCCCGTCCGCACCGATGAAGGCGATCGACAGCGGGATGAACGTGTTCTTCATCCAGAAGCCGAGCGGCTCCGGCCGCTCGAAGATGAAGAGCATCCCGTGGTCGGGCTTGAGGCTGAACCGGTTCATGAGCCCCTGCGCGCGCTGCTCGGGCGTCGTGACGATCTCGGCGGTGAGCTTGTGGGTGCCGACGGTCAGTGTGGTCGTCGGCAGGTCGGCCGCCGCGGCCGCGTGGGCGAACCCGGCGGCGGCGATGAGCGTGAACAGAGTGCGCATCATGGTGACCATTCCTTCAGTGTCGAGCGCGCGCGTCTCTGGTAGGCGAGCCACAACGCGAAGCTTGCTGCAGTGAACGCCGCCATGCCCCAGGCCATGACCGGCAGCGAAACCGCGAGCAGCGGTGCAATCGTACCCGCGATCACGCCGCCCAGCCCGAATTGTACGAAACCCTGCAGCGACGACGTCATGCCGCGCATCGTCGGGAAGAGGTCGAGCAGCAGCAGCGTGACGCTCGGCATGATGAGACTCGACCCGATCGTGTAGATCATGATCGGCAGCACGTTCCACACGACGAAGGGCGGCAGGAACGTCGAGACGGCGAGGTTCACGACCACGCCCGCCGCGAGCAGCAGGTACCCCGCCCGCACCGTACGCTTCGGGGACACGCGGCCTGCGAGCCGCCCGGAAACGAACGCGCCGATCATGATGCCGGCGATCATCGGCACGAACAGCCACGCGAAGCCCCACGTCGACACGCCGAGCATGCCGACGAGAAACGCGGGCGCGGCCGCGATGTAGAGGAAGAACGCGCAGAAATTGAACGCCGGCACCAGGGCCAGCAGCGCGAACTTCGGCTGCGTGATTACCGCGTGGTAGTTGCGCCACAGCGCGCGCGGATGCAGCGCATGCCGCAGCGCGACGGGCAGCGTCTCCGGCAGCATGCGGGCGCACAGCGCGAGCATCAGCACCGTCCACGCGAGCATCGCCCAGAAGATCGCGCGCCATCCCATGAGGTTGAGGAGCGCGCCGCCGACCATCGGCGCCAGCGCGGGCCCGACGCCGAAGACGAGCGTCATCTGCGACATCATCCGCTGCGCCTCGGCGCCCTGGAAGCGGTCGCGGATGATCGCGCGGCCCACGACCAGCCCGGAACCGGCCGACAGCCCCTGCAGCACGCGGAAGAGCCACAGCGACTGGATGTTGCCGGCGATCGCGCAGCCCAGCGTGCCGAGCGCGAACACGCAGAGGCCGCCCAGCACGATCGGCCTGCGCCCAAGCGCGTCGGATAGCGCGCCGTGCCACAGCATCATGAATGCGTACGCGAACATGTACACCGACAGCGTCTGCTGCAGCGCGATAGGTGCTGCGCCGAACTCGGCGCTGATGGCCGGGAACGCGGGCAGGTACATGTCGACGGCGAACGGACCGAGCATCGCGAGCGACGCGAGCAGCGCCGCGAAGCCCCACGACCGGCGGTGCGCGCGCGGCGCGCCGTCCCCGGCGTCCGTCATTGGCGCGTGCGGCCCTCGAGCGCGGCATCGACGGCGGCGCGGTCGTAGCGGGGCGCGAACAGCGCGATGAACGCGTAGATGTACGCGCGCAGGAACACGCCGTGGCGCAGGCCGAGCCGCGTCGTGGACGGCGCGAACAGGTGGCCGGCGTCGATCTTCTCGAACGCGGTGTCGCGCACGGGGTCGTACGCCATCTGCGCGATGATGCCCACACCCATGCCCAGCTCGACGTACGTCTTGATGACGTCGGAGTCGAGCGCGGTGAGCACGACGTTGGGCTCGAGGCCCTTCGCCGCGAACGCCGCGTTGATCGCGGACCGACCGGTGAAGCTGAAGTCGTAGGTGACGATCGGGAACTTCGCGAGCGCCTCCAGCGTGAGCGGCTTCATCTTCGCGAGCGGATGGCGCTTCGGCACCAGCACGACGCGGTTCCATTCGTAGCAGGGCAGCGTCACGAGCTCGGGAAAGTCCGCGAGCGCTTCGGTCGCGATGCCGACGTCGACGTCGCCGCGCGCCGTCTGCTCGGCGACCTGCAGCGGATTGCCCTGGTGCAGCACGACCCGCACTTTCGGATAGCGGGTCGCGAACTCGCGCAGCACACGGGGCAGCACGTAGCGCGCCTGCGTGTGCGTGGTCGCGATCGCGAGCGTCCCGGTGTCCTCGCCGCGGAACTCCTCGGCGACGCGCTTCAGGTTCGCGACCTCGCGCAACGCGCGCCGCGCCGTCGCGATGACGATTTCGCCCGCCGGCGTCAGCGCCGCGAGCCGCTTGCCCTGGCGCACGAATACCGTGAGGCCGAGCTCCTCCTCGAACTGGCGGATCTGCTTGCTGATCCCCGGCTGCGACGTGAACAGCGCTTCGGCGGCGTCGGAAACGTTGAGGCCGTGGTCGACGACCGCGCACACGTATCTGAGCTGCTGCAGGTTCACCGCGTTATAACCAAAATGGCCATATTTGCATGTATTATATATCCAAACATAAATCGTTCGTCCGCAATGGCCCAGCATTTCGTCGTGCATCCCACGCATCCGCAGCCGCGCCTCATCCGGCAGGCGGCGGCGATCCTGCGCGACGGCGGCGTGATCGCCTACCCGACGGACTCGAGCTACGCGCTCGGCTGCCACGTCGGCGACAGCGAAGCCGCCAAGCGCATGCGCGCGATCCGCGGGCTGGGCGACGCGCACTTCCTGACGCTCGTGTGCCGCGACCTGGCCGACGCGGGCCACTACGCGCGCCTCGCCAACTGGCAGTTCAAGATCGTGCGGCAGGGGATTCCCGGCACGTTCACGTTCCTGCTCCCGGCGACGCGCGAGGTGCCCAAGCGGTTGCAACATCCGAAGCGCAACACGGTGGGTCTGCGCGTGCCCGATCATCCGGTCGTCGCCGCGCTGCTCGCGGAACTCGCGGAGCCGATCCTGTCGACGACGCTGATCCTCCCCGGGTCCGATGCGCCGCTCAACGATCCGGAAGCGATCCGCGAACAGTTGCAGCAGCGTGTCGACCTCGTGATCGACGCCGGCCCGTGTCCCGCAGTGCCGACGACGGTCGTCGACCTCGCGACGGAGCCTGGCACGATCGTGCGGCTGGGCGCGGGCGATCCCGCGCGGCTCGGGCTTGCGTGACCGGCACCAGCGCGCGCGGGCCGGGCGCCACGGGGTCCCGGATGAGGTAGAATGCGACGCCAATGGAGTTTTCGCTCGAGACCGCTGTGCTTTGGGCTGTGCCCGTGGTCTTGGCGATCACCCTGCATGAAGCCGCCCACGGTTTCGTCGCCAGGATGTTCGGCGACCAGACGGCGTGGATGCTGGGCCGGGTCACGCTGAACCCGCTCAAGCACATCGACCTCATCGGCACCGTGCTGGTGCCCGCAGTCTTGTTCCTGCTCAAGGCGCCCTTCCTGTTCGGATGGGCAAAGCCGGTGCCGGTCAACTTCGGCAACCTGCGGCACCCGAAGCGGGACATGATCTGGGTCGCGGGCGCCGGGCCGTTGGCGAACTTCGTCATGGCGCTGGGGTGGGCGTTGCTCCTCGGGGCCACGGGTCCTTCGGGAACGTGGGCGAGCGACGGCGCGTATGTGATGGCGGACGCGGGGGTCAGGATCAACCTGGCGTTGCTGGCGTTGAACCTGCTGCCGATTCCGCCGCTGGACGGAGGGCGCATCGCGGTGGGGGTGCTGCCGCACCGGGCGGCGCTCCTGCTGTCGCGACTGGAGCCGTACGGATTCTTCGTGATCCTTGCGCTCATCGCGATCCCCGGCGCGCTGTGGACGGTCCTCGGCCCGATTTACCGTGTATTCGCGTTCCTGCTGTTTGCACTGACCGGCGTCTAGATCGTCCGCATCGCGGGCGAGCGCCACGAAAAACGAAGAACACTCATGTTCGCTGACCGCGTGTTGTCGGGCATGCGCCCGACGGGCCGCATGCACATCGGCCATTACCATGGCGCCCTGAAGAACTGGGTGCGCCTGCAGGAGGAGTACGAGTGCCTGTTCTTCGCGGCCGACTGGCATGCGCTGACGACACACTACGAGTCGCCCGAGAACGTCGCGGCGATGGTTTGGGAAATGATGATCGACTGGCTCGCCGCGGGCCTCGATCCCACGCGCGCGACGCTCTTCATCCAGTCGCAGGTGATGGAGCACGCGGAACTCACGCTGCTGCTCGGCATGATGACGCCCGTCGGCTGGCTCGAGCGCGTGCCGACGTACAAGGACCAGCAGCAGAAGCTCTCGGACCGCGACCTGTCGACATACGGCTTCCTGGGGTATCCGGTCATGCAGGGCGCGGACATCCTGATCTACCGCGCGAACATGGTGCCCGTCGGCGAGGACCAGGTGTCGCATGTCGAGCTCGTGCGCGAGATGGCGCGCCGGTTCAACCACATCTACGGGCGCGAGCCGGGCTTCGACGAGAAGGCGAAGGCCGCGATCAAGAAGCTGGGCGCCAAGAAGGCCCGCAGGTACGACGAGCTGCGCACGGCGTTCCAGGAAAAGGGCGACGAGGCGGCGCTCGAAGCGGCGCGCGAGCTCCTGAACGACACGCAGAACCTGGCGATGGGCGACCGCGAGCGGCTCTTCGGCTATCTCGAAGGCTCCCGCCGGATGATCCTGCCGGAGCCCGAGGCGCTGCTCACCGAGAATCCCAAGGTGCCGGGCCTGGACGGCCAGAAGATGTCGAAATCGTACGGCAACGCGATCCTCATGCGCGAGGACCCGGCCGAGGTCACGAAGAAGGTCCGCACGATGCAGACGGATCCCGCGCGCGTGCGGCGCACCGACCCCGGCAATCCGGACAACTGCCCGGTCTGGCCGCTGCACAAGATCTACTCGACCGACGCGACGCGCGAATGGGTCGTCAAGGGCTGCACGACGGCCGGCATCGGCTGCCTCGAATGCAAGCAGCCGGTCATCGACGCGATCATCCGGGAACAGGCGCCGGTCATCGAGCGCGCGCAGAAGTACATCGACGACCCGACGCTCGTGCGCAACATCGTGGCCGACGGCTGCGAGCGCGCGCGCAAGCTCGCCGAGGAAACGATGCGCGACGTGCGCGGCGCGATGGGACTCTCGTATGACTGAAGCCGCGATCGATCTCGCGCATCCGTCGCCGGATCCCAAGCCGCTCGCGCGCGTCTACGGCGAGGCGTTCAACGACCTCCCGCATGACCTCTACATTCCGCCCGAGGCGCTCGAGGTGTTCCTCGAGTCGTTCGAGGGACCGCTCGACCTCCTGCTCTACCTGATCCGCAAGCAGAACATCAACGTGCTCGACATCCCGATGGCCGAGCTCACGAAGCAGTACCTGGGCTACGTCGAGATGATGCGCCGCACGCACCTCGAGCTCGCCGCCGAGTACCTGCTGATGGCGGCCGTGCTGATCGAGATCAAGTCGCGGCTGCTGCTGCCCAAGCCGCCGGCGGCCCCGGGCGAGGAAGCCGCGGATCCGCGTGCCGAGCTCGTGCGGCGCCTGCTCGAATACGAGCGGATGAAGGAGGCCGCGCGCGCGATCGACGGACATCCGCTCGCGGACCGCGATTTCGCGACCGTGCGTGTCTGGTTCGATCACGTCGCGGCCGAGCGGCTCCCCGACGTTCTGCCCGACGACCTGAAGGCCGCGTGGGCAGGGCTGGTGCAGCGCGCGCGCGTGAACCGGCACCATCTCGTCACCCGCGAGCAGCTGTCGGTGCGCAGCGAGATGAGCCGCGTGCTGAAGATGCTCGAGGGCACGAACTACCGCGAGTTCACGACGCTCTTCGCGGAGCACGCCGATATCGCGCATCTCGTCGTCACGTTCCTCGCCTTGCTCGAACTCGCGCGCGAGCAGCTCGTCCGTATCGCGCAGACCGAACCCTACGCCCCGATCCACGTCACGCTCTCCGGCGCACCCGAGTTCGCGCTGGCGGGCGACGAATGAGCTGCCGAAGATGAACGACGACACCGACTACACAGCACCGCCCGCCGGCGATGACGACGCCTCCGGCGACCTGGCGGAGATCAAGCGCATCCTCGAGGCGGCGCTGCTCGTCGCGGGCGAGCCCGTTCCCGTCGCGCAGCTCGCGAAACTGTTCGATCCGCCCATGCCGGGCGACACGGTCCGCAAGCTCCTCGAAGCGCTGAAGGAGGACTGGACCGGCCGCAAGGTCGAGCTCGTGCAGGTCGCGAGCGGCTGGCGGTTCCAGGGCGTGCCCGCCGTGCAGACGTACCTCGCGCGCCTGTCGCCCGAGAAGCCGCCGCGCTATTCGCGCGCGGTCATGGAAACCCTGGCGATCGTCGCCTATCAACAACCTGTCACCCGCGGCGACATCGAAGCGATCCGCGGCGTTGCCGTGTCCACGAACGTCATCAAGACGCTCGAGGACCGGCAATGGGTCGAGGCCGTCGGCCATCGGGAAACGCCGGGACGCCCGGCACTCTACGCGACGACCAAGACCTTTCTCGACGACCTGGGGCTGCGCTCGCTGACCGAGCTGCCCTCACTCGCCGAGCTTGATTCATCCCACCTTCTGGAGATGCCCGATGCCCCCACCAAGGCCGCCGAGGCGGAACTCGCCCTCGCGAGTCCGCTCCTCGGGAGCGATGAAGCAGCCGAACCTGGCGCTGACCGCGATCCGAGAGAGCCTTCCTCCGACGAAAATCAAACGGTCCACTGACGAGGTCTTCAACGAGCCGCAGCGCCTGCACAAGGTGCTGGCCTCGTGCGGCTTCGGCTCGCGCCGCGCGATGGAGGAGATGATCCTCGCCGGACGCATCACCGTGAACCGGCTGCCCGCCGAGGTCGGGCAGAAGGTCGGTCCTGGGGACGAAGTGCGCATCAACGGCGAGCTCGTGAAGGTGCGGTTCACGGAGCCGCGTCCGCGCATCCTCATGTACCACAAGCCGGCGGGCGAGATCGTCACGCGCGACGATCCCGAGGGCCGGCCGACGGTGTTCGGCAAGCTGCCCAACATCGGCAACGGCAAGTGGATCAATGTCGGACGGCTCGACTACAACACCGAGGGGCTGCTGCTGTTCACGAACTCGGGCGAGCTCGCGAACCGCCTGATGCATCCGCGCTACGAGGTGGAGCGCGAGTACGCGGTGCGCGTGATGGGCAGGATGACGGACGAGCAGAAGCAAGCGCTGCTGGACGGCGTGACGCTCGACGACGGCGTGGCGAAGTGCGAGAAGGTCGAGGACGGCGGCGGCGAGGAAGAGGGCGCCAACCACTGGTACCACGTCGTGCTGAAGGAAGGCCGCAACCGCGAGGTGCGGCGGCTGTTCGAGGCGCTCAACCTGGCGGTGTCGCGGCTCATCCGCACGCGCTACGGCACGCTCGCGATGCCGTCCGTCATGAAGCGCGGCGACACGCTCGAGCTCGAGGCGCCGGAAGTCAACGCGGTGATGGAATCCGCGGGACTGAAGGGCAGCGCGCGAGAGAAGGGTCCGCGTCCGCAGGGCGGACCGGGCGAGCCGCGCAAGCATGGGCAAGGCGGCGCGCCGCGTCCCCCGCAGGGACCGGGACAAGCGCAGGGCGAAGGCGCGCGCCAGGGTGGCGGCCCGCGGCCGCACGGCAAGCAAGGCGGCGGACGGTTCGGCAAGGGTGGACCGCGCAACGCCGCGGGGAGCGGCGGCGCGGGCGTGCCGCGCGCGCATCAGGCACGCCAGGATTTCGAGACGACGCAGCCCGTGTCCAACGCGAACGCGATCGGCCTGCGTCCGCACGGCAAGGGGCCCCGGCGCGGTGGCGCCCAAGGCGGGCAGGGTGGCGGAGGCCAGGGCGGCGGTCCGCGGCAACAGCGGCCGCGCGTGGATTTCGACGAGATCCAGCCCGCGAGCAACGCGAACGCATCGCCGTTCGTGACGACGAGGCTGACTGCGCCGGGCGGCGCACCCCGCGCGGGCGGTGAAGGCGGCGGTTTCGGTCCCCGCGGCAACCGCGGCGGCCCGCGCGGCCGTCCCGGCGGCGGTGGCCAGCATCGCGGCAAGGGCGGTCCGGGTCAGCAACGGCCGCGGCAGGGCCAGGCGCGCGGCGAAGGCAACGCGGCACCGCGCGGTCCCGGCGGCAACGCATCGCCGCGCGACGACAACTTCGGCAACGTAGCCCCGCGCGGCGAGCGCAACAGCAACGCAATGCCGCGCGACGACAACTTCGGCAACGTCGCGCCGCGCGGCGAGCGCAGGAGCAACGAGACGCCGCGCGACGACAATTTCGGCAACGTCGCGCCGCGCGGCGAGCGTAACAGCAACGCGACGCCACGCGACGAGAACTTTGGCAACGTCGTCCCGCGCGTCGTGGTGAAGCGTGCCATCGTGCGCGACGACAACTTCGGCAACGTCGCGCCGCGCAGCGAACGCAAGATCAAGATCGCGCCGCGCGAAGCGGACGGCAACGTCGGCGGACCGCCGCCCGCGGTGCCGCGCGACACCGAGGACTGATCCCGTTCCGCGACGCGCATTTGCGGGCGTTGCCGCCGGCCGTTGACGACGTGACCGATGCCGGCAACCGCGTGTCGCGCGCTCGGTCGCGCAGCCTTCGCGGCGCAAGGCGGTGCCGGGTCGGACCGTCCGGTCACCTCAGCGGCGTCTGGACTTCACCGCACCGGCCTCGTCGGAGCCTGCAAGGTGGGCGGGGAGGCTCGGCGACGCGTCCTGACAGCCGGCTAGCCGCCGAGCGAATCGAGCATCCGCCTTGCGGCGGCGTAGATCGGAACCTCGATCAGCGCGCCGCCGACGCTCGCGCGCTCGCGCCCGGCGGCGCGCGCCTTCTCGAACGCGGCGACGATGCGGCGCGCGCGTGCGATCTCCGCGGACCGCGGCGTGAACGCGCGGTTGATGGCGGCCGCGTGCGTCGGCACGACGAGGCTCTTCATCCGGTAGCCCAACCGCTTCGCCCGGCGCGCCTCGGCGGCTGCGCCGCGCGCGTCGCTGAACGTGTACGGGCAGTCGATGGCCTCGACGCCGGCGGCGCGGCACTCGACGAGGAAGCGCGCGCGCGCATACGCCAGTTCCTCACCGCCGCGGCTGCGCGACGTGCCGAGGTCGGCGACCAGGTCCTCGCTCGCGAGCAGCGCGGCCGTGACGCGGGGGCTCGCGCGCACGATCTCGAGCGTGCGGACGAGTCCCGCAGCCGTCTCGATGTTCGGCACGAGCTCGGCATCGCCGGGGGCCGCCTCCGCGAGCGCGCACACGTCGTCGGGATGCGCGACCTTGGACATCATCACGACGTCGGGACTGCCGCGCAGGACGGCCGCGAGATCGTCGCGGCCGCAGGTCGACAGCGGATTCACGCGCACCGCGACGACCGCACCGGCGGCACGCCACTGCGTGTACAGCGCCGGCGCCAGCGCGCGCGCTCGCTCGCGCAGGGACGGCGGCGTGAAGTCCTCGAGTTCGTGGATCAGCACGTCGGCACCCGACCGGGCGGCGCGCTCGTGCGCCCGTGCGTCGGCGCCGGGCACGAACAGCCAGCTGCGGCGGCGGCGCGTCATGCGCGCGGGCGCGCCGGCGCACACACGGTCAGAGGAAAAGGTCGGGCATCAGCGGCGCGCCCGGCTTCACCGCGTAGCCCGCGAAGTCGGTGACGCCGGCCTCGCGCAGCACATCCTCGTCGAGGAAGAAGCTGCCGGTCGTCGTGCGCGCGTCGCGCGTCAGCACCGCGTGCGCGGCGTCGGCCATGATGTCGGGCTTGCGCATCTGCGCGACCTGCGCCGACGCACCGGGGATCATGGCGATCGCGGCCGTCGCGATAACGGTGCGCGGCCACAGCGCGTTGACGGCGACACCCGCGCCTCGAAACTCCTCGGCCATACCCAGCACGCACATGCTCATCCCGTATTTCGCCATCGTGTACGCGACGTGCGGCGCGAACCACTTCGGGTCGAGGTTGAGCGGCGGCG
>Ga0209253_10003234_pt1 | contig 14338 bp, 10 predicted proteins | sample FrelakmetBRP12BR_FD_187145 | JGI IMG/M metagenome (GOLD analysis project Ga0209253, IMG submission 187145) | Freshwater lake sediment microbial communities from the University of Notre Dame, USA, for methane emissions studies - BRP12 BR (SPAdes)... | ecosystem: Environmental > Aquatic >...
CCCGGAAGAGGGCCGGCGGCTTCCGCTCCCCGTTCGACCTCTTCCGCGAGCACGACACCAAGGTCCTCAACCGCAAGGCCGTCGAGAGCCTGATCAAGGCCGGGGCCTTCGACTCCCTGGGCTGGAAGCGCTCGCAGTGCTTTCACATGCTCGACCGGATGATCGACTTCGGCCACGAGGTCCAGAAGGCCCAGGCCGCCCGCCAGACGTCGCTCTTCGGCTCCGGCGGGGTCGAGCCTCCGGAGATCCCCAACGAGGTCCGGGACATGCGCGAGTGGGACGAGTCCCACGTCCTGTCCTACGAGATGGACGCCCTCGGCCTCTACATCACCGGGCACCCCCTGGCCCAGCACAAGGACCGGGTCCGCAAGCTCGTCTCCCACCTCATCGAGGAGCTCGATCCCGAGCGGGATTTCGACAAAGACGTCCGCCTGGCCGGGATCATCGGCTCGCTCAAGCCGCTCAAGACGAAGAAGGACGAGCGCATGGCCACGTTCGTCCTCGAGGACCTGACCGGCAAGATCGAGGTCGTCTCTTTCCCCGAGAGCTTCGCCAAATCCGGGACGTATCTCCGGGAAGGGCAGCTCGTCTGGATCAAAGGCAAGTTCATGGGCGAGGAGGACAACCGCCGGATCAGCCTGACCCAGGCCATGCCGCTCATCGAGGCCTTCGAGAAGCAGGCCAAGCGCGTCGTCGTCCGCATCTTCCTGCCGGGGCTCGAGGAGGCGACGCTGGCCGAGCTTAAGGCGATCCTGGACGGCTACGAGGGCAAGTGCCCGGTCGTCTTCGAGCTCGAGACGCCCCACTCCTACCGGGTCGTGGCCCAGAGCGCCGAGGTCCAGAAGGTCACGCCCTCGGAGGACCTCATCAAGAAGATCGAGGCCCTGCTCGGGGAAAAATCGGTCTCGGTCGATTACTGAGCGGCGGCGGAGATTGACACCCCGCCTCAAAACGGGTAGATTAAGCTGACTATTTTGTTTGTTTTGTGAGGATTGACGTGCCCTACACGATCGTTTTGGCCGATCCGAGCCCCTCGGTCCAGAGAGCGGCCCAGCTCGTCTTCACCGAACCGGAGTTCCGGCTGAGCGTCTTCGAGGACGGGGCCGCGCTCGTCGAGGCCGCGGCCGACCTCCGTCCCGACGCGCTCGTCGTCAGCCTGACTCTCCCCGGACGGGACGGCTATGAGGTCGGCCGGATCCTGAGGAGCCGGAAAGAGCTGGCCACGATCCCGCTCGTAGGCCTGCGGGGCACTTTCGAGTCGATGGACGCCGAAAGGCCCGCGCCGGCCGAATACGACGAGGTCGTCCTCAAGCCGTTCGATTCGGAGCGGCTGGCCGCGGTCGTCCGGGAGCTCATCGCCCGGAAGACGGGCCCGGAGTCCCTGCCCGAGGACCCGCGCTGGACCTCCGCCGAAACCCCGGCCGGAAGGACGGCGGCCCCGGCCGCTTCGGGTCCTGAGGTCAAGGCCATCGTCCACGAGGAGATCGTCGGCATGGAGCGGGAGATCGAGAAGCGGGTCCGGGCGAGCGTCCTGGCCGAGCTCAAGGAATGGATGTCGAAGCCATGATCCCGAACGACGAACTGGCGAAAGCCTACGATCCGAAGCCGGTCGAGGAGAAGTGGGGGAAGTTCTGGCTCGACGAGGGCCTCTTCACGGCCGACCCCAAATCGCCGAAGCCCAAGTTCTCGATGGTCCTGCCGCCGGCCAACGTCACCGGCGTCCTGCACGTGGGCCACGCCCTCTGCTTCACCCTGCCGGATATCATCACCCGCTGGAAGAGAATGCAGGGCTACAACTGCATGTGGCTGCCGGGAACGGATCACGCCTCGATCGCCGTCCACAACGTCATCGAAAAGTCCTTGGCCGAGAAGGGCCTGACCCGGGAGAAGGTCGGTCGCGAGGAATTCCTCCGCATCGCCTGGGACTGGAAGGACAAGTACGCCGGGGTCATCACCGGACAGCTCAAGAAGCTCGGCGCCTCGCTCGACTGGTCGCGCGAGCGCTTCACCATGGATCCGGGCTTCACCCGGGCGGTCAAGACCGTTTTCGTCAGGCTTTACGACGAGGGGCTCATCTACCGGGACTACTTCCTGGTCAACCGCTGCCCGCGCTGCGGGACGGTGCTCTCGGACATCGAGATCGAGCACAAGGACCTCCGCGGCAAGCTCTGGCACATCCGTTATCCGGTCGAAGGTTCGGACGAGTCCGTGGTCGTGGCCACGACCCGGCCGGAGACCATGCTCGGCGACACGGCCTTGGCCGTCCACCCGGAGGACGAGCGCTACGCCTGTCTCCACGGCCGGCGCGTCATCCTGCCGCTCCAAGACCGGCCCATCCCGGTCATTACCGATGAGCGGGTCGAGCGCGACTTCGGCACGGGCGCGGTCAAGGTCACGCCGGCCCACGACCCGGTCGACTTCGAGCTCGGCAAGAAACACGGGCTCGAACAGGTCATCGTCATCGACGGCTCGGGCCGGATGACGGAGGCCGCCGGGCCGGACTTCGCCGGGCTCGACCGCTTCGAGGCCCGGGCCAAGGTCGTCGAGGCGCTCGAGGCCCGGGGCCTGCTCGTCAAGATCGAGGACCACCAGCACGCCGTGGGGCACTGCCACCGGTGCAAGACCATCATCGAACCGCACCTCTCCTGGCAGTGGTTCGTCCGCGTCAAGCCGTTGGCCGAGGAGGCCATCCGGGTCGTCGAGGACGGCTCGATCGAGTTCGTGCCGCCCAACTGGGCCAAGACCTATTTCGAGTGGATGTACAACATCCACGACTGGTGCATCTCCCGCCAGCTTTGGTGGGGCCATCGCATCCCGGCCTGGTACTGCCGGGACTGCGGGCGGACCATGGTCGCCATGGAGGCGCCCGGGAAGTGCGACACGTGCGGCGGCCCGCTCGACCAGGACGAGGACGTCCTCGACACCTGGTTCTCCTCGGCCCTGTGGCCTTTCGGGACGCTCGGCTGGCCGGAGGAGACGGAGGACCTGAGGGCCTTCTACCCGACCGACCTCATGTCCACCGGCTTCGACATCATCTTCTTCTGGGTCGCCCGGATGATCATGATGGGCCTCAAGTTCCGGGGCGAGATCCCCTTCCGCCACGTCTTCATCAACGGTCTCGTCCGGGACTTCAAGCGGCGCAAGATGAGCAAGTCCGAGGGCAACACCATCGATCCGCTGGAGATGATCGACAAGTACGGCACCGACGCTCTGCGCTTCACCCTGGCCGCGCTGGCCGTCCCCGGCATGGACCTGGCCCTGTCCGAGGAGCGCATGGCCGGCTACCAGGCGTTCGCCAACAAGATCTGGAACGCCTCGCGCTTCGTGCTCATGAACCTCAAGGCCGACCGCCCCGACGTCAAGAAGGGCGAGCTCACGCTGGCCGACCGCTGGATCCGCAGCCGGCTGGCCGCGGTCACGGCCCAGCTTTGGGCGAGCCTCGAGCAGTACAAGTTCTACGAAGCGGCCGACCTGCTCTATCATTTCATCTGGCACGAGTTCTGCGACTGGTATCTTGAGGCTGCCAAGGTCAGCCTTCGTTCGGACAACCGGACGACGGAAGCCGTACTGGCGGACGCCTTAGACCGGATCCTCCGGCTCCTCCATCCCTTCATGCCTTTTCTCACCGAGGAGATCTGGCAACATCTCCCGGGATCCGGCAAATCGATTGCGTTGGCTGATTTTCCTAAGCCCGAGCCTGGTTGGCGAAATGAGATCCTTGAAAAAGAAATGGCCATTGTCCAAGAGTTCGTTGATGAGACACGGAAAATTCGCACGGAAAATAAGATAGCGCCCAGGGAAAAGATCGAGCTCATCTTTGTCGAAGGTCCTGCCGAAGGCGCCTCGAAGGCGTCCGGAAGGGCCACGATCATCAAGAATGAATCTGCGCTCGCTATGGCCTTGGCCGGCCTGGCGAGGATCGAGTTCAAAGATGCTCTGCCGGAAGGAGCCGATCTGCTCAAGGGCGTCACCGGTCCGTGCGAGATCGGGCTCGTCCCGCCTCGCCCGACCAACGTTAACCAGGAGCGAGAGCGCATCCAAAAGGAGTTGGCCAAGGTCGAAGCGGAGGCGGCCCGGATCGCCCGGAAGCTCGAGAACCCCGATTTCGTGGCCAAAGCGCCCGCGGCCGTGGTCGAGGAGAACCGGACACGCCTCGAAGAGCTCAGAGGCCGGCTGGCCAAGCTCGGGCAGAACCTGGCGGGGCTCGAGAGCCCTTCCTAGCCGGGAGCCTTGGACCGATGCCCCTCGGAACCCCCCTCCATCGCCTGGACTCGGTCGCCTCGACGAACGACGAGGCCCGCGCCCTGGCCCTCGCCGGCGGGCCGCACGGCGCCGCCGTCGTCGCCCGGGAACAGACGCGCGGCCGGGGGACGAAAGGCCGGGCCTGGCATTCGCCGGCCGGGCTGGGGCTCTATGCCTCATTCATCGTCCGCGGGCCCGGCGGCGGGCCCGTGCCCTCGCCTCATCTCCTGCCCCTCGCCGCCGGATTGGCCGCGTCGGACGCCATCGCGGCCGGGGCCAGCATCGAGGTCCGGCTCAAGTGGCCGAACGACCTCGTCTTCGGCGGGCGGAAGCTCGGCGGCATCCTGTCCGAGGCCGTCACAGGCGCGGCGGGCGGGGACTTCGCCGTGGTCGGCGTCGGCATCAACGTCGGCCACGGGCCCGGGGATTTCCCTCCCGAGCTGCGGGACGCCGCGACCTCGCTCCTGATCGCCGGCCGGCCCGCGGTGACGGCAGACGCCCTATTCGACGGCCTATGCCGGGCCTTCGACAGTTGGTATAATGCCCTCGCCCGGGGCGAGAAGGGGAGGATCGTCGCGGCCGCGGAGGCCAGGCTGGCCTTCCCGCCCGGCGAGCCCGTCCGGGTCACGACGGACGCCGGGACGTTCTCGGCGGTCTGCCGGGGCCTCGACCCGGAAGGCCGGCTCGTCGTCGAGCGCGAGGGCGCGGCCGGGACGGTCGTCCTTGACGCCGTCCTCGGACTCGGCGTCGGGTGACCGGCAAGGAGGCGCGCGATGCTCTTGGCTTTCGATGTCGGCAATACGACGATCGCCATCGGGCTCTTCCGCAGCCGGACGCTCGTCAAGAGCTGGAAGATCCGGACGGACAGCGACAAGACCGGCGACGAGTACGGGGCCATCCTCCTCAACCTCATGCAGGTCGCCGGGCTCACGGCCGGCGAGATCTCGGGGGCCATCATCTCCAGCGTCGTCCCGCCCCTGACCCCGGTCATCGAAGAGGTCTGCCGGAGCTATTTCGGCCAGACGGCCCTCGTCGTCGGCCCCGGCCTCAAGACGGGCATGCCCATCCTCTACGAGAACCCGCTCGAGGTCGGCGCGGACCGGATCACGGCCGCGGTCGCCGCATACGAGAAGTACGGGGGGCCGGCCATCGTCGTCGATTTCGGTACGGCGACGACGTTCGACGCCGTTTCGGCCAAGGGCGAGTACCTTGGCGGGGCCATCGCGCCCGGCATCCAGATCGCCGCCGAGGCCCTGACCCTCAAGACGGCCCGCTTGCCCCGCGTCGAGATCCGCAAGCCCAAGCGGGCCATCGGCCGGACGACCGTCGCGAGCATGCAGTCCGGCCTCTACTTCGGCTACATCGGCCTCGTCACGAACACGATCGGGGAGATCCGCAAGGAGCTCGGCGGGCCGGTCCGGGTCGTGGCCACGGGCGGGTTCGGCGCCCAGATCACGTCCGAGCTCCCGGCGATCGAGGCCTATGAGCCCGACCTCGTCCTCGAGGGGCTGCGGATCATCTACGAACGAAACCGGGACGCGGAGCCCTGAGCCGCCGGCCGGCCCTGACGACCATGACCGACGACGACAAAGACCGGAGCGGCTACTATCAGTCGATCGCCCGCGCCTTCCTGGAGGGCCGCGGCGCGCCGCTCCTCCTCTCGCCCCGGGACCAGGCCCTGATCGGCTCGTGGGAAGCCCGGAGGATCCCCCTCCGCGTCGTCCTCGAAGCGATCGCCCGGACCTTCGACGACCTCCGGTCGGCGCGCCGGGTAACGAGGGGGATCTCGCTCGGCCGCTGCGAGCGCCGCGTCGACGAGGCCTTCGCCCAGCACCGGGACCGCGGGGCCGGCGGCCGGACGACGGCCGGCACGGAACTCAGCAAGCCGGAACGGGCCCGCCGGGAGATCGAGAAAGCCCTCCGCGGCCTGCCGCCCGAAGACGGCGAGATGGCCGGCCTCCTCCGGTCGGCCCTGACCGCGCTGGACGCGCCCAAGCCCGATGAGGCCGTCCTCGAACGGATCGATGACGACGTCGAAGAGCTCCTTTGGGCCCGGGCGACGGCCGCGGAGAAGGACGCCGCCGCGTCGGAAGCCCGGCGCGAGCTCGGCGGGCGGGCTTCCGCCGACCTCGCCGGCGCCGCCCGCCGGCGTGTCGTCATGGCCGCCCGGGCCGGCCGCCGCATCCCCCACGCCTCCCTGTTCTATCATTGAGTGCGATCATGGCCGTCCCCAAGAAGCTCGTCCGCGGCCGTTTCGTCACGGCGCGGCCGGGCTTCGGCTTCGTCACGCCGGACGCCGGCGGCGCGGACATCTTCGTGCCCGCCCGTTACGCTCAGGAGGCCATGCCCGGCGACGAGGTCGCCGTCTCCGTCGTCGAGAAGGGCAAGTTCGGCAAGCCCGAGGGCCGGGTCGAGCGCATCCTGAAGAAGGGCCGGACCGTCCTCCTGGGGGTCTACAAAGAGCGGGCCGGGGCGCCCTTCCTCCAGCCCTTCGATTCGCTCTCGCAGGACGATATCCCGCTCAAGTCCCGCGGCCGCCTCCATCCGGCGCCCGGGATGATCGTCGAGGCCGACCGGGCGACATTGACCGTCACCTGCGTCCTCGGACGGCCGGAAGATCCGGGCGTCGACGCCCAGGTCGTAATCCGCCGCTACAGGCTTCGGAGCGAATTCGGCCCGGCGGCCCTGCGGGAGGCCGCGGCCTTCCCGGACGATGTCCCGCAAGAAGCGCTTGAGGGGCGGCGGGACTTCCGCGACTGGGCCTCAGTGACGATCGACGGGGAGAAGGCCCAGGACTTCGATGACGCCGTCAGCATCCGGCGGCTTCCGGCCGGGGGCTGGCTCCTCGGCGTCCACATCGCCGATGTCTCGCATTATGTCGCCCCGGGAAGCGCCCTCGACCGCGAGGCGGCCGAGCGGGGCACGAGCGTCTATTTCCCCGACCTGACCCTGCCGATGCTCCCCGAGAAGCTCTCGAACGACCTCTGCAGCCTGCGGCCCCGGGTGCCGCGGCTCGCCTTTTCCGTCCTGATCGAGGTCGCCCAGGACGGCCGGATCCGCAAGGCGGAATTCACTCCCTCCGTCATCCGGACGGCCCACCGCATGACCTATATGTCGGTATTCAAGATCTTCGAGGGCGACGCGGCCGAGGCGGCCCGGTTCGCGGACGTTGCCCCCGACCTCCTGATCATGCGGGAGCTGGCCGAAGCCGTGCGCCGGGCCCGCCTGGCCGAGGGCAGCCTCGACTTCGACCTGGTCGAGCCGGAGCTCATCTATGAGGAGGGCAAGCTCCTCGCGGTCGCGGCCGGGGAGCGCAACGAGGCCCACCGGCTCATCGAGGAGTTCATGGTCGCCGCCAACGTCGCCGTGGCCCGGCGGTTCTCGGAGAAGAAGGTCCCGTCGATCTACCGAGTCCACCCACCGCCCGACGTCTCCGACCTCGAGAAGCTCCGGGACCTCATCCTGAATTTCGGGCTGACCCTGCCCGAGCCGTCCAAGGTCCGCTCGCGGGACCTCCAGCGCGTCCTCGAGAAGGCCGGGGGCCTCCCCGGCGAGAAGTTCATCGGCATCCAGGTCCTGCGGGCGATGAAGCTGGCTGTCTACTCGTCGAAGAACGTCGGCCATTACGGCCTGGCCAAGGTCGATTACACGCACTTCACTTCGCCCATCCGCCGCTATCCCGACCTCGTCGTCCACCGCCTTCTCAAGGCCCTCCTCGCCCGCGAAGCGCCGGGCCGCCTTCCCCTCGAAGAGATCGCGGCCGGGTCCTCCGACCGGGAGCGCAATGCCGCCGAGGCCGAGCAGGCGCTCGTCGAGTGGCGCATCTTCCGGTTCCTCAAGGACCGTCTCGGCGAGGAGTTCGGGGGCATCGTCGTCGACGTCGTCAAGGCCGGCCTGGTCGTGGAGATCGACGAGTATTTCGTCGCCGGGCTCCTGCCGTTCGCCTCGTTGAGCGGGGATTTCGAGCCGAAGCCGGCGGCCCGGCGGCTCCGGCCGAAGCGCCGGCGGAAAACGTTTGACCTGGGAGACGCCGTTCGTGTCATCCTGGTGTCCTGCGATCCGGCCCTGCGCCGCATGAGCTTCGTTCCCGCGGCGGATCCGGAGGAGCGCCGCCGATGAAAGCCACCGCGTTCGACGCCGTCCTGGACTTCCCGTTGCCCCGCGGGACCGGCGAGGTCCGGGCCGTAGCCGTCTTCCTCGGCGCGAGCGCTCCCGCCCGGCTGACCGACTACGCGTTCGCCGGGCGGCGGGAGACCCCGTTCGTCCGGGTCCTGGCCTCCGCTCCGATGGACGTCCGCTGGGGCGACCCCTTCGAGCTCCGGACCGATAAGGGTGAACCGCTCGGTCGGGGGACGTGTCTCTACCCGGACCCGCCCTCGGCCGAGGAGCTCAAGCCGTCCCGGCGGAAAGCCCTCCTCGCCCGGCTGGTCCTCGGGGAGAAGGACATGCTCCTCGCCCTGACCGAGGCGGGAGGCCTCGAAGGACTTCAAGGGGAGCGCCTGGCTTCGTTCTCGCGCCTGTCCGCCGCCCGGGTCGAGACCCTGGCCCGGGCCCTCGAAACCGAGGGCCGGCTCCGCATCCTCGCCTTCGCCCCCCTGCGGCTCGTCTCCCAGGACGGCCTGGATTTTCTGCGCTGCCAGATCGTCGCCTTCGTCGCCCGATACCACCAGGCCCATCCTTCCCAGCGGGGCGCGCCCCTCGAGAAGCTGGAGAAGCGGTTCGAGGCGCCCCGGACGGTCCTTGTCCTGGCTCTCCGGCTCCTGGCCAAGGAGGGCCGCGCCGTCGAGGAGGCCGGGATCGTCCGGCTGCCCGATTTCCGCATCCCCCTCACGGCCGCCGATGAGGAGACCCTGGCCGCCCTCGAAAAGATGGTCCTCAGCGGCGAGCTCGGCAGCGTGTCCTTGGGCGATATCCAGGCTAGGCTCAAGCTGACCACGGGGAAGCTTCAAACGCTCCTGGCCGCCCTGGCCGAGCGAAAAAAGATCGTCGAAGGCGTCGACGGCTTCATCCTCCACGCCCGCTGGCTCGACGAGATCGTCCGCAAGGTCCGCGGCTCGGGGAAAAAGGAATTGACCGTGGCCGAGTTCAAGGCCATGACCGGGCTGTCGCGCAAGTACAGCATCCCCCTGCTCGAGCTCCTGGACAGCATGGGCGTCACCCGCCGTAAAGGATCGGTCCGGGATATTCTCTAAACTCCGGAGTTTTTCTTATCGCGGGGAAGTCCGTCGTGAGGCGGCGAGGGATATCGTCCCAAAGCCCCCGTGATGGAAGGGGGGCCGGCGGGGAGCTAGAGGCAATTCCCGAGCAAAGCCGGAGAGAGGGGACCCTACTTGGCTTCGCCTTCGGGCGTTCCGGGCTCCTCGGGCTTCGGCTCCTCTTTCTTCTTGAGGGCCGTCTTGAGCAGGTCGCCGAAGATGCCGAACTTGGGCTCTTCCTTGGCCTTATCCTTGTCCTTGGCCTTGGCCGGCTTGATTTCCTCTTTCTTCTCCCGGGTCTTCTGCTCGAGGCCGTCTTCCTCTTTTTCCTTGACCGCCCGGATGGCCTCCTGGACGGATTCCTCCTCGACGATCTTCTCCTCGATGACCCGGCGCTCGCTCTTCTTGGGCCGGGGGCCCTTCTCGCCTTCGGCTTTGGGCTTCCTCCTCTTGAAGGTCTTGTCCTTCTTGCCCGGCTCCGGCGCCGGCCCCCTGGCCGACTCCCTCTCCGGAACGATCTCGAAGCCCGTATCGGGCTCGGCCCCGAGGAGCTCCTCGGCCACGGCCTCGAGGGCCGCCTCTTCGGGCGTATAGGCCTCGGGCGCGGCCTCTTCGTAGCCCGCGGGATAGCCGATCTCCAGGGGCGCTTCCTCTTCGGGCACGTAGGGCTCGTGGTAAGTGAACACGCCCTTCTTCTTGTCGGACTTGATGAACTCCTCCGGCGAGTTGAGCAGGACGTATTCGACGTCCTCCTGGGTTGTCTGGCGGACGATGTCGATAAGATGATAGGCCCGGAGGAAGTGGAGGGAGTGGGCCGACGTGGCCAGGGCCGGGTCCCGGAAGATATGGACGACGAAATCCTTGAGGTTGAGGCCTTCGCGGGTCGCCGCGAGCGGCAGGAGCCGGGCCAGGGTCTCGCGCTCGATGTAGATGATCTTGTTGGGCTCGGCGTAGGTGTAGGCCTCGCCGCCGGTATCCACGAACTCGTCCTTCTCGGTGTCATATCCGAGACGGAGGACGGACATCTTCTTCTTCGATTTCTTGACCCAGAACTTGAACGTGTTGGGACCGGTCCTCTCGAGGGTCAGGCTGGCTCCCTGGGGGATGTTGTGTTGGGTGTAGAATTCCTGGAGGCCCAGGAAGAAGTTCTCGCTGGGATAATAGTACAAGGTGTAGGGCTTGTTGTCGTCGGGGTCGACGAAGGTGTATTCGCGGGCGTGGGACAGGACCTTGCCCAGGCTGCGGGGGACCTTGATGCCGCCCGAAAGGATCTCGCGCCAGGTGAGGTAGATCTTGATCGGGAAGTCCTGGACGATGCTCATCTCGGGCTTCTCGACCTCCTCGACCTCGGGGAGCTCGGCCATCGGGGCGGCCAGGGCGAGGCCTTGGGGCAGGGCGTTGAGGATCGACTTGAGATGCCACTTGCCCCAACCGGAGTCGGCGAGAAGGATGAACTCCTTCTTGTGCTTCTTCTCGAGCAAGGCGTTGAGGCTCAGGCAGGTCAGGTCGAAGAGGTCGCTCGAGGCCTCCAGGCCGAAGAACTTCCGGACGAGGTCCTCGGTCGTAGCCGAGTGCCCGGTCGCGACGAAGTCGGCCTCGATCTCCAGGACCTTCTCGGGCAGGATCTCGACGCGCTTGGCCGCGAGCTGCCAGGAATCGTTCCAGGAGAAGACCTTCGTGTCCTTGGCCAGGCCGGCCCGGAGGTTCTTCTCGAGCGTCTTGAGGTCGCGCTCGGTCATCGGCAGCTCGGTCAGTCGGGGGTCGTCGCCCTTGGGCATGATCTCGATGGCCTGGTTCCGGCCCTCGCAGTTCGACGGCAGCAGGACCTGGGTCCGCGTCTTCTTCATGTAGTCGATGTACTTCCGGAAGACGCCGCCCCCGGGATAGTCGACCTCGAGCATCTCGCAGCCGAAGTGCTTGGAGAGCGTCTTGGCGGCGACCTTGAGGATGATCCGGCCCTCGAAGTGCTCGACGGACTTGCTGCCGACCGTCAGCGGCTCGTTATAGTCCTTCTCGATGAGGTCGCCGACCTCGTAGCGGGCGTAGGGATCGTACTTCTTGACGTCCTGGGTCCGCTCCATCGCGGTCTTCTCGAAGGCGAGCTTTCCGGCGAGGTCCCGCGTCAGCTGGGGGTGAGGCGTCCGTTCGAGCTCCCGCTCGATGAAAGCGAGGTCGTCCGCGGACACCGTGGTCAGATTCGTGGATTCGTCAGTCATGGTCGGTCTTTTTCCCCATCAGGGCGATCAGGATGGCTTTTTGGGCATGGAGGCGGTTCTCAGCCTCGTCATAGACGACGGAATGCGGCGAGTCGATGACCTCGTCGGTGACCTCTTCGCCGCGGTGGGCCGGCAGGCAGTGCATGAACAGGGCGTCCGTCTTGGCCTGGGACATGAGCCTGGCGTTGACCTGGTAGGAGGCGAACATCCGGGCCCGGGCGGCCTTCTCCGCCTCTTGGCCCATGGACGCCCAGACGTCGGTGTAAACGGCGTCGGCCCCGCTCACCGCCTCTTCGGCCGACGTCGTCAGGGTCAGGGAGAAGCCCGTGTCCTTGCCGTCCTCCCGGGCCGCCCGGACCATCTCGGGCTTCGGCTCGTAGCCGGCCGGGGTGGCCACGGCCATCTTCGTCCCGCCGCGGGCGGCGGCCAGCATGAGGCTGTGGCAGACGTTGTTGCCGTCGCCGACGTAGGCGAGCTTGATCCCGGCGAGCGCGCCCTTGTGCTCGCGCAAGGTCTGGAAGTCGGCCAGGGCCTGGCAGGGATGCGACAGGTCCGTCAGGGCGTTGATGACCGGGATCCGGCAGCTCGCGGCGAGGTCGACGGCGATCGGGTGGCCGAAGGTCCGGATCATGATCCCGTCGACCCAGCGCTCGAGGTTCCTGCCGATGTCATAGGCCCCCTCGCGGCTGCCCATCTGAATATCGGACGGCGCGAGGTAGATGGCCTCGCCGCCGAGCTGGAGCATGCCCGCCTCGAAGGTCATCCGCGTGCGCAGGGAGGGCTTCTGGAAGATCATGGCCAGGATCTTGTTCTTGAGGGCCTGGCGATACTTGTCGGGATGCTTTTTCACCCGGTCGGCGTGGTCGAGCATCTTGCCGAACTCGTAGACGCTCAAGTCCCGAATGGACAGGAAATCCTTCTGCATCGCGGTTCCTCCTAGGCGGCGGCGACGATCCGGGTCCCTGACCGGCCGATCAGGGCGGCCTTGAGATGGGAGTCCTTGGTGATGAGGACCTCGCGGCCCCCGGCCTCGATGTACTCGACGGCGGCCCGGATCTTGGGCCCCATCGATCCCGGCGGGAACTGGCCATCGGCCAGGTGCCGGCGGGCCTCGTCCACGGTCAGGACCGGGACCTCGGTCTGATCGGGCTTGCCGAAGTTGATGTAGACGCGCTCGATGGCGGTCAGGATGATGAACAGATCGGCCTTGACCTCGCGGGCGAGAAGGCTCGCCGCGTAGTCCTTGTCGATGACGGCCTCGACGCCCTCGAAGAGGCCGTTGCCGTTGATGATGACCGGGATGCCGCCGCCGCCGGCGGCGATGACGATCCGGCCGGCCTCGACGAGCTCGCGAATGATCCCGTTGTTGACGACATCGATGGGCTTGGGCGAGGCGACGACCTTGCGGTAGCCCCGGCCGGCGTCCTCGACCATGGTCCACGTCTTCTCCCGGGCCAGCTGCTGTCCCCGGAACTTCGAGTAGAAGGGGCCGACGGGCTTGGTCGGGTTGCCGAAGGCCGGGTCGTCCTTATCGACGACGACCTGGGTGATGAGCGAGGCGACGTCCTTGTCGACGGAGCGCCGGCGCAGCTCGTTGATGATGGCCCGCTCGAGCATGAAGCCCATGCTGCCCTCGGTCATGGCGTCGCAGACGTCGAGGGAATAGGGCGGGATCTTGTTCGCGGCCTCCTCCATCTGGATGAGGAGGTTCCCGACCTGGGGCCCGTTGCCGTGGACGATGATGAGCTCATAGCCCTTGCGGACGATGTGGACCATGAGCTCGGCCGCCTTTTGGGCGTTGCGCATCTGCTCGCTCTGCAGACCCCGCTGGTTCTCGGGGAGCATGGCGTTGCCCCCGAAGGCGACGAGGGCGATCTTCGGTCTCATCGGATGCCTAGAACCCCTTCAGGACGTCCTTCAGCGTGGGCGCGCCGATCTCCTCGAGCTCATAGCCGACGCGGAGGATGGGCTTCGAGACCTTGATGACCCGGGTGATGTCGATGGGCGTCGCGCTGACGACGAGGTCGCAGTCGATGGCCTCGATCGTCTTGGCCAGCTCGCGGGTCTGCTTCTCGCCGTAGCCCATGGCCGGCAGGACGCTGTCGAGGTGGTTGTACTTCTCGAAGGTCTTCTTGATCGAGCCGACGGCGTAGGGCCGGGGATCGATGATCTCGGCCGCCCCGTACTTCTTGGCCGCGACGATGCCGGCGCCGTATTTCATGCCGCCGTGGGTGAGGGTCGGGCCGTCCTCGATGACCAGGACGCGCTTGCCGGTGATCCGGCCGCCGTCCTTGACGATCGTCGGCGAGCTGGCCCGGATGATCTTGGCCTTGGGGTTGACCGCCTTGGCGCTGGCCAGGACGGTGGCGATGCCTTCCGGGGGGGCCGTGTCCATCTTGTTGACGACGATGACGTCGGCCCGGCGGAAATTGACCGCACCGGGGTAGAAGGAGAGCTCGTGCCCGGCCCGGTGGGGGTCGGCGACGACGATCTCGAGATCGGACTTGTAGAAGGAGAAGTCGTTGTTGCCGCCGTCCCAGAGGATGACGTCGGCCTCCTTCTCGGCCTGGCGGAGGATGGCCCCGTAGTCGACGCCGGCGTAGACGATGATGCCCTTGTCGATGTGGGGCTCGTACTCCTCGCGCTCCTCGATCGTGCACTCGTGCTTGTCGAGGTCGGCGTAGG
>Ga0209253_10003235_pt1 | contig 14333 bp, 11 predicted proteins | sample FrelakmetBRP12BR_FD_187145 | JGI IMG/M metagenome (GOLD analysis project Ga0209253, IMG submission 187145) | Freshwater lake sediment microbial communities from the University of Notre Dame, USA, for methane emissions studies - BRP12 BR (SPAdes)... | ecosystem: Environmental > Aquatic >...
GCTCTCGAACTGCGCCGCCAGCACCATGTACATGAAGACGATCGAGAGGAGGAGGGCGACCAGGAAGCTCACCAGCGTCTCCTGCATCGTCTTCGCCCGTCCGAAGAACTCGATCCGGTAATCGGCCGGGAGGTCCATCCGGTCCACGATCCTGCGGACGTGGTCCGTCGCGGCGCCCAGCGGAAGGCCGTCCAGGTTTGCGGAGATCGTCACCTGGCGCTGACGTGTTGCGCGGTCGATCTGCGCGGGCCCCATCTCCGGGGAGAGCGCCGCCACGTCCCGGATCCGGACCTTGCCCAGCTTCGACGACGGGACCGGGAGGTTCGCCACCTCCGGGACGGAGGAGCGGAACGGCAGGTCCGCGCGGAGCCACACGTCGTACTGGTCCGCCCCCTCGCGGTACTTGCCCACCTTCTCGCCCCCCACGAAGACATTGAGGGACGAGGCGACGTTCTGCACCTGGACGCCCAGGTCCGACGCCTTCCTGCGGTCCACGTAAACGCGCACCTCGGGCTTGCGGTTCGACAGGGAGGTGTCCACGTCCACCATCCCGCTGATCTTCCGCATCTCCGCCACGATCCGGTCCCCGTACTCCTGCAGCCTGGGGAGGTCCGGCCCCCGGAGGACGAAGTTCAGCGGCGTCGCCCGGATGCCGCCGCCCCGGCCCAGGGCCGAGATGTTCTGCACGGAGGGGCGCAGGGACGGGTACTTCGACATCGCCTTCCGGACGTCCTTCATGATGTCGAACTGGGAGTATTTCCTCTCGTCGATTTCCACCGTGCGGACGTAGATCGTCCCCTGCGTCACGTCCCCTTCCGCCACGTCGCCGATCTGGGCGAGGAGGTGCTTGACGCCGCGCACCTTCCGGACGTCCGCCTCCACCTCCCGGAACACCGCGTCCGCCGCCTCCAGGGAGTACCCCTCCGGCATCTGGATGTAGATCTCGAACTCGCTCTGGTCGTCGAACGGGATGAAATCCTTCCCCACCATCCCGATCAGGGGGACCGTCGAGAGCACGACCCCCAGCGCGACGAGGCCGATCACCCACCGGCGCGCGAGGGACCAGCGCAGGATGGCGAGGTACGTCTCCGTCGTGAACCGCGCGACCCAGTGCTCCTTCGAGGAAGCCTTCCCCTCCCCCGCGTGCTTCACCTTCAGGAACCGGGAGGAGAGCATCGGAGTGAGGGTGAACGAGATGAACCAGGAGAAGAGGATCGCGAAGGCCACGGTGATGCCGTAGGAGTTGAAGAACCGCCCGACCGTCCCCGCCATGAAGGCGACCGGCAGGAAGATGACGACCAGGGACAGCGTGGTGGCGGAGACCGCCAGCCCGATCTCCTGGGTGGCCTCCACGGCGGCGACCCGGGGGGGGGACCCCTTTTCCTCCACGTGCCGGAAGATGTTCTCCAGCACGACGATCGCGTCGTCGATGACGATCCCCACCGACAGCGTCAGCGCCAGCAGGGTGATGTTGTTCAGCGTGAAGCCGAAGAGGCGCATGATCGTGAACGTCGCGACGATCGACGCGGGGATGGCGACGGAGGCGATCAGCGTGGTCCTCCAGTCGCGCATGAAGAGGAGCACGACCAGGGAGGTCAGGAACGCCCCGAGGAGGAGGTGGAGCTGCACCTCGCGGATCGACCGGAGGATGAAGACCGACTGGTCCCGGATGGGATCGATCCGGATGTCCGCCGGCAGCGTCTTCCCGATCTGCGCGAGGCGGTCCTTGACCTTGCGGATCACCTCGATCGTGTTCGTGCCGGACTGCTTCTGGATGACCAGGTTCACGGAAGGGCGCCCGTCGAAGCGGGCCATGGAGCGCGCCTCCTCCTCCCCGTTCTCGACCCACCCGATGTCCCGGACCATGATCGGCCGCCCGCCGATGTTGGCCACGATCAGCCGCTGGAAGTCGTCCACGGAAGGCATCCGCCCCATCGTCCGCAGGACGAGCTCCCGCGTCCCGGTCTCCACGCGCCCGCCGGGGATCTCCAGGTTTTGCGCCTGCAGCGCCGCCTTGACCTGGGGAACGGTCAGGCCGAACGCCTCCATCCGGGAAGGGTTCACGTAGACGTTCACCGCGCGCTTCCGGCCGCCGACGATGCTCACCGCCCCCACGCCGTTGACCGTCTCCAGGACCTGCTTCACCTGGTCGTCCGCGATCTTGGTGATCTCCCGCAGGTCGCGGTTCCCCGACACGGCGATCGTCATGACGGGCGCCGCGTCGATGTCGAACTTGACGATGACGGGCGGGTCGGTCCCGTCCGGGAGGTTCTTGATGATGGTGGCCACCCGGTCCCGCACGTCCTGGGCCGCCTCCTCGCCCTTCTTTTCGAGGAGGAACCGGATGACGACCGAGGAGACCCCCTCGCGGGAGGTGGAGCGCAGCTCGTCGATCCCGGAAACGGTGTTGACCGCCTCCTCGATCGGCTTGGTGACGGTGGTCTCGATTTCCTCCGGGCTGGCCCCGGGAAGGGTCGTGGTGACTGTGACGATGGGGATGTCGATGTTGGGGAACAGGTCCACCCCCAGGCCCCTCCAGGACGCGAGGCCTACCACCACCAGGAGGCTCACCAGCATGGTGGCGAAGACGGGCCGGCGGACGCAGATCTCGGAGATCTTCATTTGCGGTCACCCGCCTCGATCCGCACCCGGGACCCCTCGACGAGCTTCCCGGTGCGGGAGACGGCCACCTGCTGGCCCGCGGCGACGCCCTCCACGATCTCTACCCGGTCCCCGAGGTCGTCCCCCAGCTTCACCCGCCGCTCCCTGGCCGTGTTGTTGTCGACGACGAACACCTTCTCGATCCCCGCGAAGGTCACCACGGCCTGCTTCGGGATGCTGACGCCGTTCGGGTCCACCCGGACGAGGATGGCGGCCTTCCCGAAGGAGCCGGATTTCAGCGCCCGGTCGTCGTTGGGGTAGGTCGCCTCGACCTGGATCGCCCGGTTCGCCGGGTTGGAGGCGGGGGAGATGCGCCGGAGCGAGCCGCGGAACGTTTTCCCGGGGCGGCTGTCCACGGAAAGGTCGACGGCGAGGCCGGGTTTGAGCGACGCCGCGTAGAACTCCGGGACCTCGCCGAGGAGGCGCATGGGGTGGTCGTCGACGATCCGGAACAGCGGCGTCCCCACCTTGACGTACTCCCCCGTGGAGACCAGTCGCGCCTCGATGAATCCCTCGATGGGGCTCTTCACGAGGGTGTCCCGCAGCTTCTTCTCCGCCAGCCCGGCCTGCGCGCGCTTGGCGCGCAGGGTGGCGAGAAGAGTGTTCGCCTCCTCCCGTGCGGCGCGGACGTTTGCCTCCGCCACGAGGAAGCGTGCATCCGCGTCGTCCACGTCCTTCTTCGCGATGAGGTTCTTCGCCGCGAGGTCCTTCCTGCGCTCGAGGTCCTTCCTCGCATTGTCGTACTCCGCCAGCGCCTTGCGCACCAGGGAGGTCTGCTCCACGTCGGCTCCCTCGGCGTCCGGGGGAATCCCCAGCTTCGCCGCGATCTGGGCCGTCTCGGCCCGCGCCTGGTCCCTGCGGAAGACGAACTCGTCCTGGACGAGGGAAACCACGGTCTGCCCCCTGCGCACCGGGTCGCCCAGGTCCGCGTGGACCTTCTCGACCGTCCCGTCCACCTCGGAGGAGAGCGTGACCTGCTCCACCCCGGCCAGCGAGCCCACGAACTCGATCTTTCGCGGGATGGAGGTGCGCAGGGCGGGTGCGACGGCGACGGAGATCGCCTCCGACGCCTTCCCGGCCCCCTGGCGGGCGGCGTTGTCCCCTGCCGGGACGCCCGTCTCCTTCTTCCCGCACCCGGAGAGGATCGCCAGGGCGGCGAGGACGCAGCAGAACGCCTGCGCGCGAACGGTTCTCGATGCGGTCATGCCCATTAGGATGTCCTCCGGAGGGGTTTCGTGACGCGGGAGGGCGCGAGCGCCTGGACCCAGTACGTTTCCATCATCCGTGCAAGCCGGGGAAACGGCGCCCCGATCAGGCCGAGCAGCTTGAGGCGCACGGCGCCGTAGAAGGATCCGCGGAGCATCTCCGCCGTATCCCGGACGGGAAAGGGAAGGTGGAGCGTTCCGTCCGCCTTCCCCCGGGCGAGGACCCGGGAGAGGAGCTCCGTGATCCGGTTCAGCTTCTCCCGCCGGGGAGCCCCCGCCGCGAAGTGCTCCACCGTGAGGTGGGCGGGGAAGTCGCGCAGCAGGATCAGGTACTGCTCCTGGTGCCGCGCGACGTAGCCGAAGAGGAACCGGGCGAGGGAGGACAACGCCTCCCGCCCCGTCGTCTCGCGGGCCAGGAGATCCTCGATCCCGGAGAGGAACCCCGCGATCGTCTCGTCGAAGAGGGTGAGGAAGATCCCGTCCTTGCTCCCGAAATGGTGATACAGCGTCCCCTCCGCGACCCCGGCCTCGCGGGCGATCTCCGAGGTCGTGGCGTTGCCGTACCCCTTCTCGGCGAAGAGGCGGGAGGCGGTGCTGAGGATCGCCCGGCTTCTCGCGGTGTCCGTCATGGGTCCGTTCCCTCCCCCGTTCGATGCCCCGCCGTCGGGGCGGTCTGGTGCGCCGGCCGGCGGAGCAGCAGCAGGAGCGGCAGGACGCACGCCATCATCACCGACAGGATGTAGAACGCGTCGTTGAACCCCTGCATCGTGGCCTGGCGGACCACCTGCGCGTAGATCCTGCCCAGCGCCGTGTTCCCCGCGACGGCCTCGTGGACCCCCCGCGCCGGGAGAAGCGCCTGGCCCTTCGCCACGGCGGCGCGCAGCCCCTCGTCGAGGGTGGTCAGGTGCTCCACCATGCGGCTCTGGTGGACCTGGGCGCGGCGGGCGAACATGGTCGCCGAGAAGGCCACGCCGATGGAGCCGCCGAGGTTCCGCAGCAGGTTGTAGATTCCGGTGGCGTTCCCCATCTGCGGCTTCGGGACCGAGGAGAGGGTGAGCGTCGTCAGGGGGATGAAGAGGAGCCCCATCCCGAAGCCGAGGTATATCCGGGGCCAGAGGAGGGAGTCGAAGTCCGCGGTGAGCGAGAAGTTCGACATCGTCCACGTGGAGAAGGCGCACAGGAGGACCCCCAGGACGAGGACGTACTTCGGGTTGTGCCGCCCGATGATCCTTCCCACCAATGGCATCGTGATCAGCGTCGCCACGCCGCCGGGGGAGAGGACCAGGCCGGCGAGCGTCGCCGTGTACCCGAGGAGCAGCTGGGCGTACAGGGGGAGGAGGACGATGCTCCCCAGGAGGTTGAAAAAGGCGATGAACATGACCACGTTGCCGCTGGTGAACGAGAGGTTCCGGAACGCCCGCAGGTCCACCACGGGGTGCTCGGCGAAGAAGAGCTCCACGATGACGAAGAGGAGGAGGGCGAGGACCGCGACCGCGGAGAGGACCAGGATGAAGTCGGACTGGAACCAGTCCTCCCGCTGCCCCTTGTCCACGACGATCTGGAGCGCCCCCACCCAAACGGTGAGGAGCGCGATCCCCCAGACGTCCACCTTCACGCTCCCCGCGCGCTTCAGGTACGGCGGGTCGTGGATGAACATCGAGACCATGAACACGGCGAGCAGCCCGATGGGGATGTTCACGTAGAAGATCCACCGCCACGACAGGGTGTCCGTGATGTACCCGCCCATCAGGGGGCCGGCGATGGGGCCGAACATTGCGCCGATGCCGAAGATGGCCATCGCCATCCCGTGCTCCCGCGGGGGGAACGTCTCCAGGAGGATCGCCTGGGAGAGGGGCTGCAGCGCCCCCCCCCCGATCCCCTGCAGGACGCGGAAGAAGACGAGCATCCCGAGGCTCGTCGAGGATCCGCACAGCAGGGAGGCGAACGTGAACAGGAGGACGGAGAAGGTCAGGTACCGTTTCCGCCCGAAGGAGCGCGCGAGCCACCCCGTCATCGGGATGATGATGGCGTTGGAGACGAGGTAGGAGGTCAGCACCCACGCCGACTCGTCGATCCCGGAGGAGAGGGAGCCGCGGATGTGGTCGAGGGCGACGTTGGCGACGCTGGTGTCGATGATCTCGATCAGCGTCGGGAGCATCACCGTGACGGCGACGATCCACTTGTTTCCACCGATCGCGCCGACGGCGGCGCCGATCCGCCCACCCTCCCCGTTCATCGGCCGTTACCGGACGAGCACCGTGGGGACGACGGACATCCCGATCCGCAGCACGCGCCCGGGGTCCTCCCCGCGCTCGAGGACGATCTTCACCGGGACCCGCTGCACCACCTTCACGTAGTTTCCCGTGGCGTTCTCGGGCGGGAAGAGGGAGAAGGCGGAGCCGGTGCCCGCCATGATGCTGTCCACCTTCCCCTGGAACTTCTTCCCCGGGTACGTGTCCACGCGGATCACGACCTCCTGCCCGGGCCGGATCCGCTCGATGTCCGTCTCCTTGTAGTTCGCCACCACCCACACGTTGTCCAGGGCCGCGACGGCCAGCAGGGACTGCCCGGGGGATACGACCTGTCCCGCCTCCACGCTCTTCCGGGTGACGTACCCGTCCGCGGGGGAGAGGACGTCGGTGTACCGGCGGTACAGCGTCGCCTCCTCCAGGGCCGAACCCCGCTGCCGGACCTGTGCCTCCTGCTGGCCGATCCGCGCCTGGCGCTGGGTCACCAGCGACTCCCGCTGGGAGAGGACGGCCCGGCGCTGCGCGACGAACGCCTGGCGCTGCGCGATCAGCGCCTCCTGGGTGGGCATGGCCGCCTCCGCGAGCCGCAGCTCCTCCTTCGCCAGGTCGTCCTGCGCCTTCGCGACCTCCACTTCCGTCTGCGCCTTCTCGTGCAGTTCCCGGCTGACCACCTGCCTCTCGATGAGCTGCTTCATCCGGGCGGCGTCCCGGGACGCCTGGGAAAGGCGCGCCGCTGCGAGGGACGTCTTCGCCCGAGCCGCCTCCACGCCCGCCTTCAGCTGCGCGAGGTGCGCCTTCGCCCCCTCCACGTCCTTAAGCGCGGCGGTAACGTCCTCCCGGGCGGCATCCACGTCGGACCGGGAGGCGACGAGGTCCGCCCTCGCGGCGTCGAGGTCCGCGGTTCCCGCGGAGACGGCGGACGCCGCGGCGGACTCCCGGACGGCGAACGGCTCCGGGTCGATCCGGAGGAGCGGCTCGCCCGCCTTCACGGGCTGGTTGTCCCTCACCCGGACCTCCATCACCGTACCCTGGACCCTGGGCGAGACGAGGTGGATCCTCCCGTCGACGTACGCGTCGTCGGTGCGGATGTGGGTCTGGCGGTATTTCCAGTACGCGAATCCGGCGACGACCGTCGCGGCGAGGACGAGGAGGAAGACGCCGATCGCCGTCCGCTTCCTTCCGCTCTGCCGCGCCGGTGTGCCTTCCGGGGGCGCCGGGGGGATGTCCGCCATGGCTTTCCCTCCCCCCGTTCAGCGGCCCATCGCGCGCAGGAGCGACGCGATGGAGACGGCGTAGTCGAACGCCGCGTTGACGGAGTCGGTGTCGGCGCCGACCATCTGCGTCTGCGCGTCGATCATCTCGATGATGTCCCCCGCCCCCACCTCGTACCTTGCCGTGGCCAGGCGCAGGTTCTCCTCGGTGGCTTCCCGCTGCTTCTTCCGCGCCCCCATCCGCTCCTGCGCCTCCGCGACCCCGTACGCCGACGACTCCACCTCCAGGTGGACGCGGCGCCTCGCCTCCACGGTCTGGTAGCGGGCGGAGGAGATGGTTGCCGAAGCCTCCCGGACCTGCTCCCGGGTCAGGTACCCCGAGAAGAGCGGGTAGTTCAGGGTGACGGCGGTCCCGTAGTTCTGCTGGAGGGGAACCTGGTCCGCCCCGTACCCGTATCCCCCGGTGGCGGCGAGGTACGGGTAGTACCCGGACCGCGCGAGCCGGAGCGATTCCGTCGCGGCGCGCTCCTGCTCGAGCAATCCCCGGAGCTCCGGGCGGTTCCGCTCCGCCTCGGCGATCCAGTCCGGAAGGGAGCCCGGAAGCGCCATCTCGGGGAGCTGGCTCACCAGCTCGAAGTCCGCCGGGCCGTCGACCCCGATCCGCTGGAGCAGGGTGATCCGCGCCACCCGGAGGGCGTTCTCCGCCTGGCTCAGCTGGGCGCGGGCGTCGTACAGGTTCGCCTCGGCCCGGACCACGTCGATCTTCGCCCGGACGCCGGCCTCGAAGAAGGCCGACGCCTGCCGGAGGAGCGATTCCCGCTGCCGGAGGCTCTCCCGCCGGGAATCCGTATTGATCTTCGTCCGCAGCACGTTGTAATACGCGACCTTCGAGAAGAAGGCCACGTCCTCCCGCGTCGCCGCGGCGCCCTCCCGGACCGCCGCCGCCAGGGCGTCGGCGCGGTCGACGGAGGCGCGGGTCCGGCCGAAGTCCGCCAGGATCCAGTTGAGGTCCCCGCGGATGAACTCGTTCGGGACGGTGGTGCTCTGATCCGTCCCCGCGTTGAAGGTCCGGGTGCGGGAGTACCCGGCGGAGAGGTTGAGGAAGGGGTACCAGCCGGACTCCGCCTGCCCTTTCCGCGCCGCCGCCGCGTCGATGTCCGACTCGGACTGCTTCACCAGCGGGTGGTTCTTCAGCGCGATCTCGACGACGTTGTCGACGGTCCAGGGGACCGGGGCTGTCGGGGTGCGAGAGGGCGGGGCAGCCGCGTTGTCGGCCGCCACCGCGGGAGCGGAAAGGGCCGCCAGAAGAAGAACGGAAACGACCGGTACGGTCCAGGTGCGTCGGGTCACGGGGGCCTCCGGGTTTCAAGCGCCGAGTGAGCGCTCAGTCGGTGTCGTTCCATCGTAGGGACCGCCCCACGGGGCTGTCAAGCGTCCCCTCGTAGGGGGAAACTCTTGTCGAGGGGGACATTCCCGGTTCAACCCCGGGAAGAAGGGAAGGAGTGTCCTCCGTCTGCAGGGGAAGAGTGTCCCCCGCCACCTCTCAGCGCGTGCCCGATTTCCACGGGAGCGGCAGGAGCAGGGCGAGGACGGCGCCCAGGGCGGGAAGGAGGTTGATCAGGTGCGTGGCCGCCGGTACGCCGTACCGGTCCGCCACCGCGCCCAGCAGCGTCACCCCGACGCCGCCGGTGCCGATGGCGAACCCGGCGATGGCGCCCGACGCGGTGGCCATCCGCTTCGGGAACAGCTCCTGCGCCATCACGATGGTGACGGAGAAGGTGGAGACGATCGTTCCGCCCAGCAGGGCCGCCGTCGCGAACACGAGCCATCCCGCGGAGTGGAGGAAAAGGAAGATGAGGGGGATCTGCAGGGCGAGGGAGCCGAACAGCAGCCGACGGTGCCCGAACCGGTCCGCAAGCGGACCGCCGATGACGGTGCCCACGGTTCCCGAGCCCAGGAAGAAGAACAGGAGGGTGGCGACGTACGCCGGGTCGGTCTTCAACTGCGCCTGGTAGAGGAAGGGGATGTACGTGGCCAGCCCGAGCTGGGTCCAGGAGCGCAGGACCACGATCAGGACGATGAGGGAGACGGCGTACAGGGGGCGGTCCACCCCGTCCATCGCGCTCTTCCGCGGCGCGGCGGCGACCGACTGGATCCGCGCGCGGATGGACGGGAGGGCGGGGAGGAGGAGCAGCGCCGCCGCGGCGGCGGGAACCAGGAGGGCGGTGGCCCCTGCGAGCCCGTGGCGGGACACGAGGAAGATCGCCGCGGGGCCCCCGATGGCGAACCCCAGGTTCCCGCCCACCGAGAAGAGGGACATCCCCGTAGCCCGCCTCTCGGATGCGATGCACGCCGTCGCCTTGAATCCCTCCGGGTGGAACGCCGCCGTCCCCAGCCCCGTGAACATGACGAAGGCGATCAGCCACCCGAAGGTCGGGGAGAGGGGGATCAGGGCCACGCCGATCCCGGAGACGGCGCACCCCAGCGGAAGGAGGAACGGGAACGGCCTCCGGTCGGTGACGTAGCCGAAGAGGGGCTGCACCACGGAGGAGGTCAGGTGCGCCGCCATCAGCAGCGTCCCGGTGACGGCGTACGACAGGGCGAACCGCTCCTTCAGGAACGGCAGCAGCGCCGGGAGCGCCCCCTGCACGATGTCGGTGCACATGTGCCCGAGGGAGAGCAGGAAGAGGAGGACGCCCGGGGAGTTCACCGGTACATCCCGTCGGCGATGTCGTCGTTTCCCAGCAGGAGCATGACGAGCCGGTCGGCCCCGAGGGCCGCGCCGGAGCAGGGGGGCAATCCCCGCCGGAGCGCGTCGAGGAATCCCGGATCCTCCGGGAGCTCCCGGCCGGTCAGCCGGCGGTGCCGCTCGACGAGCCCCGAAAGGCGCTCCTCCTGCTCGACATGGTCGGTCAGCTCCTCGTACCCGTTGACGAGTTCGACGCCGGCGACGAACCCCTCGAACCGTTCCGCCACCCCGGCCTGCCGATCGCGCCTGCGCGCCATCGCCCCGAGGGCGGCGGGATAACCGGTGAGGAAGCAGGCGCCCCGGGAGGCGACTTGCGGCTCGACGACGTCGAGGCACGCCCGGAAGAAGAGGTCTTCCCACGTCTCGCCGGGACCGGGGCGCGCCCCTGCCCGGGCCAGCGCTTCCCGCAACCCCCGTTCATCCGTCATCCCGGCGCCGAGGAGCTCGCGGAAGGCGTCGTCGAGCTCCCGGCGCGCCCAGGGCGCGTCGAGGGAAATTTCCACCCCCCCGCGGCGCAGCGACCCCCGGCCCGTCACGTCGAGGGCCAGCGCGAGCACCAGATCTTCCACGTCCCGCATCACCTCCTCCGCACCGGCGCCGACGCGGTACCACTCGAGCATCGTGAACTCGGGAGCGTGGAGGGGAGAGCCCTCCCGGTCGCGGTACACCTTGCCGAGGAAGAAGATGTCCCCGGATCCGGCGGCGAGGAGCTTCTTCATCGCGAGCTCGGGCGAAGTGTGCAGGTAATGCGTCGTCGCGTCGCCGGCCGGCCCTTCGATCCGGACCGGGAAGATGTTGGGATCGATGTTCGGGAACCGCTGCGCGGCCGGAGGGTCGACCTCGAGGAACCCCCGCTCGCGGAAGAAGCGGCGGATCCCCTCGAGGATCCGCGATCGGGCCCGGAACGAAGCCCACGGCAGCTCGCCGTCCGCGAGGCGTCTCCACGTCTCCCTGTCCGCGCCGCATCCGGGCATGGGTATTGTTTACCCCCGATTCGCACCGTCGTAAAGCGACCCGTTCCGGATCTCGCGGGATTCGGGCGAAGGGGAGCCCTCAGGGGACCTTCGGCGGGGTGAAGGTCGTCACCTTCCCGGAAAGCCCTCCGGATAGGAACTCCTTCAGCGCTTCTTTCTCCTCCTCCGAGAGTCCCAGCGGTTTGAGCAGGGGGGACTTCCCCGGATCCTCCCCGCCGCCGCGGTCGAAGAATCCGATCACGTCCTCGAGGGTCGCGAGAGACCCGTTGTGCATGTAGGGGGCCGTGGACGCCACCTCGCGCAGCGGGGGAGTGACGAACGCCTTCCAGTCCCCCGGCGCCTTCGTCACGAGGAACCGGCCCGGGTCCCCGGACAGCGTCCGGTATTCCGGGAACCCCGACACCTTCCCCACGTATCGCACGGTGGCAAGCACCCGCGGGTCCTCCTTCGCGTTCCGGTCCTCCGGGACGCCCAGGTTGTGGAACCGCTCGTCGGTGAGGTTCGCGCCGCCGTGGCACGCGACGCACCCCGCCTTGCCCGTGAACAGCTCGTACCCCGCGCGCTGCCCCGGCGTCATGGCGTCTTTCTCGCCCCGGAGGAATCTGTCCAGCGGCGTGTCGCGGGAGACGATGGTCCTCTCGAAGGCGGCGAGCGCCATCGCGACCCGCTGCCGGGTGATCTCCCCGCCGAAGGCGTTCCGGAACGCCTCCACGTACTCCGGGACGGTCTTGAGCACCTCCTCCACGTACTCCAGGTTCCGGTTCATCTCGAAGGGGCTCATCATCGGGAAGAGGGCCTGCTCCTCGAGGGAGGCTGCGCGGCCGTCCCGGAAGAGGGTCGCCCGGTACGCCGCGTTGACCAGTCCCGGGGAGTTCCGCCAGTTCCTCGTCGTGGGGTACGAGAGGGAGATCGCGAGTCCGTCCGAATACCCGCTCTCCGGGTCGTGGCAGGTTGCGCAGTTCATCGTCCCGTCCCCGGACAGGCGGCGGTCGAAGAAGAGCTTCTTCCCCAGCTCGGCCTTTGCGGGGGTCGTGGGGTTCCCCTCCGGGGAGGGCGGGGGCGGCAGCGGGGCGGGAGGCGCCGCCGCTGCGGGGGGCGCCCACAGGAGCGCCGACACGAGCGCGGCGAGCAGGACGGGAAGGGGCCCGCGGTTCACCGGCCCTTCCCCGCCGGACCGGGACCCTTCAGCTCCCGGTCGATGACCGCCTTGTACGCCTCGAAGGGCCGGTCCCCCGCGATCTTGATCCCGTTGACGAAAACGGCAGGGGTGTTGTACAGGTCGAGCCCCTCCGCGAGCTTGACGTCCCGCTCGATCTCCTTCTTGTGCGCCATCCCGTCGAGGTCCTTCGTGAAGCGGGGGACGTCCAGGCCCAGTTCCTTCGCGTACGCGATCAGGCTGGCCCGGTCCAGCTTCGGGGAGCGCTCGAGGAGCAGCACGTGCATCTCTCGGAACTTCCCCTGGTCCCGGGCGGCCAGGACCGCCTCCGCGGCGGGGTAGGAGAAGTCGCGGTACCGGTACGGGAGGTGCTTCACCACGAGTCGGACCTTCCCGCCGTATTCTTTCAGGATCCGCTCGACGGTCGGACCGACCGCCTTGCAGTGCGGTCACTGGTAGTCGAGGAACTCGACCAGGGTGACCGGCGCGTTCGCCGGCCCGATGGAGGGGGAGTCATCCGCCGGGACGACGTAGCGCACCTCGGCGGCCGGGGCGGGCGACGGGCCGAGGAGGGCGAGGAGGAGCAGCAGGCCGGCGGAACGGGAAAACCGGACGCGCATGGGGTCTCCTTTCCGGCGGCAGGCTTCAGCGGTAGAGGAGCAGGACGTCCACCTTCTCCCCCGCGGCGAAGGCGGTGCGCTCCGCGGGGAGGATGGCGATCCCGTCGGCCAGGACCAGGGTTCGGAGGATGCCGGTGTTCTGGTCCCCCGAGGTCCTCGCGACGTACCCTTCCTCCGCCGGATCGATCGTAACGCGAAAGAACTGCGTCTTCCCCGCTTTCTTTCGGACGGGTTCCGCGAGGGCCGCCTTCACCGTCGGTTTCACCGGGCACGCGTGCCCGGCCATCTTCCGGATCGCGGGGCGGACGAAGACCTCGAAGGTGATCAGGCTCGACACCGGGTTCCCCGGGAGGGAAAAGACCGGGGTCGTGCCCGCGACGCCGAAGGCGGTCGGGCCCCCGGGCTTGACGAGCACCTTCCAGAAGATCGGGGTGACGCCCAGCTCCGCGAGGACGTCGCGCACGAAGTCCCGGTCCCCCGCGGACACCCCCGCGGAGGTGACGAGGACGTCCGCGGAGAGCCCCTCCGCGAGCTTCGCGCGGAGGCTGTCCCGATCGTCCCGGGCGACCCCCAGAAGGGTCGGCACGCCGCCCGCCTCCACGATCGCCGCAGCGAGGGCGTGGGAGTTGCTGTTGACGATCTTCCCGTGTTCGAGAGGCTCCCCCGGCTCCACGAGCTCGTCGCCGGTGGAGAGAACGGCCACCCGCGGCTTGCGGTACACGGGGACAGTCGCCTTCCCGAAGGATGCGAGCATGCTGATCTCGGGGGGGCGCAGCACCGCGCCCACGGGGACGACGGGCGTCCCGGCGGGGATGTCTTCCGCGCGGAACCGGATGTGCGCCCCCGGTTTCACCGGCGCGGGGACGTGGACCGCGCCGTCCCGCTCCTCCGCCTCCTCGAAGGGGACCACGGCGTCGCATCCCTCGGGGATCGGGGAGCCGGTCATGATCTTCACCGCGCAGCCGGGGGCGACCTTCGGCGCGTCCGGACCGCCCGCGGCCATGTACCCGGTGATCCGGAGCTTCGCCGAACCCCGGCAGTCGTCGGCGCGCACGGCGTACCCGTCCATCGCGGAGTTGTCCCACGGCGGGAGGTCCCAGGGAGAGCGGAGCTCCCCGGCCAGCACCCTGCCCGCGGCGTCGCACAAGGGGACGTTCTCCGCCCCCTGCGGGGAAACCCGCGCGAGGACCTGCTCCCGGGCTTCCTCGAAGGTCAGCATGCGCGTCCTTGCTTCCTCTCAGCCCGCCAGGCCGAGGATCACGCTGGACGCCTTCACGAGGGCGCACGCGTGGTCCCCGGGGGAGAACATCAGTTTCCTTGCGCTCTCCTCCGTGATGACGGCGGTGACGGTGCTCCCGCCGGGGAGCCGCATCGTCACCTCCGCGCTCACCGGCCCCTCCTTCACACGTTCCACCTTCCCGCACAGGATGTTCCGCGCGCTGACCCGCGCGGCGTGGAGATCCTTCCCGAGGATCACGGAGCTCGCCTTGAAGAAGGCGTACGCCTCC
>Ga0209253_10003236_pt1 | contig 14331 bp, 14 predicted proteins | sample FrelakmetBRP12BR_FD_187145 | JGI IMG/M metagenome (GOLD analysis project Ga0209253, IMG submission 187145) | Freshwater lake sediment microbial communities from the University of Notre Dame, USA, for methane emissions studies - BRP12 BR (SPAdes)... | ecosystem: Environmental > Aquatic >...
CAGCGTCAGCAGTACAACCCCGCGGGCCTCGCCGACGACCATCGCCGTCGACACATTCCGCTGGAAGAACAATCGCTCAACGGCCGCCGATTCGGGCTGGTGGAGCGACAGGAGTTCCGCCAGACGTTGGTGCAGCAACGCCAGACGCCGGGGCAGCTCCACCCCGGCGTCCGTTCGGATGACACCGAAAGCCACCGCTTCCAGCCGACCGTCCGCCAGCGGCCGGACAAAGCCGTAGCCGGTGGTGGCGAGCCCGGGGTCGATGCCGACGACCAGCATGCAGGCCCGGTTTCAGCCAGCGTCAGGCGGTTTCGAGCAGCGCCACCGCTTCGTCGGTGACCTGGAGGGTCGAGTACACGCGCTGGACGTCGTCCAGCTCCTCCAGGTGTTCGATGATCCGCATCACCTGGAGCGCCTGGTCTGGCGGCAGCTCGGCCACGGTTGTGGGATGCATCCGCAGTTCGGCTTCGGCGGGTTTGACGCCGGCCTTCGCCAGGCGATCATTGACCGCCTTGAAGGCCTCGACGGGCGCCGAGATCTCGATGGCGTCGTCACCAATGGTCACATCGTCCGCTCCCGCCTCAACCGCCAACTCGAAGACCTTCTCCGAGTCTACGCCGGCCGTAGGGAGGGCAAAGTAGGCGCCGCGCTTGAACTGCCAGGCGACCGAGCCAGCTTCGGCCATATTGCCGCCGCCCCGCGACAGCAGATGACGGATCTCGGCGACCGTCCGATTGCGGTTGTCGGTGATGACCTCGATCAACATGGCCACGCCGTGCGGAGCGTAGCCTTCGTACATCACTTGTTCGAAGGCCGCCGCATCCTTGTCCTCTCCTGTGCCGCGCTTGACAGCACGCTCGATGTTCTCTTTGGGCATGTTGGCGGCGCGGGCACGGTCCACCGCCAGGCGCAGGCCGAAGTTGGCATCGGCATCGCCTCCGCCCTCGCGGGCGGCAATGGCAATCTCGCGCGCCAGCCGGGTGAACACATTGCCGCGCTTGGCGTCGTTGGCGGCCTTCTTGCGCTTGATCGTCGACCATTTGGAGTGTCCGGACATGGCTCAACCTATGCGGGCGGCGCCGATGAACGCGCGCCCCGAATGAGAGGCAAGGCATTATACCATCCGGCGTCTGGCAGGCGACGCGCTCAGAATAGGAACGGGATGAACCGCCGTGTGTGGCGCATGTAGTCTCGGTAGGCCTCACCGAAACGAGCCAGGTTCTCGCGTTCCTCCGCCAGGGCCGTGGCCAGGAGCAGGGCCCACAGTACCAGCAGAAGCCCCCCGCTCCATGCCCCTGGCCGCTTGAGCGCCGCTCCGGCACCGAGGAGCGCCAGGGACATGTACAACGGATGCCGGAGCACGCGGTAGATCCCAACCTGGACAAGATGCTGCGTCGGCTCAATCCCCGCCTGCGGGGCGCCAAACCGACGCAGGATGGTGATGCCGTGGATCGCCAGCGCCAGCGATGCGGCCAGCAGGCTCCACGAGACGATCTGACGGGCCGAAAGCGGGTCAACGAACCAGACCGGCGCCCCAAGGAGCACCAATCCGAGCAGCGTCTCAAAAGCGAAGACGCGATAGAACCCATGACGGGTCGGGGTGCGCAGGTGAGGCCAGCCGCGCGCCAGGAGGACCCCGCTCAGGATCAGGAAGATGGCTAGCCAGATCATTTGCCTTCCCCCTCCACCAAGTCACTCGGGGAGTACGGTCCCGTCCACGGCTTGGCTCTGCGGTAGTCAAGCCCCAGGCATCACGGCTACGCGCCGCTCAGGAGCCGGCTGAGGGCTTTCAGCGCCTCGACGCTCTGCCCCCGGTAGTGGTTGTTAGCGTACACCAACGTGAGGGGAGCCTCGCCGTCAAGCGCCCTGATGCGCGGCACCCACTCGAGCAGTTCATCGTCGCGGTAGGTGTAGTCATACCGCTCCCAGGCGTTCTCGTGCTCCCACCATTTGGCCGAGTTCCGGCCGTGGAAGCGGACGTAAGCCAGCGGCCCGGTCACCTGCGTGACGGGAGGCATGAGACCCTTGAGGCGCGGCTCGTCAACGGTGCAGAAGCCGAACTGAAGTTGACGCAGGCGATCGAAGGTTCCCGCCTCGAGCCAACCGGCGTCGCGGAATTCCACCGCCACCGGCAACCCTTCGAGATGATCGCGCAGGACGGTCAGATAGTCGATGTTCTCCGGCGTGGCGTGGAACGAGTGAGGGAACTGCGCCAACACACACCCCAGCCGCCCGTTTCCAACCAGGGGCGCCAGGCTCTCGCGAAAGTCAGCCACTTCCGGATCCTGACGCTCGTGGGTCAGGCTGCCGTGCGCCTTGACCGAAAACAGGAAGGTGTCGGGCGTGCGCTGGACCCAGCCGGAGGCCGTCTTGCGATCGGCGTGCCGATAGTACGTGACGTTGAGCTCGACCGTGTCGAACAGCGTGGCATAGTACGGCAGCCACTGCCAGCGCGGCAGTTCCTTCGGGTAGACCGTCCCTACCCAATCGTCGTAGGAGAAGCCCGAGGTTCCAAGCCGGATCATGGGACCAGCACCGCCGCCCCGTCGACCCGGCCTTGCTTCAGGTCCAGCAGGGCGCGGTGTGCGTCCTGCATGCGGTAGCGCACGATGGTTGGGACCAGGCGGAACTCGGCGGCTAGCGCCAGGAACTCGCGCGCGTCGGCGCGCGTGGCATTGGCGACGCTCCGAAGCGTACGTTCCCCATAGATCGCCGCATACGGCATGGGCGGGATCGGGCTCATGTGAACCGCGTTGATCGCCAGCGTTCCGCCCGGTCGAAGCCAGGCCAGCGTGGCCGGCACAAGGTCCCCAGCCGGGGCGAACAGGATCGCACGATCGAGGGCGGCCGGCGGTGACTGGTCGATCGTGCCGGCCCAGGCCGCCCCGAGATCAAGCGCCAACTGCCGGCGAGTGGCCCCGCGGCTGAAGACGAAGACGGTGCAGCCCCAGGCACGGGCGACCTGAAGCGCCAGGTGCGCTGAGGCTCCGAAGCCGACGAGGCCGACGGTTTCCCCGCCGGCGACGTCCGCCTTGCGCAGGGAGCGGTAGCCGATGATCCCGGCGCACAGCAGCGGCGCGGCATGGTCATCGGGGATGGACTCCGGCAAGCGGACGGCGAACTGCGCCTCGGCCACCACGCTCTCGGCGTATCCGCCATCGGCGTGGAACCCGGTGAATCGGGCCTGCGGGCACAGGTTCTCTTCGCCTCGCCGGCAGTAGGCACACGCGCCGCAGGCACTGTACAACCAGGGGATCCCGGCGCGGTCGCCGACCGCCCAGCCTTCAACCTCCGGGCCCAGCGCTTCGACCGTACCGACAACCTGGTGGCCGGGGACAATCGGGTATGCCGGGGGAACGATCTCACCTTCGATCGTGTGCAGGTCGGTGTGGCACACGCCGCAGGCCCGCACGCGCAGGCGCATTTGGCCTCGGTCGGGGAGGCGTGGCTCGGCCTCGGCCCACTCCAGGGGCAAGTTCTCGACCGGCGCGGGCTTGTGAAGCTTCAGGCTGCGCATGGCCGGGGAGACAGCGGGGGCGGCCCACAGCCGCCCCCGACCAACCTACTCCTTGCCGGTTGACTTCCCGGCGATGAAGTCCTCGATCATCTGCCGGGCAGTATCATCCTTGAACTGCTTGGGCGGCGTCTTCATGAAGTACGACGACGGTGCCACGATCGGTCCGGACAGGCCGCGGTCGAGCGCCAGCTTGGCGCAGCGCACAGCATCAATGACCACGCCGGCGGAGTTCGGCGAGTCCCACACCTCGAGTTTGGCTTCCAGGTTCAGGGGTACGTCGCCAAAGGTGGTGCCCTCCATGCGGATGTAGCACCACTTGCGATCGGTCAGCCACGGCACGTAGTCACTCGGCCCAACGTGAACGTCATCGGGGTTCATCTTGTAGGGCAGTTGACTGGTCACGGCGCCGGTCTTGGAGATCTTCTTGGACTCGAGGCGCTCGCGCTCGAGCATGTTGAAGAAGTCCATATTGCCGCCGAAGTTCAATTGGTAGGTGTGATCGAGACGCACCCCGCGGTCATCGAACAGCGCCGTAAGCACCCGGTGCGTGATCGTGGCGCCGACCTGGCTCTTGATATCGTCACCGATGATCGGCAGACCGTGCTCGACAAAGCGCGCCGCCCAGTAGTCCGACGAGGCGATGAACACCGGGATGCAGTTGACGAAGGCGCAGCCGGCCTCCAGCACCTGCTCGACATACCACTTGGTGGCCATCTCGGCGCCGACCGGCAGGTACGAGACGACGACGTCGGTCTTGGTCTTCTTGAGAATGCCGACGATGTCGTCGGTCGGTCCGGGCGCCTTCTCGACCTTCTCCGAGAGGTAGCGTCCCAATCCGTCATGCGTCATGCCGCGCGACACCTTGACACCCAGCCGGGGCACGTCGGCGAACTTGATCGTGTTGTTCGGGTAGGCCCACATCGCCCGGCTGAGGTCCTCGCCGACCTTGCCTTTGACGACGTCGAAAGCCGCCGTGAACTCGATATCACGGATGTGGTATCCGCCCAGGTCCACGTGCATCAGCCCCGGGACCTTGTCCGCGGGCTTGGCATTCCGGTAGTACTGCACCCCCTGCACCAGCGACGAGGCGCAGTTCCCGACGCCGATGATCGCCACCCGGACCTTCTTCTTGACTGGCATGCATGCCTCCTCGATCGTGTCCCTGATGGTCAGCCGCCCACTATCCGACGAGCGGCCGTTGGTTCCTCGTGCGCCGTGTGCTAGAATCGGCCTCCCACGGCGGAGAGCAATGACCGGTCAGACAGGCCCCCTGCGGAGATCGGAGCGGCTCGAGCGCCTGCTCGAGATCAGCCGCACGCTGTCGTCCACCCTGGACCTGGCCCCGCTCCTGCAGAGCATCGTCGACGTGGCGATGGAGCTCACCGAGAGCGAGGCGGCGTCCATCCTGCTCTACGACCCGTCGACAGGGGAGCTGCGCTTCGAGACCCTTCACCCGGCACAGGGTTCGGAGCTGAGGACGCTGAGCGTCCCGCTCGAAAACAGCGTCGCCGGCTGGATCTTCACCCACACCAAGCCGATGGTCGTTCAGGACGCGGCCCACGACCCGCGTGTTTTCCGCAAGGTCGACCACGCCCTTCACTTCCAGACACGCTCCCTGCTCGGCCTGCCGCTGCGCATCAAGGCAGAGACCATCGGTGTGATCGAAGCGGTCAACAAGTTGGGCACCGGACATTATACCGAAGATGACCTGCGGGTGCTAGAGACACTAGCGGCGCAGGCGGCCATCGCCATCGAGAACGCCCGCCTGTTGGCCCGGCTGCAGCAAGCCAATGCCGAACTGATGCGCCTTGACCGGATGAAATCGGATTTCATCGCCATCGCCAGCCATGAACTGCGCACCCCGCTTGGCCTGATCCTCGGGCATGCCACCTTCCTCAAGGAGGTTGTGCCCCCCGACTACGCCGAGCAGATGGACGTCATCATCAAGGGGTCCATGCGCCTGAAGGCGATCGTCGAAGACATGTCGACGATCTCCCACAAGGAGGAGGGCCAGTCGCGTGTCCGGCGTGAGTTGTTCTCGATGACCAAGCTGGTCATCGATACCGCGGGCCGCTTCCAGGAGGCGGCGACCGAGAAGGGCATCGAGTTTGGGTTTGACGTCCCGGAGACCGACCCGCTGATGATCGAGGCCGACCGGGACAAGATCGACGTCGCCCTGGGGAACCTGGTCCGCAACGCCATCACCTTCACCGACGCCAAGGGCCAGGTGGGATTGAAGGCCGAGAGCGAAGGTGGTTTCATCAAGATCTTCGTCGTCGACACCGGGATCGGCATACCGTCCGGCGAGGTTGACCGGATCTTCGACCGGTTCTATCAGGTCGAATCGCACCTGACCCGCCGGCACGGCGGGATGGGGCTCGGCCTGTCGATCGCCAAAGCGATGGTCGAGATGCACAACGGGCAGATCTGGGTCGAGAGCAAAGAGGGTACCGGCAGCCTGTTCTGCATGATGCTGCCCGTCAACGAACGCCAGGCCAGCAGCGCCGCCCGCGTCTTCCGCACGTGACCGTGCGCATGCCAGGGTCCGCAGGATTTCGGGCGTCAGGCAGGAGCTGCGGTCCGGGATCCCACCCGCGCACTTGATGATCCGGCTCGACTGGGGTAAGATGACTGAGTCATCAGGCGCCCGCGCCTGATGTATGGCCTCGGGGCGTGGCTCAGCCCGGCTAGAGCGCACGGTTCGGGTCCGTGAGGTCGGCGGTTCAAATCCGCCCGCCCCGACCAGAGGCACAAGGGACGACCGCATCGGTCGTCCCTTCGTCTTACCGGCCTGATCCCTGGGCGCAAGGGCGTTCATAGGTCCACCTTCCTGCCTGCATAGGTCCATCATCCCCGCGTCCTACCCTTGCCGGATGGACCAGGGAACTGCGGTGGGCCGAACGAGACGCTGGTCGACCATGCTGGGCGTACTGCTGGCACTGGCCTTGATCCTGCCGACCCAGTTCATGACCGGCTGATTGAGGGGACGCGGAGGAGCCGTCGACTCTTGCCCGATGCAGCGTAGGGTGCCCCTGCCGGGGTTCTGCCCCTTCGACTACAGGCTTGGGCCCGGGCCGATGACTCTCGTACCGATCCGGGTGATCGCGGTGGCGGCGTGGGGCATCGCCCGATTGCTTGCCGGCTGCCGCCGGACGGTTGATGCGGGGACCACGCCTGTGAGGGCGCGCCCCGCTGCGGCCGGGGCGCACAAGCCGAATGGAACACCTGCCCGTGCTGCGGCGAACCTCTGGCCCAGGCACTCCGCCAAGCCAGGCCCGGACGCGGACGGAATGCGGAGGGCCCAAGGTCATCCAACCTGGGTCTCCGGACAGCCGATTGAGCGGGTTGGCTCAACGAGGCCGGCGCAGGACAGGCTCCCGCGCCGGCCTCTCGCTTCCCTGGTGAGCCGTCGACCTACGGGCGCGTTGGGGACCGCCAGTCGCGCTCGAAGGCCTCGATGCGCCTGCGGATGTACCAGGCATACGGATCGGCCACCGCTCGCTTCGCGGCGACCAGCGCCATGGCTTCGTCGGCCGTGCGACCCAGGCCGATCAGCACGCAGCAGGCCATGGCCACGCCGCGGTGCCGGCCAAACACGCAGTGAGTCAGCACGCCCTCGCCCCGCTCCATGAATGGGAGCGCGGCGAGCACACCGGCGCGCAGGCTACGCAGCGGCATCGGCGTGATCGGCGTGTCGATCGTCGGCAGCCAGACAAGCCTGAATGGAGGCCGGCGGTAGACATCCGCCGGACGACGCCAGTGCATCGAGAGCAGCAGCCGGATGCCCTCAGCTTCCAGCCGGGGAGCGTCCGACTCATCCGGCCAGTCTGAGACGAACAGCCCCTGCATGATGGGCGACAGATCAATAGCACCGCGCGCCAGGGTCGACTCCATGCTGCCTCTCTCTTCGTCTGCCGGCGCCAACTTCCGTCGCCGAGGCATTCCCCTCGAACCAGCCCCCACGCCCTTTCGGGCGTGGGGGATCACGCGATCGGGAACCGTCCGGACGCCAGCCGGTCTCAGTCTCCCAGCGTCGCCACCATCACCGCCTTGATCGTGTGCATGCGGTTCTCGGATTGGTCGAAGACAATCGAGTGTTCAGACTCGAACACATCATCGGTGACTTCCAAGCCGTCTAGCCCGGTCTTCTGGAAGATGTCCTCCCCTACTTTGGTCTCGCGGTTGTGGAAGGCCGGCAGGCAGTGCATGAACTTGACCTTCGGATTGCCACTCTTGCGCAGCACGTCCGGCGTGACCTGGTAGGGCTTGAGCAGCTTGGTGCGCTCATCCCATACCTCCTTGGGTTCGCCCATGGACACCCACACATCCGTGTAGATGAAGTCCACGCCGCGCACCCCTTCGTCCACCTTCTCGGTCAGCGTCAGGCGCGCGCCGGTGGCGGCGGCGAGGGCCCGGCAGGTCTGGACCAGTTCGTCCACCGGCCACAGGCTGCGGGGGGCGCACAGGCGCACATCCATCCCGAGCTTGCAGCCCATGACCATCAGCGAGTTGCCCATGTTGTTGCGGGCATCGCCGAGGTAACAGTAGGCGATCTGCCCCAGCGGCCTGTCGCAGTGCTCGGTCATGGTCAGTACATCCGCCAGTGTCTGCGTTGGGTGGAATTGATCGGTCAGCCCGTTCCATACGGGGACACCGGCGTAGGCCGCCAGTGTCTCGACCGTCGCCTGGGCGAAGCCGCGGTACTCGATCCCGTCATACATCCGCCCTAGAACGCGGGCGGTGTCCTTCATCGACTCCTTGTGTCCGATCTGCGAACCCTCCGGCCCCAGGTAGGTCACATGCGCGCCCTGGTCGAGGGCCGCCACCTCAAATGCACACCGCGTCCGGGTGGAGGTCTTCTCGAAGATCAGGGCGATGTTCTTACCCTTCAACCGGGGCGTCTCACGGCCACCGTACTTGGCCGCCTTCAGGTCGGCGGAGAGCTTGATGAGGAAATGCAGCTCCTCGGGTGTGAAGTCGAGCTCCTTCACGAAGCTGCGGTTGTGCAGGTTGAATGCCATGGTGTTCTACTCCCTCCGGCTGTGCATGGATGTACGACGCAATTATGCCAATCCTTCCGACAGAGCACCAGCCGCCGGGAGGGGATCTTGGCGCGCAAGCCGATGGGCGTCGGACAGCGAGGATTGAGCGGCTCGCCCCGCTGTCATCAAGGTCGCGGCCTCCTCCCAACCTTGGGTCCCCCTATCGAGGACCCCTGCGGTCACGCGAGGTGCCAAGGTACAATGGCCACCTGAAGGCCTGGAGGGATCCCCGATGGCATACACGCCTGCGAGCGCCCTGGCGATCGTTGCCCACCCCGACGACATCGAGTTCTCGTGCGCCGGCACGCTCGCCCGCTGGGTGCAGGCGGGCTGCCGGGTGGGGTATGTGCTGTGCACCAGCGGCGAGGTCGGGATCAGCAAGCCGGGGATGACCCGTTCGCGAGCGGCAGAGATCCGCGAGGCGGAGCAGCGCGAGGCGGCGGCACGGCTGGGGATCCGTCACGTCGTCTTCCTGGGCCAGCCCGACGGGTTGCTGCAGGCAACGCTTGAGTTGCGCAAGATGCTCGTGCGTGAGATCCGCCGTTTCCGCCCGGAGGTGGTAGTCACCGGAGATCCTACGATCGTATGGGCGGGCGAGGACTACATCAACCATCCCGACCATCGAGCCGCTGCCATGGCGGCCCTGGACGCCACCTTCCCGGCTGCCGGGCAACCCAACCTGTTCGAGGATCTCGAAGCCGAGGGTTTGCGCGCCCACAAGCCGCGCAAGGTGTACGTCACGGCTTGGGAGAAGGGCGACGTCCTGATCTCGATTGACACGACCATCGAGCTCAAGGTCGCCGCCCTCCAGGCGCATGCCAGCCAACTTGAGGGCTGGGATCCGGCCCCCAGGGTGAAAGAATGGGCGGCCGAGCTGGCGAAGGGCATGGAGATGGCCTACGCCGAGTCCTTCCGCGTGGTCACGCTTGTGACTGACGAGCAGTGGGAGAAGTCGAAGGGCGAAGTTCTGCCCGTCTGAGCGCCGCCGCAAAGGGACCTTTGGCCGCCAGCCGTCGGTCCTACCCTCGGCGCAACCGCTCCCCGAGCTTCTTCAGCCACCTTTCCGACTCGGCGGACTGCGCGAAGCTCTGCTCCGCCTGGCGGAACGCGCGCGTGTGCACCTGGCGCCGCCCGTTGTGGACCTGGACGCCGAGCGCCTTGTGCAGCAGCTCGTGTGCCATCACGTAGTCGACCACGAAGGCCGGCACGTCGGGCCCGTCGAGGGCGCGGTTGAGCAGAACCGTGTCGCTGGACGCCTCATAGCGTCCGAACTCCTGCCGCCGGACCGCCGGACTCCAGGCCAGGTTCGGTGGTGACATTCTCCCGTCGAAGAAGGCGCGGTTGACGCGATCGAAGGCTTCGGCCAAATCCATATGCTGGCCCCGCGCCGCTCCAGCATCCGGGCGGCGGAACCGGTTCAGGGCGGCGATGCGCCCTCGGAATTCCGCGGTCTCCGTGTGCGCCATGACGACGGCACGCAGCTTGCGCTTGCGCGTATGGGGAATGCCCAGCCGGACGAGAGCGCGCAGGACCTCCTCCGGCGCGCCGACGAATGCCTGGTGTGCGGTCAGGCGGGATTTGTCCCCGTCGGGAACAAACCGGTATAGGCTGGCCGTGTTGAAGAACCTCACGCGGACGCGATCGTCCTCACCGTTCGCAATGCGCAGCGCCTGCAGGTGAGCTTCCCGTTCGTCCGGGTCGCAGAGGGATCCGAGCCAGGCATAGGCACGCCGCGTCGGATCCGGCAGCGCGCTGGGGTTGATCCCCGCTCGCTCGCACCAGACGCCTATTCGCTCCACGGCCTCAAGCGCTTCCCCGCCCAAGGCCTGCAGCGCCTGTGCCTGCGGCCCGGGAAGCAGACGCAGGGATGCCTCGAAGGACGCGTGCATCCGCTCACAGTAGCGCGTCAGCCCGCGCACTCGAAGATCGGAGGGCTCGTGGGGTTCGCTCACGCGGGACGTCTTACCGGATGTCGAGGCATAAGGCCACCGGTGGGCGCCATGGGTCGGCCGTCCCACGGCGGAGGGCGTTCAGCGGAGACGGGCTCAGGGCGTCGGCGCAGGCGGTCCGTCCGCCTCGTCGTCCGGCAGCGAACGGATGAACTCCGCGAAGACCTCGAGGCGCCGCTCTTCTTGTGCGGGGACTTGGCGGGCAGTGAGGTCGGCCGGGGCGGTAGGGCTGGGATCCGCAGTGCCGGCATGCCGGCGCCCCAACTCCTGTATCACGCCACCGCCCCATAGGACGAGGAATACTATCGCTGTGAGGACTCCAACCAGGATGATCATCGCTGCTCCACCGGGGGCCTGGCCGGGGCTGCACAAACCGCCTGGGCTGAACCTGACACGCCGTCTATGCTGACTTAACCCCTACCGGATGCCTGCGGTGCGGCACCCCGAATGGCTTGGCTCTGGCGCTATGCGGCGCGGGCGGACCGGAGGCCGCCCTACCAGGCGCCGGCTGGCGCTTCCGCCACTGATCAGGGATGCCGCGGTGGATTCAATCAGCCGCGGGGGAATGACCCTCTGCGACCATCGCAGGCTGCGGCAACAGGTCAAGCTCCAGCGGGATGCCACGCCCTGGGTCGCGAACCAGGGTCAGCGACCCTGTGGTGCACGTGGATACGCAGATGCCACAGCCCATGCAACGGTCGGGGTTCAGGTGCGGCAGCCCATCCTGCATCTCAATCACCTCAAACGGGCACGCATCCCGGCAGGCCTCGCATCCGCTGCAGCCGGCGGGATCGAGCCGGGCGCGATAACCGGAAGCGGCCAGCATCGGCGTTCCGCCGCGGTGCGCCTGCATCGCCCCGCAGCAGCACGGGCAGCAGTTGCAGATGGCGTAGAACCGCCCCAGCATGGCGTCCTTGAAGAATGCGTGCTGCACGTGTCCCCGGCGATGCTCCGCCTCCAGGATCCCGTCGGCTTCGTGGCGCGTGATCCAGCGCGCCCGCCGTGGATGGTGCTCAACCACGAAGCTGGCGAACGGTTCGCCGACGATCAAGCACACATCGAGCGGGCGGCAGGGGTCCTCGCGCGCCGCCCGGCACGGGCACTCCAGCGCCACCAGATGGTCGGGATCCTGCAGCACCAGCGCCCGCGCAGCCGGGTACGGGATGACGCGCTCGAGATCGGCAATTGCGATCGGCTCCATCACCTGCACCAGACGGCGTGCCGTCTCCAGGGGAAGGACCTTCCCGTGGTACCCATCGGCGAAAGTGGGAGGCGGGCCTACCGGATCCGGCCGCCTGGGGGTGAGCGCACGAGCCACGGGACCAAGCAGGCGGGCGATCGGATGCTCGCCGACACCGATGGCGATGTACAGGTAGGTCCAGCGCGCATAGACATACCCGTGCAGGCGGTCGAACCACGAGAAGCCGGGCATCCGGGCAGCTTCGTCAAGGAAACGGCGGGTCGAAGGCAGGATACCGGGAGCCCGCCGTCGCTCGCCCCCGTCTGGATCACTCATGCGAGGTGTCCTATGGAAGGGACTGTAGGCGAAGCCGAAGGTATGAGCAAGTCCGCCCGCATCCGGCAATGGTCAGCGCTGACTATCCAGGGGAATCCGCCCGCAAGGGGCGCGGGCCGCGGATATACTAGCGCCTGCCATGGCAGACCCAGTTGGAGGGCAACGACGGCTGCGCAAACGCGTGGGCCGCATCCCCGAGTCCGTGGCGACCGCAGGTGCGCCAATCCTGCAGCCGCCGGCATCGCGCGCCTCACGCAAGCGCGAGACGGCGAAAGCAGCTCAGGCAGCCCTTGGGCTGGTCCTCTTCCTGGCATGGGTGTTTGCCGGCTCGCCTGTCGGGGCGCAGGACGGGTGGCGCACGCTGGTCGACGGGATCGCCTACCGCGAGTTCTTCCTTTCCGGGCCCAACCGGGCATACGTCGCCCGCCTCGACCGGTCCCACCCCGAGCTGATCATCGATAGCGGCATCGCCCTGGGCGAGGTCGGCGCCGGCAAAGAGACGGTCAGCGCCATGGCGCCGCGCTATGACCAAGCCATCAACGCCTGGGGCGGAATGTGGGGGAACCGAAACCAGGTCGTCGTGGCCATCAACGGTTCGTTCTACGACACGCGCACCGGGGTTCCCGAAAGCGGCGTAGTCCATTCGGGCTCGTACACGAAGTGGTACGGCAGCCTGGGGGGAGGAAGCGGATTCGCCTGGACGCTCGACCGGGAAGCGTTCATCGGCCAGTGCGTCTACCACCGACCCGAGAAGCAGGTGCTTACCTACCTGGCCAACGGCACCACGCAGCCCATCAACGGCGTGGACGTCAAGGGCGAGGGCGACGACCTGATTGTCATCACACCCGACTCCGGACTGTCGGCCGCGGTCGGCTCGGGCCGGCTCAACATGCTGGTCGAGATGGAGCGCCCGTTGTTGATCCTGCCTCTTCCGGCCATGGCGCGCGGCACCATCCGCGAATTGCGCGCCGATGCGCTTCCCGCCGCCCTGCCGTTCGACCACCTGATCGTGTCCGCCTCCGGCAGCGCCCGCACGCTGCTGGAGCGCAATGCCCGCACGGGCGACCGCATCGGTATCTCGCTGGAGATCACCGACCTGGGTCCTGACTGCAACACCTACCTGAATCGAGACTGGACCAAGACCTACGCCGGCGTCGGTGGGAGCTTCGGCTTCCTGCTCGATGGCAGCCTGCAATCCTTCGATGATCTCGGCGCTACCACCCGGCACCCACGCACCGCCGTGTGCTTCAACGATGACTGGATCTACTTCGTCGTCGTGGACGGACGCGATCCGGGCCGGAGCGTCGGGATGACGATCGAGGAGCTCGGCCTGTTCTGCCGCGATACGCTGGGCGCCGCCTGGGGAATCAATCAGGACGGCGGGGGATCATCGACCATGTGGGTCCAGGGTACGGTGCGCAACGTGCCGTCCGACGGCACCGAGCGGGCAGTGGCCAACGGATTGATGATGATCGCCGTCGAGCCGCCGGACAACTCGACCCTCTTCCGGCCGTCGCAGGCGGTCGTGACGGTTGAAGGAACCTCGCTTCGCCTGGGGCCCGGGGACAACTACGAAGCGGCGGCATGGCTGCCGCCCGGTATCGTGGGCGAGGTGGTACCCCACTCCGATCTGACCGACGGTGTGCTGGCCCGCGGCGCCCATTGGTGGAAGGTCGCCTATTCCCAGTCTGCCGGGTGGGTCGACGAGGCGTTCCTGGCGCCGGCCGACTCCTCGGCCTCCGTCCCCGTGCCCGACACCTGGCCTCCAATCCGAGAGTAGACCTCCCTCACGGAGCCAGGGCGCATTGAGGTGTATATGCGGCGGCGCCGGCTTCGGCTCCTCGCGCCCCCCAACATCCCGAAGGCAGATACTCACGCTCGGCTCCCCCTTCCCGATAGTACCAAGGGTCTAGCCGTCGCTTTCCGACGCGGCTCGAAACTTGCATCACCCTGGTCAGCGAGGACGAACATGCTGACCCAAGAAGCACTCGTTACCATCCGCCCGACGACGATTGACGAGCTGCGCAGGCCGCACCCTGAGCAGAAGCGCATCGACGCCGACTCTGCAATGCTCCTGCGGGCAACGGCGCTCGACGCCCTTCGGCGGCTGCCGTCCGCTCAATCCGCGCCTACGGGCTCATCCTCGGACGCTCGAGCTATCCGCTGACCGCTTCTCGCTCAACAATCGTTACCGGGCCGCCCTGTTAGGCGGCCCGTTGATCTTGCCCGAGTGGCACTATCCTTCCCTGCTCGACCCCTTCCACGAGCACGCGCGGGTTAGTCGACAGCGGCTCGACGCCTCCGGCC
>Ga0209253_10003237_pt1 | contig 14329 bp, 10 predicted proteins | sample FrelakmetBRP12BR_FD_187145 | JGI IMG/M metagenome (GOLD analysis project Ga0209253, IMG submission 187145) | Freshwater lake sediment microbial communities from the University of Notre Dame, USA, for methane emissions studies - BRP12 BR (SPAdes)... | ecosystem: Environmental > Aquatic >...
AGCGGTTCCATTGCGGGTGCGATAGGGGCGACTTCGGGAGGCTATGGTATCTACGCGACCACAACGCGGGTGTTTGTGATCCGCAACCCGGAACTCGATGTTTCAAATCCCGACGGTGTCAAATTCGGCACATTCATCATGAGCGAATTCTTCGGGACTATGATCGATACAAGCCCTCGTTCCGTCGCTTCCCTTGAACAGTCCCATATTTTTGAAGCGGCCAAAGACTCTCTTACTGTCATTGAACTCAAGAAGCCGGTGATGCTGGCCGGATCCGTTACGTTCCGGACAAAAACCAGCGGGTTACTCCGGGTCTACATCGACCATAAGAAGTCATATGTCCAGATCGAGGAACTGATGAAGGCATTCTCACCTGATATTGTACGTATGGAATAACGTTCTGTCCTGTTTTTTAAAAAATTATTTCTTATCGATTTTATTCTCAATTTTATTCAATTGGGTTCGAATTTCATCCTTTAAAAGTTCAAACTGGAGATCATTTCTCATATTGTTTAAATTACTCATGCATATCCATGACATTGACATTCCAAACGCTGCTATTGCGAAGGAAATTGATACTTTTTGTAAATTTTCATTATAGATTAACATCGCCATAATACCAATGATTGTTAATGAGAGTGTTGTCCAGAATAAAATGGAAATAACACGAAATCTTTGTTTTGCGCTTTCTATACTTTTTACATCTTTCAGCATTGGTGATCACTTTACTTTCACCCTTTGCTTGCTTTAACTTAATAACCTACTATTCTGGTTACATTTAATTCATGAAGTCTCTCTGGTGCAGGAGGGGGACAGGCGTGCGGCGCGCACTGCCATGACCACCGTCTCCTCCGGTGTTGCACACGTAAATACCCCCTCGATATCCCAGGTTTTGTAGCCAAAGACCGGCTTTTTTAATTTCAGTGCAATCGCGATCTCGGAGAGCGTCCCGTACTTCCCTCCGACTGCGATGACTGCATCCGCGGACTGCACCAGCACGACGTTGCGGGAATATCCCATGGCAGTCCGGATCCGGACATCGAGATACGGGTTACCGTCCCCCATGTCGGGCAGGATGCCGACAGTCCTCCCGTCCTGCTCCTTTGCCCCTTTGCACACCGCCTCCATCACACCGCCCATCCCGCCGCAGATGATGGTCTCGTGGTTTCCGGCAATAAGATAGCCAATATCCTGCGCGGCTGCGTATTCCTCCGGCGTACAGTCCCCGGCGCCAATTACTCCAATCTGCATGATCGTAGCATTGCCTTATTGGGCTAAAAAAAGAGCTTGCCGTGCGTTTGAAGAGCCTTGGCATCAGGTTGAGCACAGGGACGAATGAAATTGTAATCCCGTGGAAATTGCCACAGACCATTACCTGCCGTATGTCTGCAGTGGGCGTTTTACCATAGACATATAATCCGGACATAATCTTTGATTTTTATCCAATCTAAATTCGAATGTTTTTAATAATTGATTAACTCATACGCAGGACAGGTGATCTACCATGAAATCCATCTGGCGCGTATTTGGGATTATATGTATTTTGGCATTATGTATCGCACTGGCACCACCAGTGATGGCATCGGTGACTGAGGCAAAAACCGGCTACATTATTGTCGGACTAGCACCGGTTGCGGATTTTGATGCAGCATACGCATACAACATCGTTCCCACAACGGTACGATTTACCGACCGCTCAAGCGGAAGTACACCGCTCACGTATCTGTGGGACTTCGGGGATGGGGCCACTTCAACTGATACTTCCCCGTCCCATGTGTATACAAAGCGGGGAACATACACGGTAAAGCTCACGGTCAAAAACCTGTACGGCTCAAGCACAGAGACCAAGGTAAATATCATCTCAATCGGTGTCAGTCCGGTTGCAGACTTCTCCGCTGATACTATAACCGGCAATGTTCCGCTTTCTATAAAATTTACCGACAGGACCATTGGTCAACCGACTAAATGGTCATGGAACTTCGGGGATGGTCAGGGATCAGCGCAACAGAACCCGGTCCACACGTACTGGGCTGGCGGGCAATATACCGTGACACTGACGGCTTCGAATGAATTCGGATCTTCAGATGCGTTCAAGACATCGTATATTATCGCAATTCCTGCACTCAAATCCAGATTTTTTGCAGATCCTATGACGGGGAAAGCGCCGCTGACAGTGAAATTCACCGACCGGTCATTCGGTAATCCCACAGCATGGAAATGGGACTTTGGTGATGGAACAACATCAACCCAGACTAACCCGGTTCATACCTTTACTTCAGGAGGCGCATTCGATGTTGTCCTCGATATCGACCGCGAGGGGCTTGGCGATTCGTCTGTACAGGTTATTGATGTAGGCGGTGTACCGGTTACTGACTTTGTTGCCGACAAGACTGTCGCAAATACCGAAGAAAAAATCCGGTTCACGGACAAGACCTCAAATTCCCCTGTCTCCTGGAAATGGGACTTTGGTGATGGCAGTGAATCCTCTGTGCAAAATCCGGTGAAAACCTATCCCGCAAAAGGGATTTTTACCGTTTCACTGTTCACGAAGAATGAAAATGGGAAAGATACTGAAGTAAAAGTCAATTATATCAATATAGGTGCCGGACCAAAAGCGGACTTTATCGCAGCAATCCCTGAATACCAGAAGATGAGTTCCCGTCAGGTGGTCAGGTTCATCGACAGATCGATTGGATATCCCACGGTATGGGTCTGGAACTTCGGGGATGGACAGACTTCCACGGAACAGAATCCAATCCACGTGTATGAAAAGGACGGTATTTATACAGTTTCACTGACGGCAAAAAACACGTTCGGGGAGAACACCAAGGTCGCAAGTAACCTCATAACTGTTGGTTTTGGACCCAAAGTGGATTTCACAGCGGATAATACACGTGTCGGTGTCTTGAGAAATATCCGATTCTCGGATCTGTCCACGAATTCTCCATCAGCATGGGTGTGGGAATTTGGTGACGGGACAACAGGAACGGGCAAGAACCCGGACCATTCCTACCGTGCAACCGGAGTCTATGATGTGACCCTGACGGTCTCCAACCAGTATACCTCGACAAGCCAGACCAAGAAACAGTATATCACCGTCATCAATATCCCGCGCACCGACTTTGTTGCTGACAGGATTAAGGGAACAGCACCATTTGAGGTCCACTTTACCGATCTTTCTGATGGCGACCCCACGTCCTGGAAATGGGACCTTGGCGACGGCTGGACCACATCTGACAGGAACCCGGCCCATACATACACCGCACCCGGCACGTATACCATCAGCCTGACTGCAACAAATGCCAATGGACAGGATACGGTAACAAAAAATAATTATATTGTTGTGACCGCAGGACCAGTCGCCAACTTCAAAGTAGACCAGCGCATCGGGAAGGCGCCGTTCATTGTCAAATTCCGCGATCTTTCGACCGGTAACCCCACAAAATGGGACTGGGACTTCGGTGACGGGACAACATCCACTGAACAGAATCCCCAACATGTGTATCAGAACGAAGGTGCCTATGATGTCCGTCTCACGGTCTCCAACCAGTATGGTTCCGACACCAACTTCAAAACAGGGACAACCGGTGAAGGTACGATACTTCCGGCAGGTGCCTCCACAATGGTCCCGGCAACAACTCCGGAAGTCAAGGGTCCGGTGACAACCGCCAAAACGACAGCAACACAGGCACCTGTCTCACTATCTCCCGTGATTGGTGCTTTGGTGGTCGGTATTCTTACGACCGTTGCGATGAAAAGGAGATAAAAAAACAATAACCTCATTTTTGAACAATTTTTTATTGCCATCAGGTATTTGGAGAATATTTCTTTCGAGGATGTCTGATGACAGTGCAATACAATGATGATTCAGGATACAATCACGTGCGTGAATACGTAAAACGCTATCATCGGAACGAACAGTCCCAGGAACACGGCACGGTTCCACTTCCATATCGCAAGCCCGTCCATTGTGGCAATAGGCATCAGGCTGTAGACTGCGGTCATGAGATTGATGGTAAAACCGACACCGCCTGCGATTGCAAAGAGATCTCCCATCTGCACCATTGCGAGGAACATGATCATCAGGACAATACTCATGCAGGGCCCGGCAACCATCTCAAGACCGGTTTCATGAGGAATGTCTTCGCCCTCGCGCTCAGCAAGGTTCCGGTATGACTGGGCAAATGCGTTTCCATAGAGCCATGCAGTGAGAAACATAATCACCGTTCCGAGCCCCCAGAACTGGATATCTGCTTCATGCCCATGCTTTGTCATGACGTAACGGTGTGCAAAATCGTGAAGTATGACGGAGATCGCACCAACGAGCATGTAAATAATTACCGTCTGCAGGGTAAGTTCGGCCCGGTCTGCGATGATGAAGGCAAGAGCAACCATGATGACGGCAGCTTCGACGATCAGGATCTCAACTGCGGAGAGACCAAGGAAGTGACGTTCCCGTTTTACCGCGCTGATCCCCCGTTTTCTGATCTCTTTTTCGCTCACCTTTTCAACAGCATGGCCACCTATAAGATCTGCAAAAAATTTCACAAGTTTCGAGCCAATCTGGATGACTGCACCGGTATTGCTCAAGAGAAGTTGAACAAAAATTACCGCAAGGCTTGTCATGACCGCGGCGAGTGCCATGAACTGTTGCGGGATTAACCCGGCGGTCGGGAGGTTCTTTCCGGTTGTTCCCTTTGCTTCCTTAATCAGGCCAATGATTCCTTCAGGTCGTTGCTTAATCGGCAGGGACGGTACTGATGGTTCCTGCGGTGCCGGGTTCCTGACCAGAATGTATGGTGACTTTGTGACAGAGCCACTGCCAAAATTATTACCTGCTTTCAGCGTAACGGCATAAAGCCCTTGTTCTATGTAGGTATGCGTAGGATTCTGCTCTGATGATGATACCCCGTCGCCAAAATCCCAGTCCCACATGACTGGCCCGTTCCTGGATGCATCCGTAAATGTCACTGTAAACGGAACATCTCCCTGGTCAGTTGATACAGAAAAATCGGGGAAGGGGGGATCTCCCACACCAATAAAACCCGGTATGGTCTTTGTATCCTGCCCGTACCTGTTGGTGACCGTCAGACTGACAGTATATTCTCCGTTTGTACGATAGGTGTGTGTCGGGTTCTGTGTTTGTGATGTGGCGCCGTCCCCGAACACCCAGAGATACGTGAGAGGTTCCCCCCCGACAGAACTATCTGAGAAGCTGACGGTGAGGGGTGCACTGCCAAAGTGGTTGCTTGTGAAAAAATCGGCGGCCGGGGGGTTTGTCACGACAATGTAACCGGAACCGGTTGCATTTGTCAGTGCAGCAGAACCGTATGCCGGGATACACCCGCAGAAAAGAATCGTAACGGCCAGAAGCCATAAAATACGTTTTGTCATACTTCCCTCATTCGTATCCCGATGAACCGGAGAAATCAAATATGTCCTTTGGTTGTATCCTTTTTTTTAACTTTATTGCCTTTTAAGAACTTGTTATTGATACGGACATGAAAAACAGGTCATTAACCGTATGATATGGGGATCTTCAGACCAGGTTAATGCCCTCTTTTCTGAACTGTTCAATTATCTGGGTATTCAGGTAATCCTGGATTATACTGTTATACATAAAACCGGACGCAAAGACCGTGACAATAAATGTCATCGTTGATTTTTCCATTTTTGTCAGGTAGACCGATGGCCTTGGATCCTGGGCAAATATATCGGTCCGGTCCTTCACCGCTTCATCGGTTATTTTGACAAGAATCCTTTTTACCTGCAGGATATCAACCGAAGACGGGACCGTGACCGGGACCTGAATCCTTACCTGTGGATTGGGGAGTGAGTAGTTATGGACAATACTTGTGGCAATTTTTGTATTCGGGACGGTTACGATATCAGAATCAAGCGTGATAATCCTGGTACTCCTCGGGCCAATATGCAGTACATCACCGAGAATATCATTGACCATTATCCGGTCCCCAACCTTGAACGGCTGATCAACAACAATGACAGCACTGCCGAATAAATTTGAGAAGAGATCCTGCGCGGCAAGTGCAATCGCGATACCTACGATTCCCGCACCGGCAATCAACGGGGTAATATTGATCTGCAGGTTCTGGAACACGAACATGAGGCCGGTTAACCAGACAATATATTTTGCTATTGTCTGCATGATCCCGATGATACGGTCATCAAGATCCGTCTTGGTCTTCTCAGCCAGCGCGATCCCATAGGTTTTGAGGAAGCCATCAACAAAGGTTGCGACTATCCAGGTGCCTATCAGGATATATGCAGAAGCAAGGAATTTTGATTCTGCAATCCACTGGTACTGGGGGGATACAGACACCGAATGCTGGATTGCAACATAGAGTGGAATGAAAAAAGCCAGCATCACCAAAGGGGATCCAAGAGACTGCAAAAGGAGGTCGTCCATTTTAGTCTCGGACAGGGCAGCCCGTTTTTTCAGGTGCCTGAAAACAAGATAGATGATGATGGCACTGATGCAACCTGCCAAGACAAAGATGAGTGATTCGAACAGAACCGTCTCCATGTTCTATGTAATTCGTTTCAGGAAGACATTAACGTTACAGGTGACAGGTTCTACGAAAATCTCCTCAGGTAATTTTTCATGCCCCGACAGTTTTTACCACTATTTCATTATGCCATGGTGGGTATCCGGTGGTTGTTCATGCATCCGGTCCATATCAGGCCGGCACCAAGATGGCGGATCCGGTCACGGTAATTACTTTGTCTCATGAGCGCTAACATTTTTTAAGTATACTCAGGGATCCCGTACGGCACACAGAGGGGTTTTGTGAAGGAAGTCACCGCAAACTTTGACGCAAAAAGCATAGAGCACGAAGTGCGGGCATACTGGCGCACCAATGATACCTATGCAAAAGTAAAAGAGCTTCGCAAAAGCGGCAGGCCATTCTTTTTTGTCGATGGCCCGCCCTATACCACCGGCCATATCCATCTCGGCACCGCGTGGAACAAGATCATCAAAGACAGCATCCTCCGGTATTACCGGATGAACGGGCGGGACGTGATCGACCGTGCGGGTTATGATATGCACGGGCTGCCTATCGAGGTCAAGGTGGAAAAAGAGCTGGGGTTTACGTCAAAAAAGGACATCGAGACATTCGGCATCCAGCCGTTCATCGAAAAGTGCCGGGAGTTCGCGGAGAGAAACAAGCTCCTGATGGATGATCAGTTCACAAACCTTGGCGTCTGGCTGGACTTTGCAAACGCCTACCAGACCGTAAAACCTGAATATATCGAGGCGGCGTGGTGGACCCTCGCCCGCGCCCATGAGCGGGGGATGCTCGAACGCGGGTACCGGGTCGTGAACTGGTGCCCCCGGTGCGAGACCGCGATCGCTGACGCCGAAGTGGAGTACTGGGACGAGACTGACCCCTCCATCTTTGTCAAGTTCCCGGTTAAGGGAAAACAGGGCGAGTACCTCGTGATCTGGACGACCACGCCATGGACGCTGCCTGCAAACGTCGCGGTCGCTGTTTCAAAGGATTTCATCTACGCAAAGGTCAGGGCATCCAAAGACAGCAACGAGGAGATTCTCTGGATCGCTGACGACCTTGTCGGGAGCGTGCTTAAGAAAGGGAGATACAAGGATTACACGGTACTTGACCGGCAGCCCGGTTCCATGCTTCTGGGCACGGAGTATGATTCCCCGCTGGCGGATTTCGTCCCGTTCCAGAAGGAGATCCGGCACCGGGTCGTACCTGCAGACTTTGTCACGATGGAGAACACCGGCATGGTACACATCGCCCCCGGGCACGGGTGGGACGACTTCGTGCTGGGTGCGCGGGAAGGACTCGCCGTCGTCTGCCCGGTGGATGGCGCCGGGTGCTTCAAGGACGAGGCGGGGAGATTTGCCGGCATGTTCGTGAAGGATGCGGATGCGGACGTACTCGCAAGCCTCGGCGACAAGCTGATGGCCAAGGCATCAGTCGTCCACCGGTACGGGCATTGCTGGCGGTGCAAGACCCCGATCATCTACCGTGCCACCTCCCAGTGGTTCATCAAGGCGGCAGAGATGCGTGACAGGATGCTTGATGAGGTTGCGGCGGTCACGTGGTATCCCGAATGGGCGGGCAGCGCCCGGTTCTACGACTGGATCAAGGAAGCCCGCGACTGGTGCATCTCCCGGCAGCGGTACTGGGGCATCCCGATCCCGGTCTGGGTCTGCGGGAAATGCGACAGGTACCGGGTCATCGGCACGATCAGGGAACTCGAAGAGGCGAGCGGCAAACCCCTCAACGACCCTCACCGCCCGTATGTGGACAGCCTGACCCTCAGGTGCACCTGTGGCGGGACGATGAGGAGGGTGGAGGATATTTTCGATGTCTGGTTCGATTCGGCGGTCGCATCATGGGCGACGCTCGGGTATCCGGGGACCACCGCAGAGTATGACAGGCTCTGGCCTGCAGAGTTTATCACCGAGGGGCAGGACCAGACCCGGGGCTGGTTCTACTCCCAGCTGGGCGCAAGCACGGTCGCATTCGGGAAAGCCCCCTACAAGAGCGTGCTCATGCACGGGTTTGCACTCGACGCCGAGGGCAAGAAGATGTCCAAGAGTTTCGGGAACGTTGTCACGCCCGAGGAGGTCATCGCAAAGGTCGGCGTGGATGTGCTCAGGCTCTACGTGCTCTCTTCGTCCGCCCCGTGGGACGACCTGAAGTTCAACTGGGAGGGCGTCTCGACCATTAACCGTGCGGTAAACATCCTCTGGAACGTGTACCGGTTCCCGCTCCCGTACATGATTCTCGATCATTTCGAGCCCGCGTCAGACGGCGGCACCTGGGACGGTGACTACATCGCAGGCCATATCGGAACGATGCCTGATGAAGATCGCTGGATCATCTCGCGGATAACCTCAGTCGCAGCACGGGTCGATGCCGGCATGAGGGGCTGCCAGCTCCACCGTGCGACCCGGGCGCTCACCACCTTTATCCTTGAAGACCTCTCGCGCTGGTATGTCCAGCTCGTCCGCCCCCGCATGTGGCTTGAGGGCGAATCGGAGAGCAAGGTCTATGCGTACGAGACCATCTATTACGTCATGCGCCGGCTGATAGGGCTCCTAGCGCCATTCTGCCCACACCTTACAGAAGGGATTTACGCAAACATCCGATGCCCACATGATCCAAAGAGCGTGCACATGCTCGACTGGTTCGCAGGAGATGCACCTTGTGTGAACGCGGAACTCGAAGCGGCGATGGAGACCGTCCGTTCGTTTGATGATGCGGTGGCAAACGCACGGCAGGCTGGCAAACGCAAGCTCCGCTGGCCGGTTGCAGAAGTCGTGGTGGTGACCAGTTCGGCGCAGGTGGAAACGGCACTACACCGGCTGAATGTTGTCTGTATGCACCGCGCCAATGCACGGAAGGTCACTGTTGTGACAGGTATATGGGACCGGATCCGGTGGCAGGCCGTGCCGGTGATGAAGGCGCTCGGGCCGGCGTTTGGCAAGAACTCCCCGAAGGTCAGGGCGCTTATTGAAGCGGCGGACGGCACAAAACTCAAACAGGAGATTGAGGCGGGCAGGACGGTTGTGCTTTCCGATAACAGTGGCAGCTACGAAGTCGGTGGGCAGCATGTCACATTTGCCGAGAAGATGCCGGAGAACGTCTGCTCTGCGCCCATGCAGGACGCGACGGTATACGTGGATGTCCATCTGACAGAGGAACTCAAAAGAGAGGGGTATACCAGGGAAGTGATCCGCCGGATTCAGGAGATGCGCCGGCAGCTTGATCTCGCGGTAGAAGATTTCATCACATCGGAGGTATTGATTAACGATCCTGAGGTCTTTTCCCTTCTCAATCAACAGAAAGTCGGATTGGAGATTGTCGAGAGAATAATTGCTGATGAGGTCCGGGCGATAACTCCCAACGGTATCCTTTTTTCGTTTTTAAAACCAGAGGAAAAGATGGGAGATCATGAACAAAAAACAGAATGGGATGTCGAAGGCGTGCAGATGACAATTGGGATCTCACGCGCCAGAAATTAACGTTCTTAAGAATTCCTGCCCCTCTGGCGAGGAGAAGAGGGGCAGATTGTTATCGATGGTGACGCTGGTTCGTATCGCTGTTACTTTTTCTTTTGTTAAAGGGTTGAACCCTTCCTTTTCTGCGGTTTTTTTGTATACGAGCACGCCCCGGCGCTGCCATGCCGGTGTCCTTGCGAGGTTGACGCCCCGGGCGTGCATCAGCTCGTGCATGTCGGGCGACGGCATCCCTTTGAGTTTTGCCGCAGCCTGCCGGGGCTTCATGCCATCCGCGATGAGTGCCTGCTGGCAGTACGCATTGAGGTGGTTGCGCCACGCCTCGTCCTGGCGGTTCACCAGGTATTCGATGGCATACCCGGGTGTTGCGGGGATGACGCGGGCGTCAAACGCGACCGGTTCGGCGCATTCCAGTGCAAGCGTTAGCGCACTTGCCGCAAACGAGGCGGCAACGGAGTCGATCTTCTCCACTCTTCCCGAGAACGGGAGTTTTGTGATATACAGGTTGATCTCATCGGAGAACGTGAATGCAAATTCGGGGGAGAGCCCGCTCCCGGCAACGAGGGAGCGGGAGACCGCAGACATCGCACGGGAGAACCGCACGTCAAACGGTTTTGCAAGCCCGAGCATGTGGGCGAGCCGGTGGAATGCCCGGCCATCCAGCCGGACAAATACCGGGGGGACAGTCGCAATCGCTGCAAAGAGTTCACGGTTTTCCATACGGCAACCAGAACGGGGGGATGAGAAAAAAAGGCGGGGTATTGGGCCTGCCGGTATACCTTACTCCATCGGTGCTGACGAGGTGAATGCACCGGGCAGGTGGCGGATAAGGACGATATCGTCAATCGCGCTGATGATCCGGTACGGGATCTTTATGCCCTTGAAATTTTTCAAATCAACCAGCTGATCGTTTACCTTGCCGACGACGATCGCTTCCATCTTCTTCTGGTCCACATCCATGATGACATCCTCGACTTCCCCGACAAACATGCCCTTGTCAGTGTAGATCAGAAGCCCGAACAGCTCTGTAATCTGGGTCTGCATCGTTATCAGATGAAAGTATATACTATAATGGTTAAAAAGATAATCCTTTCATTATGAACGCGTCGTTTCGGATCGGGCGTATTTTTGGCATTCCTGTCCTGATCCACTTCACGTTTCTTTTAGTCATCCCGCTTTTTGCCTGGATCATAGCGAGCCAGATTGTTACGACGGCGGATCTCGTCCGCGAGATCTACACTGTCCCCATCGACATGTCGCTCATCACTTCCGGCTACGTGCCATACGTGCTCGGGACGATCATCTCGCTCGGGCTTTTTGCCGGTGTGCTTGTCCACGAGCTGGCACATTCGCTCGTGGCACGGCAGAGCGGGATTAAGATCAACAGCATCACGCTGCTCATTTTCGGTGGTGTTGCGGCCATGGATGAGGGGCTTCCCGACCCCGTCGTGGAGCTGCCGATGGCACTCATCGGCCCCGTCACAAGCCTTTTTGTCGGGGTTGTGTGCAGCGGTCTTGTCTACCTGACCGGTTCAATTGTGCGGGATCCCGGCATTGGCGGCCTCCTTGCCTTTACGTTCGGCTACCTCGGCGTGCTCAACATCATCCTTTTTGCCTTCAACCTGCTCCCCGCGTTCCCCATGGACGGCGGCAGGGTGCTGAGGGCATGGCTGGCAAAGAGGATGCCGTTGCACCGTGCCACCCGGATCGCTGCAGACATCGGGAAGGGCTTTGCAATTGTCTTCGGGTTCATCGGCATCCTCGCCATAAACCCGCTGCTCCTCATTGTCGCCTTCTTCATCTACATCGGGGCGAGCCAGGAGACGGTTGCGGTGAAGTACAGCGTGCTCCTGCAGGACGTGCGGGTGGGCAGCATCATGAGCAGCCCCGTGATAACAGTGATGCCCGCGCTGCCGGTCACGAAGGTGATCGAGATGATGTACGCGACCAAGCATCTCGGCTTCCCGGTAACGGACCATGACGTGCTGGTCGGGATGGTGACCGTCGCAGACGTGCAGAAGATGTCCCCGATCGACAGGGACGCAATGCAGGTCCGGGACGTGATGAACCGGAATGTGATCGCGGTATCTCCGGACACCCCGGTGACGGATGTGCTCCGGATCATGTCGGCAAAGGATATCGGGCGGGTGCCGGTGGTCGAATCCGGAGGCCGGCTGGTCGGCATCGTGACCCGGACGGACATCTTAAAAGTCGTCGAGTTAAAAGAGATGTAGGTTTATTGGCACCACCACCATCATTGGGCAGACCGGATGCCCTTTGACTATTCTCTGCCTTTGAACCACAGAACGCCAAGGCCGTAACACCTCCCTGCAAACCTTTTTTAAGAATAACTAGGGAAATTACCAGTGAAATGCCTATGGAAAAAATCAGCATTCCCCCCAATTTCTTCATCCCCATGCCGGTCATGCTGGTCGGGGCACAGGTGAACGGAAAAGCAAATTTCATGCCATTAGGCTGGTGCTCACGCGCGAACGCAAACCCCCCGATGATCCTCTGCGGCATCCATAGAACGCATTATACACCGGAAGGCATCAGGGATACAAAGACGTTCTCGTTAAACATCCCGTCATCAGACCTTGTGGAGAAGACCGACTATTGCGGACTGGTATCCGGTAAGAACGCAGACAAATCCAGGGTCTTTGATGTTTTCTATGGGACGCTCAAAACCGCACCAATGATCCGGCAATGTCCCGTTACGCTTGAATGCCGGCTCGTCCAGACGGTTGAACTGCCAACCAACGATCTTTTCATCGGTGAAATTGAGGCAGCATATGCCAACCCGGCGTTTTTAAAAGACGGGAAACCGGATTTTGAGGCAATCGACCCGCTGCTGCTGACGATGCCCGATAACAGCTACTGGAAGCTGGGAGAGTATGTCGGTAAAGCGTGGGGAATCGGGGCGAAGCTGAAGAAAGGAGCATAGTCATGTTAAAATTTGATCAGAGAATCGGCTGGGGTAATGCCCACAACAGCACGAAAATCTTTTAATGTTTCAAACGGGCGGTTTGCAAGAATTGTGGCGACCTTTTTTTTCCCGATCCCCGGCACCCATTTGAGTGCGGATGCCGGCAGCGTGTTGATTTCGATAGGGGTGGGGAGCGCGGTGACCGAACGCATGCCCCAGTCAACAATCGCCACATCGAGCACCGTTGTTACAGCAAGCGTGAGGGGAATACCGACAAGGAGAGGATAGGACCCCATCTGCCGCCCGAACGAGATGCCATCTGTGGCTTCGATCCGGACGTCACTGAGCACGGTGCCCTGAGGGAATGCCCGTCTGAGCATGGGATAGTCAATCTTCTGCCGAACATACTCCTTGAATACCCTGAACCGCCGGTCATGCCTCCCGAGTGTGTTATCTGAGTATGCAGGTGTGCCCGGAAACGGCATCACCTGCCGGATGTTTACCCGCCTGACCGCAAGCCCGCTCTCAAGCACACGTGAAAGGAACTGTTCGTTGAGGTCATAGGTGCGGGGTGTTTCACCCGCAAGCCCGCAGACAAAGTTCAGTCCCGGCAATAGCTCCGGGATGCCATCCCGGCGGACCCCGCCCACCTCGTTGACAATTTCAATTGCCCGGAACACCTCGTCCGGCAGCGCCTTGAGGTTGTTTGCCAGAACAACCGCGGGGTCCGCGGTCTCCATCCCGAACGCGGCGACATCTCCCGGGGTATGGTGCCGTATGATTGCCTGCAGCGCCTCGCGGCTCTCGTCCTCATGGCGGGCGATGGTCCCCGGGTTCGTGTTGTCGATATGCAGGGTTCTGAGATCCGGTGCCGCGGCACGGATCGATGAAAAAAGGTGTTCGACAAGATCCGGGCGCGGGGCGGGAAACTCCCCTGCCCCTGCGCCATATACGAGGATGTCCGGCTGACGCCCGACACGGAAATGCCGTGCGCCGTATCGGTACAGCGCTTCGACCTCTGCGGCGATACCCGCAATACTCCGGTATTTCGGGTTGCCATAGAACGGCTCGGTGCAGAAGGAGCAACCGCCGGACGCACCATGGGGACACCCCCGTGCAGTCTCGAGTTCGCACATGACGAACGGATAATCCGGGTGCTGTCTGATGATTCCGCTTCCTGCTACACTCCACGGGTCAGTGCGTGCATAATCAAGATTCCCCTCGATCCTGCTGCCATTGAGATACTCGTCAAGCGCGACTGCCGGTTCACCGGAAAGCATTGCATCAAACCCGCTGATCGCACTGCTGATTGCCTTCTGCCCCCCCTCCGGTGCATAGCCGAACCTGATAGGACCTCCAATCACTTTCTTCGGGGTGCGGAGCGCTGT